>Ga0131853_10000133_pt1 | contig 118820 bp, 101 predicted proteins | sample TergutLab28metaG_FD_92764 | JGI IMG/M metagenome (GOLD analysis project Ga0131853, IMG submission 92764) | Labiotermes labralis P1 segment gut microbial communities from Petit-Saut dam, French Guiana - Lab288 P1 (version 2) (version 2) | ecosystem: Host-associated > Arthropoda: Insects >...
AGTTGTCAGGTGGGGAAAAGCAACGGGTTGCCATTGCGCGTGCATTGATCAAAAATCCTAGAATTATTGTGGCAGATGAACCAACTGGTGCATTGGATGAAGAAACGAGGGATCAGATTTTGGAGCTGTTTAAAAAAATGATCAAGGATGGTACACAGTTTATTATCGTCACGCACGATGATGATGTAGCAAAGATCTGCGAAAAGGTGTACTATTTGAAAAAAGGTGTTTTGAAACTAACTTAATTGGAGGTGTTTTACCATGAAAAAAGTACTAGGTTTTATCAGTATGATTGTACTAATAACCTTATTAACTGGATGTGGACGGGATCATTATTCAAGGGATATTTCAGATTTAATTGGCTCTTGGGCGCCAGACGGACGAGGGAGCGATTCTATTGTACGTACTTATAACGAAGATGGCACTGGATACGTTTGGCATCGTTCTTTTGATCAAGTTGTCACAGAGATTGAATGGGAGTATCTCGGTGATGCACAAGTTAGTATTCAATATCTTCATATTCATGCTAGTACAGGAGTTGGACTTACGGATAACTATATTATTTCATTTCGCATTGACGGCGATACTTTGATTGAAAGATTAGAAGGTTGGGGGGATTTAGGAATGGAAGCTACCTTCACACGTGTTGAGGATTGGTGATTATCCTACCCACCATCAAAAGAACGTTATTTGTTTCAAAGGTTTTGATGAAATGCCCCCTGCAAGAGCCAACGGCTCTTTTTTCTTGTGTCAAAATGTGTTATAATTGGCAGATAAATTCGAAATTAAGGTTGTGAGTGTAATGAGAAGAATGACTGGTTCTGAAATTAGGAAGATGTTTTTGGATTTCTTTGAATCGAAGGGGCATATGGTAGAGCCGGGTGCGTCTTTGGTGCCGCATGAGGATCCGACGTTATTGTGGATCAATAGCGGGGTGGCGGCGCTTAAAAAATATTTCGATGGGAGTGTTGTGCCAAAGAACCCGCGGATTGTGAATGCACAAAAGTCGATTCGGACGAATGACATTGAGAACGTGGGGCACACGGCGCGTCACCACACGTTTTTTGAAATGCTTGGGAATTTCTCAATTGGCGAGTATTTCCGTGAGGAAGCCATGACTTGGGCATGGGAGCTGCTGACTTCGCCAGAGTGGTTTGCTTTTGATAAAGATTTATTGTACGTTACCATTTACCCAACCGATGAAGCATCTTACAATTTGTGGCTCAAGCTCGGAGTAGACGCGTCGCACATCATTAGACTAGAAGAGAACTTCTGGGAAATCGGCGCGGGGCCTTGCGGGCCTTGTACGGAGATTTTCTTTGACCGTGGGACCAAGTACGATCCGGAAAACATCGGCGTGCGCCTGATCGAGGAAGACATTGAAAACGACCGTTATTTAGAAGTGTGGAACGTGGTGTTCTCGCAATTCAACTCTGACCCTGCCAAAGCGCGTCATGAGTACGAGCCGCTCCCGAATCAAAACATCGATACCGGGATGGGTCTGGAGCGTATGGCCTGCATCCTCCAAGAAGTTGAAACCAACTTTGAATCGGACCTGTTTATGCCGATCATCAAGAAAGCGGAAGAACTTTCAGGCAACACGTACAGCGATGAAACGAAAGTCTCGTTTAAAATCATCGCGGATCATGCTCGTACGGTGACGTTTGCTGTGGCTGACGGGGCGATGCTCTCTAATGAGGGCCGCGGCTATGTGTTGCGTCGTCTGTTGCGTCGTGCGGTGCGTCATGGTAAAAACCTGGGCGTCAAGGGCGCATTCCTGTTTGAGCTCGTGCCGGTCGTTGCCGAAATCATGAAAGATTATTACCCGACCGTCCTAGAGAAGGTGACACTGATTCAAGGGATCGTGAAAGACGAGGAAGACCGTTTCCTACGAACCTTAGCGGACGGTGAGAAGAAGTTTAACGAATTGGCAGCTTCCGCGACGAGCAACACGATCGGCGGGGCTGAAGCGTTTATGTTATATGACACGTACGGATTCCCGTTTGAGTTGACCCTTGAGCTGGCAGAAGAGCAAGGACTACAGGTTGACAAAGAAGGGTTTAATGCTTGTATGGAAGCGCAAAAGACCCGGGCTCGAAGTGCGCGTGGGGAAATGGATTCGATGGCGGCGCAAAGTGAGGCGTTGTTGAATTTTAAGGAAAAATCGGTATTTACAGGTAAGTTGTTGACGGTAGGAGAGGTGATTTTGCTGTTAAAGGACGGCGAGGTTGTGGATGCGCTTGAGGATGAAGAGGGGCAATTCATTCTAAATCAGACGGCGTTTTATGCGACCAGCGGTGGGCAAGTGGCGGATGATGGGCGTGCACGGGTCATCGTTAAGAGTCTGGTTGAGATTAAGGATGATGGGAGTGTCGTGCCCATTGAGACTGATAAGCGTGAGGGTGAAATCGAGATTAAGAACGTGGAGAAGGCGCCTCACGGTCAGCATTTGCATACGGGGCACGTGTTTGGGAAGGTCGAAATGGGCGATGTCGTGGTCTGCGAGGTGGCGCAAAGCTTAAGAAATTATACACAGCGCAACCACACGGCGACGCATTTGCTGCACCAGGCGTTAAAAGAAGTGTTGGGTGAGCACGCGAATCAAGCGGGTTCACTAGTAAATTCGGAGTATTTACGTTTTGATTTTAATCATACGAAACAGGTGGAAGCGTCGGAGCTGGAAGAAGTGGAACGTTTGGTGAATCAAATGATTTTTGCTAAGCTGGATGTCTCGATCGATCACATGTCACTCGCTGAGGCAAAAGAAGAGGGTGCAACGGCACTGTTCGGTGAGAAATACGACGCAGATAGGGTGCGCGTGGTGAGCATCGGCACTTTCGACAGCACGTTCAGTATCGAACTTTGCGGTGGCCTGCACGTGAAAAACACGTCCGAGATTGGCTTGTTTAAAATCACGAGTGAGTCGGGCATCGGCGCTGGTATTCGTCGGATTGAAGCTGTGACGTCAAAAGAAGCCCTAGCGTATTTAAATGATTATGTAACCCGGTTGCACGACCTTTCGGCAACACTCAAAGCGAAACCGAATAATCTAGAAACCCGTGTGGGGACGTTGGTGTCTGATTTAGCTGAATTGAAGCGGGAAAACGACGCCCTGAAAGCACAGATGGCGAATACGAAAGTGGCTGATCTGGTAAATGAGGTGCAAGTGATTAACGGCTTCAACGTGTTAACGGCTCGCATTGACGGGGTGGTTATGAACGATTTAAAAACAATGATTGACGAGTTTAAACAAAAACTAAACAGTGCGGTGATTGTACTAGCAAGTGCGGCTGACGATAAGGTAGCGCTGGCTTGTGGTGTGACGGCCGATTATGTGAAGCAAGGCCTCAATGCCGGTCAGTTGGTGAAAGAAGTAGCGCAGGTTTGTGGTGGAAACGGTGGCGGTCGTCCGGATATGGCGACAGCTGGTGCGAAGGATGCGAGTAAAATCGAAGTAGGTTTTGCAAAAGTCGCGACTATTATTGAAGAAAAATAAGCAATTTACTTTCTTTCTGAGGGGATTTAGTGTAAAATGATAGCTAAGTAAAAATTATATAAAAGTGGGTGGAAAAGATGCTAGACAACAGAACGATGATGCTGGATGATTTAAAGCACCAATTGGATCAGAGCTCGCACGTTGAACGAATATTACTCGAGGTGCTGACATCGCTTGAATCTAAGGGATACAATCCGGTCAACCAAGTGGTGGGTTATTTGATTTCGGGAGATCCTGCGTACATTTCAAGTCATGACGGTGCACGTGGAAAAATTCAACAAGTTGAGCGCGATGAGATCATTGAGGTATTAATGACGCGCTTTATTGAGCATACTAAATAATGAAGACACTCGGACTTGATTTAGGTGATAAGACGCTTGGTGTGGCGATGAGTGATGCGCTTGGGATGATGGCACACGGTGTGGAGACGTTTACCTTCAAGACGGCGCATTATAAACATGCGCTTGAATACATCGTAGATGTGCTTAAGAAAGAGAATGTTTCGACGATTGTGCTAGGTTTACCGAAAAACATGGACAATACGGAGGGTGAACGTGCTGAAATTAGTCGGCGCTTTGCTAAGAAGGTGGAAGAGTCCACAGGGATTCCGGTTGTTTTGTGGGACGAGCGGTTGACGACGATGCAAGCGGATCGTGTGCTTATCGACGGTGGCATGCGAAGAGAGAATAGGAAAAAACACGTTGACAAATTGGCAGCGACCCTTATTTTGCAAAGTTATCTTGAGAGTAAGGGTTAATAAAAAGAGGTGTTCACAATGACAGAAGAATTGGAAGAAATGAATAAATTAATTGTTATTAACGAAGAAGGGGAGGAGATTGAGTGTGAAATTTTATTCACGTTTAACTCTGCTGAATACGAAAAGGATTACGTGGTTTACACGCCACTTGGCGAGGACTATGTGGATGAGGATGGCTTCCCAGAAGTACACGTCTCTTCGTATACAACGAATGAAAACGGTGAAGGTGGCGGGCTTGAGCCAATTGATGACGATGCGGAATGGGACATGATTGAAGAAGTGGTGGCATCATTTGTTGAAGCACAAGAAGAGGAAGACGATGAGCCAATCTCATAAATTTAAATTTTAGAATTTTAAACGGACGGGTAGTCCGTTTTTGTGCTTATTATACGAGGTAGGAGAAAGACATTATGAAAAACTTTTTAATTACAATCGGAACGTTGTTGCTAATCATTGCCATCGTTTTTGGAGGGGGATATTTATTTGTTACACGGACGATTAATACCCATACTTACAGACCAATTGATGCTGAGGCGACGGAGGCAGATGCGATTGTTTTTGAAATTAGGCCGGGGATGTTTGCTTCGGACGTTAATCGTGAATTGTACGAACACGGTTTGATTCGCCATGAGTGGATCGCTAATCAGCTGGTCAGGTTCAATAGCTGGAATCGCATTCAAGCAGGAGAATTTGAGATCCATGCAGGGATGTCTTTGTACGACATGTTTACGATTTTCACCCAATCGCAAGGGGTAGAGCAAATCTTTACTTATGTGATTGTTCCTGAAGGAGCGGATCTGGTTTGGATTGCACATATTTTTGCAGATGCGTTAGATTTAGATGCCGACGCCATGATCGCACTTTGGTCGGACACGGCATTTTTGGAAGAATTAATTGATGAATACTGGTTCATCACCGATGAAGTGTTAGATCCGGTGTTGCTTCACCCATTAGAAGGTTACATCTATCCGATTCGCCATGAAATTCCAGAAGGGATGACGGACTTGGCTGAGATCACGCGTGTGATTCTAAGTATGACGGGGACGATCATTGCCCCTTACCGCACGCAAATTGAAGAACACGATATGACGTTTCATGAAATCCTTTCTTTTGCTTCCGTTGTTCAAGGTGAGACGCCTGATCCTGAGGACATGGCTACCGTGGCCGGTGTGTTCTTTAACCGACTGGCGACTGATCACCGCTTAGAAAGCTGTGCAACGGTGCAATATCTGGCGGAAGAGCGTGCGATGCATGTCACGGATGCGATGCGATTTGGTATTGGCACGCATTTCGATTCGCCGTATAACACTTATTTAAGCGATGGGATTCCACCTGGTGCGATTAACAGCCCAGAACGTGCGGCCATTTTAGCAACGATCAACCCAGAGGTGCATGATTTCTTCTTCTTCATCGGAGATATTTTTAATTGTCAAAGCGGAGGTACTTATTTCTTTACGAACTATAGTGAGCACCACGCGTTCTACCTTGCGAATTTAGCACCGTCTTACGCTAATAATAGTGTGAGTGTTTGTGAATAATAACTGATACCATAAGTGATAAAATGAGGGATTTAAGATGAATAAAAAAAGTAGAGGCACGGAATTAATTATTGGCGCAGTGACGATTTTTGTCGTTTTAATCGGTTTAGTGATGGTCTTCAATGTCTTTGGCGGCGGGAGTAGGCTAGATACCATTGGTCTTTCAGAGATGAACGATATTTTGGCAGATGGTAGTGGTGAAGGGACGTTTGTTTATTTTGGCCGTCCAACTTGTCCGCACTGTGTGACGTTCGAACCGATTTTAGAAGATGTCTTGGATGACTTAGGTGTGCGACTTCCTTACTTTAACGCAGACTTAGCGGATCAAGAAGACATTGATAGAAGAAGAGAGGTCTTTGCTCAGCTTGGCTTAGAAGGTGTACCAAAGATTGCTTACATCATCAACGGTGAAGCGGTCGATGTCTTAATCGGTGTGCAACCAGCTTCAGCCGTTCATGAATTCTTTGAAGACAACGGTGGGATTGAGTAACCGAGTAGATACTGAAGTGAAAGGAGTTGTATTAATATGAAAACTAAGAAACTCATTCTACTGCTATCATTATTCATTGTGAGCTTAGTACTCGTTGGTTGTGGAGAAAGTGACGAGGAGGTAACGACTTATCCTGGTCTTCATTACATTGGTAACGACGAACTTTATGAGCTATTAAATACTGAGACAGAAGATGAGGATGAAACGAGTGTTTTTGTTTATATTGGTCGTCCGACCTGTCCGATGTGTCAAGAATTTGAGCCGATCTTAGAAGAAGCCTTGGTGTATTTAGGGATGGAACTTAAGTACTTTCAAACCGATATGGCCCGTGTGGAGAACGAGGATCTCATGTTGACGATGATGGAGACGCTAGGGATTACGGGTGTTCCGACCGTTGCGTACATCGTAAACGGCGAACTTCGCGATTTTCTAATGGGCATGTATGAAGTAGACGAAGTCGTGAACTTCTTCAGAACAAACGATCCAGCGCTCCTGGAAGAAAACTAAACCATAATATAAAAACAAACACTCGACATGATACGATAGTCGGGTGTTTTGATGAGTAGAGTGATAACAAGATGGAACAACTATACGAGTTAAATGACATATTAGAAACCGCGTTTAAAATTATCGCGCACGATGCGTTATCGTTGGAAATGAAAGCCTATGCGGAAGAAAACGACATCCCCATTATCGACGACAGCGGACTTGAAACGGTCTTGCAATTTTTAAAGTTAAAGAAGCCGAAGCGCATTCTAGAAATTGGCTCAGCGATCGGCTACTGGTCGACCATGGTGGCCAGGCACACTGGTGCTAACGTTGTCACCATCGAACGAGATGCCCAACATTACGAAAAAGCGTGCGCGTACATTGCCAAGTCAAGCGTCGCAAAGCACATCGAAATCTATAAAGCAGATGCCCTAGACTTTGACACAGCGCTACTAAAAAATCAAACGTTCGATGTGATTTTCATCGACGCTGCCAAATCAGCTTATCAGCGCTTCTTTGAAAAATACGAACCGTTCCTGGCCAGTGACGGCTTAATGATTTCGGATAACCTGCTCTTCCACGGTCACATTTTCACGGATAAAAAAGACCTTGGTCGCAACTTACGCGATTTAACACGGAAGATTAAAACGTACTCCGCTTGGCTGGCTGAGCATCCGCATTACGAGACGATTTTTTTACCGCTAGGCGACGGGATTGCCTTTAGCTATCGAAAGGACGGTGAACGACATGACTAAACCGGAATTGTTGACGACACCCCAAAGCATAGACGAAATTCAAGTATTAGCCGAAGCGGGTGCAGAGGCGTTTGTGATCGGGGATGCTCGCTTCGCCCTCGTCGTGCGTGGGTCGTTTCAAGAAAAAAATTTGGAAGAGGCTGTGACAGTGATACACGAACTTGGGAAGAAGGTTTATCTGCTCATTGATGCGATTTTTCCCAATGCCTTGCTAGCCGAGCTTGAAATCTACCTACAAGCTATCAAACACATGCCATTTGATGGGGTTCGCGTGGCGGATTTGGGTGCTTATATGTTGATTAAAGATCTTCTACCGGAGATGCCGATTCAATTTATCGATGCCATGATGCTGACGAATTATGAGACAGTGAATTATTGGGCGGATAAAGGGATTGCGCGAGCGCGACTTGCCCATGAATTGACGTTGGATGAAGTGTTAGAGATTAAAAAAGAAGCGAAGACAAAGATTGAAGTCCTGATTCAAGGAGCCCCGTTAATGTTTACATCACGTCGCAAATTGGTTGATAACTATCTTGATTTTCAAAAGACGTTAGGTAGAACGATGACTGTCGCAGCTGCTGGCAATTATTTATACGATGCGGAACGCCACTTGTATTACCCAATCATCGAAAACGACCACGGCACCCACATTTACGGTGGTAGCGACGTGTGTATGATCGACGACCTGACCGACTTGCTTGACGCTGAAATCGATGCGTTGTACATCGAAAGCTTCACGCACGAAACGAAAGAACTAGTAAAACTAGTAGAACTATACCGCGCCGCGATTGATTTAGCCACGACTGACGGTGTGAAATACCAACAAGTTGGTCGCGCATTATATGGCGAAGTAGAAAAGTTACAAACGGATAAACGACCGATTGATCGCGGCTTTTATTACAAGCCAACGATTTACAAGAATCAAAGTAAGTAAAAGCCATTTTGCAAGCATTGCTACCCTTTGCGAAAGACGCTCTGCCACTTTTTCGCGAAAAAACGGGCCTTAGTGGCAGAAACTCACCCGCTTTGACCTTTAGCTAATGTCAAACACCCCCAAAAATAGGCTAAAATCAAAATCATTACCATATTCACAGGAAAACTTCTGCGGCTGTGCCACTTCTTCACGAAAAAACAGACCTTAGTGGCAGAGAGGTCTTCCACAGCGAGCTACAAAGCAAAAATCAAAAACTAATAGGGTAATATCAGAGCGCAAACTGTTCGTAAAGCGCGAAAAATCAAATCTTACGACAGTTTTATGAGGGACAAGCTTGTAATGAACGCGAATTAACTATTATCGGAGGTACAAATAATGGCACGACCACCTATTTCAGAAATAAAAAATGGAAAACGGGTTATCCTAAAAAAGCCGGAGCTTCTCGCACCCGCGGGCTCACTAGAAAAGCTAAAAATTGCGGTCCGCTACGGCGCCGACGCTGTTTTTCTAGGGGGACAAGAATTCGGACTGCGCTCAAACGCGCAAAATTTCTCCCTAGAAGAGATCCGTGAAGCCGTGCAATTCGCCAGCGATTACGAGGCAAAAATCTATGTGACGACTAACATTATCGCACATAACGAAAACATCGAAGGGCTCGCTGAATACTTAACCGAGCTAGAGAAAATAAACATCGCCGGCATCATCGTGGCCGATCCCCTCGTCATCGAGACATGCAAACGGGTCGCACCCAATATCGAAGTGCATCTGTCAACGCAACAATCAACGATGAATCACCAAGCCGTCAAATTTTGGCAAGAAGAAGGGCTACACCGTGTCGTTCTCGCCAGGGAAACGACCAAAGATGAAATCCGCGAGATCATGGCAAAAACGGACATTGAAATCGAGGCCTTTATTCACGGTGCGATGTGCATTGCTTATTCGGGACGCTGCACGTTATCGACACACCTGACAGCCCGGGATTCTAACCGCGGTGGCTGCTGCCAAGCGTGTCGGTGGGAATTTGATCTGATCTCGGGTAACGACTTGGTCAATGCTGAAGACGACGTCCAGTTCTCAATGAGTCCGAAAGATCTCAACCTGCTCAGCTCAGTACCAGAAATGATTGAGATGGGGATCGATAGTCTTAAGATTGAAGGTCGCATGAAATCCATTCATTATATTGCAACGGTCGTCAGCGTTTATCGCAAACTGATTGATCGCTACTGCGCCGACCCGGACGGTTTTGTATTCGACGAAGCCTTGATCGCCGATTTGGCCAAATGCGCGAATCGGCAAACTGCGCCCGCCTTTTTTGAAGGGATTCCGGCCAGCGACGAACAAATGTACGACAACCGCGACGAGCATCCGACACAAGATTTTATCGGACTTGTGGTAGATTATTGTGAAAAAGAAGGTGTGGCAACCATCGAGCAAAGAAATCATTTTAAACCGGGGCAGAAAGTTGAATTTTTCGGTCCTGTGATCGCCACAAGCGTGTGCGTCATAGACGAGATCTACGACGAGCACGGGGTAAGTTTGGACGCAGCTCGTCATCCGAAGCAAAAACTAAAGCTCAAAGTGCCATTCAAAGTGCACCCGTTTGACATGATGAGGAAGGTTTGATAGTCGTTTTCATAGCAAAAGTGTGCACGAACAATAAAAGAAAAATTTAAGCGTAACGTTTTCCGTCGTATTTCTACTTTCCTCGCGGTGAAAAGACTGGTATAATATGTGGTTGGGAAATGTTGAACAAATGAATCACGCGTAATGAGGTGAAAGAGAATGATTAAGAAAATTGGAGTTCTGACATCTGGCGGCGATGCACCAGGAATGAATGCAGCGATTCGTGCCGTTGTTAGAACAGCTTTGGCATCCGATATAGAGGTTTGCGGCATCTATAACGGTTATGCTGGGTTAGTTAATGGCCAGATTCGGCAGTTAACGCATCAAGATGTAGGTGGCATCATTAATCGTGGCGGCACGTTTTTAGGTTCAGCAAGATTGCCTGAATTTAAGGACGAAGAAGTCCGAAAAATTGGGGTTGCTAATTTAAAAAAGCACGCCATTGAAGCGTTAGTTGTGATTGGTGGTGATGGTTCTTACATGGGAGCTTTAAGGCTAACGGAGATGGGAATCAATTGCATTGCCTTACCAGGGACCATTGATAACGACATTGTAAGTACGGATTTAACCATCGGTTTTGATACGGCTTTAAACACGGCTGTTGATGCGATTGATAAAATTCGTGACACATCATCGTCTCATGCTAGGTGTAATGTGGTGGAAATCATGGGTCGTCATTGTGGTGACTTGTCGATGTATGCTAGCATTGGCAGTGGCGCTGAAGACGTCATCATCGCTGAAAAAGAATTTGATTTTGAACGCATCATTAATCAAATTGAAGTGGGTAAGAAGCTCGGTAAAAAGCATTACATCATTGTACTGGCTGAATTATTAAAGGATGCACACGAATTAGCTCGTGAGCTTGAAGTGAAAACAGACGTTGAAACGCGTGCAACCGTGCTTGGACATATCCAGCGTGGCGGTGCACCATCAGGACTTGATCGTGTACTAGCAAGTCGGATGGGTGCTTATGCGGTGGATCTGCTTCAAGAAGGATTAGGCGGGCGTTGTGTGGGCATTATTGAAAATAAGTTACGTCACTTCGACATTACTGAGGCGCTTAAAATGCCACGCGAATTTGATGAGACATTGTACCAATTAACACGGAAGTTATCATAAAAAGATTCTTTAAAGACAATTAAAACTAAAAGCGAGGAAGAGAAAATGAATAATACATTTAAGAACACGAAATTAGTATGTACAATTGGACCAAAATCTGAGTCTAAGGAAATGATGGCAAAGTTAGTTGACGCAGGGATGAACGTTATCCGCTGTAACTTCTCTCACGGTGATCATGCTGAGCAAGGCGCACGTTTTGCAACGATTCGTGAAATCAACGCTGAAAAGGGAACGCACGTAGGAACGCTTCTAGATACAAGAGGGCCAGAAATTCGTACGCACTTGTTTGAAAACGGTGGCGTTAACTTAGACGCTGGTCAGACAGTGATTGTATCAATGAACGAAGTATTAGGAACGAAAGAAAAGTTCTCGATTAACTACGCAGGATTAATTAACGACATTGACGTTGGTGGCACGATTCTTGTTGATGACGGTAACGTTGAATTAACGATTGTTTCGATGGATAAAGCAGCAGGTGAGATCACGTGTACGGTGAAAAACGACGCGTTTATTAAAGACCGCCGTGGGATTAACGTACCAAGCGTGAAGCTAGGAATGGAATTCTTAGATGATAAAGACCGTGCTGATATTATCTTTGGTTGTGAAGAGCAAGTTGATTTCTTGGCTGCATCATTTGTTCGTCGTGCAGAAGACGTGGAAGCGATCCGCGCTATTTTTGCTGAGCACGGCAACATGCACACGAAAATCATTTCTAAAATCGAAAACCAAGAAGGCGTTGATAACTTAGATGAAATCATCGCAGCTTCTGATGGTGTCATGGTTGCTCGTGGTGATTTAGGGGTTGAAGTACCAGCTGAAGAATTACCAATGATCCAAAAAGAAATGATTGCTAAAAGTAATGCAGCAGGTAAGATCGTTATTACAGCCACGCAAATGTTAGAATCAATGCAACAAAACCCACGCCCAACGCGTGCGGAAGTGTCAGACGTTGCAAACGCTGTTTTAGATGGCACAGACGCTGTGATGTTATCGGGTGAATCTGCAGCAGGTAAGTACCCGTTAGAGTCAGTTGAGACAATGGCAAGAATTGCTAAGCGTGCGGAAGTTGAGATTGATTTTGACGAGATGACGGCTCGTGCGTTATCAGGTTCTGAGCGTAACACGGCAAGTGCTGTGGCGTTATCGGTAGCTGATTCAGTAGCTGACTTAGGTGCTAAAGTGGTTATCGCAGCAACGAACTCAGGTTCAACAGCTCGTACGATTTCTAAGCACCGCCCAGATGCACCGATCATTGCTGCAACACCATGTCCAAAAGCAGCAACGTCATTATCGTTAAACTGGGGTGTTCATCCAGTGATCGTTTCAACGTTAGACAATAGCGACGATATCATTGATCAGTCTAAGAAAGTGGCTGAGACGGTTGGTTTAGAAAAAGGCGATATTGCCGTGATTACAGCTGGTTTACCAAGCGGTGAAGGTCAGACTAACTTAATGAAAATTTATGAAGTAAAATAAGTTGTATATTAGCGGTATGTTTTGTGAAGCAGGCACTCTTTGTGAGGCCTGTTTTTTTTGGTGTCTTTCAAATTCAGCGACGCTTTAGTAGAAAGTTCTCCATAAAATTCAAGATTATTTTTAGCGATTTATCGACAAATTAAGATATAAATTTGCAAAAAACTTTGTTTGTATGCTAGACAAACAAATAGAAGTGTGTTACAATTTTAGGTGTATTTTCTTGGAAACGCATTCCAAGGGAGTAATGTGACATAAATCTATTTTAAGGAGAGTTGAGATATGCACGATTCAAAGACAAGTATGTTTCAAAAATGTTTATCAGTTTTTCTGGCATTTGCATTGATGCTTAGTGCGATGCCAATCACAGTTTTTGCTGAAACAACTGATTCAATCATCCTTGATGATGGGGCAGAAATTTTCGAGCACGAGTTAGGAGGTGAAAATGGCGACAACGGTGGTGAGTACGATGGCATTCTTAATGATGCTAACGATGATGCTCAAGCTGATGTATCAACGAGCGATTCGAACCCTTACCAACCCCCATCTCTTACTGAGGCGCATGAAGGTGAAGTAGCACCAGCAGAAAGAGAAATCATTTATACGCTTCGCTTAGATGCGGGTATTCAAGACCAAGAGATTGGTACAACGGGAGCCGGGAATCCGATTTTAAATGACACGCCTCATTTAACGAATTCAGGAAACCCAACTTTTACCATTGTGGAAAACCCAGTAGGCGGTAATTCGTTACAAATCTCTGGCAGAGACGCGGATTGGCACACGATTGACCTTGTACGCGGTTCATTAGGTTTAGACGTAAGAAATACCTACACCGTGACCGTTGAAGGAAGAATTTTAGGCGATAGAACGGGTGCACAAGCTCAGATTTCAAGAACCGGCGGCTCTTGGGGACCGTTTGTCAGTGTTGCACCAGCAGAGGACGGAACATTTGTGATCACCTTAACGGTTGATGCTGCCATGCATGCTGAATTAGCAGAAGTAGGCGGTAATGGCTTTAGAATCCGAACGAATGGTAACGATGATTTTATTATTGACGAAATTATTGTTAGCCTCCCTCAAGTAGGAGACGTTGACATTCCTGAACCTGGTGTTGGCACGTTAATACCAGAAAGTATTACGCTATCGCCAAACCGTGTGCGTGGTTTTGAAGTCGAAGACTTTGATGTCTAAAGATCAGAGCTGTCATGGCAATTATCTGGCAACGTCTCAGATGACACAACGATTAATGACGGATTTTTAAGAATTGCAGACGACAACCCATTGGGAACGATTGTCGTGAGAGCGTATGTCACAGCGGATCCGACCATCTATGGGATTGCCGTGGTGACCGTTGGCGGTGCTAGTACGTCTTTGATCCACAATCTGCCTGCTGGGCTTAACTTTGATCAATACCCAAGCTTAAGAGCAGTGTATCAAGACTATTTCAGCATGGGTGTTGCGGGTGATTCTCATTTGATTGCGGGCACGACTGGGATGGCGAATCTACGCGGTGAGTTAATCGGGCATCACTACGATTCATGGTCGTTTGAAAACTCGATGAAACCACACCCTTTACGTGGCAATAATGCCGCTAACCGCTTGCAACCTAGCAATCAATGGTCTGGTATTGCAGGGCCAACGAATACGATGAACGCAGCATTAGCACGCTACGAAGGGATGACGTTTGCCGGACACACAACGGCTTGGCATTCGCAATCACCTGATTGGATGTGGGACAGGCATGCGGAAGGCACTGCCGATCGTGACATTGCGTTAGAAAATTTACAATTTCATATTCACGAGACGTTCAGACAATTCGGACCTCAGCTGTCATCGATGGACGTTGTCAATGAAGCGTTAGGTTCTGTTAACCCAGCTGATCCTTCCGATTGGCGCGATGCCCTTACACGTGGCGAAGGGTGGGCACCGACGTTAGGCTACGACTGGGTGATGTACGCGTTCGTTTTCGCAGCTGAAATCGTCGATGAATTAGAGTTAGATGTGACGCTTTACTACAACGATTTCTTGCTCCACACCACAAACAAAGGCATTGCAGCGTACACCATGGTGAGAGATATTAATCAAATGCACGCTGATGGTGACATCCTTCATCCGATTACAGGCGACGTGTTCCAGCGTCCAAATGATCAACTGTTAATCGAAGGTGTTGGGTTACAAGATCGCCAAAGTGGCATCATTGATATTGATGGTTTCTCACATGCGATTAATCTATTTGCAGAGCTAGGGGTTGTTATTAGTATCACTGAAATGGACCTTTCTTGGCGCATCACTTCGCCTGATGGCTTGTTAACGGCAGAAGAGCAAATTGCGCAAGGACAACAAATGGCACGCTTCTTTGAAATGATTAGAAGATACGCAATTGGTCCTGCGACTGCCGGGTCTCCTTATCCACGCGTGGTTGAGCGTGTGACGTTCTGGGGAATTGATGATACGCATTCTTGGTCGCCTGGAGAGCCAATGTTATTTGGTCGTCCAGACGTTGCCAATAACACGATTCCAGGAAAAGAGGCTTTAAGAGCCGTGTTAGATCCGTTCCAATTTTTAGAAGATCATCCTTGGGTGCCTGAAGAGCTGCCACCTGTAGCAGGTGTGCACATCTTTAATCTGCAAGACGATGGCTTCACGGGTGCAAACGTTATTTTAGGAAACGATGCAGAAGTTTGGCCGTTTTCAACAGCTGGTGAAGATGGTGCGGTGGCATTCACACCACAACCGGGTGCGACGTATCACATGCTTGTGCGTTACCAGACGTTTGGGACGTATGGGTTGGAAGCGCACTGGTTGAGCGATAATAGTGAAGACAATTTCACGGCTGCCAATATAGAAGCGGCTTTAACCATGGAGACGATTACGAGAGGAAGTGCGGTTACGGGACCAGCGGCGACGGAAATACCAACTCGCTTCTTTAACCCTGGTGTTGGTGGGTCGTTCGCTTGGCTTGAAACAACTTTCACCATGCCGGAAGAGGCAACTGCCGATGATTTATTAGGAAACATTGCGTTAAGAGGGATTAACGGTGGGCATGAATTTGGGATTTATTCGATCCAAATTACTAGAATCAATGAGTCTGGCGAGGACGTTTTATTAGTGAATTATCCGTTCCAGCCGCCTTTGATCAGGCCGACGATTCCGGGTATTATTGTGCCTGAACCAAACGATGCACAAAGTAACGGTCGCGCAGACATTATCATTGGAACCGGCCGCGATGTGTGGCCGTATGCAGATGCGCACGAGTCAGGTTTAGCGTTTGAGCCGGAACCGGGTGTCACGTATCGTTTGATGTTTAACATTCGAACAACGGGTGCTAACGGTTGGCGTGTGCGTTGGATTCCAGGAACGGGTGGCGAAGATTATACGACAGCAGACGGTGCGGTTGTAAACAGCTATCCGTTACGCGTTTCGTCGTTTGGGTTGGGTGTACCAACGCCTGATTTAATGCCTGAGATGCCAGTGGCGAGCTTTATTCCGTCGCACCAAAATCAAGGCGTTAGTGCAGCGGGTGTTTACACGATTGTCCAAGACATTACCTTAAGTGCAGACGAAGATTACCAAGGATTAATTGGAAACATTGCGTTAAGAGGAACAGGTGGATCAGGTAGCTTTGTTGTCAACTGGATTTCCATTGAAGAACTAGAAGCAGGTCCAGGCAGCGAGGCAACCGAGACCCTTAACTTCTGGCCGTTTGGTGTTGACGCATTTGAAGGTTTCAGTGCGGATCCACTTGGGTTTATGCAAAATGTAGAAGGTTTCACAGCGGATCACTTTGAGCCAAACGTCTTAAACGTTGCCAATAATTCTTTAATGCCAATTACAAGACAAGGTGACAACCCGAACCTCACGCTTGATCAGCCGCCACTAGTTGGCGATACATTAGTAGCCGGTCGCATCTCTGGTGGTATTGGTGGTCCAGAAGGCACACTAAGAGCTGGTACCACGCAAGGCTTCTTAGCAGGACAACCACAATTTGAATGGCTGGTTGACGGTGTCGTGGTGCAAGAGGGAGCGAATGATACCTTCACAGTTTTACCAGCGCATGCCGGTCGCGTTGTACAAGTTCGCCTGTCATCGGATTGGGAGACGGGACAACTCACAAGTGCGGAAACACCTGCTGTTTACGGAGAAGCGACAGACATTCGCATTCACCCAGAAACCATCACACTTAGACCGGATCGCACACGCGGTTTCATCTTAGAAGGAACCGATGACGTTGCTGAATGGACGATAACAGGTGCACAAAATGTTGGCACAACCATTCGCTCGACGGATGAGGGTGGGTTCTTGGCGATAAGCCCAGACGAGCCAAACGGTATCATCACGGTAACGGCACAAATCGCTGACCAGTTACCAGTAACCGCAACGGTAATGGTCAGCGCAGAAGACGGTGCTTCCATTATCGACGATTTAGATCGCGGATTACCGTTCTTTAACTACCCAGCTTTACGGGATGTGTATGACGACTATTTCTTAATGGGAACCGTTTCCGGGCCACAAATCAACCCAGGAGCAGGGTCGAACTGGTCAAATAGACGTGCCGTGTTAGCACATAACTACAATTCTGTCACGTTTGGAAACGACATGAAACCAGAACCGCTAAGAGGAAACGATCCTGCCAATCGTTTGCAAGATCCGCACGAGTGGCCGGGTCATGTGAGAGAAGGCGCAGCAAGCCTTAACCCAGAGCAAAGTCGCGGTTACGCGTTAGACGCGTTTCCTGATATGGTGTTTTACGGTCACACAACTGCTTGGCATTCACAATCGCCGTCTTGGATGTGGGACAGACACGATGGCGGAACGGCGGATCGAGACGTTGCGCTGGAAAACATGCAACATCACGTTAGAGGCTTCTTCGAGCTTTACGGCGATTGGATTTGGGCCGTTGACGTGGTGAACGAGCCGTTTGGATCGGTTAATCCGGCTGACCCATACGATTGGCGTTTCTCATTAGCAAGAGGTGAAGGCTGGTACCCAACGCTCGGATACGATTGGGTGACGTACGCGTTTATCTTTGCGGCTGAAATCGTGGATGAGCTAGAACTGGATACGCAACTTTACTTGAACGAATTTAATGTCGCTACGGCACTTAAAGGCACGACGGTTTATGCGTACATCAGAGAAGTTAACGCGTTACACGCAGCTGGTGAATTGATGCACCCGGTGACCGGAGAGCCGTTCCAACGTGAAAACGGGCGCATGCTCATTGAAGGAATTGGGATGCAAGATCGCGCTTCTGGTGTGATGAACATTGAAGCGTGGGAAGCGTCGATTGTGCGCTTTGCCTCTTTAGACTTGCGCATTGCCATTACGGAGCTTGATCTTTCTTGGCGCATCAGTAGCCCAGATGGTCGTTTGACGCCAGAAGAAGAATTGGCACAAGGGATTCAATATGCACGTTTATTCGAACTGTTTAGACGATATGCCGCAGGCCCTGCCAACGCGGGTTCTCCTTACCCGCGTGTCATTGACGTGGTCACAACGTTTGCGCTGGTTGACGATCCACAAGGCTGGAACCCTAACATGCCTGCCATCTTTAACGCACCAGAACCTTACGATGGACCGGGTGCGATTATGGGGTACACGGTAACAGGGAAATACGGTTTATTAGGAACGTTAGATCCACATCGTTTCCTTGAAGAAAACCCTTGGGTACCAGCTGAATTACCACCGATTGATGGGGTACACGTCTTCAATTTGGATGAAGACGGATTCACGGGTATGAACATTATATTAGGTAACGATGCCGACGTTTGGCCATTCTCAACAGCGGCCGATGATGGGTTGGTTGCCTTTACTCCAGAACCTGATGCAACGTATTTAATGCGCGTTTACTATCAATCGCTTGAAACGTTTGGTTTAGAGGCGCATTGGATTAGCGATAACAGCGAAAATAATTTTACAGCAGCAAACTTGCTTGCAGCTGAAACAATGCCAACGATCACACGTGGTCCGGCTGCAGCTACGGGCGCGATGGCGGATGCGATTCCAAATCGCTTCTTCAATCCTGGCGTGAGTGGTTCTTACGCGTGGCTAGAAACCACCTTTACGCTACCAGCGGATGCCGAAGCGGATGGGCTCTTAGGCAATATCGCGTTAAGAGGGCATCACGGTGAGCATGGCGTTGCCATCCAAACCGTGCGCATCTACCGACTTGACGATGACGGTAACCCAGAGCAACTACTGGTCAATTACCCTTATCGCATTCCGTTAGAACGACCGGTGATTCCAGGCATTATCGTGCCAGAACCGAACGACACACAGTCTAATGGTCGCGCAGATATTATCATTGGAACAGGTCGCGACGTTTGGCCGTACGCGGATGCGCATGAATCCGGTGTGGCTTTTGACCCACAACCAGGTGTGACGTATCGTCTCATGTTTAACATGAGAACAACAGGTGCGAACGGCTGGCGTGTGCGTTGGATTCCAGGAACAGGCGGCGAAGACTATACGACGGCAGATGGTGCGGTTGTAAATAGCTATCCGATGCGTGTTTCCGCCTTCGGATTAGGTGTGCCAACGCAAGATTTAATGCCTGAGATGCCAGTGGCGAGCTTTATCCCGTCACATCCAAATCAAGGGGTTAGTGCCGCCGGTGTTTACACGGTTGTTCAAGACATTACGCTAAGCCCAGATGAGGTGTATCAAGGTTTAATCGGAAACATTGCGCTACGTGGAACTGGTGGTTCTGGTAACTTCGTTGTTAACTGGATTTCGATTCAAGAATTAGAAGCCGGTCCGGGTAGCGAGGCTGTGGAGACACTTAGCTTCTGGCCGTTCGGGGTTGATGCGTTTGAAGATTTCAGTGCTGACCCTGTGGCAACGATGCAAAACGCAGACGGTTTTGAACCAGATCATTTCCCACCAAACGTGTTAAACGTTGCCAATAACTACTTAACGCCAATCACAAGACAAGCAGATCAGTCCGTTATTGACGCTGATCACCCGCCTTTAGTTGGTGATACGTTAGTGGCTGGTCGCATCTCTGGTGGTGCAGCAACGGGAGCGGCAACCGGTCCAGAAGGATCGTTACGTGCTGGTGTCACACAAGGCTTCCTAGCAGGAAATGCGCAATTTGAGTGGCTTGTAAATGGTGAAGTGGTTCAATCCGGTACGGAAGAGACGTTCACCGTACTGCCAGAACATATCGGCTATACGATCGAACTTCGCTTAACGTCTGATTGGGAAACGGGGCAGCTGACGAGCGAAACACCAGCTGTCGAAGGGGACCTTGTACCAGACTACCCAGTTGTGTGGTCATTGCGAACCGATGCATACGTGCAAGATTTAGCACTAGGTGCTACGACGCTCGCTGGAACGCCAGTCTTAAACCCTGCTGGTGCTACTGTAAGTGCCGTTGTTAACGGCATCGATGCCGCTGACATCGCTTTAGAAGTCACCGGAAGAACAAACGATTGGCACGGGTTACAGATTTTACGTACTGGTTTAGAAGCAGCTGGTATGAGTGTTGGCAACACGTATAACATTGTGGTCATTGGACGTGCGATCGAACCACCTGCAAACGGACAAATGGTGCTGAGACAAGCAGGCAACCCATGGAATAATCTTTCAGGTGTTGTGGGTGTCACGCCTAGCAGCCCAGACTTTGTCATTGATTGGACCTTTACGCCTGATCAACCGAACTTAGTGGGGCAGGATATCCGTATCCAAACACCAACAGGCCCATCGGCAACGATGTCGTTCGTCATTGATGATATTATCATCACACGTACCATCGTCGGACCAGCGGCTTACACGCTTGCAGTAAACGGCGAGCCGGGTGTCGCAACAACAACCGAAATCACATTGAATTTCTTAAGAGATATTTCGCCTGATTTAGCCCTTTCTCACATGACCTTTAATCCGCGAGCAACGGGTGCTGAGGTAGTGGGACTAAGAAGAATTTCAGCTGATGAGTACATCCTTGAGATTGAGGGTGCAACACGTTGGGGCTATGTTGGCGTAGTCATTGATCACCCTGATGTTCAAGCGGGTGAAAGAACGGTGATGATCTATCACGCGGATGGTTACTTCATTCCAAATGCACCGTTACGTCCTTACTTCCCATGGGTACATGATCCTGACTTTAGGGAGCTAATGCCACTTGAAGAAATGTTAAACGACCCGTTCCAATTCTTTGTCACAACGGACGGGCAGTCGGGCGGTTACGGTGAGGTTGTGCCTAACCGTGTCGTGACAGAAGCCGACTGGGAGCATCGTCGTGCTGAAATTCGCGATTTAGTGATGTATTACTACGCTGGCTACTTATGGCCGACAACGGTGGATAACGTCACAGTTAACACCGATGAAGTGATCCGTGGGGAGGCAGCGAACGTGATTAACATTACGGTCGATGAGTACCGCTCAGACGGAACACCAGTGACCGCGACTGGTAACATTGCAACGGGTGTGTGGTTACCGACTTACGAACAACTTCGTGCAAACGGCTTCTATGAGACGGGCGGACCGATTATTATCGGAACGGGTCATACGTTAAGTGTGGCTTCTCGAAACGAAGCACTTGAAAGAGGGATTGCCGTTGCCGTCGTGCCTGGTCCAGGCGATGCAAGGCCTCACGCTGGCATGTATACCCAACTATTCCCACATAATCCAAATGTCACCGAGTATAACACGGGTGCGATGATGATTCACGCATGGAACGTATCAAGGTTCTTAGATACTTTGGAAATTATGCAAGACGAGTGGCGTGTTAATCCAAACATGTCAGTGACAATCGGAAACTCGTTCCAAGGAAAGCGCGCGATGTTTGCAGCCGTGATGGACGAGCGTGTTGCGATTGCTGCGCCACACGAGTCAGGTGGAGACGGCGGGATGGCACCGTTTAGAGGTAGCCACGCAGGTCGCATTCACTTCTATTGGCACGACGGTGTTAACCGACCACATAGCTGGCACGAAACACCAAGAGCTGGAAATCCTGGACGCCGTGCGCAAGGACCAGTTGTCGATTTATTATGGGGCAACTTGCCACATGAAGAAAGCACTTGGTTAGCGCCATTTGATATGCACATGGTAGCAGCACTACAAGCGGGGCCAGTAGCAGGCTTTGACGGGCCAGATGCGCCTGGACGCGCGTTCTTAAGTTTAGAAACGTCTAACTTTGGAACTTGGACGGGATGGTCATTAGGTAGAAGTGTGGCTGAAGCTGCTGGTGAAGTCTTCACCTTCTTAGGTTATGAAGGCTACATGGTTTACTTTATGAAAAACAGCTCTCACTCGATTCACGATTCTGATTTCCCAGTGATTTTCGCCATCTTAGATTATCAATTTGGTGATAACGGTCGCAGAGAGGAAAACCAGGTGTACGTGCCAAACGTTCTGGGTGCAGCTTTACCAGGACTATGGGACGGTGGACTTTCAGCATTAGGACGCTCACCAATTGAAGTGGATTCATTCTTTATGCCTTGGTCGCGCCCAGGGGTTCATCTATTATACACTGAAAACCAACTTGTCTCAGAAGGACTACCAGCAACCATTGTGGCACAAACGGATGCCCCTTACGTTGAGTTAATCTTATGGACGCACGGCGATGGGAATCGTCTGTGGGGCGTAGAAAACCCGCCGCAAGAACTTAACCGTTGGCAAGTCGCAACGGTAGACGGCGTGGCAACGTTTAACCTATCGGGCGATGAAGTGTTGATCGGTCGCTATGAATTAAGAACAACCGGTGGCGACTTAGAAGATCGAAGCGTGTTCTTCCAAGGGATTGACGTGCGCACAGCCGTTCGAAATGCCCCAACCAGTGATAACATTGGCGCTGGTAATGCGATGTTTGGTTTCTCAAGTAGAATCCTTCCTGATGTGCAAGTGTACACAACAAACGCAGACGGCGTTGTCACTAGCCTTCAAGGACACACAACGCCAAACGTCACAAACACTTGGATCATGCCATACGGTGTGCGTGTACCGGCAATTGCAGGTACAGGCCCTGATCGCTTCTACACGTTAAGAAACTTGCAGTTTGAAGCAGTGCCAGGCTTTACCTTTGAAATGTCGTTCCAAGAGAACTTGAACCTTGGCGGTTGGCCAAACCCAGACGTACCAGTGATTTGGAACGCAAGTCCTGCCGTTCAACACATCGGGCCATACCCGCACTTTAGACCGGGTGGAAACGCACCGGCTTGGGGTGTGCCAAATGATACACACATGGGTTACTCACAAAACCGTAGCACAGAGTTCGAAGCAACGATCCTAAACCATGAAGGCATCGGGACGTTTGATGAAGATTTAGAGGTTTGGACAGAGCTTGACGCTTGGGTGATCACCTTTAGCGAAGCGATGAACCCACGTGACTTCGGTATCGGATTCGACTTCTCAACAGACTTCACCCTTGACTGGAGCAACAACAACGAAGTGTTAACGGTGACGTTCAACGATTTCGATCCAGCCTTAAATCCGGCTGATACGTATCTCAATATGCACATCACGCGTTTAAGAGATGCTAGGCCTGCAACAGGGAATTCAGCTGCCCAAATGGTACGTGTGCATAACGATCTCATCTCTTACTCACTGCCAGGACCGGTTGAAGCAGGCATCCCTGATCCAATCGTTAACGTGGTGGTTGATGTAACGGTAAACCGTAATCGTGTCAACATTAGTGTGACACCAGACGTTGCTCATACCATTGCGGTGATTAACCGAGAGATCGTGATGACAATTCCGAATGCGGATGGCGACGTAAATATTGAGAACGTTATTGTGCCACCTGGTTGGCGCGTTGCGATCGATGAGGGTGCTGAGATTGTGCTGAGACTAACAGCACCAGCTAGATACGAGGTTGTATTGATTGCTGGTCGTATCATGGTAAGGCGAAGATTATTCCCAAGCCTTCCGAGTCTTCCAGGCTTGCCTAGTCTCCCACCATTCCCAGGCCTGCCAAGCTTCCCAGGATTACCGAGCTTCCCAAGTCTTCCACCCATTCCGCCTTTACCACCGCTACCACCGATTTTCCCAAGACCACCACTATTTCCACGACTCTTGAGATAATCTACCTAGAAAGGCAAAGGTTTAGAAACAACGATGAAAATGGCAATGACACAATGATGTGATTGTCATTTTCTTTTTTGAAAGCTTTGAAAAAATTAAGTTTTTCTTGCATTTTGAGGTTGCTTGTGATATATTATTCTATGGCAATAACTTACATGAAAACTGAATAACTTGTTAGGTGCGGCTCCTAGGAGAACACAGGCTACTGCCCGGAAATATCGAGAGATGCCAATGGGTAGAGCAGCTGAGGTCGGGTTAAGGCTTCGGATAAGGTAGCTATTCGCATACGTGCGAAATTACGTCTTCTAGTGCTTAAGCTCAGACGAGGAGTATGTTGATCTATTTTTTGGCGGGTCTAAATTGGCGAGCCTAAAGAATAGACGTGTCACGCAAGACAACTCCCTTTTGAGTTGTCTTTTTTCGTGTGTGCGCGTACCGCAGGTCATCTAGTGGACATAGAATAGTTAATAGCAGGAAATTAGGCGTTGGTGGTAAGGGAAAAGTCATCAAATTGCTGATTATCGCGATGCCATGACTTTTTAGAGGCCTTTTTCGCTTTGAAAAGTCACTGGATCAGTGATTTTCCTAATCTAATGACTTTTGAGGGCTGATTTTCATTGTGAAAAGTCACTAAATCCACGATCTTCGTGTTTCAATGACTTTCGAAAAGCAACTAAGTCAATGATTAGCCGATTTTACAATTGCCTATAAAAAAATAAAGCGAGGTGGGTCAAGATGGATGAACCGTCCAGGCAGTATATAAATGTGAATTTTAAGAATACTAAATTACCGGAGGTACATAAAAATGATGGATTTCAGAGAAGCTGTTTTGACTCATGTCAAAGCAAAAGAAATTAATGGATTAAAGAAAATTTTAAACGAGGCGAATGGGCTAGACATTATCAACATCATGGATGAAATGTCTAACGAAGAGATTGTACTTGCTTATCGGCTTTTAAATAAAGATTTAGCGCTTGAAGTGTTCGAGGGCTTGGATTTAAATGACCAACAATGGCTCATCAAAACATTAACGGAAACCGATGCAGTCGCAGTCTTTAACGAGTTGGCACCGGACGATCGGGTTAGGTTACTTGATGAATTACCTGCTGGCGTGGCAAAAAGAATGTTAGCGTCGCTAGATCGAAAAGCGTGCGAGGACATCAACCTATTGATGGGATTTGCACCGGAGACTGCGGGTCGATTAATGACACCTGAATACGTGCGCTTGCGCGGAGAATGGACAGCTGGTGAGGCGCTTGAGAAAGTGCGTGCCATCGCCAAAGATAAAGAAACGATTTATACGCTATTCGTTACGGATGATAAAAGAAAACTAGAAGGTGTTATTTCTTTACGTGACTTATTTATTGCGGACGAAGAAGTGAAGATTACGGATATTATGACCGACGATGTGGTCAGTTTTGATACGAGTACGGATCAGGAAGAAGTGGCGAAATCGCTACAAATCTTAGACTTGCTCGCCGTTCCAATTGTGGATAAAGAAAATCGCTTAGTTGGTATCATCACCGTTGATGATGCAATGGATATCTTACAAGATGAAGCAACAGAAGATATCTTAGCAGGAGCGGGTCTTGTCAGTAGCGGTGAAGTCGCAGGTAGTGAAACGATGCGAAGTGTGACGCTGATTGAGGGGAGTATGCCGAAGATTTGGCGTGCCCGGATTCCATTTCTTGTCATTACGATGGTAGCCGGATTTTTAGCAGCCGGTGTCATGGATCAATTCGAGGACATTCTGGAGTCAGTTGCAGTGGTTGCGATTTTCATCCCGATTATCATGGACATGGGTGGGACGATTGGAACGCAGTCAGCGACGATCTTCACACGCGGTATTCTGCTAGGACACATTCAAACAAAAAGTATTCAAAAACATATTTTAAAAGAAGTGCTAGTCGGTATTAGTTTAGGAACAATCATTGGTGTGGTAACGGGAGCCATTGCTTATTTCTGGCAGGGCGATATGTCATTGGCATTAGCATTGGGATTAGCACTCGTTGCAACGATGACGTTAGCAGCTTTTCTCGGATTTACAGTGCCATACGTGTTAATGAAGCTAAACTTGGATCAAGCCACTGGAACTGGTCCGCTAATCACCTCAATTAAAGATATCTCGGGGTTATTTATTTACTTTGGTCTTATCGCATTGTTCTTAGGTGTGTTAACACCAGATTACGAAGTGACAGGTATGTTCGTAGAAAAGGATGGTATTCATTACTTCTTAGATATGGAAGAAGAAACAGCGTTGGTGATTGAAATCGAAGGTTGTGAAGTCAACCTAGCAGATTGTGACGTTGAAATCCCAGAAGAAATTGAAATTAGTGATGACGAGTTTGAAGTGATCAGGTTAAGAGATTAGCTATGATTAACATTTTTCAATTTTCACTGTGATACGCTGAAAAAGGAGTAGCAAAATGACGATACTAGAAGCTATTATACTGGGGATTATCCAAGGTTTAGCAGAATTTTTGCCAGTCTCAAGTTCGGGACATTTGATGGTGTTTCACCATTTACTTGGCATTGAGTCAAATGATAATTTAACGTTCATTGTCGTTTTAAATCTTGGCACTTTGTTACCGCTACTATTTATTTTTAGAAAAGACATTTTAGAGTTGGTTACACAACCTTTTCAAAAAACAGTTTATTTGCTGATCATTGCAACAATTCCCATTGTTGTTGCCACTTTGTTGTTTGAAGATTTTATCGAAGGGTTGTTTCAGTCAACACAATTTTTAGCGTTTGGATTCTTAATAACCGGAATTATATTGATTTTGACAGATAAGATTAAGGATAATAATAAGTCGATGAAACAGATGAGCTATTTAGATTCAGTTGTGATTGGCTTGACTCAAGCAGCAGCAGTATTTCCTGGCTTATCAAGATCAGGAAGTACAATTGCTGCCTCATTAGCTAGAGGTGTGAACCGTGAGGATGCGATGAAATTTTCTTTTCTCATGTCAGTTTTTACTGCGTTTGGCGCACTCGTGTTTAGAATATTAAGAATTTTCACGGGACATATCTTGGTTGCGGATTTAAATTTCATTAATTTATTCGCGGGTTTTCTCGCAGCAGTCATTTCAGGATACCTTTCGATTAATTTCATGATGAAGCTGGTTAAGAAAGCTAAGTTGAAATATTTTGCTTTGTTTTATGTATTTGGTTTAACCATTCTGATTTTCATTTTATTTTAATGAAAGGTTTTCTCAGCGTTTATCATAATCACTCCCCCTTGGACATAGGATGTGTCAAGGGGGATTTTTCTATATGTTAAAAGTAGTTGGGTATACGCAAAACGATGAAGCACAGGTTGTAGACTTCATTAGGAAAATTCAGTTGGACGTTGAACCTGATAAAGAAATTTTATCGTGTTCAGTACTGATTAAGGACGATAATCGTGTCGTGGGGATGGTGTCGTATGAGCCACATAGTGATATGGGTGTTATTCGTTATTTTCTTTATGATGCTCGCATTGCGGGAACTGACATAGTGGTGGGGATGTTTTTTGAGCTATATAAAAAGGCGCGGGAAAAAGGCGTAAAACAGTTGATAGCTCAGGCTCCAAGCCAAGATGTGGGGATGTTGTTTGGTATGTTAGGATTTAGTAAAGTCACTGGAGATTTATCGGATTTTTCAGATTTTGTGAGAAACGATGCAGAGATCATGTTGATTAACTTAGAGGGATAAGGGCTAATACTTGGCGATATCCCTTTTTTTATGGGTGCTTTTTTGGTATAATGAAAGCATAAAGGACTGATTCGATGAATTTTAGAGTGAAAGAAAGAATGGTGCATTCTAAGTCTGAACATGCCAGATCGATGGCTGAGAATGCGGGAAAAGATATCAAGATTCCTCGTCGAGATACTTCTGCAAAAGGGATGATTGTCGTTGTTTTGCTTATTATTGTGATTTCGATCGTTGCTGTGATGTTACCGGTTCTTTTGCAATAGACGTTAGATGAAGGAAGGGATAATGGCTAAATATTTGGCGATGTCCCTTTTTTTATGTCTGCTTTTTTGCTATAATGAATAGCATAAAGATACAAGGAAGTGACAACATGTATACAAAGAAAAATGATAAATTGGAAATTGTGGTTAATCCTCACGGGGCGGAGTTAGTTAGTGTGAAAAAAGACGGCCAGGATCGGTTATGGGACGGGAATCCTGCGTTCTGGGGACGGACGTCACCAGTTCTGTTTCCCATTGTCGGGGCGGTTGCAGAAGGAAAATACTTTGTTGATGGGGAAGAATTTGCGATGGGGCAGCATGGATTTGCGCGCGATATGGCATTTGTGGTGTTTGAGCAGTCTCCAAATGATATTTGGCTTAAGCTTGTTTCGAATGACGAGACGCGCAAGAAGTATCCGTTTGATTTTGAGTTGCAGATTGGGTACTACCTTGAGGATGAGGATACAGTGACTGTCTATTGGGAAGTTGTGAACACGGGCGATGTGACGATGCCGTTTTCGATTGGGGCGCATCCGGCGTTTTTAGCTGGGCCGGATTTGGACGATTATTCGTTACATGTGACAGGGGCGCAGGGGATTGAGTCTTACGTGTTTGATAACGACCGTGGACTCGTTGATGTGGCGGCAGGGAAGGTGCAGATTGTCGAGGATTTGCCGTTTATACCGCTGAGTAAGGATTTGTTCGAGGCGCATCCGACGCTGATTTTGGAAGGCGAATCTGAGATAACGTTGCGTTCTTATACGCACGATCGTGAAGTGACGGTTGCGTTTGACGAGTTTCCGTATGTCGGCATTTGGGCGCCGATTAACGCAGCGGGGGAGATAGCACCGTTTGTTTGTATTGAACCCTGGTATGGCATGGCAGATACAACCCCAGAACCGGGCGAGTTGGCGGATAAGAAGGGAATCCAATTGCTGCCAGCCGGTGAGAGTTTTCAAGCCGAATATAAGATGACGTTTAAGTAGTGCTCTGGGGTAAGCGTAGCGTCGGCTAACTGTAAATCTTTGAAAACGGCTTACTATAGTGAATTTTTCGTATAAACAGGCTAGGAATTCACTATAAACCTTTTAAAACGAGCTGTTATAGTGAATTTTTCGTAAAAGTAAGCGCAAAAATGACCATGAATCTCGAAAAAGAGGATCCGTGGTCATTTTCTAAAACTTTCACTTACTTCAACTGCTCAATCACGTCTTCCAGTGCCATCCCGCGTGACCCCTTGATCAAACAGACATCTCCCGCGCTAGACAGTTCTTCCAAGGCAGCAGCGAGCGCCATCTTGTCATCGAAATGCCTGGTCACCGCCACACCAGACTTAGCAGCCGTGTGCTCAGACAACGGACCGTATGTCAACAGAATATCAATCTCGTTAGGGTCGACATAAGCCCCAATCTCTTCATGGTATTGCACCGTACCCTCACCGAGCTCTAACATATCAGCCAACACAACGATTTTGCGACCATACCCAGTTAAAGAAACCAGTAGATCCACCGTTGCACGCACCGACGTTGGGCTCGAATTATACGCATCATTAATGATCATCAAACCGTTGCGCGCCCGACAAATCTCCATGCGCATCTTTGACATTTCCACGTCCGCAAGCCCTGCCTTAATCGCCTCAAACGAGACCTCAAAATGACGCGCCACCGCAATCGCCGCCAACGTGTTCATCACATTATGCTTACCTAAAACCGACAGGTTAAACGTCAAATCGCTCTGCGGAATCGTAAAGACCATCCCGCTCCCGTCCACATCAATTGAAGTCGGGTAATACGCATTATCAGACGCATCGCCAAACGAAACCATCTGAAACGCAGGGCGAGCCTCAGCAATCCGCGCATCCAACAAAGGCTCATCCCCGTGATAAACAAACAAGCCATCCGCCGAGAGCCCCGACGTAATCTCAAACTTCGCAATCGAAATATTCTCCCGCGAACCCAGCTCCTCAATGTGCGCCTCCCCGATGCACGTAATCACACTCACATCCGGACGCGCCATGTCCGAGAGTAACTTAATCTGCCCAAGCCCGCGCATCCCCATCTCCAGCACCGCAATCTCCGTATCCACCGGCGCCGCCAACAACGTAAGCGGCATCCCAAACTCACTATTCAAATTCCCCGGCGTCTTATGCACCCGATACGTCGTCCCCAAAATACTCGCCAAAATATCCTTCGTCGACGTCTTCCCGTTACTCCCTGTAATGCCAATCACTTTCATATCCAGGTCATCTTTATACGCGATCGCCAACAACTGCAAAGCCTGTTCCGTATTTGCAACCCTAATAACGGGCACATCTGCTGGCATCCCCGGCTGCCCCTCCTGCCAAAACATCGCGGCGGCACCTGCAAGGAAGGCCTGATTCGCATAATCATGTCCATTAGCGCGCGCCCCAATAATCGGGATATACAAATTCCCAGCAATGACAGCTCGCGAATCAATCACAACCCCTTCAGCCGTTACATCTTCAAACTGCTCTTCCAAGCCGCTCCCATTTACCATCTGCTGTATTTCTTTTAAAGTACGTTTTATCATCTATTTCCACTCCTGCTAATGCTTAATATCCCAAGAAACCTCAATCATCTTCGTCAATAAATCCGTGTAGCTATGCCCTTCACCAAGCGACGCATAACTCTTCGGCACCAGGCTCTTAGGCGTCATCCCCGGTAACGTATTCGCCTCAAGGAAATACGGCACACCCTCGCGCACCAGCATGTCAATCCGTGCATAAGACTCCAGCTTTAGCTCGCGCCAAGTCGTATGCAACATCTCCTCAACCTCTTCTTTAAGCGGCGAGTCAAGATCTAACACGACGTATTCCGTGCCAACTGCCTCGTACTTCGCTTTAATGTCATAAAATTCACCCGCAGGCTTAATCGCAATGGTCGGATAAATGTCTCCATCAATCATTGGAATCGAAATTTCATCCCCGTTAATGTAAGCCTCAATCATCACTTCGTTATCGTATTTAAATGCTTCTGCAACCGCTTCGGCAAGGTCCTCTTTTTGGCGTACCAAGTTGGTCGCGATCGACGAACCACCTGAGTTGGGTTTCACGAAAACCGGATAGCCAATGGCAGCGACACCCTCGTAATCGATTTGATCTTTTTCAGTCACGACCAGCCAATCGGCCGTTCGCACGCCAGCAAAACGCAACAATTTCTTCGACGTATCTTTATCCATCGCCAACGCACTTGGCAACGGCCCGCAGCCCGAGTACGGAATGTCCATGGCTGACAGGATGGACTGGACACAACCGTCCTCACCAAACTCACCGTGTAGACCAATCAAAGCAAAATCGATGCCCTGACACTTCGTAAACACATCGTCTTTTTTATTAATTTCAATCGGAATCGCTTCAAATTTCTCTTTATCTAAATGCTTCATCATGCCGCGCGATGACATCAGTGAAATCTCGCGCTCACTAGAAATACCACCCATTAACACACCAATTTTCTTTTTCATAACGTCATAACCTCCTGGGTGCTGAATTGGAACTTTCTTATTGTATCATATTTCATTAAAAAAGTGTAACGAATCGCTACACTTTTCTAAATTACCGGTGATGCCCACCGCCGCCATGGAAACCACCGCCGTGCCAACCGCCATGTCCACCGTGCCAACCACCGCCAAAGCCTGGTCCAAATCCGGGAATTGGGATCGGGACACCGTATCCGTACCCGTATGGCGGATAGCCGTAATAAGGATACGGTGGTGGGTAATATGGCATTGGTGGCACAATCAATCGGTGATGAGGGTGAAGAGATGAGAAGTGATGAGAACCCGGATTCCACGGGTGATGAGGCGGCGCCTCCTTGTTTAAAGCGTGTACTTGCTCATTTAAATGACTCCATGGCGTCGTGTGCTCTGGCGTGTGAGCATGATGTTGCCCAGACACCGCCGTCGCTTCACCTTGTGCTTCCGGGAACGGCTTCATGCCGATTGGCACCGCGTGTTCGTTTAAGCTCTGTGCGTTTTCTAGATTTGGATAAAACTTTTCAATGTGCTCATTGGCTTGAGATGACTTTGCCCGTATCACATCCGGAATCTTTAATTTAAGACCTGAAACTAGGTTCGATGTTAAATTAATGTGCGGATTAATGCCAATTAAATCTTGTTGACTAACTGAATATTGACCAGCGACTTCCTCAATGGTTTCGCCTTGCTTCGTAATATGAATTTTCATAACAGCAACCTCCTATGCGCAAACATGCTTATTATTAACAGTTAAGGGTATCTCTATCAATGTCCACAAGCCATCTTTCGCCAAAAATCCGCTATCCTGCGTCAACTCCTCCTAACGTACGTCCCTGTACGCGTCGTCGTCGTTTCCTTGTCTAGCAAATTTTTGTCGGAAACCTGGCAATGTGGAATTAATAGAGATACCCTTAAGGGTATGCGATGGCAATCTGAAATATGATCATCACTTCACCGTTTTTTGCATGGAAATTTGTTTTTAATTAGTCAGATACCGTGTACTTTTTTGAATAAAAGCGCTATAATGAACCTAATGAAAATAAGAGGAGTGAAATTTAATATGTCGAAAACAACCTATCAATTTCCAACAGGTTTTTTATGGGGAAGCGCGTCATCAGGTCCGCAAACAGAGGGTGGTGCAGACGAGGGCGGCCGTAAGCCGTCGATTTGGGATCATTGGTATTCACTAGAACCGAGCAGGTTCCACAACGAAGTAGGACCAACCAATACGTCGAACTTTTATCATCAATACAAAGAAGACATCGCTTTAATGAAAGAAACGGGACACAATTCATTTAGAACGTCGATTCAGTGGTCGCGCTTAATCCCAGACGGCATTGGCGAAGTGAACGAAGAAGCGGTTGAGTTTTATAACCGTGTCATCGATGAGCTCATCGCGAATGGCATTGAGCCGTTTATGAATCTGTTCCATTTTGATATGCCGATGGCCATGCAAGAAATGGGCGGTTGGGAAAATCGTGAAGTCGTCGATGCGTTTGCAAGTTTTGCGACCGCGTGTTTTGAGCTGTTCGGCGATCGCGTGAAGCATTGGATCACATTTAACGAACCGATTGTCCCGGTTGAAGGCGGGTACATGTATGACTTCCATTACCCGAACATCGTCGATTTCAAACGCGCCGCACAAGTTGCCCATCACACGATTGTGGCCCATGCGTTAGCGGTGAAATCGTATAAGTCTTTAGATTTAGGTGGTAAGATTGGTACGGTATTAAACTTGACCCCGTTCTACCCGCGAAGCAAAGACAATGCGGCGGATGTTAGAGCGGCTCACGTAGCGGATCTATTTTTTACTCGCAGTTTTTTGGACCCGATGCTCAAGGGTGAGTATCCGAAAGAACTGGTTGTAATCATGCGCGAATACGATGTATTGCCTGCTGATGTCCGTGATGAGGATTTGGCAACGATCAAAGAGAACATCATTGATTTTATCGGGCTGAACTATTATCAACCGCGTCGTGTGAAGTTAAAAGAACACGCGGTTCATCCAGATGCCCCGTTTATGCCGAATCATTTATTTGATAACTACGAAATGCCAGGGCGAAAGATGAACGTGCATCGCGGGTGGGAAATTTGCGAAGCGGCGATCTATGACATGGCGATGGATATTTATCATCACTACGGAAACATCCCGTTTTACATTGCTGAGAATGGTATGGGAGTCGAAGGCGAAGAGAAGTTTAAAAACGAAGCGGGCAACATCGAAGACGATTACCGCATCGCCTTTATTAAGGGTCACTTAAAGCACCTCCATCGTGCAATCGAAGAAGGAGCCAATTGCTTCGGCTACCACCTATGGACGTTCGCCGACAACTGGTCGTGGATGAACGCTTATAAGAACCGCTACGGCTTAGTCGAGGTGGACATCAACGACGGCTTCAAGCGTCGCGTAAAAAAATCAGGCCGCTGGTACAAGGAATTGTCGGACAATAACGGGTTTAGTGAATAAGATGTGAAGAGCGAGTCTATGATGGCTCGTTTTTTTATGGCGCCGATTTCAAAGATCATTAGAAAAACCAACGAATTATTTCCAATTTATTGGCTTTTAGTGCCATTATTCATTTTGATTGACGTCATCATCCTCTAGAATTTGTATCAAGTCTTCGATTGTTAATACTAAATCATTTTCTGGATTAACACTTTCTAAAGATTCGTGAACATCAATATTTGCAAGTTCTTCGGCCTCAATACTCGCAATCCCTTCGCTTGCACTTATCGACGCAAAGTGATAGGCTCCTTGATAAGGATTTAATAGGACTGCGGGGAAGTTTTCAATATAAGATGCTCGTAAAAATAAAACTAGATCATCTCCTACTGCTAAGGAAACCTCATCTGTATTGATTACCCTTAAACTATCCGTTTCACCTCCCATTTGTCGTACTTCTAAAATATCTCCTACTGTGGCATCACCTTGAAATACTTCTAGTACTCTAATTCGATATATTGTGTATAAATTATAAGGATCAATTTCTGATGGAGGAGGTGCTAACCACGTGTTAAGCCATTCTACTCTTTCATCTAATACTTCTACACGCACAACATCAGTTGCATAGGAAGCTAAATGAGTAATGCTATCATAATGAGGGTAGTCTGCCATTATCCAGACCGTCTCTACTTCGTCTAAATCATTGTCAGCATTCGTTACTTGAGCTACAAAGTTGTTTTCAGCGTTATTTGATAAAGCTTGGCTTCCGCAAGCTGACAACCCCAGCAGTGTAGTGATGATTGCTGTTGTTAAGAAAATCTTTTTCATATTTTTCACACTCCTTAACGATATAGAATATTCACACTTTCAAGGTCAAAGTGTGTAGGTCCTACTACTATGTTTCTATTTCTTGCACTGTTCATTAAACTTCCATTACCAGGAGCTGCTGGAGGATTATCGATCAATCCTACAGCATGGCCGAGCTCATGGGCGAAAACACTTTCGATGTAGTTAACGCGATTATTTATTGTGCGTGAGTTCATTGTAATCACGAATTGAGACATTGTAGGTCCTACTACTCCGCCACCTGCATACCAAAATACAATTCTCCCGAAATATGCACCATCACTGGTTACTACAGAAGCGGTATTGTTTGAGTTACTATTTTCATTAAATGTAACAGGGACATTGCTGTTATTCCAACTATTTCGCCCTCTTCTCATAGCCGTTAGCCATGTGGCATCACCATTAGTAAATCTAAACGTGATGTTTGTGTGTGGGAGTGTTGGTGGTGTCCAAGTACTTAAGTGACGACTTGGATCAGACCATCGCGCATGATAAGTAACATTTGAGTTTGGAACAATTGTATTTGCTGCTACTCTGTTTCCACCAGTTACGTTTGCTGTTGTGAACCAACCAATAAAATGACGACCTTGTCTAGTTGGCGTAGGCAAGGTTCCAATAGAAGTTCCTGGTGCTCTATTTTGAGTTCCTGGATTAACGCTTCCACCATTCGCATTCCATGTGATTCGTACTGTTGCAGGTACCCATCGGGCATGTAATTCTATATGTCCAGATCCTGGTGCTACTGTTGTGGTATGATTCACGCGTGTTCCACCTACTGCGGCAGTATACCACCCTGAAAATGTAAAGCCTTCTCTTATCGGTGCTAGACGTGCTGGTCCTGTTGTGCCAATACCGGCGAGTAGATCCCGATTATTTGTGTTCATTACTTGACGATAATTTGTTGATGATGAGTTCATTGAACGCCATATTGTACCGCCTTGGGCAATCATTCCAGAAGAAGCTGGCCACGTTCCGCCTTGTGGATTGAACCATACATTCCGTGCTACAACTACAGTATTACGACTGTCACCAACAACTGGTCTGTCAGATGAAAATGATTCCATTTGTGAGTTATCTTCTATCTCAGAAATTTCCGAAGTGGAGATAAAATCAATATCATCAACAGTTGGTTCTTCTAAACCATTCGCTGACACTGAAAATGGCATTGCAATCATCACTGCCATCATCAAAGAAAGCGGCAACAGGATTTTAAAAAACTTTTTCATCATAATAAATTTCCTCCTTTTACCCTTTTATGTTTTTGAATAAACCACTCTAGCTCGCGACACTAAAGCTGTATTCTAGATATACTTGCGCATGTATGATACCTAGGGCGATCTTGCCCAATATTCGATGTTCTTCATGTCAAATCAATCCTTTCATTTTAGTTTACAATGTTCTCGTCTCGTTGAGTTTGGATATTATCCATTCATAACTCTCATTACTAAAACGCATTAAACCATAAAAAAATCCTGAAAACAATGTTTTCAGAATTAACTACCCTTTTTTCGGAATTAGCTCATTCACAGTTATTTATCACATTAAAACAAAAACTCCCCTAAATATCATTTTGTTGTTTCTTTTTTTCACTAAAAATTAAAATGAGTGTATTAAGGTATGAGCAAAAAATCAGGGCGGTTACTGCCCACAACGGCACTAGGGTTTGTCAAGGCATTCGCAACAGAGGGAAAAGAGCATCTACCATTAGCCTTCATTAATGACGTGCTAGTGAATGATGTAAAAAAATTTCGGAAGAAGGTGAAAAAGCTAAAAGTGGGAAATCCCTACAACATCATCGAAGTAAATAAATTGTCAGAAGAGGGCATATTGAAATACTTGATGAATACAGAGCTAGATTTATACTGTATCACCGATGACGGTCAAAGTTTTTGCGCTGAGTTACAAAATCGCCGAGAGGAGTATTATGAGGAGAGAATATTCCACAACACCATCTTGAAATATCAAGCCAATTATGCTAGAATATATGATACAAAGAGTGATGATGATTCGCAATCAAAATATGCGAGCCTAATGCCAACCGTATCACTGAACATTCTAGGGTACGATCATTTCGACACATCCGAAGCCATTCACTTTTTCCGTCTTTACGACGTGATGAATCAAAAATATCCTTTAAAAGCAAATCGTTACATTGAAATATTTTTTGAATTTAAAAAAGATGATGAAAGACTATCAACCAACCTAAAGCACTGGCAACACTTCTTCCAAACGGGAGAAGCATTACCAGAAGCACCAAATTATATAAAGGAGCTGTCAACTATGATGGAAATAGCAAACCTAACACAAGAGGAACGAAGAGTTTACGAGGCATCTCTGAATGCAAAGTATAAACGAATGAATCGCGAGATGTATGTTGAGAAGCGTGGTGAGAAGAAAAAAGCGATTGAAATGGCAAAAGCGGCTTTAGAAAATAAGTTACCAACCGATCTTATATCTAAACTCACTGGTCTGCCAACTAACGTCATTTCAAGTTTAGAAACAAACTGATAGATTTCGTAAGATCCGCAATCATCAAACAACTTAAAGCATTGGCAACATTTTTTTCAAACGGGAATTGCGCTGTCAGATGTATCAAAAGAGACAAGCCTTGATTAGAACAAGTATAAAGTTAGCTTTTGGATATAAAGCAACGACAAAGCAAGTCAAAAATGAACTCGTTTTTTCACGAAATTTCAGCATTTATTTTGATAATCCAAAAGGATGTGCTATAATAACCTTGTAAAAATGTTTAGTTTTTTATAACTATCTTTTGATTCAGGAGGACTGAGGCAGATGTATGAGATTTTAAAAGTAGAAAAATTGGCAGATAACACGTTGCTCATGGACGTCAAAGCACCGCGTGTGGCGAAATATTGCGATCCTGGGCAGTTTCTGATCGTCAGATTGGATGAAAAAGGCGAGCGAATCCCGTTAACGATTTGTGATTACGACCGCGAAGCAGGCACGGTGACGATTGTGTTCCAAGCGGTTGGGACTTCAACGAAAAAAATGCTTAGCTTAGGTGTCGGCGATGCGTTCAAAGACTTCGTAGGCCCGCTCGGGTGTGCGGCAGAATTTGTTAAGGAAGATGTGGACAACCTTAAAAACAAGAAGTTCTTATTTGTTGCTGGTGGCGTTGGATGCGCGCCCGTCTATCCACAAGTAAAATGGCTGCATGAACGAGGCATTCAGGCAGACGTGATCGTGGGAGCTAGAAATGCAGACATGCTAATTCTCGAAGAAGAAATGCAGTCGGTAGCGGGCAACCTCTATATCGCAACGGACGACGGTAGCGCGGGGCATCACGGGCTGGTAACCGATGTGATCAAAAAATTAGTCACGGTTGACGGTAAAGCGTACGACGAATGTATCGCGATTGGTCCGATGATCATGATGAAATTTGTCGCGTTATTAACGAAAGAATTGGCAATACCGACGATCGTTAGTATGAATTCCATCATGGTGGACGGCACTGGGATGTGCGGAGCGTGTCGCTTGACGGTTGGCGATGAAATTAAATTTGCCTGCGTAGACGGGCCAGAATTCGACGGGCATTTGGTTGATTTTGACGAAGCGATGAAGAGGCAACAAATGTACAAAGCGGACGAGACCAAAGCGATGCTGAAATTGAAAGAGAATCACGTTGGCGGCTGTTGCGGAGGTGACCAGTAATGAGTGTATTAAAAGCAATTCCTGTAAGAGAACAAGAAGGAAAAGTCCGAGCGACTAATTTTGAAGAAGTTTGTTTCGGATATAATTTAGAAGAAGCGATGGCTGAGGCGGAGCGTTGCATTAACTGCCGCAATGCAAAATGTATCGCGGGTTGTCCGGTTGCGATTGATATTCCGGCGTTTATCACGGAAGTGAAAGAAGGGAACATCGAAGCGGCGTATCAGACGATTGCAAAGTCATCAGCACTACCGGCCATCTGTGGGCGCGTTTGTCCGCAAGAGACGCAATGCGAGGCGGTCTGTATTCGCGGGATTAAAGGGGATTCCGTTAATATCGGAAAGCTTGAGCGCTTCGTTGCAGATTGGGCTCTCGAGAATGATATTCAACCTGAAAAGGCTGAAACGTTGAATGGACGTAAAGTAGCGGTCGTCGGTTCAGGGCCAGCGGGACTTACCTGCGCGGGTGACTTGGCTAAAATGGGCTATGATGTAACGGTGTTCGAAGCTTTACACGAATTGGGTGGCGTCCTGGTGTACGGGATACCAGAATTCCGATTACCTAAGCAGGGGGTTGTCGCAAAAGAAATTGAAAAAGTTAGCGAGCTTGGCGTGAAGTTCGAAACGAACGTGGTGATTGGGAAGTCGATCACGATTGATCAGCTCATGGAAGACGAAGGTTTCGAAGCTGTGTTCATTGGCTCGGGGGCTGGTTTGCCGAAGTTTATGGGGATTCCTGGGGAGAACGCTAACGGTGTTTTCTCGGCGAACGAGTACTTGACGCGCAGTAATTTAATGCGAGCAATCAATGCTGATTCTGACACGCCTTTGATCACAGGTCGTAAAGTCGCCGTTGTCGGTGGCGGAAACGTAGCGATGGATGCCGCTCGTACGGCGCTGAGATTAGGAGCCCAGACACATATTATATACAGAAGAAGCGAAGAGGAGCTTCCGGCACGCGTAGAAGAAGTACATCATGCCAAAGAGGAAGGCATTATTTTTGATGTGTTAACCAATCCGACCGAGATTCTCGTAAATGACGAGGGTTGGGTGCGCGGAATCCGCTGCGTGAGAATGGAACTTGGAGAGCCGGATGATTCAGGGCGTCGTCGTCCAGTCGTGGTAGAGGGTTCTGAATTCGATATCGAGGTGGATACCGTGATCATGTCGCTGGGAACATCGCCGAACCCACTGATTGCTTCAACGACGGAAGGCCTTGAAGTGAATCGTTGGGAATGTATCGTGGCTAGTGAGGAAGCGGGGCAGACGAGCAAAGAAGGCGTCTTTGCCGGCGGGGATGCGGTAAGCGGAGCGGCAACAGTAATTCTAGCGATGGAAGCGGGGCGCGTTGCAGCGAAGGGGATCGACGAGTACTTAAAGAAAAAAGTATAAGCAGAAAATCCAGACTTCGGTTTGGATTTTTTTTGCGTGCGAATTTCCCTAGAAGGGCGCTGTGGCGTGGCATCTAGGGAAAATTTCCCTAGAAGGGTGCTGTAACGTGGTATCTAGGGAAAAATTTCCCTAGACGAGCCTTATATCTTGCCATCTAGGGAAAAAGATGCCTAGATGTTTACCATAGTTTCAAATCTAGGGAATTTGTCCTGAAAACATTCTTGTGAAGTCGTTTCACAATTGAAAGCAGAGGTTCACAAATGTAAGCGGAGTGAAAGCGAAAAAATACAAAAATTTCTCAAAAAAATACTTGCATAACAAATTTCAGTGTGATATTATACACCTAAGCTCTTATTGCGAACGACGTTCGTAATTACGAATCGACGAAAACAATCAAGAGTCTGAAACTAAAAATAACTTAATTCCATGGGAGGAATAAAAAATGAAAAAGAACAAACTATGGTTATTGGTTGCAACTTTCGCTGCTGCTTTCTTATTTTTAGCGGCTTGTGGAGACAGTGACGATAATGGCGCTGATGACTACGACAACGGTGACGACACGACAGCTGACGAAGTTGAAGATAACGAAGATGCTGGCGAGTTAGAAGGAACGATCACAGTTAGCTGGTGGGGTAACGAAGGACGTCACGATGCGACAAACGAAGTCATCGATTTATTCGTATCTGAAAACCCAGGTGTTACCATTAACCCACACTACGGTGCTTGGGACGGATGGCAAACGGCTTTCGCTGGTGATTTAGAAGCTGGACAAGAAGCTGACTTAATGCAAGTTAACTTTAACTGGTTACAATTATACTCACCATTCGGAACGACGTTCGCTGATTTAGAAGACCCAGCAATTGCTGCGCATTTAGACTTAAGCAACTGGGATTCTCAATACATTGATGTAACACGCCAAAGCGGTGTTGTTCAAGGTGTACCAGTTGGGATGACGGCGCGTGTACCGTTTATGCGTGCTGATATTTATGAAGCAGCTGGCTTAGACGTTCAGGACATCAACACGTGGGACGATTTAATTGCTGCAGGTAATGCGATTCAAGAACACCACGGCGATAGCGTATTTGCTTTATCACCATTAGGACCACAGTCAATGGCTTACATGGTATTCTCTTGGTTAGAGCAATACACAGGTCGTTCGTTTGTAGATGCAGATGGTCAGCTTAACTATTCATTAGAAGAGTTAACAGATGGATTCCAATTGATTCAAGATTTCATCGATAACGGTGTTATGCCAGATGGTGCGTTTGACTCAGACCCAATTAACGCTGAAAACCCAATGTGGATTGAAGGTGCATACGGTGGTGTAAGTGAGTGGGATTCATCAATCAATGCATGGATCAACAACTTAGGTGAAGGTGGAGAAGACCTAGTTGAAATTCGTCCTCATTTCACAATGGACGGTGCGCAACTAAGCGGTTGGATGTCTAGACCTTCAATGGTATTCTCAATTTCTAATAACTCTGATTACCCAGAAGTTGCTGCAGCATTCTTAAACTTTATGTTAACGGATGAAAGAGCAATTGAAATCATGGGAACTGACCGTGGTGTGCCATTAAACACAGTTGGACGTGCATACTTCGATGCATTAGGATTAGGTGGACACGTTGTCGCTGCAAATGCGATCCACGCAGAAGCTGAAACAACAACAATGAATGCAATCTTCGAATTCCCAGAAGTACGTGAAGTTTACGAAAGCCAATTAATGGAAATCTTTAACGGAACGAGCACGGTTGAAGCAGCAGCTGAATTTGTTTATAACAACATTCAAGCAGTCATTGATAGCTTATTAGATTAGTAGACTAATTCGTGATTATTTAATTGTAAAGAGTCGGTCGAAACGCCGACTCTTTATTCTTAAACGAAGATTGAAAATTATCTGATATTTGATCATATAAGGAGATGGAATCGTGAGTACGCAAGTTAAAAAGAAGAGAGCAAAGTTTCAATGGAGCGACGCTTATCTTTACTTAATTCCTTGGCTAATTGGGATACTAGTTTTTAGACTTTATCCGTTTATTGAAGCATTTAGAATTAGTTTATTCAACCAAAGAATCGGTAGACCAACGGAATTTGTTGGGCTAGGAAACTTTACAGAAATTTTATTTGGGGATAGCATGCATGGAAATTTATTCAGGCATTCATTAAATGTCACATTTAGATACGTGTTCTTGACCGTGCCACTAGTTTTAATTTTTGCCTTATTTATTGCCTTTATTTTAAACTTTAAAATCAAAGGGATCGGCTTCTTTAGAACGGCTTTCTATATTCCATCTATCTTAGGTGGAAGTGTATCGGTTGCCTTACTATGGCGTGCCGTTTGGGGAAATCGTGGGTTAATTAACTCGTTCATTGTGATCATTGTTAATGGGCTTAATTTCTTACCTTTTGTGAACATCTATGCCCCAGAAGGCTGGGTGCCAGTTGGTTGGATGGTCCAAGGTGGCACAGCACTCGTTGTCATGGCGATCCTTCGTGCGTGGCAGTTTGGTTCTGCGATGTTAATTTTCTTATCGGCACTTCAAAACGTACCAGCAACCTTGTACGAAGCAGCATCGATTGACGGCGCTAAGAAATGGCGTCAGTTCTTCACTATCACCGTGCCAATTATTACACCGACCATTTTATTTAACGGTATTCAGTTACTAACAGCGGCCTTCCAAGAGTTTAATGCGGCGTACTTAGTACCCGCACAACCTGGTGGACCAAACAATGCCACGTTACTACTAAACATCTTTATTTACCAACGTGCATTTGAGCAGAATAACTTTGGTATTGCAGCTGCGGCATCATGGATCATGTTTATCATCGTCATGATTATCGCAACCATTGTTCAAACGACCTCAAGTAAATGGGTTCATTATAACGATTAAGAAAGGAACGACTGAACATGACTTTTTCTGTAAAAACAAAATTATTAAACGCGCTTAGGTACCTTGTTCTAGGGCTTGTTGCCCTCATCATGTTATACCCGCTATTGTGGATGATTGCCGGTATTTGGAGACCTAATGACGAAATTTTCACCTCTGCGGGTTTAATGCCGCAAAACCCAGTTGACGGGTTTGAAAACATTAGAAACGGTTGGATGGTACAAGGTAGAAGTTTGTTATTCTATTTCGGCAATACGCTACGATTTTTGATTCCACGTGTGGTTGGTCAAGTGGTTTCGTGTGTGCTTACCGCTTATGCCATTACGCGCTTCGAGTTTAAAGGAAAGAAAATTGTCTTTGCTTTGGTGCTCGCAACGTTATTGATGCCAGAAGTAATCTTCCGTATTCCGTTATTCCAAATGTATTCTGGCGATAACCCGTTTGGAATCAATCTACTAGGAACGTTTATGCCGTTATGGCTTGAGAATGCTTTTGCGACGGGATCGTTTTTCGTTTACATGCTCGTTCAATTTATGCGCGGGATTCCAAGGGATTTAGATGAAGCCGCTAAAATTGACGGCTGCAATTCATTCCAAACGTTGACTTTGATTCTATTACCAGTGATGAAGCCGGCTGTCATTACAGTAGGGTTATTAACTTTTATGTGGGGAATGAACGATTTCATTGGTCCGCTTATTTACATCCGTCAACCAGAGATGAGAGTCTTGCAACAAGCACTTCGAGTTGGATCTGAAGCAGGTGACGGTGGCGTTATCTGGGGTCAAATTTTTGCTATGTCTGTAATGGCCTTGATACCAGCGATTCTGTTATTCTTTGTGGCACAAAGGTACTTTATGGATGGTATTGCCTCGACTGGTTCGAAAGAATAGCATTTTATATCTAACAAATAACTAATGCGTCTTACTCATTAGTTATTTGTGTATAAGGGAAAAAATGAAATTTTTTTCACAAATCCGCATGGATAGACGTTAACAAATGGGAGGCGATAACGTGATGAATAAACTTGAACCATACTTTAAAGCATTTCTAAACCAATTCACCCCTTACAAAGGGTTCTGGTGTTACGAAGACGGCGTTGTACTAAAAGGTGCCATGGACTTATACGAAGTCACCGGTGAGGCGTGCTATTGGGATTTTATTGAAACGTATTTAAACGATTTCGTCGATGCAGAGGGAAGTCTGAAGGGCTATGCTGTGGCGGAGTATAACATCGATCACATTCATCCTGGAAAAATATTGTTCTTTGCGTATGAAAAAACAAAGGATGAGCGATTTAGGAAAGCCATCGAAAAGCAGATGGATCAACTGCGCAACCACCCGCGTCTACCCTCTGGGAATTTCTGGCACAAAGGTCGCTATTCGCAGCAGCTGTGGTTAGACGGGCTATACATGGCCTTACCGTTTTATGCCGAATACGAAAACAAGTACAACGGTCATAAAGAGTACGAAGACATTTATAACCAGTTTCTAGCAGCTAGAACGCTTTTGCGCGATGAGAAAACGGGACTTTATTACCACGCTTACGATGACAGTCGATTAATGTTTTGGTCTGACCCTTATACGGGGCGTTCAGAAAATTTCTGGCTCCGTGCGCAAGGGTGGTTACTGATGGCCTTAGTGGACACAGCGGATAAAATGAGCGAAACGATTTTTGAATATCACAAGGCTTTAAAAGACTTCGCGAAAGATACCATTATGGAAACATTAGCGTTTCAAGACGCACAGACGCAGCTATGGTGGCAAGTGATGGATCAAGGCGGTCGTGCTGGTAATTACGTTGAAACATCAGGAAGTGCGATGATCATTTATACGATTTTAAAAGGGATTCGTTTAAATATACTAGATGAATCGTTAAAAGAAGTCGCGGTTCGCGCACTGGAAAGCCTCTTAGCCGTTCACGGTTATGAAGAAGACGGAAAGCTTCGCATTGGCGGCATGGTGGGAACGTGTGGTGTGGGCGACTACGAAGGCGTGCGACGAGATGGGACGTATGACTACTACGTTTCTGAAGCGGTTGTAGTGGATGATGCAAAAGGGGTAGGGCTCTTAATGTCAACGTACGCGGAATATTTAAGGGTATCTCTATCAACGTCCTCAAGTCATCTTTCATCAGAAATCCCCTAACCTGCGTCAACTCCTCCTAACGTACGTACCCGTACGCTTCGTCGTCGTTTCCTTGTCTAGTGAATTTCTGATTAGAAACCTGACAATGAGGAGTTAATAGAGATACCCTTAAGACTAATAAGGTAGGAACTTTAGGCTATGAAATGTAAACCAATATTAATCACATCAACAAGTGCCACATTTGAATTGGAAAACGAGGCGGTCTATCGCCTCGTAGAAACATACGACGTGTTGTTAAACGGCGAACTTGTATTGACTGGGATCTCAAAAAATGTATTTTCCTTGTATAACCTAACGCCCCACAGGAATTACGACATCACATTGAGGGGCACTGACGGGAAAAGCCCAACCGTTTCCTTCGAGACGAAAAGCGAAACGATGTGCTTGAACGTCAGGCGATTTGGTGCTGTTGGTGACGGTGTTGCTGACGATACGCAAGCGATTCAAGCAGCGATTATGTCTTGCTGTGAGAATGGCCGTGTGCTTATACCAGCGGGCACTTATCACGTGAAGACGATTTTCTTAAAATCAAATTTCACGCTAGAACTGGCGAAAGGGGCGACGTTGTCTTATCAAGGTGCGTTTCATCAAGGTGCGATCCTCCCAGGCTATACGTTTGATGCCCAGGGCGAGGAATATTATTTGGGCTCTTGGGAAGGCAATCCGATCGACAGTTATACCGCGCTGATTCAAGGCATTAACGTGGAAAACGTGAACCTCATTGGCGAGGGTGTTCTTGACGGAAACGGTCATAACTGGTGGGGTTATCCCAAAGTGAGAAAAGGGGCATGGCGACCCCGGTTGGTACAGTTGATCCATTCAAAAAGGGTTAACCTACAAGGTCTTACGGTTCGAAATTCGCCGTCTTGGACGATTCATCCCCTCTTTTCAAGCGACTTGATTTTCGCGGATTTAACCATCATCAACCCAAAAGATTCACCAAATACAGACGGATTAAACCCGGAAAGTTGTCATCACGTCTTAATCGTTGGCGTCTACTTCTCTGTGGGTGACGACTGTATTGCGATTAAGTCAGGCAAAATTTATTTGGGTCGTAAATTGAAGCGACCGTCACGGCGCATCACCATTCGCAATTGTAGCATGAACTTCGGACACGGCGCGGTTGTAGTGGGGAGCGAGATGGCCGGTGGCGTCAAGGATGTGACCGTTAGTCAGTGCTTGTTCAACGAAACCGATCGCGGCTTACGAATAAAAACGCGACGCGGACGTGGCAAGGATGCCATTGTTGACGGCATTTATTTTAAAAACATCCAGATGCACCGTGTGCAGACCCCGCTTGTGATCAATAAGTTTTATTTCTGCGACCCAGATGGGCACAGCGATTATGTGAGAACAAAAGAGGCGTTGCCCGTTGATGAGCGAACGCCGTATATTGGGAAGTTAGTGTTTGAAGACATTGCATCCGAGGCTAGCTCGGTTGCAGCAGGGTTCTTCTATGGGTTACCTGAGCAACCTATTTCAGAGCTAGTGTTGAAAAATTGTTCTTTTTCGATGGTGAGCGATGGCGAAGCTGATTATCCGGCAATGATGGATGATATTTCGAAGTATGCACAGGCGGGCTTGATTTTTCATCACGTCAAGTCGCTTGTGATGAACAACGTCACACTTGATGGGGTCGTTGGTGAGAAGGTGGTATTAAACGATGTGGATAAGGTGGTAATGGAAGATGATCATTAGGCGAATAGCAGCAAACGTCATTGACTTGATTGTTTTAATTGGTTCAATTGCTGTCGGCGTGTACTTTGCAGGACAATTAGCTGACATGTTTGAAGAACCGTTCTTTTTGTTAACCGCGAGCATGACAGCGATTATTATTTTAGTGCCCATTGGGATTCAATCTTTGTTTTGGCTGGAAAGCACAACCCTTGGAAAAACCATGGTGTTTATTAAGGTTGTGAGAAACGAAGACGGTGAAGACCTAGATTACTTCCAAATGTTTGTCCGAGACTTTTTGTTAAAAGTGTTATCGGCTAACCTGATGACCTTACCAGCCTTTGTTGGAAGACCGACGATTCACGATGTTATTTTAGATTCAAAAGTGATTATAAAACCAAAAGTAAAGCGAGGGAACAAGGCGTGAAGAAATTTTTAGACCAAGATTTTTTATTGCATAACGAAACGGCGAAAACGTTGTATCACGAGTATGCAGCTAAAATGCCAATCATTGATTTCCACAACCACTTAAGTGCACAGGAAATTTATGAAAACAAGCAGTTTAACGACATTTCGGAAGTTTGGCTAGGTGGCGATCATTACAAATGGCGTGCGATGAGGACGTTAGGTGTCGCGGAAGACATTGTGACTGGACCTGCATCTGCCAAAGAAAAATTCGCTGCTTGGGCGAAATCGGTACCTTACCTAGTAGGGAATCCGCTGTATCATTGGACACACATGGAGCTTCAAAGGTACTTCGGCATTGAAACGTTGTTAAATGAACAAACAGCGGATGAGATTTTTGAAACGTGTAACGCGATGCTGCAAAAAGAGGCATTTCGCGTGCGTGGTTTGCTGGAAATGCAGCAAGTACAAGTGGTCTCGACAACGGATGATCCGGTGGATGATTTAAAGTATCATCAGCTCATTGCGGAGGATGCGAGCATTGACTTACAAGTGTTACCAACGTTTCGCCCGGATAAATCCGTTAACATTGACTTAAGTTGGTTCAACGATTGGATCGATACGCTTGCCGGTGTGGTGGGGCATGGCATTGATGAGCTCGATGATTTGTTTCAAGCATTAGCGAGTCGCATGGATTTCTTTGTCGATGCCGGTGCGAATGCTTCGGATAATGGGCTTGATGTGTTTGCCTACGCAGAATCAACGTTGGAAGAGGCTGCGGCTATTTTCTTGAAAGCCCGCTCTGGTGCGTCGTTAACAGAAGAAGAAGTTGAAAAGTATAAAACGCAAGTCTTCCTCTTCTTAGGAAAGGAATACCACAAGCGTAACTGGGTGATGCAACTGCATATTGGGGCATTGCGTAATAACAACACGCGTAGATTAAATGAGCTTGGGCCAGATACTGGTTACGACGCGATTAATAACTCGTTTGACATTGCGAAGCTATCGAAATTCTTGAACGCTTTAGATGCGAACGATCAGTTGCCGAAGACGATCATTTACGATTTGAACCCAGCGGATAATCATAAAGTGGTGACGTTGATGCAGTGCTTCCAAGACGGCGTGACACCAGGGAAATTACAGTTTGGCTCTGGTTGGTGGTTCATGGATCAAAAGGACGGGATGATCGATCAAATGCGCGCGTTGGCTGCCAATGGCGTTCTGTCTAAGTTTGTTGGGATGTTAACCGACTCAAGAAGCTTCTTATCGTTTCCGCGTCACGAATACTTCCGACGTATTCTATGCCAATTATTAGGTGAGTACGTGGAAGCAGGTGAATACCCGGCAGACATTGAATTCCTAGGAAGCGTCGTCGAAGATATTTGTTACAACAATTCAAAAGAATATTTTGGTTTCGAGAATTTGAAATTATAATTTAGAATTACCCCCAGTACTAATTTTCAGCAGGTTACGTCTGCCACTATTTCCTTTCAAAACAGAGTTTAGTGGCAGAAATTGACATTTAGCGTGTGTTAAAGGCTGTTAAATAGGGTTGGAAATTAAATTATTTCCATATTCAGCGGAAAATGATTGGCGTTTTGCCACTTCTTTCTCGAAAAAGAGGGTTGAGTGGCAGAATGACAGTTAACTGGTTCATGCAAGGACTAAATAAAATAGGAGGCTTTATTTGATGAAGGTACTAAGTAATGAAGTAGTAGAAAATCGCCCGGAGCGTCCAATTAAAATCGTTCAGTTTGGAGAAGGGAACTTCTTAAGAGCGTTTGTGGATTGGATGTTACAAGAGTTAAATAACGCTGGGATTTACAACGGTGACGTTGCGGTTGTTCAACCGTTAGATTTCGGACGCATTAAAGAGCTGGAAGAGCAAGACGGTCTATACACGTTAGTCCAAGAAGGTGTGAAAGACGGTGAGTTTATTGCTAGCACGCAAGTGATTGATATTTTAAGCAAATTTGTTAATCCGTATGCCGATTACGAGGCGTATTTAAAGTTAGCAGAGATCGACACGTTAGAATTTATTTTTTCTAACACAACGGAATCAGGGATTGTATTGGACGAGTCGGATACGATCGAAAATACACCACCGCAATCATTTCCTGGGAAATTATTGGCGTTTCTGCATCACCGCTACGAAAAATTTGCGGGTGCGATGGATAAAGGGTTGTTTATTGTCCCCTGTGAATTGATTGACGATAATGGCGATGAGCTTTACAACTGTGTGAAGCGACTAGCAGAAATTCATCAGTTAGACGCTGGTTTTATGAAATGGTTAGACGAGGCAAATACGTTTACGAACACGTTGGTTGATCGCATTGTACCAGGCTACCCGGCAGCGCGTATTGATGAGTTAACTAAAAAGCTAGGGTACGTGGATAACAACATCGTGATGGGTGAAATTTTCCATTTATGGGTGATTGAAGATCGTAACGGCATTGGTAAGATTTTAGACGGTGCGAAGGCTGGGTTGAACATGGTCTTCACCGATGATATTAAACCTTATAAAATCCAAAAAGTACGTATCCTAAACGGCTTGCACACGTTGATGGTGCCGGTTGCTTATTTAAAAGGCATTGATACGGTTGGCGATGCAATGAAGGATGAGCTGATGTTGACATTCATCAAGAATACCAACGATTTAGAAATCATCCCAGGAACGGAGCATTACTTGTCAAAAGAAACCTTAACGGCGTATGCCAATGAAATTTATGACCGCTTTGGAAATCCGCAAGTGCATCATGAATTAATGGCAATTTCGCTAAATTCAACGGCTAAATTTAAGAGTCGTTTATTGCCAACAGCGCTTGATTATGTTAAAGTAACGGGAAGATTCCCAGCGCACATGGCGTTCTCTTTAGCGAGTTTGCTCGTGTTTTTCAAAGGTGAGCGTCATGGTGAGAAGATTGACTTACAAGATGAACCGCAATTTTTAGAATTTTACGCAGATGTGTGGGCGAAATATGAGGCCGATGAGCTGGATGCACGCGGTGTTGTCGCCCAATTCTTAGGCTTAACTTCACATTGGGAACAAAACTTAAATGAAATTGCTGGCCTCACTAACCAAGTGACTGAAACGGTCGAAGCGATTTTAGCCGATGGCATGGAAGTAGCATTAGCTAATTTCTTAGCCTAGTACGGCACATGGAAGGCGGAGTTGTTCGTGATATTAGTAAAGCTACTTGATAAATATTTTCCATTTTTAACACCGATCTTTTTGATTTTAGGGTTACTACTAGGTGCTAATGTTGGAAGGCATGTAGGGGTTGTTCCTTGGCTATTTGCCTGGGCAACGTTTATAGGCAGTTTGAAAATTGATTTTAATTCTTTTGTGGAAACGGTGAAACACCCGAAAGGCATTTTAGTGGTCATGTTGATTTTAAGGGTGTTGATGCCGGTGATTGCATTGGGATTTGGTTTGATCTTTTTTTCAACCGATATTTATACGCGGACAGGTTTACTATTGTTTGGTTTGCTTCCAGTAGCGATCAATAGCGTGTTATGGACGGTTATTACAAAAGGGAACGTGTCTTTAACGTTAAGCGTTGTGTTACTAGACACGGTCATTGCACCGTTGGCTTTGCCGTTTTCGATTCTACTATTGACGGGTGCACGTATTGACCTCGATACGATGGGAATGATGCGAAGCTCACTATTAATGGTCGTATTGCCATCGCTAGCAGGGATGAGCTTAAATCAGTTGACTAAGGGAGCGTTTGGCAAAACGTGGAGTGTGAAACTAGCGCCATTAGCAAAGGTGTCACTCTTAGCGGTCATCTTAATTAACGGCGGTAACATCCGCAGGTATTTCCCGCCGATAAATTTGCACTTATTGGCCATTATGCTCAGCATCACGACATTAGCAGTTTGTGGTTATATCTTGTCGTGGAAATTAGCCAAATGGTTGAAACTACCTGAAGAAGATGTGAAAGCAGTCGTCTTCTCAGGCGGTATGAGGAACATGAGTACCGGCGTCGTGATTGCCGTGGCTTATTTTCCACCAGCCGCCGCCATTCCAATCGTGACAGGCATCTTTTTCCAACAGCTAGTTTGTGCCACGATTGCGAATTTAATTGAGAACTATTATAAAAAGTCCACGGTAACATCGGTTAGCTCAGAAACGACCTGATGTTTACCGAGGGAAGGAGCATAGAACATGAGAGACTTCATTAAACTGCACGGTAATGATAATGTCATTATTGCTTTGAAGCATTTAGAAGCGGGCACAGTTGCTGAAATTGACGGCGAAACCCTGACGTTGCAAGAACCGATCAAGCAAGGACACAAAATTGCTACGACAGCGATTACTGCGGGTCAAGATGTGATTAAATACGGCTTTCCAATTGGTCACGCAACGGTTGATATTAAGGTCGGTTATCACGTTCATACGCATAACATCAAGACGAGTTTAGGTGAACAACTGGCATATGAGTACGCACCTGAACTCGAAGAAAAGGTGATGCAGGCAAAAGATCGTGAAGTTGACGTGTATCACCGCAAAAACGGCGACATCGGCATTCGGAATGAATTATGGATTATCCCGACCGTTGGCTGCATCAATAAAATCGCTGTAAAAATTAAAAACGATGTGTTAAGAAACCTAGGCGAACTTGCCGCAGACGTTGACGGGATTTTCGTTTTCGAGCACCCTTATGGCTGTTCACAGATGGGCGATGACCACGAAACAACAAAAGAAATTTTGCAAAACATCGTCAAGCACCCAAATGCCGGCGCCGTACTGGTCGTTGGTCTTGGTTGCGAGAATAACCAAGTGGCTGAGTTTAAACAGACGCTTGGTGAATACGACGACGAACGCATCCGCTTCATGATCGCACAGGAGCACGAGGATGAAATTGAAGTCGGAATCGAAATTGTGAAGGATTTGTACGACCTCATGAAGCAAGATCGCAGAGCGGCATCGCCACTTAAAAACCTGCGCATCGGGTTGGAATGCGGCGGTAGTGACGGTTTCTCGGGGATTACCGGAAACCCGTTGTTGGGATACTTCTCCGACTACCTTATTGGCCAAGGTGGAACAACGGTTTTGACCGAGGTGCCGGAAATGTTCGGAGCTGAAACGATCTTGATGAATCGCTGTGAGTCAGTGGAAGTCTTTGATAAGACGGTTCGTTTGATCAATGATTTCAAGCAGTACTACGAAGATAACAATCAAGTGTGCTACGAAAATCCGTCACCGGGCAATAAAGACGGTGGGATTACGACTCTTGAAGACAAGTCGCTCGGCTGCACGCAAAAAGCGGGAACGTCCAACGTGGTGGATGTGTTATTCTACACCGATCGCTTAAAGAAAAACGGACTGAATTTAATGCAAGGTCCAGGTAACGACCTCGTTGCGACAACGGCACTCGGTGCTGCTGGGTGTCACATGGTACTCTTCACAACCGGTCGTGGGACGCCTTACGGTGGTTTTATCCCGACGATCAAAGTGTCAACGAATTCAGACCTAGCGAAAAGAAAACCGCATTGGATTGATTACGATGCCGGGAAGATGTTAACCGCAGCAACGACGGAAGAAGTTGTGGAAGACTTTATTAACTATGTGATTGACGTTTGCAACGGCAAATGGGCATACAATGAAACGAACGACTTCCGTGAAATTGCCATTTGGAAATTCGGGGTGACGTTATGATGAGAATAGGCATTAGAGGACATGATTTAGGGAAGAATACGCCTGAGAAGTTTGCGCAATCGGTGGTAGATGCTAAGCTTGAATCGCTACAGCTGGTATTGCCGAAAGCCATTGAATTTTCTGGTGAGGGGCCGCCGATTTTGAATGACGACTTGACCCGCGAGGTGAAGGAGCAGTTGGATCGTCACGGTGTGAAGGTTGCGATGATGGGAGCGTATTTTAATCCGATCCATAGCAATAAGGAACTCGCTCTACAGACGGTTGAAAATTTTAAAAACCATCTTAAAAAAGCGAAATTTTTTGGAACGGAGCTTGTCGGAACCGAAACGGGTTCTTACAACGACGATGAGTGGACTTGGCATGAGGATAACGATTCGGAAGAGGCGTTCCAGGAAGTACTGCGTGTTTTTAAAGAGATTTTACCGGTCGCTGAGGAGGCAGGTGTGTGCTTAACGATTGAGCCGGCTTACCACCACGTGATTTCCACGCCTGCTAGGTTGAAGCGGTTAGTGGATGAGTTAAATTCGCCGCATGTGCGTGTCATCTTTGATTTGTTCAACTTGTTGCATAAAGGGAATACGCACGAGCAGCACACGTTGACGGATGAGATGGTCGCGTTATTCAGCGATCAGATGATGATCGTCCATGCGAAAGATTTTGTGCTGGAGGACGGTGAGTTGGTGCAAGTGGCACCGGGCCGTGGGGATATGGATTATCCGTACTTGATTGAAAAGTTAAGAACGTTGAACACCACGCCTGATATTATTTTAGAGGGAGTAGTTGGTGAGGACATTCCGTTTAGTCGAGATTTTTTGGCTGAGTTGTTAAAGAAGTAATACGATGTGATGAGGGAGTAGTTGTGATGAAAATAAACCGTACTGTTGAAAGAGCCGTGGAAATCTTGGAGTTGATCGCGTCAACGGATCGTGAGTTGACGTTGAGCGACATTGCGAAAGAGCTTGAGATGCCGAAGACGAGCACGTTTGATATTTTAGAAACACTGGTTCATTCCAATATGTTATACACCAAAGAAAACGGAATTAAAACCTATAAGATCGGTGTGAAGGCTTACTCGATTGGAAGCAACTATTCAAGAACGTCATTGCTTTTAAATGCGTCTGAGCCGATTATCAAAGAGTTGGCGCAGGCAACGGGCTTAACGATCCTCATTGCCAAAGAGACAAGCGGTGAAATTGTCTTTACATTAAAGCAAGAACCAGAGAAAAAAACCATTGCGACACCGAGCATTGGCGACCGACTGCACATTCATACCACGAGTATCGGGAAATCGATTTTAGCTTTTTCACATAAGCAAGAGCGCTTGTTTGAACAGATTGATTTCTGTGCGCAAACGAATATGAGTATTACGTCAAAGTCTGACCTTGTCAAGGAGGTTGAAAAAATAAAAGCACAAGGTTATTCGATTTCAAACCGTGAGAATGAAACGTACACGTTCTCGATTGGTGCGCCGATTTTTGATCACCGTGGGTACGTGACCGCTGCGATTGGGACGCTTGGTTTGTACGAGGAATCTTACGATCCGACGCGCGATATTGAGTTGGTGAAGGTCGCGGCGATGAGAATTTCGAAGTTGCAAGGGTATAAGGGTTAGGGGCATTACAAGTAGAAGGAGAGATTAGTATGAATTTAGAAACGAGATATTCCAACCATCCAGAGGATGTAAAGCACTATACAACGGAGGAATTAAGAGAGCATTTTTTGATCGAATCGGTGTTTGTTGCCGATGAGGTTAACTTAACTTATTCGCACAACGATCGCATTATTGCGGGTGGGATTATGCCAGTGAAAGAAACCCTGACGTTAACAGGTGGGAAAGATTTAGGCGCAGATACGTTCTTTGAGCGTCGTGAAGGTGGGATCATCAACATCGGCGCGGCAGGTGTGGTTGTGCTGGATGGCGAGGAGTTCGCTGTGAATCACCAAGATGGCCTGTACATCGGAAAAGGCGTAAAGGAAATTTTCTTTAAGTCGGTGGATGCGGCGAACCCTGCGAAGTTCTATTTCAACTCAGCACCGGCACATCATGTGTATCCGCATAAGTTGATCACATTAGCGGATGCGAACAAGTTGCATCTAGGTGAAGTGGCGACGTCGAATAAGCGTACGATTAATCAGTACATCGTACCAGGCATTGTGGCGTCGTGCCAGTTGGTGATGGGAATGACGATTTTAGAGCCAGGTAGTACTTGGAACACGATGCCGTGTCACACGCATGAGCGTCGTATGGAAGTTTATTTGTATTTCAATATGGAAGCTGATACACGTGTGATGCATTTCATGGGTGAGCCGACACAGACGAGACATTTAGTCGTGGCGAACGAGCAAGTGATTATTTCACCAAGCTGGTCGATTCATTCGGGTGTTGGGACGAGTAATTATACGTTTATTTGGGGAATGTGTGGGGAGAATATGACGTTTGATGATATGGATCATGTGGCGATGGGGGATTTGAGGTAGGGTGTGTTTGTTGTGGGCTCTTTGTTGGTGGGGGTGCGCCCTTTCGTGATCAGTTTGATGCGCTCTTTAATTTGGCTGAGAGTTAGCGCCCTTTCGGTGACCATGATGTGAACGACTTGCTCGTGTTTTTGGCCATTGCGGGAGTTTAGTGCTCTTTAGCTTGCGCGCGCCCGTGAAACTTGCGAATGAAATTCGCATTAGTTGAACCAGTGCCAAAGCTTGGAAAGTTGAAAACTTTCCGCTTGTGGTGCCTTTCGGCTTACTGGAATTATTTTTGGTGTTCAGAACCTGCTTCGCAGAACCTAAACACCAAAAATAATTGTAAATGTTGGGTGTGTTTGTTTGCATGAGGTTAGTAATAGAATTTTTAAAAAATACAATTCAGGAGAGATGAGACATGATTTTAGATAACTTCAAATTAGATGGTAAAGTAGCGGTTGTAACAGGTGGGGCAGTTGGTTTAGGTAAAGGGATGGCGCTTGGTTTAGCTGGTGCTGGTGCGGACATCGTTGCGGTTGGGCATACGCCGGATGATCAAGGGATGGTGGCTGAGGTTGAGGCGTTAGGACGTAAGGCGATTTATATTCAGGCTGATTTGATGAAGCTTGATCCGATTGATGGGATCATCGCGAAGGCGGTTGAGACGTTCGGGCACGTTGATATTTTAGTTAACAATGCCGGGATTATCCGTCGTGAAGATTCGGTGAATTTCTCTGAGCAAGATTGGGATGACGTTATGAACATCAATGTGAAGACGGTGTTCTTCTTCTCACAAGCGATGGCGAATCAGTTTTTAAAGCAAGGAACTGGCGGAAAAATCATCAACATCGCGTCGATGCTATCGTTCCAAGGTGGGATTCGTGTGCCTTCTTACACGGCTTCGAAGTCGGGTGTTAAAGGGATTACGATGCTACTTGCAAACGAGTGGGCGAAGCACGGGATCAACGTTAACGCGATTGCACCGGGATATTTTGCAACGGATAACACGGCGCAGCTTCGTGCAGATGCCGCGCGTAGTGCAGAAATCTTAGGCAGAATTCCAGCTGATCGTTGGGGGAATCCTGAAGATTTAGCAGGAACAGCCGTGTTCTTAGCGTCGAAAGCAGCGGACTATATCAACGGTTACACAGTAGCGGTTGACGGTGGTTGGCTAGCACGTTAATTAATAAGTGACAAATTAAAATAGGCGAGCCGATACAAGCTCGCTTGTTTTTAATGAGGTAGTTGCCGAAAGAGTGGCAGGAACAACGCCCCAGAACTGTTAAAATTCGCAATCTAGGGGCGGTAACGTAGGAATATTAAGTTTCACAATGACTAATTGTTTTTAATGAATGGGAGGCAATGATGCCAGAAACGAAAGAAGTCAACTTATCAGAAAAAGAAGCAAAACTGCGCGACTTTATTTTAAACGATTCGATGTTTAAGGTGATTTTAAAGATTGGCTTGCCCATTGCGTTTTTCCAAGGCTTAAATAACCTGTTGCGGATACTAGATGCTTTTATGGCAACGAGTATTGACTCGACAGCAGCGTCAATGGTCACCTATTTTGGCCAGATGAACTTGATCATAAACGCCCTCGGCCTCGGCCTAGCCACAGGGGCGACGCTGAAGATCAGTCAGATGTATGGGAAAGGCGATTACGCGACGGTTAAAAAACAAATCAGTTCGCTATTTGCGTTTGCAGGAATTTTTTGCCTCGCGTTACTGGTGATTGTCGCGCCATTGGCAACGCCGATTTTAAGGATGATGAACGCGCCAGCTGAGTTTATTACGTTGGGCCGAAACTACTTTTTGATCGAACTGTTCAGCACAATGATCACGATTTGGAACGCGATTTATATTGCGCTTGAGCGGGTGCAGGGCAATGCGAAGCGGATTCTGTACATGAACCTTGTCGCCATGGCCATCCGGTTGAGTCTCACCGCGTTTAGTGTGTATATTTTGCGTGAAGGTATCACGTTTATTGCTATTTCAACCCTCCTATCACAGAGTTTCATTTTCGTTTACGGATTGTATAATTTGATGAAAAAAAGCGATGTATTCACGATTTCAGTAAAAGAGGTATCGTTTAAACGAAAGCTGTTGTGGCCGATGATCGGGATTTCCATTCCAATTATGATTGAACGTTCGGCATTCCACGTGGGAAAAACCGTGGTTAATGCGATGATTACGACTTGGGGCTCGCTCGTGGTCGGTGGGCTCGGAATTTCCAATCTTATTTGTGGGGTCAGTGTGGCGCCGCAAATGGGGATGCAGGATGCGTCGATTTCGGTGATGGCGCAGAATTTAGGTGCGGCGAAGGTGAAGCGGGTGATCGAAGCTTTCAAAGCGGTGCTAGTGATTAATGTGATTCAAGCGACCCTGTTCTTTTTGCCTTCGTTTATTTTTGCTCGGCAAATCACGGGCTTGTTTGCGATTGGCGATCCGATGTTTCACGATATTTTATATGCGATTTACCTATTTGATGTGTGGAGCATTTTAGCTCTTTCGGCGTATAACGCGGTGATGGCTTTGTTGTTTGGCCTGGGCTATACGAAACTCACGTTATTTTTGAATTTTTGTCGGATCTTTTTATTCCGAATTCCGGTGTTGTTATTGTTGCAACATTTTACGAATATGCAAGAAGAGGCCGCTGGGTTTGTGATGGTGTTTAGTAATATTTCGGTTAGTTTACTGGGGGTAGTGATCGGGATTATTTGTTTGATAAGGTTGTGCCGGAAACATGAGATTTCGTTTTGGGAAACAGCTAAATAAGGATGTGTAGGAAGTAATGAAAAAATTTGATGTATTAAATAAATTAACAGCAACAGGAGTTGTAGCGGTCATTCGTGCTGAAAGCGAAGAGCAGGCCATCGACATTTCGAAAGCTTGTTTAGCAGGCGGTGTTAAAGGGATCGAATTGACGTTTACAGTGCCGGGAGCGGATCGCGTGATTCGTGCTTTGTCAGAAGAGTTTGGCGATGACATGTTAATCGGAGCAGGGACAGTTTTAGATAGTGAAACGGCGCGGATCGCGATCTTAGCGGGTGCGAATTACATCATTTCACCAGGGTTTGACGAGGCGACAGCAAAGCTCTGTAACAGATACCAGATTCCTTATATGCCGGGTTGTATGACCATCACTGAGATGATGAGAGCGATGGAAGCAGGGTGTGACATTGTTAAGTTATTCCCGGGTAGTGCGTTTGGACCGGATTTCGTGAAAGCCGTGAAAGGACCGTTGCCACAGGTTAACATTATGCCGACTGGCGGTGTGAACATTGACAACGCGGATCAGTGGATCAAAGCGGGTTGCGTCGCGATTGGGGCTGGCAGTGATTTAACAGGACCGGCGAAGACGGGCGACTATGCAGGTGTAACGGACCTAGCGAAGCAGTTTGTTGCGAAGGTGAAGGCTGCACGTGGTGAGTAGAGCATTTTGCTTGGCTAGGGCAGGGACTCACTGTAAATCCTGAAAAACTGAGGGCTATAGTGAATTTCTCGGCTGAACCGCTGGAAGACTCACTATAAATGCTGTAAAATCGAGGTTTATAGTGAATTTCAGGGCTAAATCGGAGGGAAATTCACTATAAAGAGCAGAAAATCGAAGTTCATAGTGAATTCTGAGGCTAAAACGCCGAAAAACTCACTATAAGGGTTGAAAATACAAGGTTTATAGTGAATATCGAGGTCAAAACGATAAAAAACTCACTACAAAACTAAAAATACCGATAATCACAGTGAATTCAAAATACAAGAGGTGTAAAGGACATGGCTAAAGTATTATTAATCGGAGAGCCGATGGCGTTGTTAATTGCTGATACGGTTGGTCCGCTAGAAGAAGTTGAAAGTTTTACACGAAAGCTTGCCGGTGCAGAGGTGAACGTCTGTATCGGGCTCACGCGTCTTGGGCACGAAGCGACGTACGTGACGCGCCTCGGCGAAGATCCGTTTGGCACCTACACAAAGACGACGCTCGAGCAAGAGGGAATCAGCACGGATTTCATTACGTTTGACGACGCGTACAAGACGGGTATGATGCTCAAAGGGAAGGTCACAGATGGCGATCCGCACGTCGCCTATTACCGCAAAGGATCTGCGGCATCAAAGATGAACCCGCAGCAAATGGATGCCATTGATTTAACTGGCTTTGATCTGGTTCACATGACGGGCATCTTGCCGGCGCTATCACCAGATTGCCGTGCAGCAACAAAACGCCTGATGGAACGGGCAAAAGCGGCGGGTATTACGGTAAGCTTTGACCCAAACTTGCGACCGACGCTATGGGAAAGCAAAGAAATCATGGCAGAGGTGCTGAACGACCTAGCAAAACTGGCTGATATCGTGCTTCCGGGCGTCGAAGAAGGAATGACGTTGATGGGTAGCGAAGATCCGGTTAAAATCGCAGACTTCTATCAATCACTCGGCGCGAAACAGGTCGTGGTGAAAGTGGGCGCTGAAGGTGCTTATGCACGTGATGGTGATGTGTCAACCATGATGCCTGGTTTTAAGGTTGACACAGTGGTTGATACCGTCGGTGCAGGAGACGGTTTTGCCACAGGCGTGATCAGCGGCATTGTGGAAGGTCTGTCGTTCAACGATGCGGTACTGCGCGGCAATGCGATTGGCTCGATTCAAGTGCAGCACATCAGCGATAACGAAGGGTTGCCGACGAGGGAAGAGTTGGACGCTTATATGAAGTAGTCGTAAAATTCAAGCACAGAGCTCAAATTGAGTTTCTGTGCTTTTCTACGACTTTTTCGTTTGAAAACGTTTATAAATGTTTAGTGAAAATTGTCGCAATTATATTGACAGCGCCATCACCATCGGGTATAATTGAAAACGTATTAACATACAATCTTTAGAAAACAATTTTACGGAGGTAAGAGAGAGATGAAAAAAATATTAATGACTCTATTTAGTTTTACAGCGTTACTATTTATCCTAGTTGCGTGTGATAACAACGGTGACAATGGCTATGATAACGGTGACGAGAACGGATACGAAGAAAACGGCGATGATAACGATACGGCTGAAGGCAATGAAGGGTTTGTAGGTGTTTCGATGCCGTCATTAGCCTTAGAACGTTGGGAACGCGATGGCACTCAAATGGAAGCAAACTTAATCGCGGCTGGCTTCACCGTTGATTTACAGTTCGCACAAGATGATGTGGCGACACAGATCAACCAAATTGAGAACATGATCACAGCTGGTGTAGACATCTTAGTGGTCGCACCGATTGACGGTGAAACGTTGACGGGTGTACTAGAGTCGGCACACGCGCAAGGCATTTATGTGATTGCTTACGATCGCCTGATCATGGATTCAGAGTACGTTAGCTATTACGTGACGTTTGATAACTTCTACGTGGGTGTGACGCAAGGGAACTTCTTAGTGGATGCCTTAGGATTAGGTCAAGGCGACGGGCCATTCAACATTGAATTATTCGGTGGTTCACCAGATGACAACAACGCATTCTTCTTCTTTGAAGGAGCGATGTCAGTGTTACAAGAGCACATTGACAGCGGTGAGTTAAACGTGGTAAGTGGTCAAACTGACATGATGCAAATCGGTATTTTAGGTTGGGGAACGGCTGATGCGCAAGTGAGAATGGATAACCTGTTAAGTGCTTATTACTCAGACACAGAATTACATGCCGTGTTATCACCTAACGATTCATTAGCATTAGGCATTGTTTCTTCACTAGAAAACTTAGGATTTGGTGACACACTGCCAATGCCAGTAGTGACAGGACAAGACGGAGACTTAGCAAACGTGCAGTCTATTCTTGCTGGTGGACAAGCTATGACCGTATTTAAAGATACGCGCGTTTTAGCGGAAGCAGCAACGCGCATGGTAACTGAAATCCTTAACGGCGAGACCGTAACGGTAAACGACACGGAAACTTATGACAACAACGTCAGAGTGGTACCGACGTTCTTAGCTGAGGTCTTCACAGTAACGGCAGATAATGTTTATGAAATTTTAGTTGAGTCTGGCTTCTACACAGCAGAAGAGTTAGGATTAGACTAAGAAGTTAATTTGTTACTTTATACTTAGAAGTGCTTTTCACTCTTGCCTTTTAGGTGGGACGTGCAAAGCACTTCATCTGTTTTGGTGGGAAATTCAGGGGGTTACATAGCAATGACAAAGCTGAATATCATGGACTTAGGGTTGCAAATGATCATTGTCATAAATAAGGAATGGGAGCGATGAATGTGTCTGATGTTATATTAGAAATGAAAGATATCACGAAACAGTTTGCTAGTGTTAAAGCGTTAGACAAAGTTAATTTTAAAGTGAAGCGTGGGGAAATTCATGCGCTTTGTGGTGAAAACGGGGCAGGAAAGTCAACGTTGATGAAGGTTTTGAGTGGTGTTTACCCATTTGGGGATTACGAGGGTGATATCGTATTTGAAGATGGGGTCTGCCAGTTTAAAAATATTCGGCAAAGTGAAGATTTAGGGATTGTCATTATCCATCAGGAGCTTGCGCTCATCCCTCATCTGTCCATCGCAGAAAATATTTTCCTTGGAAATGAACAAGAAAAAAACGGCATCATTAATTGGAACGAGACGCTTGCGGAGGCGAAGAAATATTTAGAGATGGTTGGGTTAAGTGAAAGCCCTGAGACGTTGATCACCGACATTGGTGTGGGGAAGCAGCAGTTGGTCGAAATCGCAAAAGCGATCGCGAAGAAAGTGAAGTTACTCATTTTGGATGAACCGACCGCGGCGCTGAATGAGGACGATAGTGAGAATTTATTAAATTTATTGCTGACGTTTAAAGAGCAAGGCATTACGTCGATTATTATTTCGCACAAGTTAAATGAGGTGACGGCCGTTTCGGATTCCATTACGATTTTGCGTGACGGTCAAACGATTGAGACGCTCGATAAGGCAAAAGGTGAAGCGACGGAGGAACGCATCATTAAAGGCATGGTGGGGCGAGACCTATCACAGCGATTCCCAGAGCGTGAACCTAACATTGGTGAGGTTATCTTTGAAGTGAAAAATTGGAACGCTTATCACCCGCTGCATAAAGATCGAAAAATCTTAGATGATATTAATTTCCACATTAGAAAAGGTGAGATTGTCGGGATTGCTGGGTTAATGGGTGCGGGCCGAACGGAACTTGCCATGAGTATTTTTGGCAAATCTTACGGAGCTAAAATCAGCGGTGAGATGTTCAAAGATGGGAAAGAACTGCGTCTTAATCATGCAACGGATGCGATTGAGGCAGGTCTTGCCTATGTGTCAGAAGATCGAAAAGGAAACGGCTTGTTGCTTGAGGAGACGGTCATGCGAAACATTTCGCTTGCAAGCTTAGGTAAATTATCTAGCAACGGTGTGATGAACGAATACGAAGAAGCAAAGGAAGCCGAAGATTATCGCAAAAAATTGAACATTAAAACGCCGAGCATCTGGCAATTGGTGGGAAATTTAAGCGGTGGGAATCAGCAAAAAGTTGTTTTGAGTAAATGGATGTTATCAGAGCCGGATATCTTGTTTTTAGATGAACCGACAAGAGGGATTGATGTCGGATCAAAATACGAAATCTATACCATTATTCAAGAGTTAGCTGCGATGGGCAAAGGCATTTGCATGATCTCATCTGAATTGCCAGAGATTCTAGGCATCTGTCATCGCATTTACGCCATGAACGAAGGTCGCATCACAGGCGAAGTGCTGCAAAAGGATGCAACCGGCGAAATTATGATGGGTTATATGACCAGCCATGTGGAAGGAGAAATCAAAAATGAAAAATAGTGTGACAACAGATGAAAAACAAAATGGGACGGATGAACAAAACGTGAAAGGTCTAGCTATTTTGGGCAACATGAAGCAATACAGCATGGTTCTTTTTCTAGTGATTGTGGGTGCGTTTTTCCAATTTTTAACAAACGGGACGTTCTTGCGACCTTTAAACGTTACCAATGTTATTTTGCAGAATAGTCACATTTTGATTTTAGCCATCGGGATGTTAATGGTCATTGTGTTAGGGCACATTGATTTATCGGTGGGATCGGTTGCCGCCTTTGTTGGTGCCGTTGCGGCGATTTTGATTATCAACAACGGCATGAATCCGTTTCTTGCCATTTTGCTTTGCTTGATGTTGGGCGGTGTGATCGGTGCTTGGCAAGGGTTTTGGATCGCGTATGTCAAAGTACCGGCCTTTATCGTCACGTTAGCGGGGATGCTCGTGTTTCGAGGGTTAACGATTGTGGTGCTTGGTGGGCGAACAATTGCCTCGTTCCCGGATATGTTTAGATCGTTAAGCTCTGGCTTTATTCCGGATGTGTTTGGCGGTGGCACAGAGCTGCATGTCACCACTTTGTTGGTAGGCGCCCTCTTTTCACTCGTGATTGCGATCATTTTGGTTTTAGCACGAAAAAAGCGTATTTCTTACTCGTTTAGCGTTCCTTCAATGCCAGTGTTTATTGTGCAATTAGTTGCGATCGCAGCGATTGTGATGGCATTTAGCTACACATTGGCTTCTCATGCCGGTATTCCTAACGTGTTGTTCATTTTGGTCTCTTTGATTGTGATTTATTATTTTGCGACCACCAAGATGAAAGCCGGGCGTTATTTATACGCCATTGGTGGGAATGAGAAAGCCGCGCAGCTATCGGGGATTAAAACGCAGAAAGTCGTGTTTTGGACGTTCGTGAACATGGGAATGCTCGCTGGGTTATCAGGCTTAATCTTTTCAGCTAGACTAAACGCTTCCACAGCAGCAGCAGGTGATTTATTCGAGTTAAACGCGATCGCGGCTTGCTTTATCGGGGGCGCTTCCTCATCAGGCGGTGTTGGTAAAGTCATGGGAGCCATCGTCGGTGGTTTGGTCATGGCGATCATTAACAACGGGATGTCTTTACTTGGTGTTGGGATTGACTGGCAACAAGCGATCATGGGGCTTGTTCTGTTATCAGCCGTGGCTGTGGATGTTTATAATAAGAAATCGGCTGCTTAAGGGGTTAGGGTTAGGTGGAATTTGAAAAGAAACCGTCTGGTAGTATGTGCCAGGCGGTTTCTTTTCACTTTAGTCGGTGTATGTATAAATATCCTTTTACCACAGATTAACAGAAATTTAAACGTCTTTGAGCGGTTTAACTTTGGACTGACTTGTGGTAAAATAGTAGTGTTGTCTTTATCCTTAGAATAAACAAAGGTGAATCAGACAAATTAGTACGTAAGAAAGTAGGCGTTTATCTTGGATAAGTATCAACCATATAAACCTAAAGATGGCAAGGTCAATTTTAAAGCAGCAATCACAGGCATGAACATGAAAGAAAAGGCGAAGTATTTCTGGGAATATTACAAATGGTGGGTGATGATCCCCGTTGTCGTGTTGGCATTTGTGATTCACACCCTCACGACCACAAACCAGAGGGAGCACCTTCACATTATGGTGACAAGTGGGTTTAGCTACGTGGCGAATCAAATGGCAATAGAAGAAGAGTTAGCACCACCTGAGGATACGTTAACCGATCACTTCCGCATGTTCGTTGACACAGAAGGTTTATCGGCCTATCTGGGAGATCTTTTATTAACGGAAGCGCAACAAAATCGTTACGCGGTCGTTGTTCAGGATATGCCACTTAGCTTTGACACCATCCCGGTTTTTACGACCTTTACGGGTGCTAGTGTGGTTGATATTATGATTGCTTATGAGCACGATTTTCACGCGATGGCAGCGATTGGGCACTACCTCGATCTTCGTGAGCTAAACGTGGATTTCTCTGATGAAATGTTCGTCAACGATTACGGTATTTTGTTACACACTTTACCGCTATTTGACGACTACATCCAGCCTATCAATCCGGATATCCCCTTAATTCTTGGCATTGCTGCGGGGACTGACCGGATCCAAGAGGTTGAACATTTCTTTCATTTATTATTTAACGATTGACAATACTTAAAAATAAAATTGGGAGGCAAAAACATGAGCACAGCTGTAAACTTTCAAATGATTAAAGAAGCACAACAAAACTTAGCGGGCATCATCAAAAAGACAGATTTACTATTTGCCGAGAGTCTAAGTGCCAAAACAGGGGTGGAGCTTCACCTGAAATTAGAGAATCTGCAAAAATCAGGTTCGTTTAAAATTCGTGGTGCGTACAATAAAATGTTGCACCTCACCGAAGCCGAAAAACGCAACGGGGTCGTGGCTTCCAGCGCTGGTAATCACGCACAGGGAGTTGCGATTAGCGCAACACACCTCGGGATAAAATCGACGATTGTCATGCCGAAAAACGCACCATTCGCCAAAATATCAGCAACCAGAAATAACGGTGCTGAAGTGATCTTAGCCGGCAACATTTACGACGAGGCTTATGCACAGGCGAGGAAACTCAAAGCATCTACCGGCGCCACCTTCGTGCACCCTTTTAACGACCCTTATGTCATCGCCGGACAAGGGACCATCGGGGTGGAGATGCTAGAAGCGCAACCGGATTTAGAAGTGATTTTCGTTCCCATCGGCGGTGGCGGTATCGCCGCGGGGGTAGCCTTAGCCGTCAAGACGATCAATCCTGCGATTAAAGTCATCGGTGTGCAAGCAGAAAATGCGCCGTCGATGTACGAGGCGGTTCAGGCAGATAAAATCGAGACGGTCGCCGTGAAGCGGACGATTGCGGATGGCATCGCCGTGGCCCGACCGGGTGATATGACGTTCCCGATTATTCAGAAATACGTGGATGAAATTGTGACCGTATCGGAAACGGAATTGTCAGAAGCTTTCTTGTTTTTACTTGAAAACTGTAACTTAGTGTGCGAAGGTGCCGGAGCAGTGAGTGTCGCCGCCTTGCTTGCTTATGCGGATCGCTTTAAAGGCCAAAAAGTTGGTGCTATTTTGTCAGGTGGCAACATCGACATTAATATGATTGAAAGCATCATTAACCACGCGCTTGTCGCAACAGGTCGGCGAACACAGATTAAAACGGCGATTAATCATCAGCCAGGCGAATTGACACGCTTGCTGTCTTGTATTTCAGATAACGGCGGGAACGTGTTATCGACGTACCAAAATCGCAATCGCAAAGGGTTATCGATGTATCAAATGGGTGTGACGGTTGTGTTAGAAACCATTGATGCTCAGCACAAAGCTGAAATTTTGAATGAATTAAACGCCCACGGTTACGAATTTTACGAGAGTAGCGTGGGGAAATGATCGGAGTGCTCGAATGAGTGCTCTTTTTTTGTACAGCCGTGCCTAGCATTTGGGGCTCATCGAAGTGCATTAGTATTTGAAGTAACGGTTTTATATTGACAATAAAATCACAAACAGTTATAATAGACCCGCAACAAGAATCACTGAACGAAGTGAAATAATAAATTCAAAGAGAGGTTGTGAAAGGTATGAAAAAATTAGGAAAATTTTTAGTCCTTAGCTTGATGTTGTTTGCGGCTATTGGGTTGTTAGCTGCTTGTAATAACGACGATAACGGCGATGAAGTAGCTGAAACGGATGGTCTATTCACCGCAGGGACGTTCACAGGAGTAGGCGCAGGCTATGACGGCGAAATCACTGTTGAAGTGACCTTTAGCGAGGACGAAATCTTGGAAATAAACGTGGTTGAGCACACGGACACGGCAGGCTTTGCTGAGACGGCGATTGATAACATTGTGCCTAATATTTTAGCGGCGCAGTCGACGAACATTGATTCTGTTTCAGGGGCTACTTACACCGCAGATGGTGTCTTAGAAGCCGTGGCGGATGCGATTCGTCAAGCGGGTGCAGACCCTGCTGATCTCGCGCCACTTGTAGGTGACACAGGCGAAGAAATCGACATTAACACAGAAGCAGACGTTATCGTCGTTGGTGGTGGGATGAGCGGTTTAACAACGGCTATTTCGGCTGCTCAAAACGGCGCATCGGTGATCTTAATTGAGAAAATGCCGATGCTAGGCGGTTCGACGTTATTTGGTGGTGGTTTATCCGTTGCCGGTTCGGATTGGCAAATTGAGCACGGTGGCCTCATTACACACGATGAGCTTTATGAAGGCTGGACGAACTTGCAAGTCGACGATCCCAGACAAGTGGGCTTCTTATACCCAGAACTAACCAGACAAATGGTTGACAATTCAGGTGAAGCTTTTAACTGGTTGTTAGCGATGGATTATCAAGTGGCGTTGCATCCTGGTGGCCGCATGCTTGTGCCTGAAACACCAGAAGATTGGGTCGGATGGGGCGGACCACTTTTAGTGGAATTCTTAGAAGAGCAAGCGCGTGACTTAGGTGTAGAGATTCACTTAGAAACACGCGGACGCGATTTAGTGATGACGGAAAACGGTGTGGTCACTGGCGTTGTAGCGGAAGGACCATCAGGCGAAGTGACCTACACGGCTCACAATGCTGTTGTGTTAGCAACCGGTGGTTTCTCGCGTAATGAGGAGCTCATGGCGCGTTTAATCCCAGAACTCGCGCCATTCGTGCAGTACTCGACAGCCGCAGTTGGTCACATGGGAGATGGGGTAATCATGGCCGAGGAAGCCGGTGCTGTCTTGCATGAAGAGCAGTGGTTAATCGGACTCGGCTTACAAAATGAGTTCTCAGGCATGCTTGTTTCGGCAGTCCCGGGTATTTTAGTTAATCACGAGGGTAATCGTTACGTCATGGAAACACGCCCACCAGGCTTTATCGATCATTACACGTATCTCTATAACTTCACTATTAACTATTCGCCAGACGGTGCGTTCTTCGTCTTTGATAGTAGCGAAGCTTTTGAAACTAGGGTTGAGCAAATAGAAGAACACGGTGATCATCCGGATGCGTTCACGGGCGAAACGATCCAAGCATTAGCCGAGGCGATGGGCGTACCTTATGAGAACTTGTTAGCAGCGATTGATCAGATTAACGCGGCGTATAACGGCGAAGCGGATGATCCGTTTGGCAGAGATGCTGAGGGGATTAACCCGATTACCGAAGGCCCGTTCCATGCGATGCGTTTATTCCCAATGGACATGGGAACGATCGGTGGGGTCATCACGAATGACGGGTATCAAGTGTTAGATGCGAACGGCGATGTGATTCCGGGATTAATGGCAGTTGGTGAAATGTCTAACCGCCGCTATATTGCCCCGATGTATTTTAGCGGGTTATCGCTCATGATTTCTTTGCAGCAAGGGATTGCAGCGGGTGAAGTGGCAGCGCAATAAATTCTTATAAAAGTGAGTACAATCTGTGCTTGCTTTTTTGATAGGAGAAACGTTTCACATTGACGCTCATTTCACAACATGATATAATTGAGCATGTGGGAGAAGGGTTGTGAAAAGAGATGAGAAAGTTAGCAAAGATGTTAACCTTAAGCTTGGTTTTGTTTATGGCTTTAGGTACTTTGATTGCTTGTCAGAACGACGATGAAGAGGACGTTTATGTTGAAGGGGGTAACGCTGATGAGTTGACAACTGGTGAATCGGATGACTTATTAGTTGACGGCGATGGCACAGACGATTTTGAATATCGCCATACGCAGGCGGATGTCATTGTGGTTGGTGGTGGAATGAGTGGTCTAACGACGGCCATTTCTGCTGCTCAAAACGGTGCTTCTGTGATTTTAATTGAAAAAATGCCGGTGCTAGGCGGTTCAACGTTATTTAGTAATGGCATTGCAGCCGTGGGTTCTCGCATTCAATTAGCGGAAGCAGAAGCGATGACTGTCGATGAGTTTTACGAGAACTGGCTAGCCTTGCAAGATGACGATCCAAGAGGTATGACGTTTCGATACCCGGAATTAATCCGGCCGTTAGTCGAACAATCAGGCGCAGCGATAGACTTCTTAATGGCTTTAGGTTTTGAGGGCGTTGTCGACTTGAGTGGTCGCACGATCGTGCCGATTTCTGCAGACGGGGAAAGCGGCGGCTCAGCTTTAATTGGGTTTTTAGAAGTAGCAGCCCGTGATTTAGGTGTAGAGATTCATTTGGAAACGCGTGGCGTTACTTTGATTGAAGAAGGTGGTAGAATAAGCGGCATTGTGGCAGATGGTCCGGCAGGGGAAGTCACTTATACGGCAAACAACGCGGTCATTTTGGCAACGGGTGGTTTTTCTCGTAACGATGCTTTGATGTCGCGTTTCATGCCAGAGCTTGCCCCGTTTATTGATTTCTCGCTGGCTGCTGACGGTCACATAGGCGATGGCATCATCATGGCAGAAGAAGTTGGTGCGGTCATCCACGATGAACAGTGGCTCATTGGGCTAGGCCTTACGAACGAGTTGACGGGTACGATGTTTAGTATTCCAGGTATTTTAGTGAATCACGAAGGTCGCCGCTTTATCATGGAGACAAGACCGTTTGAAACGGGATTTATCGACCATTACACGTATTTATTCAACTACACAGCTCATTATTCACCGGAAGGCGCCTTCTTTATTTTTGATAGCAGTGAAGCCTTCCAACTACGCATCAATCAAATTTCGGAAAACTTAGATCATCCGTCAGCATTCAGTGGTGACACACTGCAAGACTTAGCTGAAGCCATCGGTGTGCCTTATGGGCAGCTAGTAGTGGAGGTTGAACGGAACAATGCTCTTTATTTAGACACGATGTTAGACCCAGATGATCGAACCGTTGTTGATCCATTAGGTCGAACGGAAGGCGCAAGTGGCATTTTTGAAGGGCCATTCTTTGCTTTACGCATGTATCCCGTTGATATGGGAACCATTGGTGGGGTGATCGTGAACGATGATTATCAAGTCCTTGATGCATCTGGTGCTGTGATTCCAGGCTTGTTTGCGGTCGGTGAGATGTCGAACGGTCGCTATATAGGGTCGATGTATTTCAGTGGGTTATCGTTAATGGTTGCTTTGCAACAGGGGATCGTTGCTGGACAGGTAGCAGTGCAATAACATAAAAGTGGGTGAGGAACGTGTCATTCGTTAAAAAAGGCAAACAGGCATTGAAGCCGCTTAGAAAATTGATTCGGCCGCTTGATGCGGTATTGATGATTGTGATTTTATTGGCTTCGTTTATTCCGGTCGGTGTTTTTGCGTGGCAGCAGTTTCAAACACCAGTTGCACCACCCGGCTCGACGATTTATGCCGTGATTACCATTAACGGTGTTGAGTATGGTCGTTTCCCTCTTTACGAAGGGGCTTCGGAGTATTTTGAAATCACGTCAGAAGACGGCTGGTTAATCGGCGATCAATACAATTGGATTGAGATTGACGGTGAACAAGTTCGCGTGAATCGCGACAATAGCCCTGATCAGATTGGTGTGATGATGGGGTGGGCATCGCGCCCTGGGCAAACAATCATCGTCTTGCCTCACCGGTTACTCATTCACATTGTCGAGGTGCATCCGCCTGATTACGTCCCCGACGATGACGTGGTGATCCCGTTTTGATTAAGAGATTGTTGAAAAATCGCTACTTTCGAGAGGTCGAAAGATTAGCGGTTTTTTTGTATAAAAATTTCACTATTTAAAAAATGAAAAATTCAAAAAAAATTCACAAGAATCAAAAAACCAACGATTTTCACCTCTTTTAAACGTTGTCGTTATCGGGAATTCTATGATTTTATATAAAAAAAACTTTTAAAAAAAGAAAAAAAGTGCTTGCATTTTAAGATGAAAAGTGTTAGAATGTTGAACGGGAAAAAATTTGTCGAAAAATTCGAGAATTTCCTCACAACTATTTTTTGCGAAAAAAATCGCAATTAAGGGAGAGAAAAAACATGAAGAAAAAAACATTTTTAATGGCCCTAGCACTGTTCTTATCACTAGGACTTGTTGCTTGTGGAAACGACGACAACGGTGACGACGCGTACGAGAATGATACTGAAGAAGTAGCAGACGAAGACGAAGAAGACGCTGATGAGGATGACAACGGTGAGGATGAAGTAGACGCTGCTGCGCATGCAACATCACGTGGTGGCCTGCAAGACGGCGAAGAACTGGCTGATGCTTTAAGTGCAGACAGTGAAGGTCGTGCTTGGGTAGCTGGTTTAGCGGCGGACATCGAAATGGAAGGGCCGTTATACATTGAGGGAGACGTTGAGCGTCATTCTGGTGGAGAGTGGACTGAGGTTTACGCACGTAAAGTAGGTTTCTATCAGAGAGATGAAATTGGTGGTGTTCCTCGTGTTCCAGTTGGTGCTTGGACATTAACGGTTGCAAACGGCATCATTGTTAATTCACCTGGAACGTTCTTCATCGCTGAAGGACCATTCATTGGTGAAGTTCACGGTGATGTTTACGTAAACGTACCTTATTTCCGTTTGTCTGGTGTTAGAATCCACGGTGATATCATTTTTGCTAACGAGCACTATAGAGACACTGCAACGGCACAAATTTGGGATTCAGAGATTGCTGCGGTTGCTGACGAGCACGATGGCGAGTACGATGGTATTACTTTATACCAATCAAATCTTGGTACTGGATTCGGAACAATTAGTCATGCTGATGCCACACAAAACGTTTCAAACGTTGACTTTTCTGAGCTAGTAACAGGTGAAATCAGAATCGCGACTGCGGTTGGACGTTAATCGTTGTAACGAATAAAACCAGAATGGCTAAGTCATTCTAAACGAAGGCTGGGAATCGTATTCCCAGTCTTTTCTTGTGGAAAAAGTCCGTAAATTTTGCTATAATGAAATGTGGCGCACGAGCGCGGAAATGATCATAGACGAGCCTCATATAGCTGCCTCTATGATAAAATTGTCATAGACAGCCGTCACACAGCTGCCTCTATGATAGGTTGGATGTGATGAAAATGAAAAAATTAGGATGTACATTTGGATTAGTTTTATTGGTGTTGGTCGGCTGTGAAAACGCGATTGATACTTCCGTCTGTCCTGAGCCGGTCAACGATTTAGTGCACGAGCGCATAGAGCTTTCCATGGACACCCCCGTTCAGATTAGAATTTTTGATATCGCATGCTCTGGCGCTGACAATGATGATCCGCGCTGTGAGTTACTTGACGAGGCGTTTACGTTGATCTTTGACTTAGAGACGCGTTTGACGGTCAATGACGTCGGGGGTGAAGTAGAACGGATCAATGAGATGGCTGGCATTTCGCCGGTTGAAGTGGCATCTGATACTTTTTACTTGATTGAACGATCAATTTACTATTCGCTTTATTCAGAGGGTTTATTTAATGCGACCATTGGGCCCGTGACGAACCTATGGCGCATTGGGATGGAAGGCGCGCGACGGCCTGATGATACCGAGATTTCCGCGGTACTACCTTTATTAGATCCCACCCGCGTCGTGATGGACGCCGAAGCAAGTACGGTGTTTTTAGAAGAAGCAGGGATGCGTTTGGATTTAGGGGCCATTGCGAAAGGGTTCATGGCGGATGAAGTCGCTGCGCTATTGACGAGCAACGGGGTTTGCCGCGCGATGATTACGATCGGTGGCGAAGTACTGGCAGTTGGCGGACGTTACGATGGGACGCCGTTTAGAGTGGGTATTCATTCACCATTCCCGGAATTGCATGGTCGAACGTTAGTCGGTGTTGTGCCGACTTATAACCGAGCGGTCCTTAGTTCTGGGACGTACAATCGCTTTTTTGTCGATCCAGAAACGGACGTCGTGTATCATCATATTTTTGATGCACGAACCGGCTTTCCGTTTGACAACGACATCGTGGGAATCACGATCATCGCGGATACAGGGTTACTCGGTGAAGTTTACACAACAATTGTCTTTGCTTTAGGCATTGAAGAAGGATTAGCCTACGTCGAAGCACATCCGGGTATCGAGGTGGTGCTCATTAGCCAAGACGGTGGTATCTATTTGTCATCGGGCTTAGAAGGCGGCTTTGAACTGGAGCCTTCGATCGCCGATGACTTTGAAATCCGCACCCCGTAAATGAAAGCATATAAAAAATGGTAGCCGTATGTAAAATGGCTACCATTTTTATATTGTTTAGTTTTTAATCCAACTCAGACGCTGCTATTTGTCCAGCGATGCGTCCGAATACGATAATATCCGTTAACGCATTACCACCTAAGCGGTTAGCACCGTGGATACCACCAACGATCTCGCCTGCTGCGTATAAACCAGGAATCGCTTCACCTGCCGCGTTTAGAACACGCGTCTGCGCATCAATGCGTACCCCGCCCATCGTATGATGAATCGATGGTGTAATCGATAAGGCGTAGAACGGCCCTTCAGCAAAATCTTGGCTCATCACTTCACGACCGAAGTCAGTGTCCTCGTCGCTTGCAACCATTTCACGGTATGCTTCCATGGTGGCAACGAACGCCTCTGCATCAATGCCTAGCGCCTCTGCCAACTCTTCAAGCGTTTCACCATAGACAGCAAAACCAGCATTAATGACGCGATCTAACGTAGCGTTATTCTCTCTCATATCACCGTTAGTGATCAAGAACGCATCCGTATCTGGCTGAGCTAAGATCGCTGCTGCTACCACATCGCGCGTTTCTAATTCATGCACAAAGCGCACCCCTTCGTTGTTAACGATAATCGCACCGTCAGAACGGAACGCTTCTGTAAACATGTATCCCGTCTCACGATCTGTCGTCGGGTGTGTTTGAATTTCTACCATGTCAACTAAATCAGCACCAAGATCGGCAGCCATTTGGATCACTAAGCCATCCGCACCGCTATGGTTAGTAGTGAAATAACCAGCTAAATCCGGATCGTAATATTCAATCATTTCTGGGTTAGCACCAAAGCCACCCGAAGCTAAAATCGTAGCCGCCGCCGTTACCGTGAATTCGTCACCCGTTGCCACGTCCTCAACAAGCACACCAATTACCGTGTCGCCTTCCGTTAAAATAGCCGTTACTTCGCTGTTTAACAGGATATCCACGCCTAACGCTTCTGCACGATCCGTTAACACCTCAACCATGATTGGCCCAGCTGGCGACCCGTCTACCGGACGGTGAGTACGGTTAACCGTTTGCCCACCAAACGGTGTCACGTTATCTAAACCAGCCCCTAAATCATTGATCCAATGAACCGCATCTGCTGAATAATCAACCATGATTCTTAATAGCTCTTGATCGTTTGTCCCTTGACCACCCGTCAACGTATCTTCGAAGAACGAATCAACGTCGTCTTCAATGTCTAAAGCCGCTTGCAATTCAGTCTCAGAAGCGTTCATACCACCCGTTGCCCGTAACGTGTTTCCACCAACAATTGGCATTCTTTCTAATATAATCACACTCGCACCAGCTTCAGCCGCTTCAATCGCTGCTGCTAAACCAGCCCCACCAGCGCCAACAATGACGATGTCTGCTTCTAAATCTTCAACGTCCGCGCCTTCAACAGCAACGTCACCTCTGAAATCATCTAGGTTGAGACCAGCAGCAACTAACGCCGCCGTAATAGCTTCAATGATCCCATCGCTTGTTTCCGTTGCACCTGTCACCGCATCGACTTCGATGCTTTGATGCTCAATCACTAAATCAGGGATTTGATCAGCAGCAAGCTCACGAAACCCTTCCGTTTCATTAGCCACGTCAACCTCAATGTCAATGATGATACCGTCTTCGATGGTAACGGTCGCATAGACGTTTCCACCAAACCCTTCACCAACACCTTCATAAGTAGAAGCACCAGCCTCTTCGTTTCCGTTATCGTTATCACAAGCAACAAAAACAAACAAAGCGAGCATCATCACAAACAATGCCGCAATTTTTGTAAATTTCTTCATCACAAATCAACTTCCTTTCTTATCTTTCATTTCATTGAAAATCCATTACATTTCATTGAAAATCCATTACATTTCATTGAAAATCGTTCAATGTTGTCACAATAGCGACATCAGCATTTTACTTCATTTTTTCACAATTGTCAAGCGTTTTAAAATGTTAGTTTTTGCCTAAACTTGGCAGGTTGCACACCGCGATAAAAGTCGGTATTTTTTAAGATTGAAGTTTCCCTCTTTTTCGAGTATAATAAAAGGCATGGCATTTTGAGGTGCCTGTTTTAAGGAGCTTTATTATGGTTAAAAACCTTTCAATTGGCCGCTATATGGAAACAAACTCAGTGATTCATCACCTAGATCCGCGTACAAAGCTGATCAGCGTTATTGGGTTTGTCGTTATTTTGTTGATGGCCTCTTCTTGGCAACACTACGTCGCACTGACTGCTTATACCTTCCTCATCATTTTTCTTACCCGAATCCCCCTTACGATTTTTCTAAAAGGCATTAGACCACTACTAAGAATCATTCTTTTCACGGCGTTTCTTCAAGCCTTGTTTTCGGGTGGCGGCACCGTTTTTTGGTCGTGGGGCCCGTTTACTGTCTCGGAATTTGGCCTCAGAGGAGCAGGGGTTGTGGTGATGCGTTTTTCTTTGATTATCATGATGACCAGTACGGTTGGGTTGTCAACAAAACCAATGGATTTGACGGACGGAGTCGAGCGGTTATTAACCCCGCTGAAATGGTTCGACTTTGCCGTGCAGGATTTAGCGTTTATGATGTCGATCGCCCTCCGGTTTATTCCGACGTTGTTTGACGAAGGGCATCGCTTGATGAAAGCGCAGGAATCACGCGGTGTGCAGTTTAATGAGGGGAATTTTTTTCAACGCATGAGAAAGCTTTTGCCGCTGTTTATTCCCATTTTTATGGGCTCTTTTAATCGCGCTCAGGAATTGGCAAATGCGCTTGATGTGCGTGGTTATGTGAGCACGGCAAAGCGGACAAAATTTCGTGTGACAAGGTTCAATGTCACGGATTTAGTGGCTGTGAGTAGCTTAGGTGTGCTAGCGTTAATTTATGTGATGTTTTAAAGTGTAGGTGTTAAGTGTGGAAGTTGTGAACATTGAAAAATTACGGGAACTGAAAGAAACGTTTTCCGTGGCCATCGGCTTTTTTGACGGTGTGCATCTAGGGCATCAAAAAGTCATCCAGCAAGCGATTGACATTGCCCGAAAAAATCAAATCAAAAGCGTCGTGATGACGTTTGCTCAAAGCCCAAAAGTAGCACTTGGGCAAGCTGAAAACGAGGGATACGTGACCCCAACAACAGAAAAATGTCGCATTCTTAAAACCATGTCCGTCGATTACGTCCTTGTGATTGAATGTGATGCAACCTTTTTGAGTTTGACTGCCGAAACATTTGTCAACGACTACCTGTTAAGCATCGGAGCGCGCGCAGTCTGTATCGGATTCGATTTTAAATTTGGGCGTGGCGGAGCCGGGAATGCACAGCTTTTATCGACCTATGACGCGTTTGAAACAAGCGTTTCGGATGCTGTCCTCATGGACGGGGAGAAGGTATCGACAACTAACATTAAACAGTGCTTAAAAAAAGGAGACTTAGCGGCAGTGAATCAAATGCTAGGACGTCCTCTGTCTGTCAGTGGGGAAGTGGTACGTGGTAAACAGTTTGGCCGTACGATTGGTTTTCCGACTGCCAATCTGAAAATAGCCGCCGATCAACTGTTTCACTTGCGCGGGGTTTATGCCACGAACAGCTACATTGGCGGGGTGCGTTATAGTAGCATGACTAATGTGGGGTACAACCCGACGGCGAACTTCGTGAATCAGCTTTCGATAGAGACGTATGTTTTTGATTTTGACGAAGACATTTACGGCCAAACATTACGTGTTGAATTTATTAATAAAATGCGCGATGAGGTCAAGTTTAACGGGTTAGATGCACTCGTTGATCAGCTTGAAAAAGACAAAGCAAACGTTGCAAAACTCTTCAGCTAATTTGTCGATCTAGTTATTAAATGTAAAAATTTGGCATATATTAGTGACACAGGCGCAACATTTAGGATTGAAGTTTGCATGTGTTTGGAGTATAATATTAACGATGTCTATTAGTGTCGAAGGGACGAATGATGATGGAATTAATTAAAATTGAAGGCGGGCGACCGCTATCGGGTACAGTTAAAATTGATAGTGCAAAGAATAGCACAGTGGCACTGATCCCAGCGTCTATTTTAGCTGAATCTCCGGTGACGCTTGAAAACATCCCCAGCATTGTGGATGTGGAGCGTTTGGGCGAAATGATTGAACAATTAGGTGGCACTTATCGCTACGACGGTGACGATGATGAAGACTTCATCATCGACCCAACAAACTTACAAAACATACCGTTACTAGAAGGACCGGTGACCCAATTACGCGCCTCTTATTATTTTTTAGGCGCTCTGTTAGCAAAGTTTAAAGAAGTAAAAATTGGCATGCCAGGCGGTTGCTATTTAGGACCGCGACCAATCGACTTACATTTAAAAGGCTTTGAAGCCCTTGGTGCGACCATTGAGCAAGAGGGCGGTACGATTTATATGAGGGCCGAAAGGTTAAAGGGTGCGAAAATTTACCTGGATTTTCCATCGGTGGGTGCCACGATTAACATTATGATCGCAGCAAGTAAAGCCGAGGGGACGACCGTGATCGAAAACGCGGCGAAAGAGCCTGAGATTGTCGATCTTTCTAATTTATTAAATAATATGGGGGCAAAGATCCGTGGTGCGGGTACCGATGAGATCCGTATTCAAGGGGTCGACCGCTTAAGGGGAACCCGCCATGCGATTATTCCTGATCGCATTGAAGCAGGGACCTATATCGCATTGGCTGCAGCCGCAGCCGAAGAAGTTAAAATTGACAACATTATCCCCACCCATCTAGATGCCTTAATCTCTAAACTACAAGAGATGGGCGTTGACATTGAAATTAATACCGATTCAGTTACTGTTCGCGGGGGGAAAGCATTGAAGGCGGTTGATTTTAAAACGAGCATTTACCCTGGTTTGGCGACCGATTTGCAACAGCCACTGGTTACGTTGGTGACACAATCTGACGGTGTCGGTATGGTTGAAGATACGATTTATTCCGATCGGTTTAGAAATTGCTACGAGTTGAATAAGATGGGCGCGAACATTCGTGTGCAAGGCAATTCAGCCATTATTCAAGGTGCGACGCCGCTTCGTGGTGCGCGGGTCATGGCAACGGATTTGCGCGCAGGCGCATCATTAGTCATCGCTGCACTTATTGCCGAAGGAGTAACAGAAATTGGCAACACGTATCACATTGATCGTGGCTATTCCAACATCGAAGAGAAATTGACCAACCTTGGTGCAAAAATTTGGCGTGAGAAGGAATAGTGAAAAAACAGTTGATTTTTAGATTGGAATCTAGTATAATGTTCTAGTTGTAATAAAAACAAAAGACTTTCTCTGGTAGACCAGTCAATCCAAAGCTATTGTTGTAGCGCTTATACCAGGGTTCAAGGAGTGTAAAGAAGATGAAAAAAGGCATTCACCCAGAATATAACCGCGTAACCGTAACGTGTACAACGTGCGGAAATGCATTTGAAAGTGGATCAGTAAAAGAAGAAATTCGTATTGATACTTGTTCAAATTGTCACCCATTCTATACGGGACGTCAAAAGTTTGCGCAAGCTGATGGGCGTATCGAACGCTTCAACAAGAAGTATAACATGGCTAACAAGTAAGAAGTTCGAGAACTCCCCTAGCGGGAGTTTTCTTTCGTTATATACAAGTTTGTCGCTGTGTTATATACAACTTGTAACCGTCAGAGTGGTATTTAAATTTAACAATTGCATCAAAATCTAATGAATTCACCGATTAAAAATGCTATAATGCTAAAAGAGCAAAAAAAGCTTGGAGGATAACATCATGAAGAGAAGGTTAATGATCAGTAATGTGATCTCAGGAATTATTTTTGGCTTAGTCTATTATTTTATTTTTGAAGACGATTTAATTGAAACATTATTGGTGACGTTAGGTTTTATTATCCTTTCGACCCTCATTGAGATCGTTTTAGTCAGAATGAGAAAAAAGCGAACGTCAACTGAGGTGGTCGTTGCTGATGAGGGACAAGTACTGGATTTTGTTCGTGCGATTGGTGGCAGTGGGAACATTGAATCCGTCAGCCATGAAGTTTCGCGTGTTAAAGTCACGCTCAAAGACGTTGATTTGATCGATCAAGATCAGTTAAACGATTTAGCGCTTGAAGGGGCGTTTTTATCCGGAAATCAATTACAAGCCACTTTTGGCAAGCAGGCTGAGTACATTGCCGCTAAAATAAACGAAAAACTTTGAAAAATATTGGATTTTGTGGTTTGAGAATGATATAATACAGAATTGTGTATCATAGAAATTAACGGGAATGCTACTTGAGCTACGAAGTAGCAGGGAAAAGAGGTATTAAACATGGCAATGGATGAAGAGACAAGAGCTAGGTATAAGAAGTGGAAAAGAAAAAAGATGTTCAAAAAGTTTGGTGTGCCTGTTGTATTAACGTCTGTGTTTGTTTTTGCTCTGCTTTTTAGGACCGTACTTCAAAACCTTGGCATACCGATTGAATTTATTCCACCGGTGATCAGTAATTTACTATCGGATAATGATTCAGAAAATACCATTACGGTTAACGGCGACGCAGTTTATGGACCGGTTGAGTTTTGTGGCTTTGCTGACCCTGAGTTAGCAACGCTCATCCCAGCAGAAGAGGCGTTATCCTACTTAGCGATAGTGAATCGTTGTTACCGTGTTGCCAGTGATTTCTCGCCGCATGATTTAGCCATTGTCAACGTCGCAGGCGTTAATTTCCCTTGGGATGCAACGGTGCATCATTTAAGAGAGGACGTCGCGCGTGCAACAGAGGCGTTATTTGCAGAGGCTGAAGCAAATGGTTTATCGTTACTCATGTCAAGCGGGTATCGCTCTTATGCGATGCAAATCGGTTATCACGAAAATGCCATCCTCCGTGCGGGTGGCGATGTGGAATTAGCAAGGCGTTATAGTGCGGTTCCAGGACACAGTGAACATCAGCTTGGCTTAGCGGTCGATTTAACAACACCTCTGCTAGAACATGTGGGGTGGTTAGATGCTAGCTTTGCAAACACACCAGAAGGGGTTTGGGTTCGTGATAATGCGCACCACTTTGGTTTTATTGCGAGTTTCCCTTACGGCAGAGAAGAAGACACGGCGATTGTTTACGAGCCGTGGCACATTCGCTACGTTGGGATAGAAGTCGCAACCGAGATGTTTAATAATAATTTGATTTTAGAAGAATTCTTATGGTACAACCAGTAGGGCTTAAACATAAAAATTGCTGTTAGGGTAGGGGATGATAGAGAGAAGAGAGGCGTTTAAAGTGGCAAAAAATAAAGGGAAAAACAGAGCGAGAAAGCATAACGCAAAAAAGCGGATAAATGAACAAGCTGTAAACAAGTCAGTGGAGATGATTGAGGAAGCGTCAATGGATCAACTAGAGACTGAGTTAGAGCATCAAACAGAGGACAATTCAGTCGTTGAGGATCAATTAGAAGCTGAAGTAGGAAACGAAGCGACAGAGGAGTCAATCGTTGAAGCAGAAAGGGAAGTAGCAGACGAGCCTATAGTTGAAGCAGCAGATGAGACTGCAGTTGAGAATAAGCCTAAGACGAAGCCAGCAAACAAAGCAAAGGACAAGTCGGCAGCTAAAGCAGAAAGCACATCAGAAGACAAGTCAGAGAAGAAAGCTAAGCCAGGAAAAAAGCCGATGACTAGAGTAAAGATGGGAGAAAGAGCAGCGAAAGCAAAGTATGAAGCTGCTAAAAAACGTAGCGTTGAATGGAAAAAAAGACGCCATTTGAAACAGCGCATTACATTGGCTGCCTTTGCGGTACTCCTTTTAGTTGGTGGTGGCGTGGCATTTGCCTTGAATTGGGAGGGCTCAACAGACGATGGTTTACTAGTTGAAGCACCGATTGAGACACTGCCACCGGCCACTGCTGCTCCGACGACACCAGAAGTGACCGAGGCACCAGAGGCTCCAACAGAAACCCCAACTGAGCCAGAAGAAGATGACATCATGCTGGCAGACGCTGAAGCAGTAAGAATTCAATTCGCTGGCGATGTCTTTTTACACCAAGGCCCTATCGATGCTGCGAATACGGGTGGCGGTACGTTTGATTTCATTCCGTTTGTAACGAACATCGCACCGTTTGTTGACGGAGACCTTGCCATTGCAAATATGGTTGCGCCAGTCGATGCGCACGGTAGTAATCAAAACGTGGGTGGTCTGCCGAATTTTAATGCCCCGTTTGAAATTTTAGAAGCGTTACAGTATGCCGGCTTTAATCATTTAATTAGTGCAAACATCCATTCATTTGATGCCGGTTTGTCAGGGTTGCACAACACGATTGATAGCTTTGATCGTGCTGGTATTGATCATACTGGAATCAATGCCAATGCGGCTGATTTTAATACGCCGACTATCATTGACGTAGACGGCATTCAAGTAGGTATTCTTTCTTATGCGGATGGCTTCCTTGGTAGCTTGCCTGATGCTTCGCTAGCTTACGCGGCACGCCTATTTAACTCAACGAATTTGAACGACGTGCCACGCATGGCGCAAGACATCGAAGAGCTACGTGATGCTGGAGCAGAAGTGGTCATTGTCGCTCTCTATTGGGGTCAGCAATTCGGGAACGCACCGACGAACATGCAACGTTCAATTGCGGAAGAGTTAAGTGAAGCGGGCGCTGATGTGATCATGGGACAACGCTCTCACACGGTTCATCCAGTCGAATGGCATTATCGCGCGGACGGTTCAAGAACGTTGATCATGTATTCCTTGGGTAATTTCATTGCCGATCAAACGAGGTTATTTGGCCCTGGTGCATCGTCACCAGAAGAGGTCACATATACGGGATGGAACGATGCAGCAAGTGCTAACTTTGCTGGTAGAACGCAGTTTGGTATGTTGGTAACGTTAGAAGTTGAAAGAGACGAAAACGGTGAGATCGTATTAGGAACCGTTGACGTTTTACCGACGTTAGCGATGAGAGATTTTACTGGGAACACATTAGGTTCTGCTAACGATGTCTCGGTGCTACCATTGATTGATGGGGAAATCCCTGCGTTTGTCACAGATGAGTCAATTCGTAACTGGGGCCGCATGGCTTATGATCATGTTGTGAGTATAGTTGGCGAAGAAATTGTCAATACTACAAGAGAATAGGAAATTAGTAGTTGACATTCAAAATTAAATAGTCTATAATGTCCTTATTGATAACTATATTCAATAAGGACATTATTTTATTAAGGAGCTGATTGGTATGAACCAAGTTGTTAAAATTTTAAACGAACAGTTGTCAGATTGGAACTTGCTTTTTGTCAAGTTGCATAATTACCATTGGAACGTGAAGGGCAGTGACTTCTTTACGTTGCACGAGAAATTTGAGGAGCTGTACAACGAAGCAGCGGGATACATTGATGAAGTGGCAGAGCGTGTTTTAGCATTAGGTGCTGTGCCGGCTGGGTCGTTCAAAGAATACTTAGAACTGTCTACGTTAGAAGAGGCGACAGGGAAAGAGAATTCGCGCGCGATGGTGGAGCAAATTGTGGCTGATTTTAAAGTGATCGTCGCAAGTGCTAAAAACGGTATTGACGTTGCGGATGAAGCTGGGGATGATACGACGGTGGATTTGTTGACACAGATTCATGTGGCATTGGAGAAACACGTTTGGTTGTTTACAGCGTTTTTGGGGTAGAGGTTATGAGTGGGTGCCCTTAACACAACAGAGACTACCTATTTTCTCGACATAGCCAGTCATCTAGGTAAAAAACTACCTATTTCTTAGGTATAGCCTATTATCTAGGTAAAATCGTTCTCGGTAATGTTAAATTTCGCAATTGGTTAATTAGGTTGGTGTGTTCTTTAGTTTTGTTGAGAGTGTGCGCCCTTTCGGTGATCAGATTGATGCGACCCCTGATGGTGTTTTAGGTCATTGCGTGTGTTTAGTGCTTTGAAGCTACCGCGCCTTTTGGCTTACTGGGGTAGTGATTTGGTGTTACCTGCAAGCAGCTAACACCAAACCACTACCTTATATGTGGAGTGTTTGTGGGGACTTTGGGGTAAAAAGTATATTGGAGGCAAAATCATGTCATTGGTAGGTAAGAGTTTAGAAAATTTCACGGCGAATGCGTTTAGAAACGGGGAGTTTGTGACGGTTAATACGGAGGTGGATTTCGCTGGGAAGTGGAACGTGGTGGTGTTTTATCCAGCCGATTTTACGTTTGTTTGTCCGACGGAGCTTGAGGATTTACAAGATCAGCTTGCGACACTCAATAGCTTAGGTGTGGAGGTTTATTCTTGTTCGACGGATACGCATTTTACGCACGCGGCGTGGCATCAGCATTCGGAGGCGATTGGGAAGGTTCAGTACACGATGTTGGCTGATCCGTCACAGAGAATTTCTCGCATTTTTGATGTGTTGGATGAGGAAAGTGGTTTGGCACAGCGTGGTTCGTTTATTATCGATCCGGATGGCATTGTTCAGTCGGTTGAGGTGACTGCTGAAGGGATTGGACGCGATGCTAGCCAATTAGTGGATAAGATTAAAATGGCGCAGTATGTGCGTAACAACCCAGGTGAAGTTTGTCCGGCTAAATGGAAAGAAGGCGACGCAACGTTAAAGCCAAGCTTGGATTTAGTAGGTAAAATATAGATTAAAATAATCAGCGTAGTAAAAGCAAATCTGGTGTAGACTAAGGTTTGCTTTTGGTGTATAAAGAGGAGATTGTGAAAAATGTCGATATTAGATAATGAGATTAAACAACAATTAGAGCAGTACATCCAGATGCTGGAGTCTGACATTGTACTAGGCGTTAACGCTGAACACGATACTAACGGGCAGCAAGTTCATGATTTAGTGAATGAAATTGCGGTGATGTCACCACGCATTACCATCAGCGAGGATGAAAGGGTTAAAGCGCCAGGTTTTTCGATTGCAAAAAAAGGTGAAACCGCCCGTGTGGCTTTTGCTGGTTTGCCGCTTGGACATGAGTTTACTTCGCTTGTGATGGCGTTGCTGCAAGTGAGCGGTCGTGCGCCGAAGGTTGAGGATAAGGTCATCAAGCGGATCGCGGAAATTGAGACGCCAATGGTGTTTGAGACGTATGTGAGTTTGTCTTGCCACAACTGTCCGGAAGTGGTGCAGGCGCTTAATATCATGGCGATTTTGAACCCGAATGTGACGCACACGATGATCGAGGGCGGTTGGTTCCAAGATGAGATTGAGGCAAAAAGCATTATGGGTGTGCCAACGGTGTTAAAAGACGGCGCAGAGTTTGCCAACGGTCGCATGGAAGTTGAAGACATCCTAAATAAGTTGTTAGGGGAAGCATCGGGTGAGGAATTTGAGGCGAAAGATCCGTTTGATGTGTTGGTTATCGGGGGCGGGCCAGCTGGTGCTAGTGCGGCGATTTATGCGGCTCGCAAAGGGATTAACACGGGAATTGTGGCGGAACGTTTTGGTGGACAACCGCTTGATACGATGGGCATTGAAAACATTATCGGGACGCCTTATACCGAAGGGCCAAAGTTTGTGGCGCAGCTTGAAGAGCACGTGAACGAATATCATGTGGATGTCATGAAAGCGACGAAAGCGGTGAAGCTTGAGCGAACGGATAAGGTGGAAGTGACATTATCAAACGGGGCGGTTTTGAAGTCAAAGACGGTTGTGTTGGCAACTGGTGCGCGTTGGCGTGATTTGAATGTCCCGGGAGAGTCGCAGTTTAAGAATAAAGGAATTGCGTATTGTCCTCACTGTGATGGGCCGTTGTTCAAAGGTAAAAAAGTGGCGGTTGTTGGTGGGGGGAATTCTGGAATTGAAGCAGCGATTGACCTTGCCGGCGTGGTCCTTCACGTCACTGTCGTTGAATTTGCTGATAAGTTATTAGCGGATACGGTGTTGCAGGATAAATTGTACTCGTTGCCGAACGTGGACGTGGTTTTGAATGCGCAGACGACTGAGATTTCAGGTGACACGACGGTGAAAGGTTTGACGTATACTAATCGAGTGAGCGGAAAGTCGCAGACGCTTGATGTGGAAGGGATTTTCATTTTGATCGGGCTAGTGCCGAACACGGATTGGTTAAAGGGATCATCGGTTGAGATGGACGGCCGTGGTCAAATTTTAGTCGATGGGCACGGTGCGACAAACGTCGAGGGTGTTTACGCAGCTGGTGATTGTACGGATAGTATTTACAAGCAAATTATTATCTCCATGGGAAGCGGAGCGACTGCGGCCTTGGGAGCATTTGATTACATGATTCGTAATTAATTGGAAAACCTAATTACGATAATAAAATTAAGAAGGAGGATTTACCTATGAATTACCCATTTGAATTAAAACCATTAGATTATTCTTACGAGGCGTTGGAGCCATTTGTGGACGCGGCGACGATGGCATTGCATCACAGCAAGCATTTGAACACATACGTGACGAATTTAAACAACGCGTTAGAAGGACAACCAAAATTTCATAGTTGGACCATTGAACAACTGGCTTCTAACTGGGATCAACTACCGGAAAACATTGCAACGATTGTGAGAAATAACGGCGGCGGCGTTTATAACCACAACTTATTTTTCAACCTGTTAAAAAAAGACGTTGCAGAACCAACAAGTGGTCCGTTATACGATGCGATTGTAGCTAAATTCGGAAGCATGCAGGCGTTCAAAGAAGACTTTAAAGCAGCGGGGCTTGGTGTATTTGGATCAGGCTGGGCTTGGCTAGTTGCCGATAAGAACGGTGATTTACTAATTATTAAGACGCCTAATCAGGACGTGCCAAATCTGGCAGAGTTTACACCTGTGATTAACCTAGATGTTTGGGAACATGCTTATTACTTGAAACATCAAAATCGCCGCCCAGAATACATCGATAGCTTGTTAAAAGTGATTGATTGGCAAAAAGCAGAAGCAAACTATGTCAATAAGTAATCTTGATTGCCAGGTTGTCGCATAAATAACGTTGAATTTTATCAATGACTGTGTTATAATGGTGGTATTAATTTTAAAGAAAGTAGGTGGATTGCGTGCAACAACGACAAACCATTCAAAAACAGCTGATTGTTAAGGCGCTAGAGAAGTTGAAGCATGTCAAAGGGCATCTATCCATTGATGAAATTTATAGCGCAGTGAGAGAAGAATACGATTCAATTAGTAAGATGACAGTGTATCGTAATGTGAGACAGCTAGCAGCGTCAGGAATGATTATGCAGATTATTCTGGATGATGGGATTGAGCGTTATGATTTGAATACGCACGCTCATCACCATTTCACGTGCACAAAATGCGAAACGATTTACGACGTTGAAATTGAAGAATTGCCTGAATTTTCGCAACAATTACAGGACGCTCATGGGTTTGAGATGGAAGTCGCTCATTTGTTTTTTACAGGTGTTTGCGATGTGTGTAAAGCGAAAAAGCAGTAGAAAAAGCAGCAGTAGAACAAAAGTTTGTTATAGTGAAGTAAAAAATTGTTATAGTAAACGAATTAGAAATTTGGTATAATAAAAAATAGGATTTTGTCCTGTTTTTTTTGAGTGTAAATATAATTTTAGTATAAATGGTGGAGGTAAGGTACAGATGGCGAGACCAGTTTTGAAAATAAATGATTTAAAAGCTTCAGTTGAGGATAAAGTAATTTTAACCGGGGTGGACTTAGAAGTAAAGGGCGGCGAAATTCACGCGATCATGGGGCCAAACGGAACGGGTAAATCAACGTTGTCGCAAGTTGTGATGGGGCACCCGAAGTACGAGGTACTCGGTGGCGAAGTGACAATGAACGGCGAGGAGGTGTTAGAGATGGAAGTCGATGAGCGTGCACATGCCGGGCTGTTTTTAGCGATGCAATACCCGTCAGAAATTCCGGGTGTAACGAATTCAGATTTCTTGCGCATGTCAAAAAAAGCGCGTCTGAAAGAAGGGGAAAAAGATCAGTCTTTAATGAAGTTTATTCGTGAGTTAGATGCGACGATTGAAACTTTGAACATGAACCCAGACATGGCGCACCGTTATTTAAACGAAGGCTTTTCTGGTGGTGAGAAAAAGCGTAACGAGATCCTGCAGATGCTCATGCTAAAGCCAGAAATCGCCATTTTAGATGAGATCGATTCAGGCTTGGATGTCGATGCGTTACGTATCGTGGGAGAGGCTGTTAATAGCATGCGTAGTGAAGACTTTGGTTGTTTAATTATAACCCATTACCAACGCGTTTTGGATTACATTAAACCGGATTTCGTTCACGTCATGATGCAGGGTCGTATCGTCAAATCAGGCGATATCTCATTGATGGAGAAAATCGATGCGGAAGGTTACGACTGGATCAAAGAAGAAGTTGGTATTGAAGACGAGCGTGTTGTTGTGGAAGCGGAATCGGGGCGTCCAGTAAGATTAGATTCTTGCGGAACGAAAGAAAAATTAGGATTGTAGGAGGCGGAAGGTATGAAGGGTTTACCAGAAAATCTGCCAGGAGTGGAAAAGACTAATATTACCCAGTGGCCGTTTGATGAGCTTGTTTTAACAGACGTGGTTGAGGCATCGTTTGATCTCTCGTCGCTACACTTAACTGATAATAGCATTGTCATCGTGGATGGGACGGTTGTCCATCAAGAGGTTTTAGAAGGCATTACCGTTGAATTTACGATTGACGAGACGTTGTCTGCGGAGCACCATCGTTTACTGGCGATCAATAACCGCATGACCAATAGTGGGATTAAGGTGACAGTAGCTGAAAATGCGGCGCCAGCGAGTCCGCTGTCGGTGTTTATTATTTCAAAAGAGCGATCGTTGGTTCATCAGACCATGCTTGAACTGAAAACCGGTGCTAATCTCAACTATACTGAAACGTATCTTGCACAGGCGGCTTTGAATGCGAATATCGTTAATCGCATCATTGTTGGCGATCATGCGCATTTAAAAGCGAATATAATTAGTGATATGTACGCGGGGACGACGGTGTTCCATAATAAGTTTTCAGAAGTCTTTGGCACGGGTGTGCTAGATATGACGAATTTCATTATTAACGATGCGAACATGCTGTTTGAAGATTACACGCATTTGGAAGGCAAGGGGTCTGAGACGACTTTGAAAACCGTATCGATTGCGGACGGCAAGCAACAACAAAACATCACGACGCAACTTGAAAATTATTCACCACGCTCAACGGCAAACATCATTAATTATGGGATTGTGAAAGACGATGCGCACTTAGCATTTAAAGGCGTTGGGAAGATTCATAAAGGGATGAACGCGAGTGATAATCAGCAAGAGACGAGGTTGCTGAACTTGTCAAAGACGGCTGAGGCAATTGCGAACCCGTTTTTGTTGATTGATGAGGGCGATATTACTGCCGGGCATGCGGCAACGATTGGACAATTGGATGAGGAGCAGATTTATTATTTGATGAGCCGTGGGATGAGCCGTGAGGCCGCGAGTAAGATGATTGTGTCTGGCTTTTTGACGCCGTTTGTTGATGAGATCGACGACGAAGTGATGCGTGAAGTTTTGATGAAGAAGATTGAGGCGAAGTTGGGGTAGTTTATAACGGAGGTAGTACCATGTCATTAGATGTAAATGAGATTCGTGAAGATTTTGATATTTTGAAAGAACCTATGAATGGGAAACCTCTCGTTTATTTGGATAGTGCGGCGACGGCTTTGAAACCGAAGGTCGTGCTTGATAGGATGGCGCATTATAACACGAAAGCTTCGGCGAACGTGCATCGTGGGGTTTATCAGATTTCGAATGAGGCGACGCAGATGTACGAGGGTGCGCGCAAGACGGTGGCTGATTTTTTAGGCGCTGCCAGTGAGCGTGAGATTGTGTTTACGAAGGGTGCGACGTCGGCTTTGAATTTGGTGGCGATGAGTTACGGGTTGCATAACCTGAAGCCAGGCGATGAGATTTTAACGACGGAGCTGGAGCATCATAGTAGCTTTTTGCCGTGGCAGAACGTGGCAAAGGTGACGGGTGCGGTTTTGAAATTTGTACCTTTGACTGAAGAAGGGCGTGTGACGGTAGAAAATGTTGAAGCTGCTGTAACCCCTCGTACAAAGGTGGTCGCTTTGAACCACGTTTCGAACGTCATGGGATTCATAACCCCGATAAAAGAAATCTGTGAAGTAGCCCATCGTGTTGGCGCGGTTGTAGTGGTTGATGCGGCTCAATCGGCACCGCATATGAAGATAGACGTGCAGGCGTTAGGCTGTGATTTCTTGGCGATTACGGGTCATAAAATTTACGGTCCGACCGGGATCGGCGCACTTTACGGCCGATTTGATTTGCTTAATGCGATGGCGCCGGTGGAGTTCGGCGGTGAGATGATCGATGTGGTTGATCTTGCGGGATCGACGTTTAAAGATGCGCCGTTCCGGTTCGAAGCGGGAACGCCTCCGATTGCGGGTGCGATTGGGCTGGCTGCTGCGATGGATTATCTGACGGGATTTGGTTGGGACGCGGTGCGCCAGCATGAGCTAGCATTGCGTGACTATGCGATTTCTCAGTTAAGCCAGGTAGAAGGGTTGCAAATATTCAATCCAAAGACGGATACGGGCATTCTTAGTTTTAATCTTGACATGGTTCATCCGCATGATATGGCGACGGTTTACGATGCGAACGGTATCTGTGTGAGAGCCGGGCATCATTGTGCGCAATTACTGATGCGATTTTTGAAACAGCCTGCGACGTTGCGGGCGACGTTTTCGATTTATAACACGCAGGCGGATGTGGATGCGTTGGTTCGGGCGACAATAGAAGGAAAGGAGACGTTTGATGTCTTCTAATTTACAGAATTTATACCGACAAGTGATCATGGATCACTATAAAAATCCGCGGAATAAAGGTTTGATTGCCGACGCGGGTTATCAAGATGTGCATTTGAAGAATCCGACGTGTGGGGACGATGTGACGATTTCGGTGAAAGCTAGCGGTGATGTGATTGACGATATTCGGCACGAGGGTGTCGGTTGTGCGATTTGTTGCTCGTCGGCTTCGGTAATGTCGGAGGTTTTGGTGGATAAGACGTTTGCTGAGGCTTTGCACATTACGGATAGTTTTTACGAGATTGTAAAGGGTGAAGACATCGCGGATGATTTAGATGAAGACGATATGGGCGATGCGATTGTTTATGCGGGCGTGTCGCAATTTCCGGCACGGATTAAGTGTGCGACCATTGCATGGAAGGCGTTTGAGGAAGCGGTGGCTGAGGTGCGGAAGGCTAGAGATTAGCTGATGCTCGGATCCCCTGAAACAGAAAAAATCGACCAAACAGGGAACTTTTGCTGACATGGATTCCAATATCCTTGAAAAAGTCCCCCATAACGGAATGAAGCTGATCAAACAGGGGACTTTCGTGGGTGGTAGCTGTCTAGTCTTATGAAGTGAAGTAGGAGTTGTATCGTGATGAATAAATATTCACATATTATCTGGGATTGGAATGGGACGCTTCTTGATGATGTTCAGCATTGCATGGACGTGATGAACCGGATGCTCGAAAAGCGTGGCATGGCAATCATGCCAACCGTTTCAGATTATCACCGAGCATTTGTTTTTCCAGTTGTCCGTTATTATGAAAATGTGGGCTTTGATTTTGAAAAAGAGTCCTTCGAAAGCTTAGCCATCGAATTTATCGCTGGTTATCATGCTGATAAAACGGGTCACTCACTTTTGCATCGTGGTGCGGAACAAACATTAAAAGCGTTGAATGAAAAAGGATTAACGCAAATTATTTTATCGGCTTCTAAGCAAGAGAATTTATTAGCACAAACGAAAGAATTTCCTATCGCACATTATTTTCACGACATGCTCGGTTTAACTGATATCTATGCAAAAAGCAAAATTGAAATCGGCCAAGATTACATGCAACGCAACAGTGTGAAAAAAGCCCTGCTGATTGGCGATTCGGTTCACGATTACGAAGTAGCCACAGCGCTAGGTGCGGATTGTATCTTGGTTTCAAACGGGCACCAAAGCAAACAAGCGCTGCAAGCCTGTAGTGTACCAGTTGTTGATGACATTGCAGAAATTTTAGAGTTTATTAGTTAGGAGGCCAGTCATTATGGCAAAGGAAGCAGTTCAAGAGATGAACGAACAAATGAACGAAGTCGTCACGGATTATAAGTATGGCTTTGTCACTGAACATGAAAACATTAAAGACACAGGGAAAGGTCTAACAGAGGAGATCATCCGTGAAATTTCGGCGACTAAAAACGAACCAGCGTGGATGCTAGCGTTCCGTTTGAAAGCGTATGCTGAATTTTTGAAGCAGCCGATGCCAGAGTGGGGCCCTGATTTATCGGATGAGGTTGATTTTGAGGCGTACACGTATTACATTAAACCGTCTGAACGAACAGCTGCGAGTTGGGACGATGTGCCTGAGAACATCAAGGAAACGTTTGATAAGCTCGGTATCCCGGAAGCGGAAGCGAAATACCTGTCAGGTGTGTCAACGCAATACGAGTCAGAAGTCGTTTACCACAATAATCAGAAAGAGCTCGAGGAGCAAGGGGTTATCTTCTTGGACACGGACTCAGCGTTGAAAGAATACCCTGATTTATTCAAGGAATATTTCAATAAAGTCGTGCCGTACACAGACAACAAATTCGCGGCGCTTAATGGGTCAGTCTGGTCGGGCGGGTCGTTCATATACGTTCCTAAAGGGGTTAAATTAAGCAAGCCCCTGCAGTCCTATTTCCGGATAAATTCAGAGTCGATGGGGCAGTTTGAGCGCACGTTGATCGTTGTAGATGACGGGGCGGATGTGCATTACGTTGAGGGGTGTACGGCGCCGATTTACTCGAAGAACTCGCTGCACTCGGCGGTTGTGGAAATCTACATTAAAAACGGCGGTCGCTGTCGCTATACGACGATTCAAAACTGGTCAAATAACATCCTAAACCTCGTGACCAAGCGGGCGTTATGTGAAGACCATGCGCACATGGAGTGGATCGACGGCAATATCGGGTCAAAAATTACCATGAAATACCCGGCATGTATTTTAAAAGGCGATTATGCAACCGGCACGACGATTTCAATCGCCTTTGCCGGGGCTGGTCAAATCCAAGATGCCGGTGCGAAGATGATTCACCTCGGTCGTAACACGTCTTCCACGATTGTATCTAAGTCATTGTCGCGCCAGGGTGGGAACGTTACCTACAGAGGCATTGTTGAGCACGGCAAAAATGCTACAGGAGCAAAGTCAAACATCGAATGCGATACGATCATTTTAGACGACATGTCGAAGTCGGATACGATCCCTTATAACGTGACGAAAAACGGTGAGATCGTGGTTCAGCACGAAGCGAAAGTCTCGAAAGTTTCTGAGGAGCAGTTATTCTATTTAATGAGCCGTGGCCTTTCGGAAGAGCAGGCGACGGAGATGATTATCATGGGATTCATTGAACCGTTTGCGAAGGAATTACCGATGGAGTATGCGGTTGAGTTAAACCAGTTATTGAAGCTGGAAATGGAAGGCTCGATTGGGTAAAATAAATGTAAGCGGTGGGAATGCGGCAATCGAAGTGAAAGCTTCGATTTTTTCTTGCATTTTTTTCAATTTCTGAGTATAATGTTATAAATTTACCTATTTTTTCAATTCCAAAGGGAGGCAACATTGTATGCAATATTTCAGCACAAGAGATCCACAGAAGAAGACCATTTCAGCGTCAGAGGCCATTGTTAAGGGGTTGGCTCCAGACGGGGGGTTATACGTACCAACGGCATTTCCATCGCTCACTGATTTTATCGGGAAGCCGTACAACGAGCTGGCCCTAGAAGTGCTTAAACGTTACCTCACCGATTTCTCAGAAGCGGAACTCGCGACGTGTATCGAGCAGGCATACAAAAAATATAACCCGGTGAAGCTAAATGGCCATTATTTAGAGCTTTTCCATGGCGCAACGCTCGCATTTAAAGACGTTGCTTTGCAGTTGTTCCCTTATCTCCTGACGACCGCTCTAGCGAAAAATAACGTTGATAAAACGGCGGTCATCCTTGCAGCAACTTCTGGCGATACCGGTTCAGCGGTGCTTTCTGGCATTGCAGATGTCCCGAAAACGAAGGCGATTGTCTTCTACCCGGAAAACGGCGTGAGCTCAGTTCAGCGTCTTCAAATGACGACGAAAACCGGTGACAATGTGCACGTCTTTGGCATCAAAGGGAATTTTGACGACGCACAGACCGGCGTGAAAGAAATCTTTTCGGACGATACCTTTAAAAACCAATTTTCCGACGACTATTTCTTCACGTCTGCTAATTCCATCAACTTGGGTCGCTTATTGCCGCAAGTCGTGTATTACTTTTATTGTTACTCCCAATTAGTTGAACAAGGAAAAGTCGCCCGCGATGAAAAAGTCAATTTTGTGGTTCCGACCGGGAATTTTGGAAACATTCTTGCCGGGTATTACGCGAAGCAAATGGGATTGCCAATTCACAAATTGATTTGTGCGACGAATAAAAATGACGTGCTGGATGAGTTTTTCAAGACGGGCGTTTATAATCATGAAGGTCGTGATTTCCATTTAACATTGTCGCCGTCGATGGATATTTTGATTTCGAGTAATCTGGAGCGCCTGACTTACGAGGACCGTGATTTGTCGTTGTTCGATTCGGGAAGCGCAACGGACGATGAGACGATGGCGACGATTAAAGCCGTCTATGAAACCGACGGCTATCTGCTCGATCCGCATACGGCAGTGGCGAAGTACGTCTATGACCAGTATCGAGCGAAAACCGGGGACGAGACGTTCACCGTCATCGTTTCAACGGCGGCTCCGCATAAGTTTCCGGAAGCTGTTGCGTGTGCGGTTGGGGAGAATCAATTAACGGATGTGCCGGAGCAGATTGCTGATTTGGACCAGTTGCCAGTGCTGCATCCGGGTGTTGTGGACGATTTGAAGGCGGCGGTTGCGGGGGTGTTGGGATGAAAATTCGGGTGCCAGCAACGAGCGCGAACGTAGGCTGTGGGTTTGACTCGCTTGGCTTTGCGGTTAATTTATACTTGGAGGTCGAAGTATTAGCGGAAGCAGACGCATGGGAAGTCATCCATGATTTAGGCCCGGATATCCCGAGTGATGCGAGTAATTTAATTGTTTCAACAGCTTTAAAGATTGTGCCCGACCTGAAGCCGCAGGTTTTGCGGGTGACGAATGAAGTGCCCGTTGAGCGCGGGCTAGGCAGTAGCTCGACGGCGTTGGTGGCTGGGATTGAATTGGCGTATCGCCTCGGGGGCATGTCTTTGACGCTTGACGAGAAACTGCAGATTGCTTGCGAGGCTGAGGGGCATCCTGATAATGTGGCTCCGGCGATATTGGGTGGCTTTGTAGCAGCTTTTTACCACGAGGGGACGTTGTCGTATGTGAAACTTGACCTTGCGGAAGTGGGGTTGGTGGCGTTTGTCCCGGATAGGAAGATGTCGACGCAAGCGATGCGCCAGGTTTTGCCAGCTGAGCTGCCGTATGGCGAGGCTGTGCGGGCATCGGCGATTGCCAATACGATGATTGCGCATTTGGCGTCTGGGAATTACACGGAAGCTGGGAAGTTGATCGAAAGTGACCGGTTGCATGAGCCTTATCGGGCGCAGCTTCTTCCTGAGCTGGCTGAAGTACGTGTTTTGGCTCGCGGGTTTGGGGCTTATGCGACTTACCTGAGCGGGGCGGGCTCAACGATTATGACGATGTTGCCAGTAGATAGAGTTGCAGCGCTAGTAACAGAGCTAAACAAGATGGACGATGCGACGGTGTTGCCGTTGCGGATGGTTTTAGAGGGTGCGCATGGATAGCTTGAATTGAGAAAAGTCACAAAATTATTGATTTATGAGATTTCATGACTTTTCAGAGGTGATTTGAGCTTGGAAAAGTCACAGAATTATTGATTCACGAGATTTCATGACTTTTCAGAGGTGATTTGGGCTTAAAAAAGTCACAGAATTGCTGATTTACGAGATTTCATGACTTTTCAGAGGTGATTTGAGCTTGAAAAAGTCACAGAATCGTTGATTTACGAGATTTCATGACTTTTCACTGTCACCAAGGTTTTTGAAAAGCCAGAAATAGGTTGGACTTTGGTTTTAGATGGGGCACACGAAGAATAAGAGGAGTGGGCGAGATGAAGGTGTTAAAGTTTGGTGGTTCGTCGTTAGCAACGGCTGAGAATATTTTGAAGGTGAAGCAAATTGTGGAGTCGGATGCGGCTTGCAAGTTTGTCGTGGTTTCGGCGATGGGCGGGGTGACGGATGATTTGATCAAGGTGACGGATCTGGCGACGGAGGGGCACGATGATTTTCATGACCTCACGCAACAGATTGCGAATCGTCACGTGGATGCTGTTTCAATGCTCGTTCCGGATGCGCTGAAGACGGCAACGCTTGAGAAAATGGAATCGATGTTTTCAGAGCTGGAATCTTATTTAGAGGCGGTTCATTTTATCGGTGAAGCGAGTCCGAAGGCGCGGGCTTATATTGTGAGTTTTGGTGAGCGGTTGAGTTCGTTGCTCGTTAGTCTAGTCATTGACAACGCAGAACTAGTAGACACCAGAGACATCATTAAAACCACAGGCGACTACGAAAAAGGGCAGGTTGATTTCGCAGAGACGAATCAAAACTGTCAAGCGATGCTAAGCAAAGTGAAAAACCGCGCCGTGTTCCCGGGCTTTATCGCGGGCAACGAAAAAGGCGAAACGACAACGCTTGGGCGTGGTGGCTCGGATTACACGGCTTCGATCGTCGGGGCAGGCATAAAAGCAGATGTCGTTGAAATCTGGACGGACGTGGACGGCTTTTTAACGGCCGACCCAAGAAAAGTGAAACCGGCTTTCCCGATTGAGCACTTAAGCTTTTCCGAAGTCTTTGAACTAGCGACATTCGGTGCCAAGGTTCTTTACCCACCGGCCGTCAAGCCACTCTTTGATGCGAACATCGAGATGCTGATCAAAAACACGCTAAACGCAAAAGCACCAGGCACGCGCGTCACGGTAGAACCTTGCCCATCTGCGGGGATCAAGGGCATCACTTCGATCGACGACGTCCTCCTCCTCACGTTATACGGGTTCGGCATCGGCAGCACAGCCGGTATCCTAAAGCGCCTATTCACGACGTTAGCAGATGCGGACGTCTCGGTCATCCTCGTTTCACAGGTAGCGTCGGAGCAAAGCATCACCTTTGCCATCGCACCAGAAGACCGCGAAAAAGCAGAAGCCGCGATCAATGAGAACTTTCAACTAGAAATGGCACAAAAAACAGCCGTCCTCAACGATGAAACGGACATGTCGGCGATTGCTGTGATCGGTGAAAACATGCGCTCTGTGCCCGGTGCGGCTGGCAAGTTTTTCGGCTCATTAGGGAAGAACGGGGTCAACGTTTCGGCCATCGCCCAGGGCTCATCGGAACTCAACATCTCGGCGGTTGTCAAAAAATCAGACCTGCATAAAGCGCTGAACGTGGCGCACGAAATTTTCTTCCTGGCCAACCGCAAAAAAATCAACATTTTCCTCGCGGGCATCGGAACCGTCGGCGGCCGACTCGCGCGTCAATTAGAAGCACAATACAAAGCCCTCTTCGCTAGCCACGGACTCGACCTCTGCTTAGTCGGCGTGATGAACTCAACCGCCATGCTATTTGATATCGACGGCATCGGCTTTACCGACTTAAGAGCAAAATTAACCATGTCCGGCGAACCCCTTAGCGTGGACGGCTTCGCCGCAAAAATCCTCGAACTCAACCTCAGAAACAGTGTCTTTATTGATGCAACCGCCACCGCAGAGGTGTCCGACTTATACGAAGGGCTGTTAAAAAATTACGTCTCGGTCATTACCGCGAACAAAATCGCGACTTCTGACACGTACGCCCGCTTTAAAGAATTGAAGAAATTATCAAGCGTTCGAGGCGTTAAATTCCTGTACGAGACGAACGTTGGTGCCGGGCTTCCGATTATCCACACACTCGAAGACCTCGTCCTATCCGGGGATAAAGTCACGAAAATCGAGGCGGTCTTATCCGGGACGCTGAATTTCATCTTCAACACCCTGTCAGAAGACATCCCGCTTAGTCAAACGATTGGCATGGCCCGCGACGCTGGTTACGCCGAGCCGGATCCACGTATTGACTTATCCGGCGTGGACGTGATGCGAAAAATCCTCATCCTCGCGCGCGTTGCGGGTTATAAACTGGAAGCCGAGGAAGTCGAAGTCGAAAAATTCTTACCGGCCGCTTGTTTTGAAGCACCGTCGATCGAAGCTTTCTTTGAGGAAGTGAAGCACAACGTGGACGCTGATTTTGAAGCGAAGCGCCAGTTGCTCGCGGCGGCGGGTAAAAAGTGGCGCTTTGTCGCCACGTTTGAAAAGGGCAAAGCGAGTGTCAACTTGATTGAAGTGGATGCGGAACACCCGTTTTATCAGTTGCAAGGAACGGATAACGTGGTGACCATTCACACCGAGCGTTATCACGAGCAACCACTCATTATCAAAGGTCCTGGTGCCGGTTCAGAAGTAACCGCGATGGGCGTCTTTGGTGATTTGATTCGGTTAGCCAATCTATAGGGTGACATCACATTTAACCAAATAAAAAAAACGACCTAGTAAGTCGTTTTTTTGCTAGAAAATAATTATCGTCTAATCCAACCGATCGCCGCAATGCCTGGCCCAACGTGAATCGCCACAACTAATGAAATTGGCACCTCCACGATATCAATAGTTGGATAAATGTTTAAAATCTTTTCTTTCAGTTGTGCAGCAGCCTCTGGATTTTCTAAGTGCAAGACACAGATTTGGTCTTTCGATTCGTCAAGGTTTGCTTCTTTTACCTGCTCAATCAGTGCATCAAGGGCTTTTTTAAACGTACGAACCTTTGCAATCGGTTGCAGTGAGCCATCTGGCATGATCATAATAACTGGCTTGATTTGTAGCATATTGCCTAAAGAGGCAGCGATCGGTGTGATGCGTCCACCTTTTCTTAAGTTCGTCATGTCATAAATGGCACCAACCAAAGCGATCTGACTTTGTAATTCGGCTAATCTAGCGAGGATTTCCTCAGCCGATTTACCATCGTTTGCCATCGTTGCCGCTTCAATGGTTAAAGCACCTTGTGGGTAAGCGACTGTTTTTGTATCAAAAAGATGAATTTTGCTAGCATCAACCATTTCAGCTGCACTTACCGCCGACGCATAAGAACCGCTTAAAGTACTTGAAATGGTGAGGTGAATGATTTCATCGTACCCTTCTTTTAAGATGTTTTGATAGTTTTCAACCGTTTCACCGATCGAAGGTTGTGACGTTGATGGCAATTCTTTCTGTGCATTTGACAATTCGACGAATCTTTCTGGAGAAAGTTCTTTAAACTCTTTGTAAGAATCATGTTCGAAAATAATCATTAAATAACTCGGGAAAATGTGATATTGTTTTAATAGGTCATCTGTGAGACCACTAGTAGAATCTGCTACAATCGCAACTTTTCTTGACATGAATATTCAACTCCTAAAACTGTTTAATTTAACGGCTTTGTTAGTCAAATTGCTTTATCGTTTGATCCATCCAATCGCAGCAGCACCTGGTCCAGCATGGACAGAGACAACCAGTGACAGCGGTAATTCAACGATGTCAATGTCTGGATATATTTCTAAAACTTTAGCTTTAATTTGAGCAGCCGCCTCTGGATTTTCCATATGTAAAATGCCGATTTCATCTTTCGACGCATCCAACTTAGCTTCTTTTGCTGCATCCACTAAGAAATCGATGGCTTTTTTAAAGGTACGAACTTTTGCTTCAGCCTCAAGCATGCCTTCTGGATTGACAGATAGAACCGGCTTAATTTGCAACACACTTCCTAAAGAAGCTGAAATTGCTGAGACACGTCCGCCTTTTTTCAAGTTCGTCATGTCATCAATCGCAGCGATTAATTTGACGTTTTCTTGTAATTCGGCTAATCTAGCAAGCACTTCATCCGCTGATTTACCAGCGTTTGCTAATTTTGCTGCCTCAATCGCTAAAGCGCCTTGTGGATAAGCAACGTTTTTGGTGTCATAGACGTGAATCTTGCTCGCATCTACCATCTCAGCAGCGCTGACAGCTGAAGCATAAGAACCGCTTAACGCACTTGAAATGGTTAAGTGAATAATCTCATCGTAACCTTCTTTTAAGATGTTTTCATAAATTTCAACTGTTAATCCTGGTGATGGTTGAGAGGTTGTCGGCAATTCTTTTTGCGCGTTTGACAACTCAATGAATTTTTCTGGTGACACTTCTTTGAATTCCTGATAAGAATCTTGTTCAAAAATAATCATTAAATAGCTAGTAAAAATGTGATACTCTTTTAATAGCTCATCTGTGAGACCACTTGTAGAATCCGATACAATAGCGACTTTTTTTGACAATTTACTTGACATATTTCCCAACTCCTAATAGTATTCTATTTAAATAGTTTCGACGTCGAACATTTTGACTATCAAAACTATTTAAATATTTTAACATGGAATGGCGATAATTGTCAAGCTTGTTGGCTATTCGGCTCTTTTGTACCAGCTTACTGCAACGGCACCTGGGCCAATGTGTGCCGATACAACTAACGATAATGGTGTTTCGTGGATGTTAATGTTTGGGTAAATTTCTCTAATCATGCTTTTTAAAATGGCACATTCTTCAGGGTTTTCCATATGCAACACACAGAACTCATACTGACTTTCATCCAGATTAGCTTCACGCGCTTGATCCACTAAGAACTGAATCGCTTTTTTAAACGTACGTACTTTTCCTAACGCTTCAATGGTGCCTGTTTGCGTCAAATGAACGATTGGCTTGATTTGAAGCACGCCGCCAATAACCGCGCCTGCGTTTGATAAGCGTCCACCTTTTCTTAAGTTTTCTAAGTTTTTAACCGCCGCAATTAAAGCGGTGTCTTGTCGCATTTTTTCCAATGCAGTTAGGATTTCTGGCACTGATTTACCGCTCTTAGCTAGTTTTGATGCTTCAATGGCTAACCCACCTTGACCGAAAACCATGGTCTTTGAGTCAAAGATATGGATTTTCTCAGCACCAACCATCTCGGCTGCACTTGTTGCTGAAGCGAACGACCCACTAACTTCACCGGAAATAGTGACGTGAATGATCTCATCATAGCCTTCAGCAAAGATTCTTTCATACAAATCAACCGTTAATCCAATCGCTGGTTGGGAAGTAGACGGCAGTTCATCTTGCGTTGCGCATAGCTCTAGAAACTTTGCTGGCGAGATCTCTTTGAACTCTTGATAAGAATCCTGTCCGAAAATAATCATTAAGTAGCTTGAGAAAATGTTATGCTCCTTTAATAGCTCTTCTGTTAATGAAGCAGTTGAATCTGTGACAATTGCAATTTTATTTGACATAGCTTTCACCTTCAATTTAGTATAGTAGAATCAATCCAAGATAATTCTACCAGTTATTATGCCCCTGAGCAAGTTATTTTAGTAGACAAACGTTTAAGAATCGACTAAAATAGAATAAACGGTAAAAGGACGCGTAAAAAGTGCTAAGAATAACCTATAAAATCACAAAACGTGACAGCAAAATGTCCCTCGGAAACTTTTTGAGGAAACAAGATTTATCCAGAAAAGCCATCACTGTTATCAAGCATCGCGGGGGGATCATCACGGTAAATAATGAAAAGCAGACGACTAGGTGCCTTTTATCCGAAGGCGATGAAGTGTCATTAACCTTTCCAAAAGAGAAGCCGAAAAGGACGCTTGCTCCGGTGAAGATGGCGCTTAACGTCGTTTACGAGGATGACTTTATCCTAGTGGTCGACAAAGCGGCAGGGATGCCTTCGGTGCCAACTGGTCATCACGAAGCGTCTTTGGCGAACGGCATTTTGGCGCATTACGAAGCGACCGGTTTGGCTTCGGCGGTGCATTTTGTGAATCGCCTTGATAAAAACACGTCGGGCTTGCTGCTCGTTGCCAAATATCGCCACATCCATCATTTGCTGACGACCGATCCGCAAAAGATCGTTAGGAAATATTACGCGTTAGTTGCCGGGGTTTTAAAAGATGGTGGTGTTATCGACGCAAAGATCCATCGCCCTTCTGTGACTAGCGTCAAACGTGTCGTCGACGAGACCGGGCAGCACGCACGGACGCACTACGAACCCGTGCAAACAACCGGGGCGTCGACGCTCGTTCGCTGCACGCTTGAAACCGGAAGAACCCATCAAATCCGTGTCCACCTCTCCCATATCGGGCATCCGATTTTAAAAGACCCGCTATACGGGGACGGTGCGGCCGGGGATAGGCAACTTTTGCACAGCTATTTTCTCGGGTTTACACATCCGATAACCGGCGAGCAGCTAAGCTTTGAAACAGACGTTCCCGCCCGGTTTGAAGGCTTGGAATAAGAAAATCCGCTAAATGGTCGCTATCAAAGCCACTGAGATGCCGAATTACGGCTCCAGTGGCTCTTTAGAGCGTTTCGCTCAACCGAAATTCATGTTATAATGGATGAAGACGAAAATCGAAACAGGTGTTGATGTTAAATGAGAAAAGTTTTGTTTATTGTAAATCCCGCTTCAGCTGGCGGACGAACGCGACAGCGGTGGGAACAGGCGATTCCGAAGTTCGAAGCGGCTGATTTTGTGTACGACGTAAGGTTCACTGAAAAGCGGGGCGATGCGAGCCGCTTTGCTAAGGAGGCCGCGCAAGCGAAAGACCGTGATGTCGTTGTTTCGGTCGGCGGGGACGGGACCGCAAATGAGACGGTGAACGGGCTGATGTCCAGTCGCAGCGATGCCCCGTTGCCGGCGTTTACCATTTTCCCATCGGGCACCGGCTCGGACAGCGTGCGAACGCTTGGGATTCCGAAGGATGTAGACGGCTTTATCAGAATGGTTGAAACACATGCTTTTCAACCCATCGATATTGGACAGGCTAATTTTATCACGGACCAAGAAGAAAAAGGCTCGCGGTATTTTTTGAACGCTTGTGATGTGGGCATCGGGGCAACGGTGGCGAACGCGGTTAATTCGATGAATGAAGACTCCGAGAAAAAAAGCGGTAAGGCGAAGTATTTCCGTTCGATCATGGAGCAGGTGTTCAAGTTTAAGGCGTTTGATGCGACGGTGACCACTGAGGATGAGGAGGTCGCGATTAGCAAAACGGTGATTGTGGCCGTGTGTAACGGGATGTTCTTTGGTGGCGGTGTGAAGGTGTCGCCGGTATCGAAGATGAACGACGGTCTGTTAGAATTGGTGGCGACCAACGGCGTGTCAAAGCCGGGGCTTTTAGGGTTAGTCTCGCAGGTGTATTCCGGCTCGCACATGGGTCATCCGAAAGTGAAGTTTCAGCGGTCAGAAGGTTTTGTCATCAAGTTAAAAAAGCCCCAGTTACTCGAAACGGATGGCGAGGTCTGTGGGGTTGTAACAGAAGTTCATTTTGAGGTTTTACCGCGTGTGCTGCGTGTGTTACGTTAGCAATAGAAATACCGCATGTCGTAGCCGTTTTGCACGTTAGCCACTTGGTAGCCGTAAGCTTTTAAAATGGCGCAAGCGCGGTGGCTGAGTGAACCGTGTGCGCAGATGAGGTAGTAAAAGTGATCTTTTTTTAAGTAAGCGTCGGGGTAGGTCATGAGGATTTCGTAAGGAATGTTAAGGGCGTTCGGTAGGTGTCCGGTTTCGTACTCGCATCGTGGTCGGATGTCGATGATGTGCATGTTAGGTTGGTTGAGCTGTTTGAGTGCTTGCAAGGTAATGGTCGCTGGCATAGTAGGAAAGCCTCCTGTAAAAATAAATTCTATTATCAATGTATGTAAAAGGAGTTGTGAAGTTGCATGAAAAAAACATTATCGGAAATTTTTGAAGGACGGTATGTGCGGGCAGATTTTTCTGGCGATGCCGAACACTATTATTGGTATCGCGATGAAGAGCATGTGCCCATCGGGATTAGTAAAGACATCACGCAGGCAGAGCAGGATTTGATTGAGCTGAATTATTTGCCGATTTATTATAAGGATTTGCCGCATGCAGATAAATATCTATGGATGGGATTTCTAATTAACGATTACGACGAGGATATGCTGTTGTCACTGCCGCCTGTGCGCGACCAAGTGACGAAACTGGGGTTTATCTTCTTTCAGCATGATTTTGATGCTGAACTAGAGCAGGCATTTGAGTCGTTGGCCAGTAGTTTTCGCGATGATTTCTATGTGATTTTTTGCGATGATGTCCTTTGCGGTCCATACGGTTATATCCTTGATTTTTCAACTGAGGATGAGGAGGAAAGTGAGGAAGTTCATGATTTTCTATTGGCAGCTAAGCAGGATTTCTCAGAAAACTTAACCTTTTATCGCACCTTTCATTACGATATCGATCGTAACTTGCCAGCTAAGCTGAGTTTTGAAAATAGGCAGTTTTCGTTTATACGCGAAGAATTGGATCCAAGTGTTGGTGTGATTGATTACAAAGCTGGCATGATTAATATCATGGTGGCTGAAGCGGAGGTTAATGCAAGGTGGTTTCCAGCACTTGCTACACTTGATGCAGAAATCCTGAGTGTGGTGAAATGCTATCTTGAAAGTGGCTTTAACATTACAATGGGAGCAAAATTGTTGCACATGCACCGTAACACGTTTATGAATAAATTGGATCGCTTTACTGAAGAGATAGATTTGGATATCAAGCAATTTGAGCAAGCGATGATTGCTTATTTACTCATTAAGAAAATGCGAAAGGATGTGTAGCTTTGCGAAAGTATAAAGACGTTACGATGGCATTTTTACGTGCTGGGGTATTAGGCTTTGGCGGCGGTGCGGTCTGTTTACCTTTGATTCAGCGGGAAGCGGTGAACACGTATGGTTGGATCACCGACGATGAATTTGGTGAGCTTGTGGCGATTAGTAACACATTGCCGGGGCCGATCAACACGAAATTGGCGGGCTATATTGGTTATCGCGTTGCGGGAGTTGTGGGGGCAACGATTGCGGTTTGTGCGACGATTGTACCGTCGGTGGTGATGTTGGTGTTTTTGCTAGAAGTGCTAGCGAATGTGAGAGAGCACCCGATCGTAGCGGGAATGACGGGTGCCATTGTGCCGGTTGTTGGGATGATGATGGCATTGATGACGTGGCAAATTTTAACGTCTGCGGCGAAGGAGATTAAAGGGGTGCTTGTCGGTGTAAACGTGGCAGTGGTCGCTTTTCTGATTGCAATGTTTGATTTACACCCCGCGATCATTGTGGCGAGTACGATCGTCTTTGCTTTGCTTAAACCCGAACCGAAGCAGAAGACGCTGAAAGAGGGGGTAGACTAATGGCGACGCTCATCGAATACCTTGAATTATTTTGGGCTTTTTTTACAACCAACATCCTAGGTTACGGCGGCGGCCCGGCGACGATTCCACTGGTGCAACACGAAGTCGTGGAAGTTTACGGGTGGATGACCGAATATCAGTTTATTGAAATGTTAGCGGCTGGCAATGCTCTGCCCGGTCCCATTGCGACAAAAATGGCAGGGTCGGTCGGTTTTATTGTTGGCAATTGGCTAGGCGTAGCCGTTGCGCTCGTAGCGGCGGTTGTCCCATCGCTGATTTTGAAAATTTTACTGATGAATTTTTTACTTAAGCACAAAGACTCACCGCGCGTGAAACGATTATCGACCTATGTTAAGCCGACGATTGCCGTTTTGCTAGGCATGATTATGATTCAAAATGTTACGATTTCGTTTAGTAACCTAGGGCTGATCCATACGGTGATTTTACTAGCGGGCAGTTTTTACTTCTTGGAAAAACGAAAAACCCATCCGTCGTTGGTCATCGGCATGGCCCTTGTTTACGGTGGGATTGTGGGGGCAGTTAGCTTATTTTAAACGAGTATTCTATTTGTCTATGTGTGCAAGTGGAATACTTTTTTTAAATTTTTTTATTTTAGGGGTTGACTATACCTATTAGGTATGATATTATATCAGCATAACATACCTAATAGGTATAGAGTGAGGAGTGGGAGTTATGTTAACCGTTTTGGCCAGTGATGTACCTGATGACTAAGCCCAAAATTAAAGATTAAGGCATATATTTTTTTACCTACGCGAACTACCTATTAGGTATATTTTAAAATCAAGGAGGCATTTATTTATGAAACCAATCGTAACAGTCGAAGGACTGAGAAAATCATACAAGGATCATGAGGTATTAAAAGGGGTAAGTTTTGAAGTGAAGGAAGGCGGCATTTTCGCACTGCTTGGAAGCAACGGTGCAGGGAAAACCACGATCATCAACATTTTAGCAACGCTAGCCAAAGCGAATGGGGGCAAAGCGCAGATTAACGGTTACGATTGCTTCACACAGCAAAACGATGTAAAGCGGTCAATCAGTTTGACTGGACAGTATGCGACGGTAGACGGTCTGTTGACTGGGCGGGAAAACCTTATCCTCATTGGTCGTCTCAAAGGCATTAAAAACCCTGCGGAAAAGGCGGACGAGTTATTAGCGAAGTTCAATTTAACCGAATCAGCGAACAAACCAGCGGACAGTTATTCGGGAGGGATGAAGCGGCGACTCGACATTGCGATGAGCTTGATCGGCAACCCGAAAGTCATTTTCCTCGACGAGCCAACCACCGGGCTTGATCCGCAAAACCGATTAGCGATGTGGGGGCTCGTTCGGGAGATGGCAGCGCTGGGAACAACGATTTTCTTAACGACACAGTACTTGGAAGAAGCGGAGGCGCTGGCGCACTACATCGCCGTTTTGGATGAAGGGAAGATTGTAGCTGAAGGCACGTCGGAAGAGTTAAAAGAGTTGCTACCGAGTGGGATGATTAAATTAACCTTTCATGGTAGTGAGCTCTTAGCAGCAGCGGAAGTGGCTTTGTCGGAATACCGTGTGGCGAACATTAACTCGGAATTGCTGAGTATTTCGGTCTTAACGGAAGGGCACGTGGCTGAGTTGACAGCTATTTTAACGAAACTACAAGCGGCAGATGTGCCGGTATTAAAGGTTGAACAGGAAACGCCAACGCTTGAAGATGCATTCTTTGCGATCATTGGCCATGAGAAGGAGAGTAATTAAGATGAAAAAATTTATTAATGATGTTAAAGCAATGTTTTGGCGCTGTGTGTTGCAGACGCTTCGTAACCCATCGGCGCTGCTTGTTGCCGTTGCCATTCCGGCGATTATCATGATGATTTTTGTGTTTGTATTCGGAGGGTCAATGGATGTTGGTGATTACAATATTACGAATTTTTTGGTACCGGGTGTGTTAGTCAATGTGTTGGTACAGAGTTCGCAATCGACGGGGATTAATGTCAATCAAGATATGACAAAAGGGATTATCAATCGTTTCCGTAGTATGGCCATTGCCAATTCAGCGTTTTTAATCGGTCACCTTTTAGCAGCTTTTATTAAAACAATTGTGACGACGACCGTCACGCTTGGGGTTGCTTTCTTAGTTGGTTTTCGTCCAACGGCGAGTTTTACTGAATGGCTGATCATCATCGGCTTAATTGCCCTGTTCGTTCTCGGTGTCACGTGGTTTTCAATGTGGCTGGGTGTGTCACAACCTAACGCGGAAGAAGTTGGCGGGTACTTAGCGCTGGCGGCCATTGTCGTGTTCTTATCACCAGGAATGGCACCAACGCAGAACATGCCACGCTTCTTACGTTATTTCGCGGAAAATCAACCGATGGCACCGTTTATTAATGCCATCCGCGCGTTGATGAACGGTTATGACATCGCGGGCAATGATTTGTGGTTGACGCTTCTGTGGTGGGGTGGGATTACAGTCGCAATGTTCTTATTGACGGTGCGCTCGTATAAGAAGAAATTGACGATTTAGAGTTAGATGACGGAGGAATTTACTGTAAACTCTGGTTGATTAGGTTGATAGTGAAATTTACACACAATATCGAGGTAGATTCACTATAAAGTCTTGCATATTGGATTTACAGTGAATTTACAGTCTCAGACGCTGATGTATTCACTATAAATCGTCAAATCGGGGACGTTATAGTGAATACAAGGCGATGCTACCCTCTGGATTCACTATAAGTCCCTGAAAATAAGAGTTTATAGTGAGTATCTAACGTTTTTTTGTGCAAAAATCACTGTAAAGCTCGATATTTAGGGTTGTATAGTGAATTTCTCATGTTTTTGCTCTTGTTATTTACTATAAATCTCTAAAAACGCGGCATCGTAGTGAATTTTTGCAATTTCAGCCTGTCTTTTCTTCTTGCATCTGCTATAATGTTAGGTGTCTCTATACATATTCGTGTCAGGTTTTGTCAGGCCTTCTCTTCTTACATGTGCTATAATGGTTGTACATGAATGGATAGAGGTGGTAACATGAGAAATATAAAAATAAATTCTAACAAAATGCAAAATGAGCTTGCGGGATTAGTTACGGAGCTTAAATCGTTACCAGAAGGGACTTTGAATCGGCGAGGAAAGTATTATAGTCATAGCGTTGGCGGAAAAGACGTTGGTATCACACACAACAAAGCGCTTATCCGAAAGCTTTGTCGGAAAAAATACATCCTGGCTCGGATCAAGCAATTGCAGCACAATCTATCAAGCCCCATCTCGGAGTTTGACACGAGACTACCGCAAGCGCTTATCAAAACGTTCTCGAAAACGTATCAGGAACTTCCCATTGCGTATTTCTACCACCCGTCAATGGCAGCATGGCTAGCAGAGGAAACAGAGCAAAATGCCTACCCGATCACGTACGGCTATCGCACTTCATACAACAAAGTACTCATGCGATCAAAGTCTGAACAAATCATCGGCAGCCTACTCGAAGAATACGGCATCCCTTATCGTTACGATGCATTACTGACGCTAAATGGCAAGAGCAAATACCCAGACTTCATTATCAAAAACCCTTTTACAGGCAAAGAAATCATTTGGGAACATTTCGGGGCTTTGCATCAACCCCAATACGAGGCAGCCATGCATGAAAAAATGAACCTTTATTCACAACACGGCTACAAGCCAGAGGAGACCATTATTTTTACCTTTGAAATCGATATAATCACGGAGCATCGCCTTCAAAGTTTAATCGAAAATATTATTTTATAAATCTCAATCAACGCATTAGACGTTAAAGCACTAGGAGGAATCGCACAGTGGAGAATTTAATTTTAGGATTACTAATGATTGCCCAGTTGACGGCTTATGAGCTGTATGCGCATATTAAAAATAATTACGAAGGGATTGCGAGTCCGAGTCTTGGTAATGTGCAACGGGCCCTTAAGAAGTTGGAAGAAAAGGGATACGTCACGAAGCGGGAAGTCATGAATGGCAAAGTGACAAAAAAAATCTTTACCATCACCATGGATGGGCGAACCAACTTTATGAAGTGGTTGAATAGGCCGCTTAATTTTGGCAAGGTAAACAATCCTGAGCTGGGAAAAATGTTGATGCTAGGGATGTTGACACACGAACAACAAATTGCGAATCTTGACGGAGTAATTGCTGATTTTCGTGAGGCGGTTGAATATTTAAAGGTGGTTGAGAGCAGTCTTGAACAACAATATAGGAATGCCGATGAGCACGGTGGTTTAGTACATTTGCATCAGTTGCAATACAAAGAACACCCAGAATTTTATGACGATTTATTAGCAGTGGTTGACGCCCCAGACTATCCGACGTTGATGCTCAATATCAACAAATTCGGTCACTATACGTTGCAACACGGGATTGCGGAAGTGAAGTTTAACTTGGATTGGTTTGAGAAGTTGCGAGAGAAATTAATCACTGAGTTGGATGAGGACGAGCAATAAAAAAACGTATGCGATTAGCTTGCTGGTGGCATACTGTTTTTTTGTGGTTTTGAGGCATTAAAAAAGGCTTCTTTTCCCCATGCTGTTGATGGTCTGTGGAAAAGTTGTTGAGTTAACGCTTTCACTAAGTTTTTTCTGCGAAACGGGTCGATTATCGAAAAAACATATGTTATAATTGTGGAAAACTTGTGTTGGTCTTCGACGTGAAAGAAGGCATTTTTTTATCGAAATAACAAGGGGGAATCGGTCAGGGAATCAATTATTAATAGTATTTGAGGTGGGAATTTCAATGGAAAATTATCAAACAGTTTGGAACGAAGTTGTGAGTCAACTAAAATTGCATATTGCGCCGCAGTCATTTGAGATGGCTTTTTCGTCTGTTCAAAAAGCTTATCGAAAAGAAAACAAAGTGTACGTCACGACGACGAACGACAGTGAACAATTTTTATTGGAAAAATTTCACATTGCTAACATCTCTAAAACGTTAACGGAAGTGACGGGAACAGAGCTCGACATCAAATTTGTGACGCCTGAATTTATTGAGCAGCAAAAACAATCGTATAGCTTGATCGAAGCGGATCCAAATGTGCACAACTATTATCGCAACGGGGCGAATTTAAACGCCTCTTATACTTTTGATCGGTACGTGGCAGGTAAGAGCAATCGCTTAGCGTATATGATTGGCTTACAAGTAGCGGATCGCCCGGGTGAAGTCGCCAATCCACTCTATTTATTTGGTGGCGTTGGACTCGGAAAGACACACTTGATGCAAGCCATTGGTAACCAGATGCTTGACAACGCGCCGAACACACGTATTTTATATTGCACATCTGAAAAATTTGTGGACGATTATCGCATCGCAAGCATTGAAAAAAAATTCGATGCGTTTAAGCACAAATACCGCGATCTAGATGTTTTATTAATTGATGACATTCAATTTTTAGCGAAGAAAGAACAAACACAAGAAGAATTTTTCAACACCTTTAACGACCTCTATAACGAGAATAAACAAATCATCATCACTTCGGATCGCCCAGCGTCCGAATTAAAAGACATGATGGATCGATTGACCTCTCGCTTTGAATGGGGGATGCAAGCGGACATTCAGATTCCGGATATGCAAACGAGGATTGACATCATTAAAAAGAAGTTGTCGGGCGAGAATTATAACCCGGAAGAATTTCCGGCAGAAGTTCTCGAGTTTGTTGCCAGTAAATTTACTAGTAACGTTCGGACGTTAGAAGGGGCGCTGAAGCGATTGATTTTCTTTGCCACCATGCAACAAGCTGAGATCACGATTGAGTTAGCTAACGATGCGCTCAAACATCTGATTAAAGAGGAAAGAAACACGTCTCGGATTGATGTAAAAAACATCATCAAAGAAGTTGGTAACTATTATAACATCGCGCCAACGGACATCACATCAAAAAGCAGGAAGAAGGAAATCGCCTTAGCTCGTCACGTTGCCATTTACTTGATGAGAGAGTTTACCGGCGATTCGTTTCCGAAGATTGGCGATGCATTTGGTGGTCGTGATCACACAACCATTATGCATAGCTGTACCAAAATCGGTGCAGCGGTCGCTGAAAAGGGCGATATTTCAAACGATGTGTTGGCACTTAAAAAGCTGTTTCTATAAAGGAGTGGTCAGCAAGCCACTCACCCGTATTGAGATAGCAGCCACAACGTTCAGGCAATGATAGGAGGTCACGTATCGTGAACATTAAAATAAATCGACAAGCATTAATTAGCAAACTAGCCATTGTAACAAAAGCATTACCGGTTAAAACAACCTTACCCATTTTAAATGGGATCAAATTCATCACGACCGATGAGGGGATCTGGTTAACGGGTAGCGATTCAGATATCACAATTAAGACGATGATTCCGAAAGAGCTATTTACAGAATCTGGCAATGTTCAGCTCATTGACATCACAGAGTCTGGTGGCATTGTGATTCCCGGGAAATATTTCTTTGAGATCATCAAGAAACTCGAAACCGATGTGATTGAGATTAATACGTTTGATGATACCGATATTTTAATCCGCGGCGACAAAGGGGAGTACACGTTAAAGGGTTTACCTGCTGAGAATTACCCGCAAATTGAGCTGTCTAACGTGCTACAAGAGTTTACGATGTCAACAGCAGAGCTTAAAACCATCGTGGCGCAAACGATTTTCTCGATTGCTGTCAACGAAAGTCGCCCGGCACTAACCGGTATTAATCTCAAAAACGTTGGTGGCTCTTTGCATGCTTGTGCAACGGATAGTTTTAGATTGTCACAGCGCATGGTGACCATTGATCCGAGTGTGGAAGACTTTAACATTATTATTCCCGGACGTAGCATGTCTGAACTGGGGAAAACATTGGAAACGACCGACCCGGAAACGAAGATTAGCATTACGAATAATCAAATTCTATTTAAAAATGCCGAGATGTCTTTCCAGTCACGCCTACTTGAAGGGACTTATCCAGACGTGTCTTCTTTTATTCCGACAACCTTTGAAATTAGGGTCACAGTGGCGTATCGTGAATTGTTTAATGCGATTGATCGTGTCTCTTTAATGGCAAAAGAAAACCGTGCGAATGTGGCGAAGATTTCGATTTTGCCGGAAGAGAACCACATGATTATCCGCTCTAATTCTTCGGAGATCGGGAAGATTGAAGAAATTGTTAAAGTGACAGAGCAGACGGGTTCAAAATTAGCGATTGCGTGTAGCTCGTTGTTTTTACTAGACTCGCTTAAGGCAATTGAAAATTCAAACGGGACGGTGACGTTCGGTTTCAACGGTGATATGAAGCCGTTCGTTGTTTTAGACGATGCCGATGATTCGAACTTGCAATTGATTGTACCGGTTAAACTAGACGATTAATTAACCCTAAACAACCACCTTTGCGGTGGTTTTTCTACGATGAAAATGCAAACGACGACAAAATGTGATATAATGGTCAAGGTTAAAAGAACGACAAATAAAAATAGGAAGATTATGTTATGACACGTGATAAATTTTATGACACACTAGCGGCAAGGGGATTGACGTTAACGGAGGTTCAAAAAAAGCAGTTCCATCGCTTTTTTGAATTGTTAGTCGAATGGAACGAGCGAATGAATTTAACGGGGATCACAGCGGAAGAAGAGGTTTACGCGAAGCACTTTTTCGATTCACTTGATCCGTTTTTAGAGCTGAACATGACGGAGATTAAAACAGTTTGTGACGTGGGGACGGGCGCTGGTTTTCCGGGGATGCCCCTTGCGATTGCTTATCCAATGGTTCAATTTGATTTAATTGATTCGCTCGGTAAAAGAATTAATTTTTTAGCATTTTGTGCGGAAGAGCTTGGGATGACGAATGTCAAAGCGACGCATGTGCGGGCAGAGGAATTTTCTGATACTAAGCGTGAGTATTTTGATGTTGTTACTTCTCGGGCAGTCGCGAGGCTTCCTATTTTGAACGAGTTGTGTGCGGCTTTAGTGAAGGTTGGTGGGTGGTTTGTTGCTTTGAAGGGACCGGCTGGCCATGATGAGTTGGTTGAAGCGCAAAAAAACCCTGAAAAGTTAGGGATGCAACATCTGAAGTCGACCGTGGCTAGTACATTGGAGGTAGGGGAGCGCGTGAATATTTATTTTAGGAAAGTCGCGAAGACGCCGGCAAAGTATCCGCGAGCTTTCGGACAGATTAAGAAAAAGCCGTTAGTATAGGGAACTGCGGGGATATTATGATTTTTTTTTCATAGAATAATAGCAGGTGATGTATCATGAAGAAGACTTTTCATTTAATTTATTATATTGCGTTTGTGGCAGCACTGTGGTTTTTGAATCGACGTTTTCAAAACTTTGTCGCGGTGAATGGGGTGTTGCAGGGGTTGTTTGTGGGATTGGTGCTAGCGTTTTTGGCACTGTTGATTTTTAAGACGATTACGCGTGTCCTGATGTTTTTGATTGTGATTGCAGGGATTGTTGTGTTTTTGTTTTCAGTGGAATTTTTCGTCATGCCGGAGTGGGTGTATGAGTTGTGGGCGATGGTGCCGGCGATCAGAGGTTTGTTAGGGGTGTAAAGAGGTTCATCAGCGATGGCAGTTTGTAGGTCATCTTTTTTTGTGCCCCTGTTTGTAGAAAAAGATTGCTGGCAGAAATGGAAACGGACTTTAACAATAACTTAAAAAAGTAAGCATACATAAACATTCATATAAACATACATAAAATGACCTTTCTTCAAAAAGAGTCATTTTTTTCTTGACAAGTGTGCTGTTCGGGTTGTATAATAAGGTAAAATCATTTTTGAAAGCGAATTCTTTAATTCTTGTTTCACAAAACTGTGATAAGGATTGATTTATATTCATAAGCTGATAATTTGTGTATGCATACAAAATCACTACTTATGCTGTGTGCGAAAACGAAAGGAGAAAAGGAAATGATAAATTCAGATGCAATATGCCAAATTGGTGTAGTGGTACATGACATTGAAAAAACCGGGCAGCTTTTTGCAGATTTTCTTGGGGTAGAGCGACCAGAGGTGGCAAGTTCAGGGCCGGTTGAGATTGCCAAGGCAACGTATAAAGGTGAGCCTTCAAACGCGACCTGTAAAATGATGTTCTTTGAGTTACAAAATCTGCAATTAGAATTGATTCAACCGGATGAACAGCCTAGCATTTGGCGTGACGTGTTAGATGAAAAAGGTGAGGGAATTCATCACATTGCGTTTCAAGTGAAAGGTGCGAAAGCGCACATGCAGACCTTAGCTGAAAAAGGCTACCCAACGACGATGAGCGGTAATTACGGCGATGGTTCAGGGATGTATGCCTATCTCGACACGGTTGGCGATTTGAAAATGATTATTGAGTTGTTAGAAAGTTTTTAATGGCATGAAGTAAATGAGGATTAAAAATGAAAGTGAGGCTATCAAGATGAAAAAATTGATGTTATTAGGATGCGGATTGATGATCGCATTAGTGCTCGTTGCGTGTGGCGATGACACTGCCGGTGATTCGGATACAAGAGTTGTCACAACAGCGCTACAAGCGTCAGCGGTACAAGTGTTCCGCGACGATGATACGTGGGACGATAACCTTTGGACACGTTTAATTTACGATGAGTTAGGCATTGTCGTGGATGTGACGTTTACAGCTGACTCATCAACGGATGCTTATTCGAATCAAATGAATTTATTGTTAGCATCGGGAGATTTACCAGATGTTTTACGATTTGATTCAAGAGAGTGGTTCCGTGAGGCTGTTGATGCTGGTCTTGTGATGGACATTACCGATGTTTTCCAAGAATACGCATCGCCTGAGGTGCTAGCGTTCATGGAAAGGTACCCTGAATCTTTCGAAGGTGTCACGGTAGATGGTCGCCTTTACGGGTTCCCGTTTATGAATAACAATTTCCACGAAGCGTCGTTTTTCTGGATGCGTGACGACTGGTTAGAATACGTAGGTGGTGTGCCGCCGCAAACGCTTGACGAAATGGTAGAAATGGCCATTGCTCTTTCAGAGGGTGACCCAGATGGGGATGGCATTTACGGCAATACTTTTGGTTTTGCACTGCAAAGCAATGTCGTTGCGAATAACTTTGGTAGCATTGGTGGGATGTTAGCGGCGTTTGGTGTTCCAAACTACGGCGATTCGGGGATCTTCTTCCGCGATGCAGACGGTTTGGTCACGCATTCGTTTATCCAACCTGAGGTCAGGTATGCCCTTGAGATTTTAAACTACTTATTTGAAGCGGGGGCGATTGATCCAGAATTTATCGTTAAAGATTTATCGGTGTTAGAAACAGATTTAGCGCTTGGCCGCATCGGTGTTGGTTATCACATGAACTGGGGAACTTGGCACCCGTTTAACACGGTTTATACGGAAGACGGCGTCATCGTTCGTCCTTACCCAATTCCAAGAGCGCCAGGGTTTGAGCCGCTACACGGAACGCGTAACAACAGCATGAGCGAGTATTTTGTTATCGCAGCAGATGCGGCGCATCCAGAAGCGATCATTGAAATTATTAACCTTTATTACGAGGTAGCCGTTGCCGGGACGCAAGAGCAATTCTTAGAGTTCTGGGCAGATGAGCAATATCGTTTATCACCAATTTTCATTGGTATTCCAACGGAGAACAATGCCGTCGATATCATTGCCGCACTCGAAGCTGGAAGCTCAGAAGAATTAGTTGGTCAACCACTTGCGATTTTTGATTTAGTTGTTGGTTTTGAAGACGGTAGCTTAGCAGATGATATGAACGCGTTTGGTACATGGGGTCAAATGTCGGAGTATGGTACGATGCGCTTAGCACTGGATTACCAAGCAGCAGGGATGTTAGTAGCAGACATTATGGCAGGCTACGTGCCAGAGAGCTGGCTGCATCATTCAGCGAATCTCGTGTCTCACGTGCAAACAAACTTTGTTAACTTTATCATCGGGAACAGAAGCCTTGATGAGTTTGACGATTTTATTCAAGAATGGTTGAACATGGGCGGACAAGAAGTACTTGATGATATGAATGAATTATACCCTAATTAATTAGGATAAAAGAGCAGGGTAAAGATGAAACGTCTTTACCCTGTCATTTGTTTCGAGATAGAAAGGACTGATAATGAGATGCAACAATCACAAAAGAAAAAGCCGTCCTATTGGTCAAAAGATTTTAAAAAAGAATTGCCGTTTTACCTGATGCTCATTCCTGCTTTTGTTCTAGTGCTTGTTTATTCGTACGGTCCAATGGTTGGGATCGCCATGGCGTTTCAAGATTTTCGTCTGGCTGATGGTATTTTTGGTTCAAATTTTAATGGTCTTGATAATTTTAGAACGTTGTTTTCGATGCCAAACTTTTGGCCTGTTATTCGCAATACATTGATCATCGCCTTAGGGAAAATGATCGGTGGTATTATCGTGCCGGTTGGCTTTGCGTTATTGCTAAATGAAATACGTCACATGGGATTCAAAAAATCGATTCAAACGATGGTTTACTTGCCAAACTTTTTATCGTGGGTCATTCTTGCAAGTATTTTTATTGACATCTTATCGCCAAGCGACGGGGTTGTGAATCACATGCTAGGAATGATTGGTATCGAACCGATTTTCTTTTTGGGAGACACCACTTGGTTTCCGATTACGATGATCTTTACTGAGATTTGGCGGATGTTTGGTTTTGGTGCCATCATTTACCTGGCCGCCTTAACCGGGATTGATCCAACGCTTTACGAGGCGGCTCAAATTGACGGTGCTAACCGGATTAAACAAACGTTGCACATTACGTTTCCAGGTATTTTAAGCACCGTTATTCTGATGACGGTTCTCAGTATGTCCGGCGTTTTAGACGGTGGATTTGATCAGATTTTTAATATGTACAACCCTGCCGTTATGGAAACAGGTGATATTTTGGACACGCTCATTTTCAGATTCGGTTTTCAAGGGACGCCGCAATGGGCACTTTCAACGGCTGCCAACCTGTTTAGATCTGTTGTTTCAACAATCTTTGTTGTGACGTCCTATATTTTGGCGGACAGATTAGTGGGCTATCGAATTTTTTAGAGAAAAATCGGATCAAGAAAGGATGTGTGTCAGGATATGGCAATTAAAGTTTCAACCTCTAGAAAAGTTTTTATGACTTTTAATGTGATCATACTAGTGTTACTTGCGGTTTTGTGTGTTTTCCCTTTCGTCAACTTATTAGCAATTTCTTTTTCATCGCGTGACGCGGTCATTGCAAATCGTGTGACCTTTTGGCCGGTTGAATTCAACTTAAATTCATACCGCTTTATATTATCAAACAACCAGTTTATTAGATCACTATGGATCACCGTTCAGCGAACGTTCATTGGGGTGCCGTTAAACATGTTACTAATTATTCTGACGGCTTACCCACTTTCAAAATCAAAGAAAGAATTTCGTTTCCGTTCGTTCTTTTCTTGGTTTTTCGTCTTCACGACCTTGTTTCATGGCGGGTTGGTGCCAACGTGGATGATGGTTAGAAACACGGGCTTATTAAATAGCATTTGGGCATTGATTCTGCCGAGTGCCGTGAACGTCTTTAACATCCTCGTCGTGATGAACTACATGCGTAGCTTACCAAAAGAAATGGAAGAAGCGGCTCTTATAGATGGCGCTGGGCCTTTGCAGGTGCTAACAAAAATCATTTTACCCGTTTGTAAACCGACCCTCGCAACGGTGGCCCTGTTCTCCTTTGTTTTCCATTGGAACAGCTGGTTTGACGGGATGATCTACATGCAAAGGGTCGACCTTTATCCGCTGCAAACTTACCTGCAGACGATGATTATCAACCCGGAAGCCTTCTTTAGAAACGCAACGAATACGAGCGCGGCGGTAGCTCAGTTTGTGCGACTCGTCGACGCAAGGACAACCGGAGCAGCGCAACTGTTCTTAGCGATCTTGCCGATCATGTGTGTGTACCCGTTTTTACAGAAATACTTTGCGAAGGGACTTGTTATGGGGAGTGTTAAATAAAATCCAATATTAAAGAAAGGAAGATATCACGATGAAAGTATTAATTTCGGGCGCGTTAAAAGGCCTTGGGCCTTGCCTGTGTAAAAAATTTCTAGACGAAGGGCATGAGGTGTTTGCTGGTGTGCGATCGCTAGAGAATTTAGAAGAGCTTGCTGCGATTAGCGAACACCCACATCTGACGATCGTGCCGCTTGACGTCTCAAAGAAAAAAAGCATGGACGAAGCTAAAAAAATAATTGATGGACATACTAATGAACTAGATGTTATAATTAATGTGGCAGGTGTGTTGCTAAATCGCGATGCGTACATCACCTCTGACACTTACGAAGACATTAATTTGACCTTTCAAGTGAACACGATTGGTCCCATTTATTTAAATAACCTCTTCTTTGATGTGCTAAAGCAAAGCGAGCAAGCCACCTTGATCAACATTTCTTCTGAGGTGTTATCAATCAATGGGGTAGGAGCTCAATTTGCAACCTATTGCATGAGCAAAACGGCCATTGCGCAGTATGGTTTCATCATGAAAGCCACTTGCGTCGAAAACAACATTCCGATGCGTGTCTTTTCGGTTCACCCGGGAAGAATGAAAACGGAGATGGGCGCTGAAAACGGAGAAATAGACGTTAGTGTCTCGGCCGAAGGGATATATAAAATCGCAACGGGCCAAGTGTTAAAAGAAAACGAAGAAATTTATGTTAACTATAAAGGCGAAGCCATGCTTTAATAAGGGTATCTCTATTAATTCTGTAGGCTGCGTACGAAGAGCCACGGAGGAAGCAATGAAAATTACACAAACGGATATTGCAAAACATTTAAATATTACTCGGTTAACGGTCAGCAAAGCGTTGAATGGTGAGCGTGGTGTGAGCGAACAAACCAGAGAGCGCGTGATTAATGCGGCGAAGGAATTGGGCTATCACCATTTAGAAAAGAAATTAGCGATGGCTGCTAAGCACCAACCTGCGGTCAATAAACAAATTGCCTTGTTCTTGAATCTCGGGTTAGAGTCTGACACGTATTGGGCGCCGGTTATTCGAGGGATGAGTGCCATTTTATCCGAGTTTGGTTATCACCTGAATTTATGCTTTTTGACAGCGGCCAACGGTGATCATTTTGATTTTCCGATGAATTTTCAAGTCGAAGAGACCGATGGGATCATTCAATTTGGCAATTTTTCGAAGGGTCAGATGGATCAGCTGATCGGCACGGGTTTACCGCTTGCCTCGATCGATAAACTTTTTTACGAAGACGTTGGGTTGTTTTGTGACACGGTGATGAACACGAATCGCATCCCTACCGCCAAGCTAGTGAAGCATCTAGTGGATGGTGGTTATCAGCGCATTGGGTACGCGAACGATGGCAGTGCCTCTCAATTGACGATGCACGAACGTTGGCTTGGTTATTTACAAGGGATGGCAGAAGTCGGATTCGAGGTTAATCCAAGGTATTGCTTCTCTGGGAACTTTGATGATATTGTTGCAGAAATTGAAAACGAGAAACGGTTGGAAAACTTAGAAGACTTTCCTGATGCGATTGTGTGTTGTAACGACATGCAGGCGATTTCGTTTTTGCAGTATTTCTGGAAACAGGACATTAAGGTGCCGGAGATGATTGCACTGACGGGACACGATAACGTGAGCGAATCGGAAATTGCGGATTTGACGACGATCAATGTGAACAAGGAAGAGCTAGGAAAATGCGCCGCTGAGCTGATCTTGTGGCGGATTAAAAACCCGCATCGCCCTTATCGCATGGTGCGGATTTACGATTACGGGTTGATCATTAGAGGATCGACGAAATCTGTGACTTAATGGTATGAACGGTTCTAGGTAACATGGCGAAAAGTAAAGGAGAATGACAATGCGTATACTGGTATTATGTGGCGATTATTGGCACCCGAAAGAGGGTGTCGTAGCAGGATTGACGCCGATTTTCAAATCGGAGTGGCACGTTGATTTTACAGAAGATGCGACTGAGATCACGGCTGAGAAATTAGCGGATTACGACAGTGTGATCATTACGAAGGCGGATGAGATTGCGCCGGATAATTACAAAGTGTGGAAAACGGCGGAAAACCAAGCAGCGTTGGTTGATTACGTGGCGGCCGGCGGCGGATTACTCGTGCTTCATGCGGGTACGGTTTCGGGGGAAGGTACAGCGGTTTACGATCAGTTGGTTGGTTGCCGGTTC
>Ga0131853_10000134_pt1 | contig 118787 bp, 130 predicted proteins | sample TergutLab28metaG_FD_92764 | JGI IMG/M metagenome (GOLD analysis project Ga0131853, IMG submission 92764) | Labiotermes labralis P1 segment gut microbial communities from Petit-Saut dam, French Guiana - Lab288 P1 (version 2) (version 2) | ecosystem: Host-associated > Arthropoda: Insects >...
GCGCCTTCTTAAACTCTTGTAAATCTCGCGTTCTAAAGCCTTCCTTTGCTGCCAAGTAAAACCCTATTGCCGTGCAACTTATAATTATCGCAGCCGCCCCTGCTATGCTTTGAAACATACCTCGCCTCCTTCATCAAGCACTTCACACTGCCCAATAGCTCTTAAAATAATAAACCGCCGGAATATCTTACGGGTGATTAGCCCCCCCAAGATGGGATTTTTCTTTATATCGTCCAAATCGTTGCCATGGGCAGTGCATAGCAGTTTCACACCTGCGGTTAGCACCGCGTGAGCTGCCTCGGCATCACCCTTGCTGCCAAGTTCGTCCACCGCGATTACATCGGGAGACATGGCTCTAAGCAGCATAACCATGCCTTCGGCCTTGGGGCAGCCGTCCAGTACATCTGTTCGCAGGCCTATGTCATTTTGCGATATGCCTTTAAAGCAGCCCGCAACCTCGGAACGCTCGTCCACTAAGCCTACCGTCAGGCCCGCTCTTTCGTTGGTTCCGTCAGATATTTGTCTTACAATATCCCTAAGAAGCGTAGTCTTCCCACACCCTGGCGGTGAGATAATCATCGTGTGCATAAAGCGCCCCGGAATGCATCGACGAGATGATTCCATCTGAGTGGCGTTTATATTTGAAAGTGACTGACTCTTTTCAAATAAGAGTGGCAAAACCGTATCCGCACAACCCTTAATCGCATGGGCGATACGGAAGTTGATACTGCTTATGTGCCGCCATGCCCGTACAACGCCATTCTCTATAACCGCTTGCCCGCTAACTCCGACCCTATGCCCGCCCGGCAGTGTGATATAACCCAAGCATAGCTCTGGCTCAAAGGCATAGAATGAATATTGGCTTATGCGCTCGATAGTCTCGGAAATATCGGCGGGCGTGGGGCGGTATGCGTCTGGGCTCATAGCATTTACTTTGCCTTGCTGGGCTAGATTGTACTCCTGCCCGGCAAGCCTGATTAGCATTGGCTTGCCAGCCCTCAAGCGTAACTCTGTCAATTGCCCGAAGTCGTGTGTGGGCAGCTGTGCCACTCTTGCGGCAGGTTCTGCGCCTAAAAACATTCGTAACCGTTCTTTTATGTCCACTATTTCACCCTTACGTATTTGTCTGATTTATATTAATGGGACAAACGTACATGAAAAATATATGACAAGCCTTATGAGATTAGACCTCATAAATGGTATAATCCTTCCGAGTCTAGATAATTAAGGAGAAACACATGGAGTACATAACAACTTTCACAGGCGATGATTATAAGTTCTTAAGCCTGTTCTATGCTGGTAACAATGATTAACTCTATTGTGATACAGGTAAAACAACAGTAAAATGAACAAAATCAAAGCAAGTGTGCTGCATGCACCGGAAAGGAAGCCCAATGCGCTACATTGAAGACTTCAAGGAAAACGAACAAATAATTGAACATTATCTATGTAAGCAAAAACAAAGCCTGAAAACACGCTCAGGCAAAACGTATCTTTCTCTAAGACTAATGGACAAAACCGGTACAATTGACGCCAAAGTGTGGGAAATGAACAACGATATCCAAAGCTTCGAAGAAGGCGATATGATAAAAATAGACGGCAACATAGTCACCTTCCAAAACGAATTGCAGCTGAAGGTTAACAAGCTGCGCAAAAGCCGCGAAGGTGAATTCATCGCGGGCAACTATATTCCCATGACCGACAAGGACATAGATAGCATGTACGCCGAAGTGCTGGCGATAATCAAATCCATAACCCACCCCCAAATAAAGCAGCTGCTGGAAAATATTCTAGTCAACGACAATGCCCAAGCGGAAGCGTATAAAACCCGCTCTGCCGCGAAATACATGCACCACGCGTACATGGGCGGGCTGATAGAACATACTCTGGCAGTGGCCAGCATCTGTGATTTTATGTGCAGCCGTTACAAGCACTTAAACCGCGACCTGCTTATGGCTGGTGCACTGCTGCATGATGTAGGCAAAATATACGAACTTTCCGAAATGCCAATAAACGACTATACAGACGACGGCCAAATGCTTGGGCATATAGTAATAGGCTGCGAGATGGTAGCCGCCCAAGTTGTTAAAATCCCAGACTTCCCGCACCAGCTGGCCAGTATGATAAAGCATCTTATAATCGCCCATCACGGGGAATATGAATATGGCTCGCCCAAGCTGCCATGCACGGCAGAGGCCATTCTGCTGCACTATGCAGACAATATGGATGCCAAGCTAAAGACCTTCGAAGAAACCTTTGACAATGACAAAACCCCCGGCCCGTGGACTGGGTACAACAAGGCATTAAACCGCTATCTGCGCAGGTCTGATTTTTAAGAGCCTGCGTAATTACTGGGTTCAAAAACCTTTCACCAAAGTATCAAAACTAACTATATAGGTGTTCGCCCCCGTCATTTCGTTACAACTCTATTGCGAACACAGCAATCCAGCAAGGAGACCATCATGGTAAAGAAAAATGAAAATCTTACGATAGAAATCGAAAACGTAACAGCCAAAGGCTTCGGTATAACCAAAGTAAACGACTTCGTACTATTTATAGAAAACGGCCTGCCCGGCGACAAGCTAGCTATTAAAGTAATAAAGGTCAACAAAACCTACGGCTACGGCAAAATCCTACGTATTATTTCCCCATCCCCATACCGCATCCAAAGCCCCTGTCCTGTCTCAGACAAATGCGGCGGTTGCCAATGGCAGCACTGTGAATACCAAGCCCAATTAGGCTTTAAAAAGCAGATAGTAACAGACGCGCTAACAAGGCTAGGCGGCCAAACCAACCCGCTTGTAGCCGACGTAATAGGTATGGAATTGCCTCAGCCCTACCGCAACAAAGCTGTGTTTCCTGTAGTGCCTGTAGGTGAAACAGACTTTGCTATTGGCATGTACGCCCCAAGAAGCCACCGCATAATCCCGATAGAGGAATGCGCAATACAGCATCCGGCCCATAAGCCGGTTATTAAAATAGTTGCAGACTTCATGCGCCGCCACAAAATAAAAGCCTACGATGAAATAACCCACAGCGGCACAGTGCGCCATATAATAGTAAGAGCAAGCAAAGCCACAGGCGAAATCATGGTAGTTGTGGTAATAAACGCGGACTTCCTTCCTAAGGAAAATAAGCTGGCCACAGCCCTTACCGGCGCAGGTGCCACCACTGTAATAATTAATCCACACAAAGCCAAAACCAACACAATAATGGGCAATACTTTCCGCAACCTCACGGGCGAGGGCTATATCTGTGAAAAAATCGGCGAAATATGGTATCAGCTGTCGGCCCCATCGTTCTTCCAAATAAACCCGGTGCAAACGGCGGTGTTGTATGATATTGCTGTAGGCATGGCCAACTTGACCGGCAACGAAGTTGTAATGGATGCCCACGTAGGTGTGGGCGGTGTGGCCCTTGCTGCTGCAAGCCGGGCCAAGCAAGTGATAGGTGTAGACATAGTACATGAAGCCATAACGGACGCAGAAAAAAACGCCTCCATAAACGGCATTACCAATGCCAAGTTTATATGCGGCGCAGCAGAAGAAATAATTCCAAAGATGCTGGCAGGCAAAGAAACGCTTCCGGACATAATATTCCTAGACCCGCCGCGCAAGGGTTGCGAAAATGCTTTACTAGACGCGCTAATCGCCGCCGAAGTAGGGACAGTTATATATATATCATGCGACCCGGCTACCTTGGCTAGAGACATAAAAAGGCTGACTCAAGGTGGGTATAGGCTTGAAGGCGCTAAGCCAGTGGATATGTTTCCTATGACAGGTAAGGTGGAGACTGTAGCGTTGCTGCGCTTAGCACATGCCTAGAACTCGGATTAGAATTTAGTGGAAGCCGCCTACGGGTGGCTTTTATTGTTATACGAAAAGAAGCGGCTATACTTAAAATATGACGCGCATCGTCATATTTGCCTTGCTATTGTTAAACATGGCAAAGTAAATTTCTGTTTAGGGGGTTGTAAAATGTCAAAGGCGAAATACCAGCTGGATGATTTCTTGGCACTCTTAGATAATGGCTATAAAGACTTTGTTATCACAGTCCATGAACTGTTGATGCAAGAGGGTTATAAACTCAAAATTCAGTCAACAAAATTGTATGGGCTTCACATTTCATATTCCCAGCCCAAGATAAAGGTTGTAAAAGGGATTATCGTATATTTTATTATCCAGAACAGCAAGCTCATGATACGCATTAATGCTGACAATCACGCCAGATATCCCGATGTCTTAAATCGACTGCCAGAAAATATTTTAAGCCAGACAGATAAATCAAGTGATTGTATGAAAGCGGCTGGCCCGCAAAAGTGCTGGCAAGGGTGCATAGGATATGACTTTCATATAGGGGATAAGCGTTATCTGAAATGCATTACTAACTGTTTTATGCTTGATGTTAATTCGGAAAATTTTCTGTTTTTACTTGAAATGATTAAGTGCGAACTTAAAGAAAGATATGACTCACATTAGATAATGCTAAATACGGAATAAATATCATTTTGGCAGTAAATAAAACGCACAAAGCCGCTATCGCTGGGTTTACACCCTTGGAAAGCGGCTCTGTGTTTATCTCGGCATGGCTGCGTTTTACTCCAATTGTCCTCTAGCCAAGTTGAATTCTAAATTTTCAAACGCAAGAACACTCCAGCTTGTACCTTCGGTGGCCAGTGCATAAAATCGCACGCGGTCTCCTTCTCTGGTTAATACTGCTTCCGGCTGCGAAGTATCTGTACGGAACAGCCTTTCCTCATACCCTGCTACCATGAACGTAAAGAAAGTATTTCCGCCAACGCTGTATTGTCCCCAGCGCACAATCTCGCCTTCGATTTCCACAAGGTCAGCCGTAGGCGTGTGTAGCCCTGCTACTCCGGTCGCGTGGAGTCTCATCCGATAATCGGCCTCTGCTGCACGCGGCGTATCACCAATACCTACAATTTGGTGCCGCTGGACATTTACCAGCGCAAACGCTTGCGCAATATTACTATTAGGGTCAGTAAGCGCCATAAAATACGCTACTTGCCCCTCAACCATCACCGGTAGCGGGAAAGTAGCCTGAAACCTTTGTGCCGCAACCCTCGGGTCACCTTGTGCGCTTAGCATCGCCGCACGCTCGGTCGCGCCTGTCAGGCTGAAATGTCTTGTCTCCTTAGTACGCAAATTTGTTAGTATAAAGCCTATCGTACTTTCGTCGTTGCCGCCCGCCGCCGTTAATGCATCAAACAGGTAGGCATCCCCTTTGTGGTAAACAATAGCATTACCATCCTCAAGCTGAATCAAACCCCGCCGGCCAGCCCACGAGTTCAGCCATCCGCCGCGAAGGGTGCCCCAGTTGCTAAGCTGCCGCTCTACTACATCTATAGGATGAATAATATCCACCCAGTCAGGTACATCGTATAACCCATAACGGCTAACAGCCCCAGTTGTAGCGTTGACGATTACTATGCCGTCAACATCACGCCCACCCCAAAGTCCGACTCTGTTAACACGTATTGGCGTTATCCAGTGTGGATATAAATCATCACAAACCAAAAAAATCGGGTCGAAACGTAAAGCGGTAGGAGCCGCGCGATGAACAATGCGCTCTAGTTTATCGCCAAAAGCAGCGTGGCCGTTTGGTTGTATCCTAATCACATTGTCTGTCACTAGCCGGACATCGCGGTCATCAGTCATAGATACCATTATGAATCCCGGTGTCCCTTGTCTGTTCGCGTTCCATCTTAGAAACCCGTCGTGTAAGATTGGCGCGACATAAAACAGCTGGCCATTAACCAACTGCCGTACATATGTACCAATCCGGACTTCCGCGCCAATAGCACCAAGCTCACCCAGCCGCTGGTCGCCCAAAACCCGTGCATAGGCAGCATCTACCCACGGTATTTGCGTAGGATCAAAAGCCGGTAAGTCATCTGCTTGAAATGGAACAGCATCCGAAACATATATTTGACTGGCAAGGGCTCGCGCCCGGAATATCGAACTACCGCTTAGCCCGCCGACAGTCATAAACAGTGCCAGCAGCAGCACAATCGCTGCAATAGCATTAACACCTTTCCCACTATGGCTGCCGACAGTAATTTTTCCGCTTTGCTGGTCAGCCTCAACACCTAAACAAAAAATGGAGATGCCTGCCCCTGCTGTCCATACAACCCAGTAGAAAAATGGGCCAAAACCTGTAACTGTGACTGGGATGTTAAAACGCCACCAGCCTAGCCAAAACCAAAATGCTATCCATACGATAGCTGCAATACCACCTGTTATTTTTCCTGTCATTGCTTTCCCTCCTTATTTTACACTAAAACCGCGTAATTCTAGCACATTAGGCGAAAAAGCGCATCATTTGCCGCATCAGCTATGCATTATGGGGCCTTTGTCCCTAGCATCAAAACCCAATTAATGTTACAATAGCCCTCTGGAATATCATTTAAAAATAATTTTGCTAAAAATCTCGAAATCTGCCATAAACCCTCTTGACTTCCCGGTAAACCTATGTTTTAATATCGTCCGTTGACTAATTTTCAAGTCATTGCTTGTTTCTGTGTGCAAATCAATGACACACCCGGATGCGTATAGCATCTTAGTTAACCGCACAAAGAGTCATAAATAACCATATCAGAATGCAAGCATGAAATATCCGCGTAGCGGATTTTCGTGCCAACAGAATTTCTTCCGCCGCCCGCCGCACGAAGTGGAAGGCGGCATGAATTTATGGAGGGACCTCATGCAAAACCAAGTTATCCGCATCAATGTTAAAGGTTACGACCACAAATTGGTAGATCAGTCCGTGACCCAAATTATCGAAACCGCAAAGCGCACGGGCGCACGCGTATCTGGCCCTATCCCTCTGCCCACCAGAAAAGAGGTTGTTACAATCCTTAGGGCCGTACACAAGTATAAAGATTCTAGGGAGCAGTTCGAAATGCGCACACATAAGCGCTTAATTGATATTCATGCTTCCACCCCTAAAACAGCAGACGCGCTGGGCCGCCTGGATTTGCCAGAAGGTGTAGACATTAAAGTAGAAGTGAAATAACTTTTGGAAGCTTTTTTGCCTGCGGCAAAAGCCGCAAATTCATTTCTGCGCAGAGGCATCGCAGGAATAAATTTACTAGCTCGAAAGAAGGTAATATAAATGAAAAAAGCAATTCTGGCGAAGAAGCTTGGCATGACCCAAGTATTCGCAGCGGACGGTACGCTGGTTCCGGTAACAGTACTTGAGGCAGGCCCATGCTTGGTGGTGCAGCGCAAAACAGTAGAGAAGGATGGCTATACCGCTATTCAAGTAGGCTTTGGTGATGTTAAAGCCAAGCATGTTAATAAGCCAGTTAAGGGCCACTACGAAGCCAGTGTAAAGGGTCAGTCGCCTCGCCGTTATTTAAAAGAATTTAGGCTGGAAGATTGTGACCAATTCGAAGTGGGTACGGAAATTAAGGCTGATGTTTTCTCTTCAGGCGATTTGGTTGACGTGAGCGGTACATCCAAGGGGAAAGGCTTCCAAGGTGCGATTAAACGTCATGGCCAGCATCGCGGCCCTATGACCCACGGTTCTAAATATCATCGCGGTCTAGGTTCTTTGGGTGCAGGCACAACCCCAGGGCGTGTGCGCAAGGGCAAGAAAATGCCGGGCCACATGGGCGCAGAAAAAGTCTCCATCCAAAACCTAGAGGTAGTTAGCGCAGACCCAGAAAAGAATTTACTTCTAATAAAAGGCGCGGTTCCCGGCATTAAGGGTGCGCTTGTGATGATTAAAAACACTGTTAAGCAGTAGACCCTGAAAAAGAAGCAGATTTAGGAGTGAATCATATGGCAACAGTACCAATTAAAAACCTGAAGGGCGAGACAGTCGGTAGCATGGACTTGTGTGATTCCCTGTTTGGTATAGAGGTTAATGAACACGCGGTACACATGGCGGTTGTGCAATACTTGGCAAACCAACGCCAAGGCAATAAATCCACCAAGACCCGCGCAGAAGTAAGAGGCGGTGGCCGCAAGCCATGGCGCCAAAAAGGGACAGGCCGTGCCCGTCAGGGTTCGATCCGTTCGCCACAATGGGTGGGCGGCGGCGTAGTTTTTGCCCCAAAGCCAAGAGACTTCTCTGTGAGGCTTAACAAAAAACAAAAAAGACTGGCACTGAAATCTGTGCTTTCTGATAAAGTCAATCAGGGCAAGTTTGTAGTCCTAGAAAACATGGATCTACCCGAAATAAAAACAAAGGCCATGGTTGATGTATGCAGCAAGCTTGAGTTAGGTAGCGCTTTGCTGGTGGTGGATGGAAGCAATAAAAACGCTGTGCTATCCGCCCGCAATATTCCAACCGTTAAAACTGCCGCGGTTAACACCATCAACGTTTACGATATCCTCAAACATGATAGCTTTGTTGTAACCAAAGAAGCTGTGGAAATGATGCAGGAGGTGTACGCATAATGGCCGATTTAAAGTACTACGACATTATTCTTAAGCCGTTGATGACAGAAAAAAGCATGGAACTTCTAGAGGATCCCGATAATCAATACTACTCCTTCTATGTGCACCCAAAAGCAACCAAGGTTCAAATAAAGGAAGCAGTAGAAAAGCTTTTTTCTGGCACCAAAGTGGAAAGAGTGAACACCTTGACGACTCATCCTAAGAAAAGACATCGCCGTTCCCAGCAACAAGGCTTCAGGCCGGGCCGCACTGTTAAGCGCAAAAAAGCTATGGTAAAGCTGGCCCCGGGAAGCAGTGCAATCGAGTTATTCGAGGGCTTATAGAATACACAGCATCATCCTTCGTTCCGAAACAATTTGTAAAAAGGAGCAATCATAATGGGCATTAAGCGTTATAGACCCTTAACCCCCTCCCAAAGGCAAATGACGGTTTCCGACTTTGCTGAGATCACGAAGTCCTCACCGGAAAAGAGTTTGACAGTTCACCTCAAGAAGCATTCGGGTAGAAACGGTCAAGGCAAAATCACTGTCCGGCATAGGGGCGGCGGGGCCAAGAAAAAATATCGTATCATAGATTTCAAGCGTTTAAAGGATGGCGTGCCCGCAAAGGTAGCCGCAATAGAGTATGATCCCAACCGTACCGCCAATATCGCGCTTTTATTCTACGCCGATGGAGAGAAGAGTTACATTTTGGCCCCTAATGGCCTTAAAGTAGGCGATACACTCATGAGCGGTGATGAGGCCGAAGTAAAAGTAGGTAATGCGCTCCCAATGAAGTCTATCCCAGTTGGTACAGAAATCCACAATATAGAAATGAAACCTGGCCGCGGCGGTCAGTTAGTGCGCTCAGCAGGTAATGTAGCTCAGTTAATGGCAAAAGACGAAAAATACGCTACAGTCCGTTTACCATCCAGTGAGATGCGTTTGGTTCCGGTAAATTGCCGTGCAACCATCGGTCAAATCGGCAACTTGGACAACGAACTTATCAATATAGGTAAAGCCGGTAAGAAGCGTCATATGGGTATTCGCCCAACCGTTCGCGGTTCGGTTATGAACCCCAACGACCATCCGCACGGTGGTGGCGAGGGACGTTCACCAATAGGCCGTCCTGCCCCTTCAACGCCATGGGGCAAACCAGCATTAGGCTATAAAACCCGTAAGAAGAGCAAGCACAGCAATAAATATATTGTTCGCAAGCGCGGCAGTAAGTAGGAGGAAGTATGGGCAGATCGCTAAAAAAAGGGCCGTTTGTTGACGACCACTTGATGAAAAAAGTCGAAGCGATGAATCAAGTCTCTAATAAGCAAGTTATTAAGACTTGGTCGCGCCGTTCCACCATATTCCCGGACATGATTGGCCATACAATCGCCGTACACGACGGCCGCAAGCATGTGCCCGTATACATCACAGAGGATATGGTAGGGCATAAATTGGGCGAGTTCGCGCAAACCCGCACGTATCGCGGTCACGGCAAAGATGCCGAAAAAAGAAGCCGTGTAAAGTAGGAGGAAGCTGACTATGGCAAAAGGGCATAGAAGCCAGATTAAGAAAAAGCGTAATGAGGAAAACAAAGAAACCCGTCCTCACGCTCATCATAAATTTGCACGTATATCCGACCGTAAAGCGCGTATCGTGCTAGAGCAAATTAAAGGCAAAGGCGTAGTAGAGGCCGCGGCTATCCTCAATTATTCACCGCGTTATGGTGCGTACCTAATAGCCAAAGTGCTTAAATCTGCTGCTGCCAACGCAGAGGCAAACCAAGGGCTAGACCAGTCCGACTTATATGTAGAAGAAGTAATCGCCAACCAAGGGCCCACCTTGAAGCGTATCCAGCCCCGGGCCAAAGGCCGGGCCTATCGGATAAACAAGAAGATGAGCCATATCACGATTATCTTAAACGAGAGGTGAATCCATGGGCCAAAAAGTTAACCCACACGGTCTAAGACTTGGAATAACTAAAGAATGGGACTCTGTATGGTACGCTGAAAAAGATTTTGCTAAATTTTTATTAGAAGACCATCTAATCCGTACCCATCTGAAAACCAAGCTATACAAAGCCCAAGTGTCGCGTATAAAAATTCAACGTACTACCGATAGGGTAAAAATCACCATTCACACTGCTAGTCCTGGTATCATCATTGGGCGCAGTGGTCAAGCAATCCAAGACTTAACAAGCGAACTGCAAAAGCTTATAGGTGTAAAACCGGATGAGCGTAAAGTAGACGTTAACATTGTTGAGATTAAGCGTAAGGAACTTGACGCTCAATTGGTAGCGGAAGATATTGCCCTTCAATTGGAAAATCGCGTAACTTTCCGCCGTGCCATGCGCCAAGCAATGAGCCGCACAATGAAAATGGGCGCAAGGGGCATTAAGGCGGCAGTATCGGGCCGTTTAGGCGGTGCAGATATAGCCCGTACCGAAAGCTATCATGAAGGCACAATTCCCCTGCAAACATTGCGTGCAGATATAGATTATGGCTTTGCCGAAGCAAAAACCACCTATGGCAAACTAGGTGTAAAAGTGTGGCTATACAAAGGCGATGTCATACCCGGGCAACCCCAGCCACGGGGTAGAAGGGAACCACGGGAAGGAGGAAACGACTATGCTAATGCCAAAAAGGGTAAAAAGACGCAAGCAGTTCCGCGGCAGAATGACAGGCAAGGCCCTCAGAGGTAATACAATCACCTATGGCGATTACGGCCTAATGGCGATGGAGCCAAGTTGGATTACCTCTAACCAAATAGAATCGGCGCGTATCGTACTAAACCGTACCATGCGCCGTGGCGGAAAAGTATGGATTAAGATTTTCCCTGACAAACCGGTCACATCAAAACCTGCCGAAACCCGTATGGGTAGCGGTAAGGGTTCCCCAGAATACTGGGTAGCTGTAGTAAAACCGGGCCGTGTAATGTTCGAGATATCAGGCGCAGACGAAGAACTTTCCCGTCGCGCACTAAAATTAGCGTCCTACAAACTCCCGATCAAATGCAAAATCGTAACCAAGGCGGAGCAAGTAGCTGAAGCAGAGGCCCAAGCACAAGCCGAAGCTCAATAAAACCAAAGGAGGCTGAGGTCGTGAAATCAAAGAAATACCTAGCATCCCTTAACGATAAATCTGTGGAAGAATTGAACTTAGAATTGGTTAATACAAAAAAAGAGTTATTCAACCTACGGTTTCAAAATGCGACAAATCAGTTAGATAATACCGCTCGTATAAACGAAGTGCGAAAAAATATCGCACGCATACAAACCGTTATAACCCAACGCGTTAAAGGGACTGGCAAAAAGCCTCTTTCAAGAGCGGCGCGTAAGAGGGCGGCAGCCACATCTTAATTAGGCGAAAGGGAGGCAACACGGTGCATAATCCAGAACAAGTTCAAGAGCGGAACCTGCGGAAAACTCGCGTAGGCCGGGTAATAAGTGATAAAATGGATAAAACCATAGTAGTAGCAGTAGAAAATCGCGTCAAGCATCCGGTGATTGGGAAGATAGTGAAGCGCACCTATAAGCTAAAAGCCCATGATGAGGCGAATACCTGTACCATTGGCGATAGAGTAAGGGTTATGGAAACGCGCCCTATGTCCAAAGATAAGCGCTGGCGACTGGTTTCCATAATCGAAAAGGCGAAGTAATACGCCGCTGGTGGCGAGGAGGCAATTGTTATGATTCAACAAGAGACAAGGCTAAAATCCGCCGATAATTCAGGCGCAAAAGAGCTTTTGTGTATACGTGTACTAGGTGGCAGCAAGCGCCGTTATGGTAATGTAGGCGATATCATAGTAGCCACAGTGAAAGATGCTAACCCTGGCGGTGTTGTTAAAAAAGGTGAAGTTGTGCGCGCAGTTATTGTGCGTACAGTAAAAGGCCTAAGCCGTCCAGATGGGTCATCAATTCGTTTCGATGAGAACGCATGTGTGATCATCAAAGAGGATATGACTCCAAGGGGAACGCGTATTTTTGGCCCCGTGGCCAGAGAACTTAGGGATAAGCAATTCTCCCGTATTATTTCACTAGCCCCGGAAGTGCTGTAGATTTTTTAAAATGAGGTATTCGTACGAACATGCGTGAAGCTGATTTCGTATCAACCTAATTTATTAGCCGACGTTAGGAGGCATGAATTAAGCCATGAAAGTAACCCCTAAAACAAATGTAAAGCTAAAGCGCGAAGATATGGTTCAAGTAATAGCGGGCAAGGAAGTAGGCCGTACCGGTAAAATTTTAAAAATTGACCGGGAAAAGAACCGTGTAATTGTAGAAGGGCTTAACCTACAAACAAAGCATCAAAAGCCCAATCGCGCAAACCAAAGCGGTGGTATCACCCGTGTTGAGGCCCCGTTACACCTTTCCAACGTTATGTACCTGCACAAAGGTAAGCCAACCCGTCTAGGGTACAAAGTAACAGAGGAAGTAAAAGAAGTAAATGGCCGTGAAAAGCGTGTTGTAACCAAGAAGCGCTTCGCAAAAACCACTGGCGACATAATAGACTAAATTATAAGTAAGCGGACGGCAAAAGGCCGCCCTGCCTGCTATGGTGCGGATGGAATCGCGCCAAGCAAATAGCATCAAGGAGGAAGCCCATGAGTCGGCTAAGAGGCATATACGATACTGAAATCGTCGATGCAATGATGAGTAGGTTCGGATATAAGAACAAAATGGCAGTTCCCAAAATTGAGAAGGTAGTAGTTAACATTGGAATAGGCGAAGCGAAGGAAAACGCTAAAGTTGTAGAGCATGCCACAAATGATCTAGCAATTATAACTGGCCAGAAACCAATAGTAACAAAAGCCAAAAAATCTATCTCTGCCTTTAAATTAAGGGCTGGGATGCCCGTAGGCTGTAAAGTAACCTTAAGAGGTTCGAAAATGTACAGCTTCGTTGACCGTCTGATAAATGTAGCTCTCCCCCGTGTAAGAGACTTTCGCGGCGTAAGCCCCGATTCTTTCGACGGGCGCGGAAACTATACACTGGGAATAAAAGAGCAATTAATATTCCCAGAGATATCATATGACCAGATTGACAAGCTAAGGGGCATGGAAGTGGTAATTGTCACAACAGCCCAAACCGACGAGGAAGCTCGTGAACTTCTTACTCAGTTCGGTATGCCCTTCATAAGAACGGGGCAATAGGAGGTTAATATGGCAAAGAAGTCATTAGTTTTAAAAGCTCAACGTAAACCTAAATTTTCTACAAGGGCATACAGGCGCTGCAATATCTGTGGCCGCCCCCATGCCACACTGCGTAAATATGGTGTTTGTCGTATATGTTTCCGTGAACTAGCCTATAAAGGCCAAATTCCCGGCGTACGCAAAGCAAGTTGGTAGAATAATTTTGAAAATACCGCTAGCATTTAACTGCCTATTGGTATGTATTCAAGCTTTAACATGAAGGAGGAGCGCTAATGTTGTCCGACCCCATAGCGGATATGCTCACCAGGATTCGTAACGCTAATATGGCCAGACATTCGACTGTGGACATCCCATCATCTAAGATGAAGGTGGCCATTGCACAGATATTGGCAAAGGAAGGTTTTGTCAAAGGCTATGAGATTATTAAAGACGGCGTAAAGCAAACCATGCGCGTCACCCTAAAATATGGCCGCAATAAAAACGATAAAGTTATAGGCGGGCTTAGGCGCATCTCGAAGCCAGGTCTAAGAGTCTACGCTAATTGCGAAGATTTGCCTAAAGTTCTTAATGGCTTAGGAATTGCCATTGTTTCCACAAATAAAGGTATTGTTACAGATAAAGAAGCCCGTAAACTAGGCGTGGGCGGTGAAGTACTGGCATTTGTTTGGTAGATATTAAATTTTGATCTAATTAGAAATACCGTTTGATTTTCGATTGTCTGGCGGTATATAAAATAAGGAGGTGCAGAACATGTCAAGAATCGGCAAACTTCCTGTTGTCATACCCTCAGGCGTGAAAATCAACTTGGAAGATGATAATTTACTAACAGTAGAAGGTCCAAAGGGTAAGCTGACACGAAAACTATCTTCTGACATGAATATCGCACATGAAAACGGGCAGTTAACAATAAAACGCCCTAACGATTTAAAGCGTTTTAAAGCTTTGCATGGCCTGACTCGTACCTTGATTAACAACATGGTAGTGGGTGTAACCCAAGGTTATGAAAAAAAGCTTGAGATAAACGGCACAGGTTATCGTGCAGCCAAGGACGGAAATAAACTGACGCTAACGCTAGGATATTCGCACCCAATTGTGATGCCAGACCCCGAAGGTGTAACAGCAATAGTGGAAGGCAATAACAAAATTACCGTGTCTGGCATTGACAAAGAAAAAGTTGGCCAACACGCTGCTAATATTCGTGCCAAGCGTCCCCCTGAGCCTTATAAAGGTAAAGGTGTTAAGTATGAAACCGAGCATATAAGGCGTAAAGCTGGAAAAGCCGGTAAGAAATAGAAACGGTAGGTGAGAGGCAATGATTAATAAACCATCACGCAGTCTGGCACGTCAAAAGAGGCACTATAAGTTAAGGCGTAATTTAGCCGGAACAGCTAAGCGCCCCCGCCTGTCTGTGTTCAAATCTAACAAGCATATTTACGCACAAATAATTGATGACGATGCAAGATGTACTTTAACTAGTGCATCTACAGCAACTCTGACTTTTAAAGATAAAAAGCTAGAGTCAACTTCTAACTTGGAAGCTGCCAAGGCAGTAGGGGCAGAAGTAGCAAAGAAAGCCAAAGATTTGGGCATTGATTCAATAGTCTTTGACCGTGGTGGCTATCTTTATCACGGAAAAATAAAGGCACTGGCCGACGCAGCCAGAGAAGCCGGACTTCAGTTTTAGGCTTGCGCAGTTTCGCGAACGATGTAGAATAAATTTCACAGATTCTGCGTAGATGCGTTCGCAGTATCTGCAAAAATTATTCCGGAATAATGGCGAAACTGCTAAAAAAGGAGATTTCCTATGAACAAAGTAGACGCAAACGCCTTAGAGTTAAAGGATCGCGTAGTGGCAATAAACCGTGTAACAAAAGTAGTAAAAGGAGGCCGAACCTTCCGTTTTGCTGCTCTGGTTATAGTAGGTGACGAAAACGGTTGTGTAGGCGCTGGCTTGGGTAAAGCTAATGAAGTCCCCGAAGCTATCCGAAAAGGTCGTGAAGATGCCAAGAAGAATATGATTCGCCTAGAGAAAAACGATAGTGACAGTCTCTATCATGAAATCATAGGTCAATTTGGTGCAGCCAAGGTATTAATGCGTCCTGCCCCTGAGGGAACAGGTGTTATAGCCGGTGGTGCAATGCGTGCAGTCCTTGAACTTGCAGGCATCCGTAATATTGTTACAAAGTCAATTGGTTCGAACAATAAGCATAATGTGGTAAAAGCTACGCTGGAAGGGTTAAAACGCATTAAAACTCCCTCCGAGGTAGCGCGGTTAAGAGGTAAGACCATCCAAGAGATTCTGGAGGGCTAAGCATGAACGAATTACAAATAACATTAGTACGCTCAACAATTGGCGTAAAACCAAAACACAAACTTACAGTGGCGGCTTTAGGACTAAGAAAGCTAAATTCTACCGTTACACAAAAAGACAACCCAGCGATACGCGGTATGGTTCATCAAGTGCGTCATCTCTTAAAGGTTGAAGAAGTAAAAGCATAGTACTAACCGAATGAAAAGGAGTACTGCCATGAAATTAGGCGAACTAAAACCTGCCGAGGGCGCTACAACGAAAGGCTGGCGTCGCGGACGGGGACATGGTTCCGGAAACGGAAAAACTGCTGGGCGCGGCCATAAAGGTCAAAAATCACGAGCAGGCAGTGGCGGCAAAGTAGGCTTCGAAGGCGGACAAATGCCCCTATATAGGCGTTTGCCCAAAAGAGGCTTTACATGCCGTAATTCTAAGGAAATAATAGCGATTAACGTCGCTTTGCTCAACGTATTTGAAGATGGTGCTATTGTTGACATTGCCGCCCTTAAACAAAAAGGTTTGGTTTCTAACCCACGCGACGGTGTTAAGATTCTTGGAAATGGTGACTTGACAAAGAAGCTAACTGTCCAAGTCAACCATTATAGCAAAACCGCCGCTGAGAAAATCGAGGCATTGGGCGGTAAAGCAGAGGTGGTCTAGTTGTTTAAGATATTTGTCAATGCCTGGCGTGTGAATGATATTCGTAAGAAATTATTATTTATTTTCTTACTGCTTCTTATTTACAGATTAGGTTCTGCTGTACCGCTTCCGGGCATTGATTTAGAGACACTAAACTGGGCACGATATCCGGGCCATTTTGATGTTACACAAACACTCTTCCAGATGATTACTGGTGGTGGCATAGCATCGCTTTTTGCCATGGGTATAGCGCCATACATTACGGCTAGTATTATAATGCAGCTTTTAACCTATGCGATACCCCAATTATCTCAAATGCAAAAAGAAGGCGAAGATGGTCGTAAGAAAATTGGACAGATAACACGTTATTTGTCTGTTGCCTTAGCAACATTACAAGCTTCTGCAACAGTTTTTTCATATACTAACTTCCATGGATCAGGGTTTAATTTATTTAGGCATGAAAATATGCTTGTTTATGTTGTAGCTGTTATGGCAATGGTTACGGGTACAATTTTCATTATGTGGCTTGCAGAGTTACTAACAGAAAAGGGTATTGGTAATGGCGCATCATTCCTGATTTTTGCTAATATCTTGTCGCAGTTGCCTATGGGTGTAATGATGCTATGGGAGTTTGCGACAGACCCGGATGCTAACAGATTTATGAATATTGGTTTATTGGTTGCACTGCTTGCTGTTTTTGCTGTAATAATAGCACTAGTTGTAGCAATACATGAGGGTGAGCGCCGGATTCCTGTACAATATTCTAAAGGTGCAGCCGGAGGGCGTGCCATGTTTGGAAACCAAAGCTCATATATCCCACTAAAGGTTAATATCGCGGGCGTGCTTTCGATCATATTCGCAGTGTCATTAATGCAATTCCCTATGCAAATTATGTCATTCTTGCCGGGAGAAATGCCTAGTTGGCTTGATAGATGGTTTGGGGTAACTGGGTTCTTACAAATTGCCGGTGAGCATGCGCATTGGATTGGCATGACTGTATATGTAATTTTGATATTCGTGTTTACACATTTTTATACATCTTTCGCAGTTAATCCTGTAGAAATGGCTGAAAACATGAAGAAAAACGGTGGGTTTATCCCTGGCATTCGTCCCGGTAAACCAACCAGTGAGTTTATCCAAGTGACTGTTAAAAGGTTAAGCTGGATTGGTTCGGTTTTCTACTCATTGATAGCTTTGACGCCTATTTTGCTGGATAGATTTACGGGTATACCTATTGGCTTTGGCGGTACTACACTGCTAATCGTAATCGGTGTTGCCCTTGAATTTATTAAGCAGCTGGAGTCACAGTTGCTCATGCGTCACTATAAAGGCTTCTTGAGCTAGACTTAGGAGTTAATGCATGGGGATTTTTATCAAGAATGATTCACAGATTGCGCTAATGCGTACTGCTGGTCAGATATGCGCACGAACCCATGAGTTGTTAGCATCTCATATTAAACCGGGGCTGACTACAGGAGAACTGAATAAAATCGCTGAGGATTATATCCGGGGGCAGGGGGCAACACCAACCTTCCTAGGATACCGCGGCTTCCCTGCAGCGATTTGCACTTCTGTTAATGAGCAGGTGATACATGGGCTTCCGGGTCTAACGCGCCTAAAAAGCGGCGATATTATTAGTATTGATATTGGTGTATGTTATAAGCGCTTCCATGGTGATGCAGCTAGAACTCATGCAGTTGGGTCTATCTCAACTGAGCATCAGCGGCTTATTGATGTTGCCCGAGAGAGTTTTTTCGAGGGAATATGTTATGCAAAGGCTGGACACCACCTTCACGAAATTTCTGCCGCAATTGGTGATTATGTTATAAGTCGTGGCTTTTCTGTTGTGCGGGAATGGTGTGGTCATGGGATAGGGCGTCAATTGCATGAAGACCCACAGGTCCCGCATTATAGGCAGGAAAACCGCGGCCCACGACTTACACGTGGCATGACATTGGCTATAGAACCAATGATTAATGTAGGTAGCCACGAATTATCAATGCTGGATGATACTTGGACAGTTGTTACTCAAGACGGTAAATATTCTGCCCATTATGAAAATACCATTCTGATAACCACCGGCGAGCCCGATATTTTAACATTATGACCCCCGGGCAGATTGTTTTCTCCAAACGGGGACGTGATAAAGGCAGGGCCATGATTATATCATCTATAGACGGTGAGTATGCATATTTGGTGGACGGTAAACTTCGCCCTCTTGAGAGGCCCAAGAAGAAAAAAGCTAAACACATGCAGATAACAAGTAGCATCGTGGACTTGGTTCCTTCCTGTGGACGTGTTTTACAAGATGCAGATATTCGTAAACATTTAGCTGAATTCGATAGCATGGTTTAAGGAGGTAGGCCGCATTGTCAAAGGATGACGTTATAGAAGTCGAAGGCAAAGTAGTAGAGAAATTGCCAAACGCTACGTTTCAAGTACAGCTTGAAAATGGACATACCATTCTTGCGCACATATCCGGTAAGTTAAGAATGAATTTCATTCGTATCATCCCCGGAGACAAAGTTCTAATTGAAATGTCTCCTTACGATTTGACCAAAGGCCGGATTGTTTGGCGCGATAAATAAGGCAGGCGCTTTTCTTAGCCTGCGTAGTTCAAAAAGAGGTGTTGAGCTATGAAAGTTAGACCATCGGTTAAGCCGATTTGCGAAAAATGCAAAATAATCCGCCGCAAAGGCGCGGTAAGGGTTATTTGCGAAAATCCCAAGCATAAGCAAAGACAGGGATAGTCAGGAGGAGCATGTATGGCACGTATTGCAGGCGTTGACTTGCCTAGAGAAAAACGGGTCGAAATTGGCCTGACCTATATCTTCGGGATTGGCCGTTCAAGTTCGGTACGGATACTGAACGAAGCAGGTATTAGTTTGGATACCCGTGTACGCGATTTGACCGACGACGAAGTGTCACGTATCCGTAACACAATTGAGAGTAGCCAACTGGTGGAAGGTGATTTGCGCCGTGAGGTAGCCCTTAATATTAAGCGTCTGGTGGAAATAGGATGTTACCGTGGTATTCGTCATCGCAGAAGCTTACCGGTTAGGGGCCAGCGTACCCGTACTAATGCACGTACTCGTAAGGGTAAGGCCAGGACGGTTGCTAATAAGAAGAAGTAAACTCTAGGAGGATAATATGCCAAAGAAAGCAGTAAGACGGGCGGCAACCCGTAGAAGGCGCGACAGAAAGTTTGTAGATCGCGGACAGGTTCATATTCAATCATCCTTTAACAATACACTTGTTACTATAACTGACACTTCGGGTAATGCGTTAAGTTGGGCTTCTGCTGGGCAGTTGGGTTTTAGAGGTAGCCGTAAATCTACGCCTTACGCAGCCCAAATGGCCGCTGACACTGCTGCCGGTGCGGCTAAGGAATATGGTCTTAAAATAGTAGAAGTATATGTAAATGGCCCCGGCAGTGGCAGGGAAGCAGCAATCCGTGCTTTACAAGCGGCTGGTCTTGAGGTTACTCTAATTAAAGACGTGACACCAGTGCCGCATAATGGATGCAGACCACCAAAACGCCGCCGCGTTTAAGAATTTTGTTTAAAAGGTTGATTTAGGAGGAAGAATATGGCAAGATATATAGGGCCTGTTTGCAGACTCTGCCGTAGAGAGGGCGAGAAGTTGTTCCTAAAAGGCGAGAAATGCGCAAAAAATTCCTGCCCGGTTAGCAAGCGTCCTACTGCGCCTGGCCAACATGGTACTTCTAGGAAAAAGCTTTCCGAGTATGGGCAACAATTAAGGGAAAAGCAAAAGGCAAAGAGAATTTACGGTGTGCTTGAAAAGCAGTTCCGTATGTATTTTGATGAAGCTGTTCGTATAAAAGGTATCACTGGTGAAAACTTGCTGAAACTGTTGGAGTTAAGGCTTGATAATGTTGTATATCGCATGGGTCTTGGGCGTTCTCGTACAGAAGCTAGGCAGGTTGTAAGGCATAACTTGATAACCGTTAATGGTAAGAGGGTTAATATTCCTTCATACCAAGTAAAAGTTGGTGATGTTATTCAGGTTAGGGATAAATCACGTAGCCTTGACCGCTTTAAAGAAATTTTGGCTGTTACAGACAGAAAAGCTGTCCCAGAATGGCTTTCTAGTGACCACAGCGAACTTAAAGGCTTAATAAATGCGGTCCCCACGCGTGAGCAAATAACTACCGATGTACGTGAAACGCTTATTGTAGAGTTGTACTCTAAATAATTATTTGTGTTGACAAAAGGAGGTTAGCGGAAGCGTGCTTGATCTTGAAAAACCTCGTATCGAAATTTTGGAAGCCAAGAGTCCCACTTATGGCCGGTTCGCAATAGACCATTTGCCGCGTGGGTTTGGAACAACGCTTGGAAACTCTTTAAGGCGCGTGTTACTCTCTAGCCTTACGGGTGCCGCCGTTAGCAATATCCGTGTAGACGGCGTATTGCATGAATTTAGCCATCTCCCCGGCGTTAAAGAAGACGTGACTGAGATTGTGCTGAACCTTAAAAACTTGGCTCTCAAACATGTAGGAGAAGGCTTTGAATCAAAAATTGCTGTTATTGAAGCCAGTGGAACCGGTGTCGTTACCGCTGGGGACATAAAATTTGACGCGGATATTGAAGCTATGAATCCTGAATTAGTTATTGCCACTTTGGATGGCAGTGACGCAAAACTCTATATAGAGATGACTGTCACAAGGGGACAAGGCTATGTAGGCGCAGATAAAAACAAAAGTGCCGATCACGCGATTGGCTTGATACCCATAGATTCGATTTATACGCCTGTAAGGAAGGTTAACTTTACTGTTGACCCCACGCGCGTAGGCGATGTAACAGATTTTGATAAATTGACAATTGAAGTTGCTACCAATGGCACAGTAACGCCTAGTGAGGCCCTTTGCCAAGGTGCACGAATATTGACTGAGCATTACAGCATCTTTACAGATTTATCTGATAAGCTGGATAGCTCTGAAGTTGCATTGGATAAAGAAGAAACCCAACGCGAGAAGATGATGGAGATGAGTATAGAGGAGCTTGACTTATCGGTGCGGTCTTACAACTGTCTGAAGCGTGCGGGGATCAATTCTGTTAATGATTTGGCCAACAAAACAGAAGAAGATATGATGAAGGTGCGTAATTTAGGACGTAAGTCCTTGGAGGAAGTGCTTAATAAGATGGCTGATTTGGGCCTAGCTCTTACTCAGACAGACGAATGAGCGTGAGACATCTGCGAAGCGGATTTTCATATTAATCTGGATGCCCTAGTCGGACGCTATGCGTCCTGCTCGGGTTTGCAGCCTATATGGGCGAGCAGTTTGCATAGCAAACGACCAGCCCGATTTATTCCGCCGCCAATTGCATACAGTGGAAGGTGGCACGAATTTAAAGGAGAGGTTTATATGCCCGGCTACAGGAAATTAGGACGGACATCTAGTCAGCGGAAGGCGATGCTTCGCAATCTTGCTACTCAGCTTTTATATCATGGCAAAATTCAAACCACGGAGACACGTGCCAAGGAGGTACGCCGCATAGCTGAGAAGCTTATTACTTTAGCTGTCAAGGAAAAAGATAATTTTACTACCGTAACCATAACCGCAAAAGTGCCACAAAAAGATAGAAACGGCAAGCGTATTAAGGTTGAAGAAAACGGTCGTAAAGTAACCCAATATAATGAAGTAGATAAAGACATAAAAAAAGATAGCCCAACCCGGCTGGCTGCACGACGCAAGATGTTAAGCGTGTTGTATCCAGTGACCAGCACCCCCAAGCCTGATGCAAATGGCCGTATACGCAGGAAGCGTAGTGAGTCTAAAGCTGTGGATATGGCAGCGCTTATGTTTGATAAATGGGCGCCCAAGTATTCGGGGCGCAACGGTGGATATACCCGTATTACCAAGCTAGGGCCACGCCGTGGGGATGCTGCTGAGATGGTGCAATTAGAGTTAGTTTAGATTTTATATTATTTGATTGTTTAACCGCAAACTTTGGCTGATGCCAAGGGTTGCGGTTTTTTTATATTAATTTTTGTAAACTAGCAGAACCATCCCAACATTATCGGTGAAGCTGCTACTTATATATAGAAACGTTTCGAAGGATATTTTGCCTATAACAGTACAAAGGACGGTACGTAAATTGTTAAATGACAATGTTGTGGAGGACTATATAAAAAAGATTATGGGTTTCGCATACTCTAAAACACGCGATGCCCATCAAGCCGAGGATTTGGCGCAGGAGATTTTGTGCGAACTGGTAGATTCCTTGCGGAAGCGGGATGATGTAGTGAACATAGATGCGTTTGTATATACCATATCTTGTTATACATGGTCTAACTTCTTGCGGCGGAATAAAAGGCACTGGGGTAACTTTGATGTGGATTCGCTTCACGCGCTTAAAAGTGAGCAGAATATTGAAGATGAAGTTGCCGCTGCTCAGCTTCTTGAACAGCTTAAAACTGAAATCATATATTTGAATGCGCTTCATAGGCGGATTACGGTGCTTTTTTATTATGATAATAAAACCGGTGCGGAAATTGCTAAGTTGCTTAATATTCCACACTCTACTGTCCGATGGCATTTGACTGAAATTAAGAAAAAATTGAAAGTGGGGATTGAAATGGAAAGCACTAGCTTTGAACCAAGAAAACTTGTTTCAGGCATGGATGGTGATTTTAAACATGGTTTTGCAGGCCTTCGTGGCCTTGGCCGAAACCGGTTAGTGGATAACATTTGTTTGGCTTGTTATGGTAAGGCTCTGACAATTGAGGAAATAGCACGTACACTTTCTGTAGCTGCTGCTTATGTCGAAGACCATATAAGGGAACTTGTATATATGGACTTGCTTCAGGTAGTAGAAAAAAATAAATATACTACTACGTTCTTTATATCTACGTTGCGGCATGAGATGATTGCGGCTAAGTACCACTTCAATAACATCAAACCTTATGCAGAAAAAATATATGCGGCGTTTGACAAGCGCTATAATGCGATTAAAGGTATTGGTTTTATTGGTAGCGACTTAGACAAGGATTTTCTTTTATGGGCGCTTATGCCAATTGTTCTTAAAAGGCTCTATTCCAAATCTAAAGCATATATTTTAACAAAGTGGAATACCAGCATTGAGGCACCTAAGCGTAAAGATGGTACGCGCTTTTGGGCTTGCGCTACTCTTTGCGATGAGCATTATTTTAATACACAGGCAGAGTTTACTTCTGAAGAGGTGCGTTTTCGGGAATTATCTACAGGTTATGGCGTCCGAACATATCATCATCACGGATACACTATGCTTCAGGTTGAAGGCCGTGCATCCATCGAAGTTGGAGAGCGGTGGCTCACTAGCTTAGACCTTGCTGACTTCCATCGCATTGCTGAAATAATTCGAAATGACTTGCGGCTTACCGAAACAGACAAAGAAATTGCAGCCAGTCTTATAGAAAAAGGCTATGTGCGGATGGAGGACGATACGCTAAAAATGCTTATTCCGTTTCTTTTTAAAGATGAGACCGATGCATTATTTGTGGTTTTAGATGAAATCATTGAAGAGGTTGGGGAAACTTGTTTTGCGGGTTACATTGAAGCATTTGCTGAAATTTATGATAAAGAGCTGCCACAGTTTATTACGAAAGGTGAACGTGCCTACCACAAGGGTAATATTTATACAGACTATGCTGTACTGTACTGGCTATCAAAAAATGGGTATCTGCGCTACCCAACAGAGGAAGAGGCTAGGTGCCTATGTACCGTTGTCTGGAATTCACATTAAGGAGGTCTTTTGAATGAAAAACATGGTAGATATAAGATTTGAAATATGTGCGCTTATTTTCCGCTTTGTGCCGGGCTGTGGTTTCAATGAGGTTGGAACTGACTATCATCGTGAAATTGATGATACGTTTGCGAAATTTGCTAACCACCCTACCGCTGTGTATGCGAGAAGTCTTGGTTTTGGGTATGATGCCGTTAGTAAACTTGCTGTTCATTTGGAAAGAAGGGATGGAAGATTTCATATCATTGACGATTGGCAGTCGTTGATTGACTGTGGTAGGTGGAACCGGGAAAGGATTGAGACTTTTGTTAAACTGCTGAATGATTTTGCAGTTGATACAAATTTCGAGGAATTTTATAATGCACACATTCCTTTCTATGAAGCTGAAACAGAAAAATTTATTGCACAGGATTACAACAAGCTTAACTTCGGGTGGTTTAAAAAATATTTGGATGTCTCGCGCATGCGTTGTATTTTTTCGCCCTCACTTTTGGGTGCAAATTATGGTGCGAAGGTTGAGGGCAGGTATGAATATTCTATTGTCCCGCACAATGCGCAGCTTGTTCATGAGTATTGCCATTCCTTCGCTAACCCCATTGCTGAAAAATGGTATAAAGAAAACAGTGATTTTAGAAAGCTATGCGATGACACCGCCGCAACTAACAAAATCCCATGGTATCAACAGCCTATAACTTTTGCTTACGAATATGTAACAAGGGCATATAACATTTTATATGATTCTCAGCATGGAGAAAAAAATTTTGAAATGCTATTCGCACGTGAACGTAGTTGCTCGGGATTCGAAGGCTTCCCCTTTATTGAGTGTGTGTATGATATGGTTTTGGAGTTTGAGGGGATAGCACGAGACTCATCGTTATGAGGGGCATAGTGATGATATAATCCAGAAATTTAACACTGGATTGATTATTCGCTTATAATAGATATATCATCGAAAAATATTTGCGGCCATAAAAGTCACGTATCTTACGTGCTTCTATGGCCGCTTTCACACAAATCGAAAAAATCCTAATGACGGGTTAACGTTACTTAATTCCACATATCAACGGCATCCATAACATTGCGATTCATTTTAGAAAAGTCAATTCGTGTGAATGTCATGGTAGACAAGAATAAAAATACCGCGCCAAACACTACTAAAATTAGCACAGCCACAAGAGGAGTGATTGTAACCCCCCAAAATTGCAAGACTTCCTGCTCTCTCGCCAGTGTATATACCATGACTTCATCCCCTGAAACAATAGCTACATCTCTGAAAAAATGCACGGCGTATGTCATTGGGTTAAAACGCCCTACCCATTGCAGCGCCACAGGCAAGGAGAACAATGGGATATAGGCCCCCGAAATAAATGTCATGGGCATGGTTAGTGCCATAGAAAGCGCTTGGAATGTTTGCATGTTTTTCGACTTAGAAGCCATTAGCAGGCCAAAGCCTGCGAAAATTAGGCCTACAAAAGCCATTGACAAAATAACCAAAATTACGGTTAATGGGGAATCCGGCCTGATATCGGGGAAAATTACTATACCAATTACATAGATTAACAGCCCCTGCACAGAGCCAATAATCGCAGAGGAAACAAACTGCCCCACGGCAATGGTAAAGCGCGAGACAGGCGAAACAAGTACCTCTTTCATAAAGCCGCTTGTCATGTCGTCTATGGTGTTGGATGACACACGCAGGCCGGAATCGAAGGATGTTGCGATTATAATACCTGCCAGCATCATAGCAATCGCGCCTTGGAAGATGCTACTGAAAACGAAAATGAAAAAAAACGGAAGTATCATATTAAATATTAGTGCAGGCTTATTGCGCCAAAAAGCCCTTAGATTGCGTATGCACAGTGCTTGTATTACCGCCATTATGCATTACCTCCTTCACGTATTTCACGGCCTGTTATATCTAAGAAAACATCGTTTAGCGTGCCCTTTCGGAGTTCCATATCCGTGATATCCTCGCGGCACTCGGCCAGTACATATAGGAATTTGGCGTTATCTTCTACGTCTATCCTGTGGTAACGCTCGCGGGCTTCGAAATTAATGCTTTGCTGGGTTAGCATGCTCTCGAACTTGGGGGCATTTGTTGTGGTGATATAGGCCCGGTCTTTGGTGTATTGTTTTTTTAGGCCGAAGGGGGAGTCATGGGCGATTATCTTACCATGGTCCATTATTGCTACATCGTCTGCGTGTTCGGCTTCGTCCATGTAGTGGGTAGTTAGGAATATTGTGATGTTTTTTTCCTTTTGTAAACGCAGGACGTATTCCCATACATGGTTACGGGTTTGTGGGTCTAGGCCTGTGGTTGGCTCATCTAAAAATAGGATCTTGGGGTAGTGGATTAGCCCACGGGCAATTTCTACACGGCGAGTCATACCGCCGGATAGGGCTGCTACAGGTTTTTTACGCCATTCTACCAAGTCCACTAGGGTTAGTACGAAGTTGATGCGTTCTTCAACAACGTTTTTAGGAACTTTGTAAAAGACACAGTGCATTTTTAAGTTTTCCTCGATAGTCATTTTCTTGTCTAGAGTACTGTCTTGGAAAACTACGCCTATTGCCTGACGCACCGCGTTTTTTTCGCGGCTAACATCTTTTCCGTCTATTAGAAGCTGGCCTTCGGTTTTATCGAAGATTGTGCATAGGGTGTTAATGGTAGTGCTTTTACCGGCACCGTTTGGGCCAAGGAATGCGAAGATACTGCCTTCGGCTACGTCAAAAGAAATATTTTTTACGGCTTCGAAGCTGCCGTAGCGCTTAGTAAAGTTTTTTACTTGAATTATGGGTCTTGCCATGTTGTTCCTCCCTTTGTTCATAGATTTTTATTGTACTTACACCTACAACTTGCCAGACGAATAGTATACCATATCAAATATCGCAAGGGATGTTATAATGAAGGAACTAGAATTAAAAATCAAGGAGTATAGGGAGTACAAGCGCTTAACTGAAGAAACAAAAAAACTCGCCGACAGCATTGCCGAAGAGCTTAAAAAAGTATTAGAAGACTCGGGAGAGAACACAATGATAGTAGGCGAGTACAAGATGAATTACACCGATGTTGTGCGAAAAGACTTAGATAAAAAGCGGCTTGAGACAGAGCATAAGGCTCTATATGACGCATATTTGAAAGAAAGCACTTATAAGCGGTTTAGCGTTACATAGTTAGTGAAGCAGGCGGCTGACCGTTATTGAGAGCGTAGCGAAGCAATCCAAGACTGTGTGAATCCGCAAGTTTACTGGATTGCTTCGATACAACTCTAATGACAAACTTGATGCAATTTCGCAGCAACCCCTATGACAGGGCTGGCATTATTCATACTTACCTCATTGAAGCAATCATTCTCACTAAATCATAAGATGTAATCCTATCGCTTTCCGTAGTAACCCCATACGCTATGCCATTATAAACCACGGCTAAATGAGGCTTTCCGTCATTGCGCGTAGCCGTAACCGACCATGGACTATCATCAAAAACCTCACCATCAAATAATTCTACACCTTCTAGTGCGGCAAGCTGTTCGCTGCTTAGAAGACTATTGCTTAGCACAGCTGCCTTGCCATTAATCACAAGCCCTTGCTGGTCGTATGCAACAGCCAGTGCTAGCAACTCATGCATAGTTCCTATGTGAATACTTATAATGTCCCCGTCTTCACTGCTAAAGTAAATACGCGCAAATTCAGCAGCAAGCACACCGCCCCCCATATAACGGTGATTATTGGGGTTTACAGGGAATGTGAATCTGCTAAAGTTAAAGCCTTGGGGAAAATAGGCAGGAATCAAAACATTATCCAATTGCAGTAAAGCCATACCGTCTTCCAGACTATCAAAGTGCAGTTCGTCAAGGACTACCCACTCCTCACCATCTACTTCAACAATTATAACCCCTCCACCGGCGGCTTCAAGTGCTTCACGGTCAATGCCTACGCCGCCAAATCTGGATGTTGTCCCGTCTGGCAGGTCAAACTCTCCTACTGCAAAATCCGTTATAAACTCCTCACCCTCTATCACGCGGGTGTCGAAATACCGCCAAACCACAGGCACCGTGGCGTATACGGCAGCCGAAAACAACATTATGCCTGCAAGCAATGCGGCCGCAAAAGCAGGTTTTCTCACCTTTTTCGTTTTCATTTCAAATTGCTCCTCTTCATTTAATAGTCTGGCCTTTATTGTTTCGAGGTTTTTATCACGGTCAACCTCTGACGAGGGGTCTATGCTTTTGCATTTAGCCAAAAATTCATCATCACTCATGTGGCATCCTCCTCCATAAATTTTTTTAACTTGTTGATCGCCCTGTGGGCAGTTACACCTACATGGGATTCGCTGATTCTTAGTATCGCAGCAATTTCACTGTGCTTTAGCTCGGTAGCGAACTTCATGGACAAGATTTGCCGTTCTTTATCCCTTAGTTTTACCATTGCCATCATCAGTTTCTTACTTTCTTCGTTTATAACAACAACTTCCTCCGGTGTATGTGTAGAAGCTAGCCCTAATACGCTGTCCAACGGTAGAATTTTTCTTCGCATTGTCTTGCGCAGGTAGTCTGCGACTACATTTTTGGCTATACCAATCAGCCAGCCTTCCATGGGGAAATTGTGATTATAACGCTCCCAACCCTTAATAGCCTTTATGAAAACTTCGCTGGCCAGTTCTTCTGCGTCGTGATGATTGTTGATGCGAAAGGCTATATAGTTGTACACATTTTTGTGATACTGGTGGTATATATATTCCACCGAGCAACTTGCCCCGGCCGTGTGGGCTTGTTTTTTTCTGGTTAGTATGTCAACCATAATGCCCCCTTTCCATACATACTTGTAAATCTTGCAAGGCTTACATTATTGAATACGTTGTTTGTTGATTTTCATTAACAAATTAACCTGAATATGTTAGGATAATACAATCAGATAAAATCACACAAACGAAGAAAAGAGCGATAAAATGCCAATAGTAGGAATAGACCTAGGTACAACTAATAGCCTAATAAGTGCCATAAAAGACGGCCAGCCCACAATAATACCTAACAGCCACAACGAAACCCTAACTCCTTCTGTAGTTAGCATAGGCGAAAATGGTGAGATTTACGTAGGCCGCATAGGCCGTGAGCGCTTAATAACCCACCCCTCCCATACAGCATCAGTCTTCAAAAGAAGTATGGGTTCCAGCAAAGAATATAAATTGGGCCAAAATAGCTTTACCCCAGAGGAATTGTCGTCCTTCATTATAAAAAAACTAAAAGAAGACGCTGAAGCCTATTTAAAAGAGGAAATAACAGAGGCAATTATCTCTGTACCAGCCTACTTCAACGATGCCCAGCGCCGCGCGACCAAAGTAGCGGGCGAGTTGGCAGGCTTAAAAGTTGAAAGAATAGTTAACGAACCCACAGCCGCAAGTCTGGCATACGGCTTTCATGAAGCCGCAGAACACGCAAAATTCTTAGTTTTCGATTTAGGCGGCGGTACATTCGATGTGTCTATACTGGAAAAATACAAAAACATTATGGAAGTGCGTGCCGTAGCAGGGGATGTATTTTTGGGCGGGGAAGATTTTACGCATATTTTGACAGAACTGTTCACCCGTAAGGCTTCAATTGACATCACAAAAATATCATTAACCGCGCATGCGATGCTAAGAAAGCAAGCAGATGCAGCTAAGGCCCGCTTTTCGGAAACCCGTACCGTATCTATAAACTGCACAATTGATGATGACATTTACGAGACCACAATAACATATGACGAATACGACCGCGCCTGCCAAGAGTTATTAAACCGCCTGCGCATCCCAATAAAAAGCGCTATGTCAGACGCATCGCTTCGTTTGTCTGATATAGATTCTATTATACTTGTTGGCGGTGGTACTAAGCTGCCCATTGTGCGCAACTTTACTACAAAATTGTTTGGGCGCTTCCCCCACGCCAACCTAAACCCTGATGAAGTGGTGGGCATAGGCGCAGCAGTTCACGCAGCACTTAAAGAGCGCAACCAAAGTATTTCCGAAATCGTGCTTACAGACGTATGCCCGTTCACGCTGGGCGTAGATTCTGTTGTAAAACAACCCAATGGCCTGCATTTCCACGATGTTTTTTTACCAATTATAGAGCGAAACTCCACCATTCCTATGTCGAGAGTTGAACGCGTTTCTACATTGCACGACCAGCAAAGCCAAATCTATGTAAAAATCCTGCAAGGGGAAAGCCGTCGCAGCAGCGAAAACGCAATGCTAGGCGAGCTGACCGTACCAGTACCCAAAGCCCCCGCAGGCCAAGAAGCCGCCGATATCCGTTTTACATACGATATTAACGGCATATTGGAATGCGAAGTAACAATAGTCTCTACCCAGTTAAAAAAGGCTATTATCATTGAGAAAAACCCCGGTGTTTTTACGAGAGAGGAGATAGAAGAAAAACTGCAAGCCCTTGCGGCCTACAGGCTTCACCCCCGCGAAAAAGATGAGTACCGCCTGCTGCTATCCCGCGGCGAACGGCTTTACCAAGAAAGTCTAGGCGATACCCGCAAATATATAGGCAATCAGCTAATGTTGTTCGACCAAGTACTTAGCACACAAGACGAAAGAAAAATTAGAGAATACCTGCCACAGTTTAAAGAGTTTTTAGCGAGTATGGAAAAAGGAGGTTTACAATGAGTCACTGGTATACACTAAAAATGGAGAAAACAGACGATAAAAACGCAGTAAAAGCAGCATACATGGCCCTGTTACCAAATTATAACCCCGAAGACAACCCGGAAGGCTTCGCAAACCTAAGAGCCGCCTATGAAACCGCGCTAAAAGAAATTGATCAAGACGGCAAAACAAAAACCGAAAACGACCCGGTAAGCCTCTTTTTTGCGGAATTAAACGAGCTATATCAAAACTTCGCGCGCCGGATAGACCCTTTGGAATGGGAAGAGGCTCTTAAAAGTGATGTTTGTACGGCCTTAGACACCGAAGAGGAAGTAGACGTAAAAATATTGGAGTTTATAGCCAAAAACCACAACCTACCGACATGCGTGTTCGTTACACTAAATAGCCGCTTCCGCTGGACAGACCGTGCTGATGAATTGTGCAAACGCTATGGCCCAAAGCTTATCAATTCCATAATTAACTGTGTAAACAGCGAATTTAACCTGTTCTATGGATTATTCGACTATGACCCCGGTGCGGATGTAGACCGCTTTATTTTCCTGAGAAATGCCCTAACAACAGCAATTGACAATAGAAACAAAGACGAAGCAGACAAGCTGATTGATGAAATAAAAAACCTTAACGTGCGGCATCCGGTATACGATATAGAACTGGCCAGATATCTGTCATTATCCGAAAAGCCTGATGAAGCACTAAGCACAATTAATGCTGTAATAGCGAAGCACCCTGAGTTTACAACCGAGCCATTTGCCCTATATGTAAAGGCCACGGTACTGCTTGGCTTTAGCTACAAATGCAAGTTGGATGAAGCACTTAATACTTATAACAAGGCAATAGAAATCGTGCCAAATTATTATTTCGCACAGCTGGGCGTAGTGGACGTGTATGTTAAGCAAAAGGAATACGACAGCGCCTCTAAATACCTGACAGACGTGATGATGCTTGAAAACCCAAGCAACCAATATCTATACAGCTACTATAATCATATCTCAACACTAAAAAAAGAAAAATACGAAGCCCTGTATGCAGAAGACCCAACACAAGAAACCGCCATAAAACTGGCTAAATGCTACTCCCAAACCAACGAGCATGATAAATGCATAGAGCTATTGACAGGCATAGTCGTTCCTGTCGAAAACCATCCCGACGGAGCCGATTTGAAACGGAACGGCTTTATAGAAAAAACCGCAGAATCCTGCGATTTGCTGGGCTACAGCTATAGCCAAAAAAAGGAGTATGACCTAGCAATTAAGTTTACGCAGGAGTCGATAGAAAAGGAGCCAAAGTATAAGGGCTATTTTTTACTGTCGGGGATTTATCTGGCTAAGCGATTATATGATAAGGTAATAGAGAACGCAGACAAGGCACTAAATGCGAACCTGCCCGAAGAAGGCACCGATATACTTGGCAAGGCAAGACTGCTGTCAGACAAGGCTTTTGCTTACAAAAAGTTGGGCAGATACGCACAAGCACTGGAAGTAATAAATGAGGCGATGGCTATCAATGACAAAATGAGTGATATCTACGCGGATAAGGCCGAAATCTTGACATATATGAATAAACTTAGCGACGCATACGCAGAGGCCGAAAAGGCCATGAACCTAACACCCAACTGGTCACGCCCATACGAATTGATGGCGGATATATTCTACCGTGCAGGCAACTTCGATCAGATGGCTGAAGTGTTCAAAAAAACAGATGAAATGGAAATGAAAAGTCACGGCCTAACCTATTTCAAAGGGTGCCGGGCCGGCGCGATAAAGGAGTATGACGAGTGTAATGAAATCCTTAGTAAACTGCTGGACGAAGAAAACTTAGGTACATGGGAAGATAAAGCCCTTGATGCGTTATGTCACTACAACCGGCAATCTAAAAACCATGAAAATGTCGTAATGTTTGCTGAGAGGTTAATAGTATTTTTAATGAAAAACGAATTCACCCCCGTTGCATATGCCTACACATATCTGGCGACAGCCCACAAAAACCTTAGAAACCAAGACAAGCAGTATGAAACACTGAAACAAGGGCTTGAAGCCATACCCAATAACGAGTCACTCATGACAGAGTTGGGTTACTACTACGAAGACATAAAATCCCCCGAAGAAGCACTTAATATATGGCAGCAGCTGACTGAAATTGTCCCTAAAAGCGCGGTACCTTATAACCGTATAGCCATGCAGTTAAATAAAAAAGACAAATACCAAGAGGCGTTGGACATATTAAATCAAGGGCTTTCGCAAATACCGGGCAATCTCAATCTGTTGGGGCGCAGGGCATATGTATATGAGGATATGAAAGAATACAAAAAAGCTATAGAGGACTGCCTGCAAGTAGCCGAAAACCCGCAAAACCAATATACATGGTGGACGAAAGGCTCTATGTACTTCGAGTTGGGCTGGATATACTGGACCAGACTAAACAACGCTGAAGCGGGCATTAAATATTTCTTGTTGGCCGAAGAGCATAAAGGTTTCACTAATAATTGGAAAAAAGGCTTGCTGGGTAGCATTCATGAGTGGCATAAAGATTATGAAAAAGCCCTAGCTGTTTACAACGAGTGTATCGCAAACGACCCAAAAGATGAATCATCCATATTCGACAGGGGCTATGTATACAAACAAACGGGCAAAACTGATAAAGCCAAAGAGGATTTCATGAAGGTTATAGAAATGGTAGAAGGTGCCGAGGATGCATCCCACGATTTATACCGGCTAGCGGGCAGTGCCTACTTGGAAATGGATAATCATGATAACGCACGGGTGTATTTCGAAAAATGCGAGGAAACCATAAAAACCGACGGTACTAAAAACGGTACATGCGCTTGTGTTCACAGCAGCTGGGCTAAGTACTATAAATATGTAGGGGATTACGCAAAGGCGCTTACGCAGATTGAACAGGCTATAGGGCTTGCTAACTCTGTTAGGAACAATGAGTTAAAGCAGGAGATTGAGGCGCTGGTATAGTCATTGCGAGCGTAGCGAAGCAATCCAAGACTGCGTGAATCCGCAAATTCACCGGATTGCTTCGTTGCAACGCTCCTAGCAGTATGAGGTGTGCGGCTCTTAATTCGGCATGTTTAGTGCAGTCTGTAGCTTAATTTCAATCGTATTGACTATTGTCTACATAAGCAACTGCTTTGCCTTGGCCAGCAAGTTCCCGCTAGTAGCATCATCCTTTAGGTCCTTGCCCCAATTGGGGTCATTTCCGTGACAGGTTAAGGCAACAATTAGGGCATATACCGGGCCAGCTACATCGTCAATTCGCTGTTCGGCCTTTTCTTCTGCCGTGCGGTCGTGGCCGTGTTTTTCTACATATAGGCGGTTATACTCGCTTACAAACGCCGCCTTGGCTTGGGCTGATATCCCCCAGCATACGTTTGAAAAATCCGAAGCCCTATACCCTTTCCCCATCAGATTATAGTCGAACATCATTGCGGCTTTTTTATCTTTGCGCACAATAAAATTAGACCAGTGGAAATCGTTATAAGTTAGAGTGAAGGATGGCATGTTGATTAACTCGCGTAGCTTGCCGTAGTGGGCCAGTATAAAGTTGAAGGTCTCTTCTGCTACGGGGAGTTTTTGTATTAGCATCTCTAGATTCTCTTTCGTAATACTGTCAAATTCGAAAAATAGGGTGCGAAGCTCCGGGACGGTCTCACCAGTTTCGTGGAATATGAAATACCACCGGGCCAAGCTCTTAGCCACGTCTGTGTCTGTGAAATCTTCTTTTATGCCAAGCCGCCAGTCCTGTGAAAGCGTTATATCTTCCATTACAAACGCTGCCTTCCCAAGGGCAAAGGTTTTAATTGTGGGTATGTCATGCCGCGCTAAAATGCGGTAGTTCAAAATCTCTCGCCTATCATCTTCGTTTTCGAAATATTTTGCGACTGCAGGAGTGCCATCGTATAAGCAGTTGTAGACATGAACGCCGCTTTTGGCGCTTATTAGCCGGAAATCTTGTATCGGCTTTGGAGAAACCTTTCGTAAATCTTGTTCAATTTTTTGCGGGATTGTCGTATTTATATTAATCCTCCTTAAACGCTTCGGATTAGGTTTTGACACTTTGGTCAGCGGCAAGCCGCTTCATTGGTGAAACCTTTTATAACACTGAATCCAGTGGGGTATATTCCATCCCAAAGGCATCTGCCACTTCCTTGCATGTCAAGTAGCCGTTGTAGCAGTTTACACCGGGTTTTAGCCCTTTTTCATGCTCCATGGCTGCTTCCAAGCCCATGTTTGCGATTTTTACGCCTAGGTCTATGGTAGCGTTGGTTAATGCCATTGTAGAGGTTTGGCTAACCGCCCCCGGCATATTGGCCACGCAGTAATGGACTATATCGTCCACAACAAATGTAGGCGCGTCGTGGTAGGTGGGGGTAGTAGTTTCGCAGCAGCCGCCTTGGTCTACGGCTACATCTACTATTACCGCGCCGGGTTTCATCAGCTTTAGATGCCCGCGCTTGATTAGCTTAGGCGCTTTGGCACCGGGGATTAATACCGCGCCTATTACCAAATCTGCCTTGGGTAGTGCTTCCTCTATGGCGGTGGGGGTGGAGTACATTGTCTGGATACGGCTGCCGAATACATCATCCAAGTAGCCCAGCCTGTCCATGTTTTTATCAAAGATTGTTACATTGGCGCCAAGCCCTATAGCCATTTTTAGAGCAGCGGTACCTACTACCCCTGCGCCTATTATTAAGCATTCGGCTTTTTTTACGCCTACCGCGCCGCTTAGCAGCACGCCACGGCCGCCCATTGGTTTTTCTAAGCATCTAGCACCGGCTTGAATGCTTAGTTTGCCCGCGATTTCACTCATGGGGCGCAGCAGTGGAAGCCCGCCTTTTGCGTCTTCTATGGTTTCGTAGGCTACGGCTTTAGACTTGCTGGTTAGTAGCGCCTCGGTTAAGGGACGGGCAGCGGCTAGGTGCAGGTAGGTGTAGATTATTTGGCCCTCACGCATTAGCGGGAATTCTTCTTCAAGCGGCTCTTTTACCTTAACTATCATGTCGCAGATATCCCAAACTTCCTTGGCCGTGCTTAAAATGGTTGCGCCTGCGGCCGCGTATTCTTCCGACGAAAAGGACGAACCCGCCCCCGCGCCTGATTGTACATACACTTCGTGGCCATGGTTTACATATTCTTTTACATTGCTTGGGGTTAAGCCTACGCGATATTCGTAGCGTTTGATTTCTTTTATTGTTCCGATTTTCATGGTAGTGTGTCCTCTCTTGGTAGGTTTTTCAGAATTATAGCAGGAATGCGGCTTATGCAGCAATTACGTGTGAAATAGACTGTTACGGCCAGCTTACTCATATACTTTCATAAGAACATGCGGTTAACTGATTAGGAGGCGCTTATGGAGGAATTTCTTATACTTATCGGTATACTGATTTTTATAGCATTTATGCAAAAAGTTGCCGGGGTAGTGCTGGAAAAACACGAGCTAAAAGAGTATAAACCGGTGGTGGATATCGCATGTATTGTCACTTGCTACTTTTTACTTGGCAGGTACGTATACATACACTTGATTGAAGATTTAATCGCGCTTATAGGGCTGACGTTTTAGAGCCTGTTTACCTTTAAGCCACATATGGATATACTATGCGATGAAAAGCAACACTTAGGAGGAACCACATGAACTACGAACAAGCATTGGCCAGCCAATTAGTTAAGGAAACAGGCCTGCCACTAGAAGAAATATCTCAGGCCATAGAAACCCCGCAAGACCCAAAGCTGGGAGACTTAGCTTTCCCATGTTTTAGGCTAGCTAAAGCCCTAAAGAAAGCCCCGCCAGTCATAGCAGTGGACATTGCCGCCGCCCTAACGGCTTCCGCCCTGCCATGGATAGAGGAAGTACGGGCCACCGGCCCATATGTAAACGTATTCATAAGCAGAAGAGCCTTTGCGGCCAATATCCTGAACGCGGTACTAAAATCCAGCCCAGCCTATGGCTCAAGCAGGGTAGGGGAGGGCCAAAAGGTGTTGGTTGAGTACTCTTCCCCAAACATAGCAAAGCATTTCCATATAGGACATTTGGGGTCAACCATGATAGGCAAGGCACTGGATAATATCCACCGCTTCCTAGGCTACGATGTCACCAGCATCAACCACTTAGGGGATTGGGGGACGCAGTTTGGCAAGCTTATAACCGCCTATCTTAAATGGGGAAGCAAGGAAGAAATCGAAAAAACCGAAATAGACGGCCTAGTAAAGCTGTACGTAAGATTCCACGAAGAGGCAGACAATGACCCATCGCTTAACGACGAAGCCCGGACATGGGTAGTAAGAATGCAAAACGGCGATGAAGAAGGCTTAGCGCTATGGCGCTGGTTTATAGATTTAAGCATGCGGGAATTTGAACGGCTGTATAACCGCCTAGGGGTAAACTTTGACTTAACACGCGGCGAAAGTTACTACTCCGATAAAATGGACGCGGTGGCAAAGTCTATCGCCGATAAAGGCCTGCTGCAAGAAAGCGAAGGCGCCCAGATTGTTGATTTGGAAGCCTATGGCATGGCGCCATGCTTAATCCTGCGCTCGGACGGGGGTACGCTTTATCCTACCCGTGATATAGCGGCCGCCATTGATAGACATGAGACGTTTAAGTTTACCAAATGCCTTTATGTAACCGGAAATGAGCAAATCTTGCATTTTGCCCAATGGATGAAAGTGATTGAGTTAATGGGTTATCCTTGGGCTAAGGGCATGGTTCATATATCATATGGGCAGTACCTAGGTGAAGACGGCAAAAAAATGTCTACCCGTAGGGGACAAGTAATTAAAATTGAGGATTTGCTAAACGAAGCCGTAACAAAAACCTTGGCAATCATCCAAGAGAAAAACCCCAACCTACCCGATAAAGATACTGTAGCCGAGCAGGTAGGTGTAGGGGCATTAATATTTAACAAACTTTACAACAGCCTAGCAAAAGACACGATTTTTAACTTAGAGCGGATGATTAATTTTGACGGTGAAACCGGGCCATACGTACAGTACGCCCACGCCAGATGCTGTGGTGTACTTACGAAGGCCGGGCTTGATGCGGGGGCAGACTTGACTGTAAACCTAGACGCAACCCACCTAACCGATGACGAAGCATTCGCGGTAATGCGCCTGTTATACGACTACCCTACCCGTATAAAAGAAGCCGCCGAAAAGTATGAGCCGTTTTTGATAGCGCGGCATATGGTAGCTATTGCGCAAGCATATAATGCCTTCTACCATCAACACATTATATTGGTAGAAGACGCGCCGGAAGTAAGGCAGGCAAGGCTTGCCCTTACCGCTGCCGTAAGGGATGTGCTAAAAAGCGGGCTTAAGCTTTTGAATATTGCCGCACCGGAAAGTATGTAGGTTAAAGATTATCTTCAATTTAAAGGGCCACTGTCCTAAATCACCCGTTACCCTTGTAATCCTAGGTAATGCGGGTGGCTTAGCATAGTGGCCCTTTTGCGTATTTGTCGTAAAGCAGGGTTAAGCTATCGCACTCTTTAGTTGTGCAATTTCTGAGTCTGATAATTGTAGTGTTTCTATAACAAAATTGAAGTCGACACCGTTTTCAAGTAGTTTAATGGCTGCTTCCAGAATGCCTTCAATTTTACCTTCGGCTTTACCCTCGGCTTTGCCCTCAATGCGGCCATCATCAAACCATCTTTCTCGAAATGACAACACTTTCATCACATCCTTTTCCAGTTTAAACTGTTCAAAGCTGGTATTAAAGGCTTCCAACACTTGCGCGACATCGCGACTATCTAAACTTGCCTCTTTGCCCAAGAGACATGCCGCCAGTTCGCCTGCAGGGGTTTCCTCTTGTGAGAGTTTCCCTAAACTTATATACATATTGAAACTCTACAACCTGCGCAAAAATAAAAAGATTGCACAATGCCGAAATAAATGGTATCTTGTTATCACTGGAAAGGGTTGGCGGCTAAAGATCCACAATGCCAACATGTATGTAAAAGAACTAAACTGCGGAGCTGTGAAGCGTCGGGAAACACTTACACAGCGTTCGAGGGATGGACAAAACATCGCCAAGAACACAGGGAAAACCCTGCTTCCGCAGCAGACAACAGTATACAATATTTCACAATCACCTACAAGGCGGGACCTTAATCAATTGCCGCCATAGGGGCATTGCGGGGTTTGTATGTACATTGTTTGCGGCGGCGGAAGGGCCATAAATTGTGTAAGTGCTGAAATAACAGCGCGTAGGCGATTATGAGAATATGCTCATACAACCTACGCGTTTTTTAGTTCGCCGCCCTTTTCGGTGATATAGCCGTTTCAAGCAAAGCGGCCAAAAGGAGGATAACCCATGGAGCTAACAGCAGTAAGGACCCTAGATATTTCTGGGGGTTTGAAATTGCCGCTAAGATTAAGGCAGAAGCTTGATTGGAATTATGGCAATACAATTGAACTTTTCGTAAAGGGCAACGAAATAGTATTACGGCTATCAAAAGAGGAAATTAAATTGTGTGATTGCTTCCTTAACAAAGATGTAAAAGATTGCAAAGACTGTGATTTCTGCGAGAATGGTGCAAGACGGGGCAAAGATTACGACATCTTTACTGGTATTGACGATATGCCGCTACTGTAGCTGCGTTGGTTGGCAGGTCATGAGAATTGTGCGGGAATGCGCTATCCCCCTTCATAGTGAATCATATCGAAAATACCCCTGACCGTCATTAGAGTTGTATCGAAATTCCGAATCAGCGGCCAAAAAACGTACTAATACCTACGATTTTTTGGCCGCATATGTAGTTTAAGTTCGTACACCGGAAGCTATATCCGGTAAAATTCTATAATATTAAGAATAAGCGACAGCGAATCCCCGTCCAACTCAATAAAATACGCCATCATTCCATAATCCCATACCATAAATAAAACATTTCCATCTACATAAAAATCACCATATGTAACTGGCTCGCCCGGTTCATCAACCCGCACGGTGCCATCTGCCCGCAGTTCCATTAATAAAATTTGAAAACTGCCAGTTGCCTATTATTGAATGTGCGTCTGCCGGTTCGTTATGCATTGGCGTATGAATTTGTGCTGGCTGGGTTTCGCTATACAAATACGCCGTAAGTGTAACGGATATCATTATACGGCATGGCACGACACGATATTATATCTATAGCGAATGCGCTGGTTTTGATGATAGAGCCAAAACCAGAAAAGTAGCACTTTCTTAAAAGTCATGTATAATCCACAAGTAACCATAAAAATTACTATGAAAGAAGGTAATCCCATGGAATTTGTTAAACTGCACGAATCGTTAGAAAATCTGCACCACGGGCGCGAAAAATATCGCAGCTATTACATCCCCGCCCCAAGCAAAGCTGAAGCTGTAAGCGGCAACTCTTCGCGGGTTAGGCTGCTTAACGGCGATTGGGATTTCTGTTACTACGAAAGCTTCGCCAAAGCTTTCCCAGAAAGCTATCTAGGCGAGATTAATTTTAGCAAGGTAGAGTACGGCAAAATTCCCGTTCCATCCTGCTGGCAGACACAGGGGTACGACCAGCACCAATACACCAATGTAAGATATCCATTCCCATACGACCCACCATATGTCCCCGATAATAACCCGTGCGCAGTGTATAGGCACACCTTTGGCCTAAGCGACACAGATATAAAATTTAGCAGCTACCTAAACTTCGATGGCGTAGATTCATGCTTCTACCTGTGGGTTAACGGCCAGTTCGTGGGCTTTAGCCAAATCTCTCATTCGACATCCGAGTTTGATATAACAAAATATGTAAGCGCAGGCACCAACGAGCTGATTATCCTAAACCTAAAATGGTGCGCCGGCAGCTACCTAGAAGACCAAGACAAGCTACGTATGTCGGGTATCTTCCGCGATGTGTACCTGCTTGCAAGGCCGGCGTCACATATCAGGGATTATTTCGTCAAAACCTGTATTGACCTTGATGGCAATAGCGCGGAAATTTCCATAGAGTTTGAAACGGCAGGCCACCCCGAAATAACATGTACCCTATGCGCGCCAGACGGCAGCGAGATAGAAACGAAAACAGGCCGTGACACCATTTTCAAAATAGCCGCCCCTAAGCTATGGAATGCCGAAAATCCTGTTCAGTACTCCCTGCTATTATCAACCCCCGATGAGTTTATATCCCAACCCGTGGGCCTGATTAAAACCGAAATCTCAGATGGCATACTGCTTATAAACGGCGTCCCCATAAAGTTTCGTGGTGTAAACCGCCACGACAGCGATCCGGTAACAGGCTATACCATAAGCCGCGAACATGCCCTTCACGACCTGAAACTTATGAAGCTTCATAACATAAACGCCGTAAGAACCGCCCATTACCCAAACGCGCCATGGTTTTACCAAATGTGCGCTCAATACGGCTTTTATGTAATAGCCGAGTCTGATGTAGAAATACACGGCACAACATCAATTTTTGGTGGCGGCGGCCATACCTACGGGCTGCTGGCCTGCGACCCGCGCTTCGAAAAGGCCATCACAGACAGGCAGATGAGTAATGTAATCCAGCATAAAAATTGTGCCGCTGTGGTAGCGTGGTCCCTTGGTAATGAGGCAGGGTATGGCCCTAATTTTGTTAGCGCCGCCAAGTGGGTTAAGTCATATGACCCGTCCCGTCTAGTACACTACGAAGGCTCTGTTTTCATGCCCGCCGGCGAGAATTATGATACGTCTGACCTAGATTTCGATAGCCGTATGTACCCATCCTTCAAAGATATAGACAATTACTTCGCTACCGAAACCGGCGGCCCGAAAAAACCATATTTGCTGTGCGAATATGCCCACGCAATGGGCAACGGCCCCGGCTGTCTTGAAGATTATCACGAAAAAATGTATGAATACCCACGCTTTAGTGGCGGCTTCGTATGGGAATGGTGCGACCATGCTGTATATGCGGGCAAAACCCCCGACGGCCGCGAAAAATACCAATATGGCGGTGATTTTGGAGAGTTCCCACATGACGGTAATTTCTGTATGGATGGGCTTGTGTACCCAAACAGAAAGCCCCATACCGGCCTATTAGAATACAAAAATGTACTGCGCCCAATAAGGGCCGCGTGGAAAGGCGAACCCGGCATGGCTGGCCGTTCCGCTGACGTGGAACTGCTGGCTCATGCATCCCGGGCCGGGCATTCTGCTGATGCTGAGCCGCCTGCCCATGTACCTCACACAATAGTCCTTAAAAATTATCTTGACTTTACAAACGCGGCAGATTTTGCGGATATCCACTGGCAACTGCTAACAGACGGGGATATTGCCGCATCCGGCCAGATGCCATGCCCGTCCATTCCGCCACATGGTAAAGCGGAAGCAACCATACAATTGCCGCAAGCAGGTGGGGATTCGTCGTTGTTGATACGATATGTACAAAAAACCGGCACTGCCCTCGCGCCCGTAGGCCATGAACTGGGTTTTGACCAGCTAACAATAAGCAAGGAAATAAGCCAGCCATGCATACCCAAAACAGGTACTGTCCCAGCCATCACAACCGATGGAAGGCTTACAACTGTCACAGGCTCAAGCTTCCGATATACATTCGACCGCACAACAGGCTTGTTCGATACAATGGTCAAAAACGGTAAAACTTTGCTGGAAAAACCAATGGAATTTAATATCTGGCGCGCACCCACAGACAATGACCGGAACATAAAGTGGGTTTGGCAGCGGGCAGGGTATAACCGCCATACCGTAAAAGTGTACGAGAGTACGTCATATATGCAGGATAAGCTTGCTGTAATAGAATGCACGCTGTCAATTGGCGCGGTGTATATCCAGCGGATATTGGATATCAACGCCCGCTTTGAAATTGACGGCAGCGGTGTGGTTAAAGCGAAATTTGACTGCCATTTTAACCGCGAATTTGTTTCAGATAGCGGAAAAGCCTTCTTGCCGCGTTTCGGCATAAGAATGTTTATGCCAAGGGCATTTGATTCCCTCGAATATTTTGGTTACGGGCCTTACGAAAGCTATATAGACAAGCGCCGCGCTTCGTGGCTTGGCAATTTCACATCCAACGTGGAAGCCCAGCACGAGGACTATATTAGGCCGCAAGAAAACGGAAGCCATTATGGCTGCCGTCGTATGTCACTCTCGGACGGAGATATGGCCTTGCGTGTGGCCAACAATGAAACATTCTCCTTTAACGTCTCGCCATACACCCAAGAAGAACTCACGAAAAAAGCCCATAATTATGAACTTGAGCCTTGTGGCATGACCGTGGTATGCATAGACCACAAGCAAGCCGGAATAGGGTCAAACAGTTGCGGGCCGGAACTTTTGGAGAAATATTGGCTGGCGGACGAGAGGTTTACATTTGAGTTCGCACTTGCCGTAGAATGAGAGGGGATAAGAAAATGCTAGCAGTAATGAGTTTCAATGTACGTACTCTTTGTGACACAGGCACCGAGGCATGGGAAAACCGTTTAGTAAACCTAGTGCCATTTGTTAAAAGCGTTAATCCTGACTTGATAGGCTTTCAGGAGTTACAGCACCCCCAGTATCTGGACATGGTAGCGCATTTCCCGGAATACAGTTCTGTAGGCGTTGGCCGTGGCGACGGGGTAAACGCCTGCGAGCGCGCCGCGATATTCTACAAAAAGGACCGTTTCACACTCTTGAAAAACGGGGATTTCTGGCTGTCCGAAACGCCGGATAAGCCGTCCTATGGCTGGGATGCCGCGTGTATTAGGATATGCACCTACGCAAAGCTTCTGGACAATGTGACAGGTAAGGAGTTTACCCACTTCAACACCCATATGGACCATGTTGGCAAAACAGCTATGTACGAAGGCGCGAAACTAATACGCAAGGCCATGCTAAAAGCCGATACCCCTGCCTTTGTAACCGGTGACTTTAATATAGAAGAGCGATCCGAGCCATACAAGGTAATGACAGAAAGCGGGCTGTCTGACGCGAAATACACTGCTAAAACAACAATGTCTTATGGCACATACCACGCTTATAAACCCGGCCCTGACATAAGCAGCCAAAGCCCTATCGATTACCTGTTTTTCATGGATAGAAAGTTTGAAATCCTAAGTTATGAGGTAATGGTAAACGGTAGCGAAGGGGAGTATACTTCTGACCACTATCCTATCTTGGTTAGGATTGCACAGTCGTAGAAAATATGGACAATAATATTATCAGCTAAACTATTAAAGGCTCATACTGTGAAAAAAGTGTGAGCCTTTTGTATTCAAATTAACCCGTAGCCTAACCGTACGGGCTTTTTTATATCCATGAAAGGATTGATTTTCGTGAGGGAATACGCTTATGTCCGGGTGTCATCAAGATACAAACAACGGCCAGACCGTGTGCTGTGAAGGGTTGAAATAGCACACAACATTTATGTTGCGTACCTTACTGTATATGGGCAACAAAGCAAACACATTAGACATAAATAGCAATGTTTTCTAACCATCATGTCTTCACGTTTTTTTGTTACGCTCCATGTTGTCCCTCGCAATGCATTAGGTCTACAGGCATCAACACAAATATTGCTATCACCGCATTGTGGCTCTGTTGGCACTTTACTAATTGTTTCAAAAGGGGCAGTTGTCAAAACTTTACCAAACAATACAGCGCAACCGTATTGCTCTGTTACCAACAGATTGTTTTTGCCTATGAATCCTAATCCTGCATTAAGCGCAACAGTTTTATGAGGTAACCGTCCAAATTTCAATTTAGTTATACTACTGTATCCTTCCGTTTCTAACTTGTTTGCTATTTTCACGGCAAGACTATCCATTTTCCGCTCGGTATTCAGAATCTCTTTCGTCTTTGGCTTTTTACTAGCTCTGAGCACATTTATATAGTCTTTGGATAGAGCTTTGCCAAAAAGAACTACACACGTATACCCCGCCACAGCATCTGCAGGTAAAACAGATGCATCAACGAAGCATACAAAATCTGTGCCTTTACTTTTTATGTGTTGTTCCCAAATTTCATTAAAATTACAGGTCATTAAACGCCCTCGTAATATATATTTTTCGCACGTACCACACTCACGTAGTACATAAGTGCGCCCTTTGCTTATTCTAGCGACGAAAATTCACTCAGCAAGTCTATATGTTATTCGTCACATGTAGCCGCTAACTGTGCAGATGATAAATTTACATATTTGTTTGAAAGATAAGTGAGTATTTCGGGTATATCATTGCTGGCCACATCCCATATAATTTCACTATCCATTGATTTATACCTGTGAGCAGCAATTTCACGCATACCTTTTAAGCCTTTCCAGTCAATATTGCTATCTGATAAATTTATAAATTTTTCTAACAATTTAGTAAGTTCACCTAAGTCCAAGATGGAAAAAACAATGGCTTTTCTTATCAAATTGTCCATATCCATGCCCTCAACTGTGCTTACGCGGGAAACCGCATCTGCAATATCGCTGCAATGTTCAATCATATGTTTAAGCACTTGTAGCAATGTTCTTTTCATAAAAAACAAACTCCTCCCGTTCTACATTTTCTTGAAACGAGGCTTCCATATGTTTCAAGCCTGGTTTGTATATTAAGTCTAATGAAACAGGAATTGCGGTAGTTAAATCTTCTCTTAAACTAAAAAATCTCAATCCGACTCTGGCTACTTCAAATTCTACAAGTATGTCAACATCTGACCCGGGGTTATATGTTCCACGGGCATAACTGCCAAAAAATGAAGCCCTTGCCACGGAGTGTTTTTCCAGTATAGGCTTTATTATTGTTATGATTTCATCCCGAGTCATAGTATTTCATCCTTCCACCTAGTTGTTAAAATTATTTTACCATAGCATTAACTTATTGTAATGTTGTTATTTGTACTGCGTTATTTCCACCCTTTACGGCACACATCATATAAAAGGTTCTGCCTCTATATAATGCTGTTGTAGAACATCTGGAATTATGCCTACCTGATTAATGAATAATAATCGCTAGTAAGCGCAAAATAGTTAAGATATCATAAGGCTAATCAGTATCAGGAGGTGGCAACAATCAGCAAGCACACTTTTTTGCGAATAATATGCACAATAACATTAACATTGGCGGCCATATTCACAGTCCAAGCCAGTGCATCATCTGTAATACGCTGGGGGCTGAAATACGAAAAAAGCGGGGAAACACCTGTAGGTAACGCAACATCGGATTATCTAAAGACCTTCAACTCCTACTTCCACGGCGCAATAAACGAAGGCGAAAAAACATTGTATTTGACCTTCGATGCCGGTTACGAAAACGGACTTACGCCCAAAATCCTTGACGCGTTAAAGGAAAACAACGTACCTGCCGCGTTTTTCCTAGTAGGGTCATATCTAAACAATAACCCCGAACTAATCAAGCGCATGGTCGACGAAGGGCATACCATAGGCAACCATTCTATGACCCACGGCGACATGACAAAAAAAAGCGCAGAGGGCTTCACAGCGGAGTTAAAAAAGTTTGAAGAGATTTACGAGTCAACCGTAGGCTCCCCGGCACCTAAATACTACCGCCCGCCAGAAGGCGTTTTCGACGAAGCCAACCTAAAAACCGCAAACGATCTAGGATACAAAACCATACTGTGGAGTGTGACCTACGTAGACTGGGATACAAAAAAGCAGCCTACAAAGGCGTATGCCTTCGAGAAGCTGCTGCCCCGCTTACACTCAGGGGCAATAATAATGCTGCATTCCACCAGTGCAACCAATGCCGATATCCTGCATGACTTTATTGCGGAATGTCATAAGCTAGGGTACACGTTTAAAAGCTTGGACGAGTTATAATCGAAAAAATGCCCAATAGGAAAATGTAGGGATGGTTCAATGGTGCGTCACATGTGCTATGAGAACTATCCCTTTTTTGTGTTTAATAATGGATTAAATTAGTTGATTAGCTACGTTGTAAATTCTATGGGAAAAAATTTCGAATATGGGTTGACATTCCATGATGTTCGTGTATAATCGACACAATATGATAGAAGTCGGATATCTGGCAGATGCGCAAGGCTAATAAACAATTTGACCTGCATGATTCACCAATTACAGAAGACGCGCACGCAGCTCTAATGGAAACCTAAACACACAAGGTAGATTTATTAATAGCTTGTTCATTGTGGCAAGCAAGGAGGTTTTTTGCATGAAACAACGTATGCGCGATTTTGCCACATATTTGGCTATGCACGACGCTTGTTACTGCCCCGCGAAACATGAAACCGGGTACGGCTTAAGCACCTCCAAAAGCATACAGGCACACAATGCCAACGCAGGTCATATCGTCACCCTCAAACGGCATGCCTGTTATTTAACCACCCCCCAATTTACTTAAAAAGGAACAGCCACCTGTACGCTCCCCGTACATGAGTGGCTGTTTCTTTTTAAGCATATCCTAGTATGTAATATGTTTAATCCTGCACAACAAAATGTGACATTAACATATAACAATTAATTGGACAAAAATAGTCCATTATGTACGCAAGTATGCTAACATATTACGATTGTGCAAAATACCGCTAGGGACTAGCGTATTTCATAAATGTAACACCACAAACCACCAAGGGCGAACTTTAACTTCAAAAGAGCGCACAACTCTGTGTTAAACCTTCACAGAGTTGCGCGTTAAAATGTAGTTAAAATTCGCCCCGGGTAACCGGCAAAACTTGCCGCCCCAAAAGATGAACAGCCGCGCAGTACTAAAACAGTAAACTGTCTTAGCGAAATATACGGCCGTTCTTCGGGTACCTACTGCAAATAAATAATTATGAATCGGTACATTGAATACCGATAGAAGGAGGATTTTTATGTTGTTAACAGCAAATATTATTTTCGTTGCTCAAGAAACAATATACTCCGAAAACGGCGGAACATCGTCATTAGAGTATTTCCTACGCAGCCATACCGGGCCGGATGGCGAAACCCAATACGGAATGCGTATAGATATGCGCAACCCCGATGGCGAATTGCTAGAAAGAGACGAAACCGCCGGCCTTTCCGCCTCTATTACAGATGTGGCCGAACTCGCCGAGGCTTTTGCTAAAGGCACAGTAAGGCCAAGCTACTTACACGAGATGGTGGAAGAATGCTTCTGCCTAGAGACTAAGAAATTTATGCCATTCTTTGTTTAAGCTTCCCATCTGGCGAGCATTTATTAGGGAGGGTAATGCCGTTTTCGGCATTTAGTCCCACCTTCCCTAAGCAAGTCAAATATATCCGCTATGATTTGGTACAATAAAGTCACAAGGTATCACCATATCTGGCTAGGTCAACCCGGCCGCAAAACAGAAGGGCGATTATATAGGCATTGCGCCAGTTGAATCGCCCTTCTTTGTTTTCCTAGAAATTTGAAATATTTCCTGAAAATGTATTGGCGTGCATGTCGAACATCTGTTATTCCGCATGCCCAATTCATGACATAACAACATGCGCGCTGATGATATATCATGTATACTTACGAATGAATAAACAAGGCAATACCAGTTTTAGTGTAAAATAAATTTCTTATTTTAAATTTAAGAGGAGAAAAAATGAAAAAGAGAGTTACAAGCTTACTTTTTGTACTGGCGCTAACGCTAAGTACCTTCATTATAGCAACATCGGCTTATTCGCAATCGCAAGATGAATTGAGTGAACAAGTTCGGCTGCAATGCGAAACCGATGCAGAAATTGACGCAAGACGAGGTGAAGGATTTGCAGAAAATCAGCGTCAAGCAATCGGTCAACTTGATGAAATATACGGAAGATTTATGCGCTTAAGAGGCGGTGATATCATGTTCCCTGAATATTTCGGTGGTATGTATATCAGTGATGATGGGCAAGCAGCAGTTCTCTTTGTTGAATCTATGATTGACAGGGCTATGGAGTACAGCCATATTGAATTTATCATGGATCTGGGCGTAAATTATAGGCTTGTCGAGTTCTCATATGGTGAACTTAGAAGGACTCAAACTAATATATCCTCAATAGTGAACGAAAGAACCATAAATCTAGGAACTTCGGAGCAATGGTGCGTCTATGCGTGTAACGCAATGGCAGTAACGGTATGCGTAATTAATAACCATGTTATTGTCCGCATTTTAGAGTATAACAACCAAATGATAGATGGATTTAAACGATACGTATATGACTCACCCTTAATCAGATTTAAACAAGGCTCACGTCTCTACATCGGAGGGCCGCCAGCAATGAATCCTTTCGTTATTGTGATGATATTTATGGTAGCATGCATGTTTATGGTGATTTCAATATTGATCTTCAAACGGAACCGATATCTCAGATGGTTGGAGGGTCGTTAAGGGGCTAGAGAAGGTAGGAACTTTGAAACGCTTATCATGCTACATTGTTACAATCATCATGCCCATGATATAATTACTATAATAACAAGCACTCGAACAAACATAATTTTTTATTTGAACAGGAGTATGCGCGTGAACACAAAGCATGAAAGCATGAAAGCATGATAAAAGAATGTATTTCAAAGTTTCCAGATGATTCAAAAAATGTTTTTACAGAAATAGCTGATTATGCTGTCTTTTTAGGATACACTCCAAAATGGGTTAAAGTTAGAGTTGATGGAAAAGCTGTGAACGGCGATTCTCTCACTTTTACAAAAGCTAAAGTGAAAAGAACTCTTTTGAAAATACGCAAAGGTACTCCGTTTAATAGAGATATGCCCTGTCTTGTTTTAACTTTTTTCGCTTCTTCAAATTATTCCGATATATTCAAGCGAGGGATAAAGCGGGCTATCGAAGAGTTTGATGGCAAATACACAGGCTGCTACGGTTGCGGAAAATGCGAAAAGGGCAAATTACAAGGATATGTTTATATTTATCCAGATGGCAAGAAAGTATTTCGTTGCGGAGGTGGCTTAATTGAATTGCCGCCAATATCTGCTGACAATGTTCCTGAAATTAAGCAACTAATGAAAAAACAAGATGAGTATTTTCTTGAATTGGTTCAACGCGCAAATTAAGCATTTTTTTCGGGTAAGGTAGGCATATTTTCGTGCCGATAGGCACGAAAGCCCTCGATAGTGGCGCACTGCGTCGGCTCTGCCGGTGTATAAGTGCGCACCTTGCCTTGTTGGTGAATGAAAAGGAGGAAAATCATGTATGCAGTAAAAGCAATTTACGATGGTGTTAATTTCAAACCAAGACAGCCAATTTCTGTGAGTGGGAAATACGAAGTAGTTATTACATTCCTTGAACCTGTAAATGACGATATTGTTAATGATGAACAATCTAAAAAACGCCCTCTTTCAGAGTTAAGGGGATTTTTGAAAGGCAAGGTTTGGATGGCAAATGATTTTAATGCACCTTTAGATGAGATGAAGGAGTATATGGAATGAGCTACTTGTTAGATACACACGCCCTGATATGGTATTTTGAAGATTCAGCAGACCTGCCGATAAAGATAGCACGCCTTGTTGATAATCCCGTCTACCAAAAATTTATCTGCGTTGCTTCTTTGTGGGAGATTGCGATTAAATCCAACATAGGCAAATTGGATATGCGGCTGTCTTTTGATGAACTTCTGGATACCATAGAAAGTAGCGAATTATCTGTAATTCCAATTAAAAACGATTATTTGAAAATGCTTTCAAAATTGCCGTTTATTCACAAAGACCCATTCGACAGATTAATTATAACAACAGCATTATCTGAAGGCTTAACTGTGATGACGGTAGATGAAAACATACAAAAATATGATGTTCCTTGGATATGGTAACACTTTCAAACTGCTTCTTTCTCAAGCCCCTTAATAGCATAACAATTGTTAAGACTTGGCTGCCTAATAAAGAATTTTTAGAAATACTGATAGTAATCCGTCTTAATCATCCCATTAAAAAGCTTGCGCTTGGCGCGGGCTTTTTTCTTGTACGCGATTTCAAAAAATTCGTCAGGGGTTAATACGTAAACGGCCCAGCTTGTGCGGTTAAATAAGTGGCCAAGTTCACCATACAGGCGCTCGGCTTCGCGGGCATCACTTAAGCGCTCACCATATGGGGGATTTACAATTGACACGCCTTTTTCGGCAGGCAGGGTTATGCTTGCGGCGGGCTTTACCTCGAAGCGGATGCAATCATCTACCCCTGCCAGTTCGGCATTGGCTTGGGCCAGTTCTATTGCCGCCGGGGAAATGTCTGAGCCGTATATCTCCGGCGTAGCTTCTGTACGGATGGCGGTGTAGGCTTCTGTGCGGGTGGCTTTCCAGTGGGTGGCGGGCACGGTTTGCCATGCTTCGCTGGCAAAACTCCGGGCTAGGCCCGGGGCTATGTTTTTGGCACGCATTGCTGCCTCTATTGGAAGGGTTCCGCTGCCACAGCATGGGTCCAAAAATACTTGGTCTGGCTTGTGGCGGGCTATGTCTATTAGGGCAGCAGCCATGGTTTCTTTAAGCGGGGCCTCGTTAGCGCGTGCGCGGTAGCCGCGTTTGTGTAATCCGCGGCCTACGCCTGTGGTGTCCAGCGTAATGATGGCGATATCCTTGTGCAAAGATACGCGGATGGTAAACTCCGCCCCTGTTTCGGCAAACCATGAAATTTTGTATTTTTGTTTTAGTTTTTCCACTACGGCCTTTTTAGCAATGGCCTGAACATCCGGAACACTGACTAAGCCGGATTGCACAGATTTGCCGGTCACGGTAAACTTGCCGTCTTTGGCAATCCACTCGTCCCAAGGCAGGGCCTTTACCTGCTCGAAAAGGCTGTCGAAGGTTGTGGCCGTAAATTCGCCCATTTTAATAAGCACCCTGTCCGCACTTCTAAGCCAGATATTAGCGCGGGCAATTGCGGCGGATATTCCTGTATTTTCTTTAGGGGAAAATTCTACACGTCCGTCAAAGCATTTTACATTGGTGAAGCCTAGGTTTGAGACTTCCCACTTGACTATCGATTCTAGGCCGAATGCGGCTGTAGCTATTAGGGTTTGCATGAGATTTCACTCCACTTTAGGTTTTGATACTTTGGTCAAAGGCGATATTACGCCCGTGGCCGCTTAGTAGGCCGCACCGCCGCCCGTGCCTCTTCATCTGAACGGTATAATTCATACGAATCTGTAAAGCGGAATATCCCGGCTACTATATTGTTAGGAAACATCTGAATAGCGTTGCGGTAGATAGTAACATTAGAGTTATACTGCCGCCTAGCCGCGTTTATCTGGTTTTCCATATTCGTATTTTCGGCCATAACATCTGACACTATGTCCAAAGCCTTAAGTTCGGGATAATTCTCGAACGTCATGCGCGCGCCTTGCATAAATTGGCTTATGGCTTTGTCACATTCTATAAGCCCTTTGCCGGTAGTTTTTGCGGTTTGGTACAGTTCTTTTATTTGGTTAAATCCGGTACGTTCTTTAACAACTTGCGCGTATACATCGGCCTCATGGTCCAGCGCTGTGTCCATGTTCATAAACAGGTTAGTCATAAGGTCCAGCCGTTGCTGTAAGAAGGTGTCTATATTACTAAGGGATTTGTCTATCCGGTTTCTTTTAGCAACCAGATTATTATAGATTAGGACAAAAAATATCACGACTATTGCTGCAATAAAAGGTATAGGGTTGCGGGCTACAAATTCTATAACTGGGGCTAACGCCTCCATGTTCATTCTCCTTCCGCGTGATTGAAAATATCATTGATAAGTACACCCAAATGCAAAACATCGCTGGCCCGTTGTAGGCTTTTTAACGAAATATCTTTGTCGTTATTGATTTTTGGGCCAAAGATAATCCCGAATGGGCTATCGGTTTTAAAGGGTGTTGGGCCGGTAAAAATAGTACTTGACACTTGTATATAAACGTTATCGCTTATAACCATTGTATATGGGCCGTATTTTTTACGTAAGTATATCAGGAATTCTTCCATCAAAGGGGTGATTATTTCGGCTGTGTCCAGCATAGAAATGCCCAGTACTTCAGGTGATTCGAAATCATCCATTTCCCTTCTTAAGCTACGGGCATCTCGCAGATCTATTGCGGATTTCACCTGCTTTATAGAGCCAAACGGCGAGGCATCCCGGCTTTGCCGTAGGTGCTGGATATTGTCGTCTAACACCCTGCGGTCGCGCTTTAATGTCGGCTCTATTGTACATACAAATTTTTGCGCCATTTCTGTGGAGTTAAACTCGTAGCGGTGCTGGTTGTTACTTAGGGCGTTTGCTGTGTTTCTTAATTTCTGCCAATTCTCGGCGGAGTCTATTCTTATTGTGTAGTCCAGCGGGTGATTTAACTTTACTGTGTATACAAAGCCTGTGAAACCGATAGACCTTTTGCGCCTTCTTACGATATCGTACGCATATACAGGTGTGCTGCCGATTTTGTAATTTAGGCCCACAGATACCGTGGAAGAACCACTTGATTTATCTCCCAAGCCTGTGTTGGCATACTGCTGGCGATGTTCATTGGTGGCGCGGCCTATCTTGAAGCTATTTATACCCAGTACGCTTGCTGCCCATCCCAAGATGTGGTTGTAGTAAAATTGCGGGTAATGCTGTTTTGGTTCTTTCGTCCTTCTTACCGCTATGGCTAGGCCAAGCATACAGCCAAAGAAGCCGAATATTATTGCTAGCGGCATTGGGCCTTCCATATCAATGGCATCTATATAATTGGTTGCGTGGACTATCATAAACCCGATGGCTGCGCCTATAGCGCCAAGTATTACGCATCTGAAAAACTTTTTTGCTTTATAGTTTCTAACATTGGCCCTGTCCTCAGTTTTTAATTGCCGGGCTTGTATGAAAAGTTCATCGGCTTTTTGGCTTTGGTGGTGAAGAGTGAAATCTTGCGAATAATCCATTGTGGCTAACCTCTTTCGTATGCGATGGCTGCTACTCTACTATGAGTACCCGCCCCCATGTTATAGTCGTGTCGCCTGCCCTCCACGCGACTTCACGCATGGGCATGGGGGCCACTTCCATGCTTCTACTGCTGCCCCTGCCGCCTATATGGTTAAATTGCCCGGGGAATGCGATAATATCTACCTGTTCGTACTTTATGCCTAAGCCGTCACGTATAACTAAGCGCGAATGCGTAAAATCGTTGGGGCTTATGTTTCCGGCCTCGTCGCCTACAGTTAGGGTGAAACGGTCATCTGGCATGGCACGCTCGAACCATGCACCCCATTCCAAATACAGCATTTGCCCGTCTGTTGTATATTGCAAGTAATGTGTCAAATCCCAGTAGGTTATGATATCGCCGTCTTCCGTTTCTATATACAGGGTTAGGGATGTGACGTTAAGCGCGGGGTTGCCCAAGGTTTGGTTTCTGAAATGTGGGTGCAAATTTATGGTTGTAGGGATGTTTGTCCCGGAGGATGTGCCGTGGTCCATATGAAATCTGAACCGGTTGCAAAGCTGGTCTGCCAAATTAAAGTGCATAAGTTCGCCTGTTATTACCGTATCACCGCTTGAAGTAAAGGTTAGTACATAGTTGTCCTGCACGGGCAAAGTCATGGCTGCCATAAAACGGCCGTTTTCGGCAGTAACGGTTGCACCGTGGGTTTGGCCGTCTTGGCCCCTTGCCGTTACGCTTATGGTGTGCGCGGGGTTATGTTCTCTTAGGTTGAATGATACTTCTATATCCGCGGAGGTGGTTGTGGCGTGGTAGGCTTGGATTAGTACGGACTCGTCGAAGCTTAGCCTTGTGCCGCGTTCGATTTGCTGGTATAACTCGTTAAGCCTGTGCTCTACACTGAAAAGCGTATGGCGGGCATTTTGAACATCCATAAAACCGGAAAATTGACTTTGGCTGATGCTGTGGATTTGCTGCTCCAGACGTGATATGCGGCGGCCTGAGTTAATGTTTATAATTAGTAGCACTATTATGCCAGCTAATAGAATTTGCGTGATTGGTTTAGATTTTTCAGTCATACTTGGCCCTCCTTGGAGTGTTGAGTAGATTATATATTATCATAATACGCACTTTTATGCTTCTATGCATTCTGGTTAACGTAAAAATCCGCGAAGGTTTTTCGCGGATTTTTTACAGCTTAAGTTCGCTCCTGATTACTTCATCAGTTGCATTAATATTTTTTCAAATGGTTGTATGGATATTTCAATATCCGTCTTGATACGATATTTCATAATATCACATAATGGCCTAACAGATATTAAGCCGTCATTAACTATGCTTCTTAATCTACCAATAGAAATGCCAAAAATGCCAGCCAATAAAACGCTAAGCTTTAAATCGAATAAATATTTGTTTTTCAAGTGGACTATTAAATTATTATCCCATTTTTGCGGCTCAAAGCCTTCGACGCAATACATTACATCCGTATATCGTACTACGCAATCATTCTTCTTTAAAAAATTTCGGTCAAATGCGTAATCCCATGCCAATGTTGCATCATTATGAGTAAAGCGGTCGAATAGTTCGCTTGATATATCGTGAGGTTTAATCCCCTTAACAATTGTTAATTTCAATGTCGTATCACATTTTGAACATTTGTAAATCAGCCAAATATCAATCCGTGTATGATTACCGTTCATTCGGAATTTTTCACTACAATAATACTCCATTTTCTTGTTGCATTTACTGCAATGCCTTACTATTAAAGGTGTATTTTGGGGTACGATACACCAAGTCACTTCATTATGATTTTCAAGCATGTTAATCACCCGAATAAATCATAGCAAGGGGTTAAGCATATCACTACCTAAAAGACGATTCAGAAATAAGGTTGAGGAAATAGAAAACGCAGCCATTTAATATCTAAGCATGGCTGCGTTTATTCGTTTTGTTGTTCCTGTTTTTTTCCTTGCGTTATTATTCTTTGAATACTCTTATCAGATAAATAATATTCAACGGCTAGTTCGTTGACACTAATGCCAGATTTATATTTAGCATATATTTTTTCGTTTCGTTCTTGTGTTTCAATTTTTGAACGAGTGTTATCTCCCCATTTTTTTCGGTTATCAGATTTTTTAGGAATGTAAATATATGCCCCATCAATAAATTGTTGCATGGCCGCCAGAACATCATCCGGGAAAATATCCTGTGCGTTTACGTAGCGCATAGTGCTCCTCCTAATAAAATTTAGTTAGGAATGAGCAAAGGCTATCTAATTTATTTTTCTTTTAAATGCAATAGCCTCTGCTATGCACTGGTTGCAGGTGTAGTCATAAAATCATATTCCCCCTTTTGTGTTAGCATATGAAATTCATTGTATCTAAAGAATTAGTATAGAGCAAGATAAAAATCAATTATAAAGATGTTCTTGACTATTTTCCATATTTCTAATCCTCCAAGCGCATATCAATCACTGTATATTTCTAATGCCGCAAACCCATATTCTCCAATTTCACCTGTATCGGGATTATGTGGAGCGTTTGCTAAGTATAGATAGCCGCTCTTTCCATAGCGCCCAATTTTGCTTTGGTCGTAGTAATCAGAATCCATACAAATGCTGACTGCCCTAACGGCTATTGCCGCTATCGAAGGGTTTTCTGGCGATAGTTCTCGCTCCCATAAATATTCACATTCTACGTTAAGGAAGCATTCCTTTATGCGTGGCGCGTTTACCTTTACTGCTTTTTCCGCTGTTAAACCGGAAGCCGTAATTTCATCTGTTTCAAAGCCATTATTTTCAATTGTCTTGTAGCATTGGTCATAGAAATCTTTCGTAGGAAAATTTAATACACAGCATCCGGTTTCTTTTAATGACTGATACATATGTCCGTCTTTTTTAACCCAACCCAATATACATATAAACTCGCCACCACTGCCTACGAAAGTAGAACTGCTTGTCAGGCAAGCATTTTCTTTTCCGTTTGATTTCCAGCCTGTAACAACAAATACCGGCTGGGGCATTTGTGTAATAGCATCATGCCATGAACCAATTTGAGTAAATTGCCCAGGCCACTGCTCTACAAGTTTTTCGGGCTTCATAGTAAAATCTTTTTTCATTCAGTTGTCTCCTTTGTGTTTTTTTAATAATACTGTATCAAACACGACAACTATGTGACATGTTTGTAAGATAATGAGATCGTTTACCAGTACTTCCTATCCAGCCCGCGATAAGATATCGCCTCTGCCAGATGCATGGCGCTTATTGTCTCCTCACCGGCAAGGTCGGCAATGGTACGGGCTATTTTTAGGATTTTATGATAGGCACGGGCGCTTAGTTTCATGCTGTTAAACGCCTGCTTTAGCAGTTCACTGGCTTCTTTTTCTAATCGGCAGTGTTTGTTTATTAACGCTGCCGGCATTTTTGCGTTAAAGCGTACATTTTCCCCCGCGAAGCGGCGGGCTTGGATTTTGCGGGCTTCTTCTACACGGTTTTTAACATCGGATGAAGGCTCGCCTGTGGGGGCTTTATGGGAAAGGTCGTCGTAGGCTACTGGGGTAGCCTCTATTTGAATATCTATGCGGTCTAGCAACGGGCCGGATATCTTGTCCAGATACTTTGCCACTTCCGCGTCTGAGCATTTGCATTTATTGCTGCCGCGATACCCGCAGGGGCATGGGTTCATGGATGCTAATAGCAGGAAAACACTTGGATATGTACACACTCCGCCAACCCTTGCCAGAGTTATCTGCCCGTCTTCTAGAGGCTGGCGCATGGTTTCCAGTGCCTTCTTTTGAAACTCTGGAAGTTCATCTAGGAATAGCACGCCGTTATGGGCAAGGCTTATCTCGCCTGGCATAGGAATTCGCCCGCCACCGGTTAGGGAAGTAAACGACGACGTATGATGCGGCGTGCGGAAGGGTCTTTCAGTCATAAGCGCGTCTTTTTGGTTTAGCAGCCCTGCAATACTGTAAATTTTGGTGATTTCCATGCTTTCGTCCATAGAAAGGCCAGGGAGGATTGTAGGCATACGCCTTGCCAGCATGGTTTTACCCGCGCCCGGCGGGCCAATCATAAGTACATTGTGATACCCGGCGGCGGCTATCTCCAATGCACGCTTTACGTGGGTCTGGCCTGCTACATCGGCAAAATCTACATTGTAGTGGTTGGCACCTGCTGTAAAAAACTGATTGATATCTACCTGTATGGGGTTTATAGCCTTCCCAGAAAAATGCTCCACAATTTGAGTAATATGCGCTACAGGGTAGACGGTTATACCTTCAACCAGTGCAGCCTCCGCTGCATTCTCCGCTGGGACGAAGCAGGTTTTGGCACCCCCGGCCTTTGCCGCAAGTACCATCGGCAGTACGCCGCTTATCGGCCTGAGTGCGCCGTCAAGGCTTAGTTCTCCGGCAAAAAAAGCCCCTTCCGCGCATGCGGGCTTTAAGTTACCGGTGCATATAAGAAGGCCCACCGCCACCGGCAAATCGAAGGCAGGGCCTGATTTGCGGGTGTCGGCGGGCGCTAAATTTATGGTTATACGCTTCACTGGAAATGAAAACCCGGCATTGCGGATTGCGGCACGTACACGCTCACGGGATTCTTTTACGGCGGAATCGGGCAGGCCCACTATGTCGAAGCTTGGCAGCCCCGTGGCTAGGTCTGCCTCTACGTCTACGGTGTAACCGTCTACGCCCAAAACTGCGCCGCTTGTGATTTTTATGAACATGCCACGCCTCATTTCATTTTTGATATATTATAGATGAAAAGGGTGGTGCATGTCTAATTACAGTGTGTTACTCAACCTTCCATTCATATATACATGTCCTGCGCTGGCCTTGCTTGTATATTCCTGTCCATGAAGGCGTATCTATAATCTTTTTAAGCGATGCACCAATTTTTTCGCAAACACGGCGGGATGACATATTATTTTCATCTGTAGTGATAATTATGTGCGAATATCCGAATTGATTTAGGAATGGCCTCAAGCCCAAGCATGCGTCTGTTGCATAGCCTTTATTACGGTGCGCGCCATCACGCAGATGATTGCTTATACAGATAAGGGCTTTTTTTTATGTCTTCGATGGTTGAAATATGGCCAAAATCTGTACAGTAACAGAAATCCGCAGGTGGAATGTCGAAACGAAAATTTGTTACATCGCCTTCAAAAAATTGCAGCCCCGGTATACCGCCGAACCGTTTTTTGCTTTCTATAATCATCTCCGGAGTTATGTCAAAGGAGTAAACATTCATCCCTTTTTGTGCCATATACGCGCCTGTTTCGCCCAAGGCACACATGGGTATTAATACATTATTGCCATATTTACAGGCATGCTTTAGCCAGTATTCATGCTCTTGGGTACGGTTATGCCCGCTCCAATCCCAAAATCTTGCGTGCTTGGCGTAATTACCTATATGGTTGGCCATGCTGGAACCTCCGGAATTCATATCTCGTTATGTTGTAATATAATCTTATTTTAAGTTGTGAGATGCTGTCATGCAATTTAAATATTAATTATATTTGAATTTTATCTTTTACACGGAGTACGGTCTTGTTATTTTGTGTATAAGATATGCATAGTTATACAATGGGCTTGTGAAAGCATTGCATTAAATGACAACGCAATCATTTGTAAATTTCACAAAAAAACACCCCGCTTTATCATACGATGCGGGGTTCAGTACCTGTAAAGGGGGCTTATGATTTATGTTTCATCATTTTTCAAACAAGGCCTGATGTTTAGAGATTTTGCGGCCTTTTTCTGATTTCAATCTCCTACCACCCATAAAGCCCGATATCTACTGGCTTCATAGTTCACTATGGAATATTTTTTAGTTATCTACCCTGCCAGTTGCATCACATGCCGGGCAGTCAACAGCGCGGTCCCCATTACAGTAATAGCAAGTTTCACCAGAGTTCATAGTTCCTGCTCCGTCACAGCGGGGACATTTACTCCTTCCGCTACCATCACAATGTTTACATAATCGAGACATAGTTTTTCCTCCTTGTTATTATGAATATGTGCGAATATATCACTACAGAATATTTACTGTCAATGAACGAGAGAGAGTTACGTGTGAAGCCATGCTACATTGCATCTTATTTTGTAGTTTTATATAATGAGCAAGTAAAGCTAGCAATTAACAATTTTTTAGAAAGAGGAGCAATTATGGAAAAAGAAACATGCCCAAAATGCGGTTTTCGAGCTCGCCCAGTTTCATCTAACGATGACACTGTAACATATCAATGCGAAAGGGGAAGCTGTGGTCATATATTTTCGAAATAGTGTCTGCTAAATAATAAAGTGTGCAATATGGTCATGCGAGATGTGATGGTCAATAATGCCACATTGATTCTCGTTAGGAGGAGCCGGATTGAGAGGCATCATTATACTACTTATTGCGGCCGTAATGTTCTTTATTATGAACTGGATTGGGTATTTGTTCGATATACCTATAGTTATATCCATAGTAATTTTGTTATGGGAATTGATTAGATTTATAATAGAAAGACCAATAGCAATTGTATTGACTATTGCATTAGCTATATGGTTTTGTGTAAGCACCCAGGCCAAAAAATCAGTCAAGTCTGATCTTGAAGAAAAGCGAAAGCGGGTGATTCGGTCTATTCCCGCAGATATGGGAGCGCTTATTAATCATCCAGATGCAACCAGCATAATCGGATATTACAAAGAAGGGATTGTGTTCACAAGGAATAAAATGCCTACAGGTACGTATAGACAAGGGCATGAAGATTCAGTTCATATCTATTTTAATGACATGGACTACGCGAACAAAGACCATGATGTGCATATTGGGTGGTGTTCGAAAAAAAGTAGTGGAGGTTGGATGATTTATGTTTATAAAGGCATTGGTGTAGCACGAAGCGCCGAGTTAATTGCCGAATATTATAATGATGAGTGGATACACCCTCGTGATGATTACTATGAGGCAGTAGGACTAACAAATATTAGTGACTCAGTTGGTGCATGTGCCGCATATGCGATACTTCGACATGCATGTAGTGAATGGAATGACGGCGAGTTACTCAAGCATTTTTTGAGAGATTAAAGGCAGCAGTAGGTTGAGTTTGTAGAATTTGCTACTATTACGTAAATAATATATGCTGCTTCCTTAAGCGTGACCCATCTCAAATCCGCATTGAGAAGTCTATTAGTGCCCATATGTAAAGGGCTGCCATGTTAAGCAAAACCATGAACGATTATGCTTAACGTGACAACCCGCGTTTCTCATTTAATTCGCTTCATCAAGCAACCGAATAATTTTTTCAATTACAACTTGTGCTTTACGTTCGCTTTCCTGCGCTTTGCGAATTAGGCCTACTAACTGTGTTCTGGTTTCGCGAGCCACGAATTGCTCAAGTTTTTTCTCATGCGACATGCCTCTTTTATCTTGCCCCATCAATGGATGCATTTCTCCTGATACTGCGGACAGAGCGGTTTTAAAATATTCAATTGCTTGTTCGCACAATTCAGCCGCATTGGGATGCCTAACCCCCACAGATTCTAAAAATTGGATAGCGTTAAGCCGCCCTGCGCCAACCATTATCTGCCCATCTTGATGGCAGGTATATTTGGCTTTCATGAGGGTCAGTGTTTGATTAGAAACGAAATTTGCGTCATTGCCTATACGCTCTGCCCACGCGTCGTATGCTGATTGCCCGCAAGCGATTTCAGATTTTTCTTTGTCGTTTAAGGTGAAGTTATCGTATGTCATGACTTTTATCGCATTCTTTAAAATCTCCAAATCGTCCTGTAACGATACTTGCTCTTCACCTATTGCCATAAGCAGAATAGTGCTTTTATTCTCCCACCATGTTTTGGTGATAAAATAGCCATTCTTGTGAAATTTAATACCTTTCTTGAACTCCGCTTGGCTTTGGAACAGGCTCCATCCAAGTAAAGTATCGCCATCATCTGCATATCCGGCTATGATACATGCTTCTGGTGGGCCCACAACGCCCAGCGCAATCACCGGCCGGCCGGCATTTACTTCATCTTTAATAAAAGACTTGAACTCTTCCTTATCTGATTCTTCCCGCTTCAGCATTTTAAACGCACGCCCGGCAGCAGTAAAAGTGTGGTTGAAGACTTCCAGAGGATCTTCATAAGTTAGCCTGATATCATGCTGCCCTTCGTCCCATTCGCTTAGATTCCAACGCAGGCTAAATGCTGCGCCTGAGGCTGCTAATACAGATGCATGGTCAATCTGCTGACCCATGTAGTTTAAGCAGTTACGTAGTACAATAGGAAATGGCAAACACTCGCCACTCCTAGAGTTAAATGCTGGTTTGGGTATTCCACATAAAATACATTCGTTCATCATTAAATCAATCCTCTCCGAAAATGATGTGCTGTTATTTTCGTATGAGATAACGGGCGCGTATACACCTGTTGTAAGGCTTTGCCTGCCTACGTTGCCGGTTTTCCTAAAATCATTTGGCGTTATACCAAAGGTCCGTTTGAAAGCACGCGAGAAGGTATTGTACTCGCTAAATCCATATTCGAACGCAATCTCAGTTAAAGGCCGATTAGTGTGTACTATGCTGAAAGCGGCGTTGCTTAGGCGCCTGATTAGGATATACCGAGCCAGACTTGTTCCATAACTTGTTTCAAAAACTTCCCGAACACGCCGGTAAGATAACCCCACGGCATTTGCCAGCTCGTTATTGGGAATTTCATCACGTACACGATTTTCGACATGCATACATATCGCAGAGACAAGTTGCCCATTGCTCATTATTAATCACCACTTCCGGAAGTGTGTCTATCTTATCATTCGTTTTGACGGCATGCTCTACATTTTTGACCGAGTTTATTAGGCTTTTGTCGTATTCAAGGTTTCCTTAAGCGATTGCGTAATATACTCTATCTCATCCATGGTATTAAAGTACCCGAAAGAAAACCTTACCGTTCCGTGAGGGTAGGTACCTAAGGTCTTATGAGCGATGGGTGCGCAATGTAACCCACACCGTGTCATAACTCCGTATTCATCGTCCAAAATTGCGGCTATTGTGGCATTGTCATTTGCAGGGAAATTTAAAGAGACTACCGCTACCCTGCCAATAGTGTCCTCTTTGCCGATAATTTCTACCCCGCCAAGGTTTTTGACACGCGATATAAAAGCGGCAGTCAGCGCCATTTCCTTCTTGTGTATAGCCTCCACGCCAACGGTGTTTACGTATTCTATAGCTTTTTTAAACCCAATTATCCCAGAAAGATTCATCGTTCCAGATTCGAATTTATCCGGTAAGACATGTGGCTGCTCGTATCCATGAGAAAAGCTTCCCGTGCCGCCCATTATCATTGGTGTGATTTCTTCGGCAAACCGCTTTTTAATGATAAAGCCGCCAATTCCTTGGGGGCCTAAAAGCCCCTTATGCCCGGCAAACGCAAGCGCATCTACAGCGCTTGCGTCTATGTCCACGGAACCCGCTGTCTGAGCCGCGTCTACTATCAGCCTTATTTTGTGTTTTTTACATATCTCCGCAACGGCCTCAATTGGCATAATCGTGCCGCATACGTTAGAAGCATGAGACATAATCACAGCCTTCGTTTCCGGCTTTATAAGCGGGATAATTGCGTCGGCCTGAAGCGGGCCGTCTGCGCCGCACTGCGCAACATCATAAGAAACACCCGTTTTCATAAGCGCGTTTAGTGGCCGCATTACGGCGTTATGCTCCATGGATGTGGTTATTGCGTGGTCGCCTTTTTTTAACATTCCCATTATCAGCATGTTTATCGAATATGTAACACCGGGGGTGAAAACTACCTCCTGCGGGCTATCTGCACGGAACATATCGGCAAGCTGCTGCCGCGTTTCCAGTATCTCCATAGCTATATCGTAAGAACCGGCATAGCCGCCGCGGTTAATGTTATATGCACCAGTGTCTAAATAAGTCTTGATAGCATCAGAAACACCTGGGGCTTTGGGGAAGGATGTTGAGCTGTTATCTGCGTATACTTTTTTCATTGTTGCCTCATTTCTGCGTTGGAAGAATATTAATATGTACCGCGCAATTGCCCATGTGTGATATGATAATCACACTTAAACATAAAGATATAGCTGTTAAATTTTATGTGAATATCTATAGAATTGAAAGGATTATAATATGATTATACGCAAACTAACCATTGCTGACATCGATTTGCTAATCAAATTAAGAATTGATTTTATGCTTGATGAAGAATCTGAATTTTCGGAGCAAGGGCTTCATGCTATGGAGGCAAAATGCAAAGATTATTTTGTTTCGGCTTTTGAAACAGACAGCCTTATTGCGCTTGTGGCCGAAGAGAGTGGGGAGATTCTATCCACTGCCTTTATGACCTTAACCGAACGCCCTCCGCGCTGTGCTTTTACGCATTATCGCACCGGTACTGTATATAATGTATTAACGTATGAAAAACACCGTAGAAAAGGCATCGCTACAAAAGTACTTACAGCACTTTTGGATGAAGCAATGGTGATTGGTATTTCTACAGTAGATTTATTGGCAACAACCGATGGTGAAGGGCTATACCATAAGTTAGGTTTTTGGAGTATAAACTGCACCCCCATGAGAATAGAGCTATGAACAAATACATAGCCACGTTTTTCAGCCATTTTGGGGCGATGACATACTTTAAAGAATTAGAAAAGCTGGGTATTCCGGCTAAGCTAATGCCTGTGCCTAGGAAGGTTAGCTCCTCATGTGGGACATGTGTGCGGTATGAACATGTGCCGCCGGTTGACTTAGATGATTGCGAACTCGATAGCATTTATATTGAAACGGGTAACGGGTTTGATTGCGTATTGAAAAGATAGTGGAATTGATTAGGGCAGTCACCTTCGCCATTGTTATTTTTCCAGCGCCCTGCTTACGGCCCGTTTCCAGCCTGTCACCAGCCGTACCCGTATGTCGGTCTCCATCTGCGGGACAAACTCCTGCCGGGCCGTACAGTTAGTAACAATATCATCCGTATTTTGCCAATAACCTACGGCCAGCCCCGCCAGATATGCCGCGCCAAGCGCCGTAGTTTCCGTAACCACAGGCCGTACGGTTTTAACCCCCAGTATGTCTGCCTGAAATTGCATAAGAAAGTTATTTGCGCTTGCCCCGCCATCAACCTGCAAAGCATCTATGGGCGTATGAGCATCTGCCGCCATTGCTTCCATGATGTCCAATGTCTGATAGGCCATAGACTCTAACGCCGCCCGCACTATATGTGCCTTGCCGGCGCCACGGGTTAAGCCGGAAATTGTGCCTCTTGCATATGCATCCCAATATGGCGCGCCAAGCCCTACAAAGGCTGGGATTAAATAAACGCCATTACTGTCGGCTACGGACTTAGCAATTGCTTCTGTTTCCGCGGCGCTATTAATAATGCCAAGTTCATCCCGTAGCCACTGGATTACCGCACCACCTATAAATATACTGCCTTCCAGCGCATATTGGGGCTGGCCATTGTAGGAAGCCGCCATCGTCGTAAGTAATCCATGGCGGGATTCTACCGGTTGCCGGCCTGTATTCATTAGCATAAAACAGCCGGTGCCGTAAGTGTTTTTGGCTTGACCCGGCCTAAAACATGCTTGGCCAAATAATGCTGCCTGCTGGTCGCCTGCAATCCCCGCAATTGGGATTGCCCCGCCAAATACATCTGTTTCCGCCACATGTTCTGACGATTTTACAACTATAGGCAGTATGCAGGCAGGAATGTCTAGTCTCGCAAGTATTTCGCCATCCCATTCGCATGTATGTATGTTGTATAACATGGTGCGGGAGGCGTTGGAGTGGTCTGTTACGTGGGCCCGGCCTTTAGTTAGTTTCCATATCAGCCAAGTGTCTATTGTGCCGAAAAGGAGTTCGCCCTTTTCGGCCTTTTCTTTTGCGCCGGGGATGTTTGTTAGTAGCCATTTCACTCTTGTGCCAGAGAAATATGCGTCCGCTTTAAGGCCGGTTTTGGATCGGATTACGGACTCAAAGCCTTCTTCTCGCAGCTTATCGCAGTCTGGGGCAGTGCGGCGGCATTGCCATACAATAGCGTTGTGGATGGGCTTGCCTGTTGCGCGGTCCCATATTACCGTGGTTTCGCGCTGGTTGGTTATGCCTATGGCGGCTATGTCCCAGGCGGTCAGCTTGGCGGAAATTAGGGCCTCATGGGCTACTACCGCTTGGGTTGTGTAGATTTCGTCAGCGTTATGTTCTACCCAACCGGGCTGAGGGTAGATTTGGGTAAATTCCTTTTGCGCTATGCTGATTATTTTTCCGTTGTGGTCGAAAATTATGGCGCGGGAACTTGTTGTGCCTTGGTCAAGGGCCATTATATACTGATTAGGCATGGTGGTAACCTTAGCTTTTCCTGCTGCGGAAAAATGAAATCCCACCGAAACCGCTGATGATAGCGACGTAGAAGCCCAAATTATAACCAAAGCCTGTGTTATAAATTTCGTAGATAGAGTGATGGTCGTTGAAGAATGACAGTATTAGCGAAATAGGCGCTATCCAGCCATGCCAGATACCCCAAAAGAAGCCCGCCGGGTCCGTGTAGGTGTTTGAGCCGCCTCCGGGGATGCAGCCGGACAGCAGTAGCAGGCTTGCTAGCAGCAGGGCTATTAATGCGATTCTTTTTTTCATGTTTTTCGCTCCTTATTGTTTATTTTATAATTATTTATTTCCGCCTCCGCTTACCCTTCCTTTTAACTGGCACCGGCTCCGTTGCGGGCTTATTCCATCCCATATATCCCCTAAAAAGCAACGCTGCCGCGATAACCACAAAAGCTACAGACATTATTTGGCTGGCGGCCAGCCCCGTGCCAAAGAAAATCAGCTGGTCTGTCCTCAGTCCTTCTATAAAGAAACGCGCAGTGCCGTAGCCTAACATATATAAGAGAATCATTTCGCCATTGAAACGTTTATGCGGCCGGTAGATAACCAATGCCGCTACCAATAAAAAGTTAAATACAGCCTCGTACAAAAATGTGGGGTGTACCTGCATATAGCTGACCCCTCCGAAGGTGTAAACCCTTTCTAGTAACTCTGGTGGGGTTTGCATGGCTTGGTCTACCCTTATGCGCATCGCGAATAAATTATTCGTGTAGCCCCCGAAAGCCTCACGGTTAAAAAAATTGCCAAAGCGGCCTATTGCCTGCCCTAGCGCAAGTGATGGGCCGGCTGTATCGGTTATAGTGGTTATGGGGATTTTCTTGTACCGTGAAATTATAAACCCAGCCAAGAGTGCGCCAATTATCCCACCATAGATGGCAAGTCCGCCACCGCGGGGGTCTATGATTTCGAGTATTGAACTGCCGCGGAACTGGTCCCAATTGAAAATCACGAAATACAGCCTTAGCCCTATGAAAGCCAGAACTAGACCCAACATCAGCAAGTCCATATAATCGCTGACCTTTTGCCCTGTTTTTTTTGCATACCAAAAGGCCAAAAGTGATGCGCAGATTACGCCAAGCAAAATCCACACGGCATACCAGTAAATTTGGATAGGGCCGATATTAACAGCGTAGCGGGGTACGTTTTGGAACCATATATTTAGGTTTGGGAACCATATATCTGGTGGGGTGTAGGGCATGGGTGCCTCCTTCGAGTATGGCTTGTGCTCATTTTCACATGTATTGAATCTTAAAGTTGCATGGCAGTTGTAGAACGCTTTTGTCGGTAGTGTCAAAGCCGAAAAGGCTTATCATTAGCATCAAAACTAGGCCGCCATTGAAAAGGTTTGGCCCAAACATCAAAACCTACTCTGTGATTTTAATACCCAATTCATCCAGCTGCGTACTCGCAACAGGCCCCGGTGCATGAGTCATGGGGCATGACGCGTCTTTTACTTTTGGGAAGGCAATAACTTCCCTTAGCGAATCAGCACCGGTCATAAGCATAATAATCCTATCCAACCCAAGCGCTATCCCGCCATGGGGAGGTACGCCATATTTTAGTGCCTCAAGAAAATGGCCGAAACCTTCCTGTGCTGCTTCCGGTGTAAAGCCCAGCATGGCAAACATACGGTTTTGTAAATCGCTGCGGTGGATACGGATACTGCCGCCACCTAGTTCGAAGCCGTTTAACACAAGGTCGTATATCTGGCCACGTACAGCGCCGGGGTCGGTTTCTAAAAGCGGCTCGTCTTCTTCGAAGGGGGCAGTAAAGGGGTGATGCTCGGCATAGAATCTTTCGTCTTCCTCTGACCATTGCAATAGCGGGAAGGCCGTCACCCACAGGAAGTTGAAATTTTTATAATCGACAGTCAGGCCCTTCCACTTTGCGGCGGCGAGCCTTACTGCACCCAGTGCGTTTAGTACAATTGAATGCTTATCTGCGCATAATAAAATCAAGTCACCCGGTTTGCCACCCATTGTAATAGCGATTTCTTTTACTTCGTCCTCTGTAAAAAACTTCGATATTGTAGATTTCACCGTGCCATTTTCGGCTAGGATAATCCAAGCTAAGCCCTTGGCTTTGTGATGGCGAGCGGTTTCTACCAGCGCGTCTATTTGTTTCCGTGGCATTGCGGCACAGCCTTCGGCGTTAATGCCTCGCACACTGCCGCCTGCTGCCAGCGCGTCTGTAAACACTTGGAATTCGCAGCTGCTAACTTTAGTGGAAATATCCTGAAGTTCAAACCCAAAGCGCAGGTCAGGCTTGTCTGTCCCGAAGCGCTCCATGGACTCATGCCAAGTCATTCTTGGGAATGGTATTGTTAGTTCCACGCCCAGCACTTCCCTGAAAACTGCTGCCATCAGGCCCTCGGTCATGGCGTGTACATCTTCGGCATCTGCGAAGGACATTTCTATATCTATTTGTGTAAACTCTGGTTGACGGTCTGCCCTTAAATCCTCATCGCGGAAGCAGCGGGCTAGCTGGAAGTACTTATCCATACCCGATATCATCAGCAGCTGCTTCAACTGCTGAGGTGATTGGGGCAGGGCATAAAACTGCCCCGGGTGTACTCTTGAGGGTACAAGATAGTCACGCGCGCCTTCGGGCGAGGAGTTTGTTAAAAGCGGGGTTTCAATTTCAATGAAGCCGTCTGTTGAAAGATACTTGCGCACGCTTTGGGATGTTTCGTGGCGGATTTGTATGATGCGCTGCACATCCGGCCGCCTAAGGTCTATATAGCGATGCTTTAGGCGTAAGTCTAGTGCTACATCTTCATCGGCTACTTGGAATGGCGGCACTTCTGATTCAGACAATACCCGCAGGGCTTGTACGTCTATTTCTATTTCGCCGGTTGCCATATCGGGGTTAATGTTTTCTGGTGTACGGGCAATTACTATGCCTGTAGCGGCAACCACATACTCGCCACGCACGGCTTTGGCCATCTGGTAAATTTCTGCCGGGACACGTTTTTCATCCACCACTACCTGCACAATACCTGTGCGGTCACGCACAACTATAAATATCAGGTTGTTAAGATAACGGCGCTTGTTTACCCAGCCCATTACAGTTACAGTTTGCCCCAGTTCTGCTGTGGTTATCACGCCCGCGTAGTGGGTACGTTTCATACCTTTCATGCTTTGGCTCATGGTGGTTCTCCTTTGTGAATATAATCGTTCTGCTATTTTACTGTAAAAGGGAAAAAATAAAAAGCCAGAATCTTAGACTCTGGCTACGAAGGTAAAAATCTTTGGACTCTGCTCTGGCTGCATGAGCGAGCAGCATACGTGCTTTTCGTTTGTGACCAGCTACCAATCCCTGCAAACTTTTTAAAAAAGTTTGAACAAGAACCATATAAGAATGCGCATTCATGGGTTTTTTATGGTAATATGTACACAATTCATGGTCAGTATTGGCCTTTTTCGAAAGTTGGTTATATATGAACGCACTTGATATAGGCATGCTAGTAATCCTAGGGTTTTTCGCCATAATTGGTTACCGTCGGGGGCTGGTACTTACGGTTTATCGGTTTGTATCATTTTTTGCGGCATTATTTTTGGCTGTTCGCCTCCACCCTTTTGTTGCTAGGGTGCTTAGGGATTCTTTTGTTTATGACGGCATACGTGGGCGCATTGCGGAGTCAGCCAACATAGAGGCCGCTTTTAGTGAGCATATTCCCATACCAGGTTTGGGCGTAGCCATACAGGAAAGAAACAAGATTAATACTTTGCCTTTGCCCGGCTCCCTTCGCGAAATGCTTTACAATAATAACACCCCGGATGTACGTGATATTTTGCGTGTAGGTACTCTCGAGGATTTTGTTTCAGGTTTTCTGGCGAATATAGCCGTTAATGCGATTTCACTTATAATTGTGTTTGTGCTGGTATTGCTTATTTTAAAGCTTGTGGGCATGGTACTTCATATTGTGGATAAACTGCCTGTTATATCCACTGCCAACCGCTTTGGCGGGTTTGCGGTAGGGGCATTGCTGGGCGCAGGTGTTGTGTGGATTGGGTTGGCTGTTATAACAATATTTTTCTCAGGTGGGAATGAGACGGTTTATGGATTGGTGCAAGGTTCGTCGGTTACAGGCTGGTTGCTGGAGAACGGCTGGCTGCTTAATGGATTGGCGGCGGTGTAGCAGATGAAACTAAAACAAAACAAAATACACAAATTTTTTAGCATAGGTGTGCGACCCGCAAGTATAATAAGGCCCTTTTTTCTTGTAAATATGGGCCTTTTTGTTGTTATTGCCGTTTTATGGATGCATCCTGTTGTATCATCTTGGCGTAGTGCCAGAGATGTAATAGATAGGCAAAGGCAATTATATGATGCTTACCGTGCGCAAGCTACACAGTATCGTGATTTGCAAATAACGCACCATCATCACCACATTTTGCCATATGAGTATCTTGCTGCCGCTTTAGATGAAGTGCAAAGCCTAGCAAGGCATCATGGGCTTATTACTACACAGTTTACATCATCAGAACCTGCAAGTCATGGTGTAGCTATATATGAGAACTTTGTTGAAATAAGGGCTATTACGTCTTTTACGGGCCCGAAAATAAATGCCATAGAATTTATTGGTTACATGGCCGAAATGGCGGTATTTATACATAACACTCGTATGGATATCCTTGATGACGGAACTGTTACTTTGCGCGCCGAATTTTCTTTGTTTGGCCGGGAAGAATAGATATGTGCGGTCGTTTCTTAAATAGAAACGGTTATTTAGTAATATCTTTATGAATGCAAAAATATACTAGAGTTGTCCCATAATACCGGGGATACGATTTTGATAATAAGGGATAATGAGTATTATGGCCTGCAAAAACGAAATAATTCGTAAAACGGCATGAAGGGGGAAACGAGATGCGCGTATTTATGGACCAAACAGTAGTAAAACCGGCGCTTTCGGATGTTAAGTGCAACGTCTGCGGGCGCAGTATCAACAAAAACACCTTGGGCTATTTTGAGGACCATCTGGAAATTTCGAAGGCATGGGGATATCATTCGCCGTATGACGGTGAAACCCATATTATAGATGTGTGTGTGGGCTGTTACGAAAACTGGACCGCCCGGTTTGAGATCCCGCCTAAAGTGTCCTGCATTTGCCATACAGCGGGGGATGCGTTATGTATGTGTGTGTACTAGATTTTATAATACAAAAGGGACGCCAGTGATAGCGTCCCATACATAAATTTTAAGCTATTTGCGATTCTTAATCACGATTTTCATCTCACGTACGCATCGCGTTATATAGGCGCGATATCGGCTATTAGCGGTAGCATGCCTTATATTTAGCATATATATTCCTACAATTGTACCCCCTAGCATCATTAATGCTATAAATATCATCAAGCTAATGGTAATGGGGCTGGTTTGTGGGTTAGGCCGCTGTGGGCGTGGGTCCCCCTGCTCGTTTCCTGCGGTTATGTTTTGTTCCCATATGGCCGTTAGCATAATATCACCCCGCATAGCAAGCGGCATGTCCAAGGTTTCCCCGTCCGGCATGCGCCACCCTTTAAAAGTATAACCCTGACGCACGGGATCCGGAGGAAAATCCTCTAAGTTTGCAGCAAAGCGTGCAAAGCGCATACCTGTTTCGTTGTCTCTAAATGTCCCCGGGAATGGGTTAAACACCGCGACAAGGCGGTTGTCCGGCACTGCAACAGGCCGTGAAGAAAGTTGTGGCGGGTCTACATACCACACTGCCTCAAGGGTCATATCACTTCGTATAATTAACGGGGCAGATACAATATATCCATTAGACTGCCACCCGGCAAAATAATAACCGTCCCGTACAGGGACAGGCAGGCTTGTGATAACACTTCCATATGTAAAAGATTGGATAGGCAACGTACCGTGCGGCAGCCTGCCATCTGTGCCGGGATTATATGCTACCGCAAATCCCGATATGGTTTCGGCATTAATAATAGGTGCGAATCCTGCCAAAATAGTTGTGCTTCTTACCACCACAATTGGCGCGCTTAGCTGCTCCCCGTCAGAGAACCATCCTATAAATGTGTAGCCAGTGGGGGGAATCGGCTCTGGAAACTCATCAATCCTAAAACCGAAAATGCCTGTGCGTACACCGCTTACATCCTCTGCGAAGGAGCCGGGGTTTGGCGCAAAGCGAACGGTTAACTGGGGCATTGTGAGTGATGTATTGCTAAGGTTAAACCCAAACACAGGAAACGCCATTAGCGCCACGATGGCCGCAAGAAGTACTATTGCGTAAAGCCCCCATAACTTTCTCATCTTTCTCATTCTCCTGCCATTTATGTCGTTTCGTTCAAGATTGAACTTCAGGCTGCGTTTCAAATGGCATGATGCGTCTCCATTCAAAGCTTGCCTCAATTCATTTTGAAGCGGAACGGCTGTATGTACACATAGAGGCTTAACACCCCTATGCTTTAAAATTATTCGTTATTTGTATTATCTGCGTTGATTGGTTCGTTTGATTGCACAACGGTTTCGATTTCTGTTTCCAGCTTGTCATCGATTGCATTGCTTGATGGCTCGCTGATTGTTTCGGGTATATCCTCTGTTGTTTTAATGGCCGGTGAAGGGTAATGAATTGCTTGCAATTTTGTATCCAGTGTATCAATTTTTTCTATTCCCAGCTTTACGGTCATTATATGACGGCCCTTGGTAAGAGTGCCATCTCTGTCCCACCCAGCCTTATAAAGGGCTATAAATTCGGTAGGTTCGCTTCTGTGATAGCATACGGCAATAGCGTTCATGGCTTCGCCTTTGGTCTCTAGTGGTTTTTGAAGTATAACATCTGTATCGCCAGCAGCAATCTGGTCAAGTTCTTCGTCATCGAAGGCAGAGAAGCCGTAGTTCATAAGCTTTTCTTTAACCCAAGCGCCTTGCTCTGCCAAATACAGACCCACGGAAGCATAAGCAACCATAATCGGGAACACAATCATGACAATTAGTTCCCCGGCCCATACAGCCGCAAGCACCATACCGTTCCATTGAGTGCCGTTAAGACTCCATGTGCCTCGGGCATTAAAATAACGCAGGTTTTCTATAAATGAAAGGTAACCGCCCCCAAAAATCCCTACGCGTGCTTCACCAAATATGCGCCCCATATCAGAAAATGTTTGAACATCGCGGTGAAAATAAAGCATTTCGACCATGAGAACAAACCATAAATTCCACATAGTGTATACAGTTACAGCCAAGCTTACGATAACCACCACAAGCGATATAATGTCGTTGGTTATACGCATCAGGCGCTTAATAATCCAAACCAGAGCGGCCAACACCAACCCAAATACAAAGTTGGCAATTATATTAACCCATATATCATGGGTGTTGACCTGAAACATAATGTAAAAATAACTAAGCAGCACACCAACAGGGGTAAGTACCGCAAATAGGACAATAAGCCCTGCCAGATTACTATTCCTTTTTGCCTCGTTCATTTTGAACTCCTTCTTCGTTAGTAAAATAGGTGTATATAAATGCGTGTTTCGCTGTGATATTACATTATTATTGGCGGATTTACAAGGGTTGTTGCCAGTTGAAACAAAGTTGTAAGGACTTGTACTTATAGCATTTTTTATTTTACCCGTTGACACCCCGCCAGCCAAGCCGTATAATGCCATGGCGCAATCAAGAAACAGTCAGAAAGGAACATCCTAAATGCCCAAACTTAAACGCGGTAAACTAGCACGCCTAACCGCTGGATGGCGCGGTACTTGCCCATCATGCAGCCGCACAGGCGTGAAAATGTTGTGGGAAAAGAAGGACGGCGAGAATAACATCAAAGTCTGTAAAAGATGTAGTACTGTAGCTTAATCTTTCCCAATGTTGCCATATGTGCCGATATAGCTCAATTGGCAGAGCAGCTGATTTGTAATCAGCAGGTTTCCGGTTCGAGTCCGGATATCGGCTCGCTGAAAAGCCCGTAAAGTCAAAGTTTTTTTGACTATACGGGCTTTTTGTTTTCATGTTTGCTAATCGTTTTGGGGACTAACGTATCAAAATGAACCATCTTTAAGCAAGATGCTATGACAGCCCCTTTTTATTTATAAAATTTACTGGCACAAAAGGTTAACTAAAGTATATAATATGGACAAACATGATTGAAATAAGATTAATGCCACTTTTCACAAAAAGGAGCAATTCTATGTCAACCAATAACCTAAAAGTTTTATCTGTATTCGGCACCCGCCCAGAGGCAACAAAAATGGTTCCACTTATATTGGCCATGCAAGATGAACCAGATATAAACTCGTACGTATGTGTAACCGCCCAGCACCGTGAGTTGTTAGATCAAGTGCTTAACCCTTTCGGCATAACACCAAACTACGACCTGAACATCATGACCGTTGGCCAAAGCCTAACCGATGTAACAAGTCGCGTGCTATCTGGTCTTGCACCGGTACTTGCGGAAGTAAAGCCGGATATACTGCTGGTACATGGTGATACGATAACAACCTTCGCGGCAAGCTTAGCCGCGTTTTTCGCTAAGATATCTGTAGGCCATGTAGAGGCGGGGCTTAGAACCTATGATAAGTACCGCCCGTATCCAGAGGAGGTTAACCGCAAGCTGGTTACAGCCATTGCTGATCTGTACTTTGCTCCAACCGCCCAAGCCCGCGAAAACCTGCTAAAAGAAGGTATTCCCAGCAATGCCATATATGTAACAGGAAACACCGCCATAGATTTCCTTAAATATGCCGTAACTGATAACTATCGCTTCGAATGTGAGCCGCTAAACAATCTGGACACTACTAAGCGCATTATACTCATGACAGCCCACCGTCAAGAAAACTTGGGCCGGCCAATGGAAAATATCTGCAAAGCCGTACGCCGTGTGATAGACGATTTCCCGGATGCAATGCTGGTATGGCCTGTGCATCCCAATAAGGCCGTGACAGAAACCGCTCATAGGCTGCTTTCTAACCACGACCGTATACTACTGACTGCGCCCATAAGCCCCTTTGATATGATTAATATGATGAAGCGTTCATATATGTTGCTAACCGACTCAGGTGGCCTGCAAGAAGAAGCCCCGGCCTTTGACCTGCCAGTGCTGGTACTACGAGAAGTGACCGAACGCCCCGAGGGGCTAACTGCCGGAACGCTGGCCCTTGCTGGCGTAGATGAGGCTGACATATATAACCACGCCGCAAAATTGTTTATAGACAAAACACTATATGAAAAAATGGCTAAAGCTCCAAATCCTTTCGGTGACGGCTATGCAAGCACACGTATCATTAAAGCAATTAAGGAGCAAATAAAATGCTAGAATTAAAATGGATTTTCGGCGATAAAGGGCTAGAAGATGCTTACACTATTCGCCAAGAGGTATTTGTGCAAGAACAAAATGTAAGCGAGGCAGAAGAATACGATGGCACAGATGGCGCATGCATCCACTTAATTGCCTATGAAAACAGCATCCCAGTGGCCACAGGCCGCATTATGATTTCAGGTGATGACTTTATTATAGGAAGGGTGGCCGTCATAAAATCTCATCGCGGGCAAAATCTAGGTCTTGGCATAATGCAAGCACTGATAGATGCCTGCACTGCTATGGGTGGTGAAAAACAAAGGCAAACACTTCATGCCCAAACCCACGCCCGCGGCTTCTATGAGAAGCTAGGCTTCGTAGCTTACGGCGAAGAATTTGATGAGGCCGGAATCCCACACATAGAAATGGAGCGCTATGGTAGAATAAAATGCTGCAAAGGAGGGCAAGTGTGAAATATCCTCCAAGCGGATTTTCATACCAACTTATTTGCTCCGCCGATGAAGGAGGCATGAATTAAATCATGAGACTGGACAAATATCTTAAAGTAAGCCGTATAATAAAGCGACGCACAATAGCCAACGAAGCCTGCGACGCAGGCCGTGTAATGATAAATGGAAAACAAGCCAAGGCTTCCGTAGAGGTAAAACCCGGCGATATAATAGAAATAAAATTTGGTGACAAAATCACCAAGCTTGAAGTACTGGTGGTGAAGGAAGCCGTACGCAAAGAGGAGTCAACACTTATGTACCAGATGTTAGTGTGAAGTTATTCTATATTTATGTAACATTTTTCGGCCCATTTATCCACAAAAGATCAAAATATAAGCGAAATAATATGATTTCGCTAAAAAGGAGAGATGTATGAGATGTTCAATCTCAAAAGAGTAACTGGCCTTGCTATTGCCCTGATAATGGCAATAACTTTTTTGGCCCAGCCCTTAGTTGTGTTAGCCGATACATACGGCGAATCGTCAGTAGATTACTATTATGGTGAAAATGATGATTATTTGCCGTATGAGGCAAACGGCAATCAGCAAGTGGAACAAGATCCCTTAACGGTAGCAAGAATTGAATTTTTTGAAATATTGTATAACGCGATACCAGAAGTTACGCGTTTTGCATACCTATGCGAGGATTCAAGGGAAATTGCGCTATATGATTTTGATTATTTTGCGCGTTTCATGCTTGCGACTGTGCCTACAAAGCATATGTTTGAAAGACTTTTCGGCATTACGCTAGAAAATTACTTGGACAGCCTGCGCGTCATGATATATGACATGGTGCCGGTGCCGTCTTTCACAGCTTTGAGCATGGGCGGAGACAGATGGGCCGAGACACCTGAGGATACTCTGATGGTAGCTGCGGATTATATGTTTACACTATTGCTTTTATTTGTTTTCGAATTAGGTGGCTTTGGGCATTTCATCGTGCAGGAATTGCCGATGATAGAGCAGATGTTCCCCCTGAGTGCATTAATGGTGTATTACGAAGAATATATTCTCGAGACTCTAATTATGGAATTTGACGAAGCAGGGCTTGATGGTGAAAGAGCTGCGGATGCGCTTATGAGGTTCCATCAAGTCCACTACGAGCGTTATAGCACGCCGTCTGTATTGTGGTTTTATGACATTGACCCAGCCGAGTTTGATTTCGAAACAATATTAGAGCAAATAGGCTTTATGGACGAGAATAACATCACAACATACATTATAGAACAGGACAGGATTGCTTATGTCCACATCGCAAGCTTTATGAATAATATGGAAATGGATGCGGCTGTACTATTCCCGTTTTTCGAAGAAGTTCAGGATTTTGAGCATCTTATTATTGACCTAAGAGGAAACGGTGGGGGTTTTGTTGGTTATTTCCCCGCGCTTATTGTTAGCATGCTTATTGATGAAGATGTTTCCTTCTCGTATCCGGAGTTCTTTATCATGAACGAACTGAATGCCCCGCTTTTCGAAAACCCATCGTCAATGGCTTCTGCTAACCTATACGGAATATTTCCTGCGGCAGAGTTTGTCCAAAACATGGGCATGACCCAATTTAACCGCGATGATTTATCGATTTTGGACTATGTGGCAGTATGGAATGTAGTGTATTCCCCATCCGAATTTGCCATACCTTTTGGCGGCTATATTTGGATGCTGGTTGATGAAGGTTCAGCCTCGGCCTCTGTTATGGCTGCTAAGATAGCTGTTAATACTGGTTTTGCCACGGTTGTGGGTGTGCCTACTTCCAGAATCACTGGTGTCATTTATACCTTTGTTGCGTTGCCAAACACAGGAGTATTGTTTAGGGTTGACCTAGGCTACACTACCGACCAATATGGCCGTTCTATTGAAGAATTTGGCATAATCCCACAAATTCCTAACCTCTCAGGTATGGATGCACTTGAAACAGTGCTTGCCATTATTAACGGTGATGATAGCCAAGACCCTGCTGAAACTCATGCAGAAGATGACATGTTTAGGTATATAGACGGTGTACCCTTCGTACGTGTACGTTATATTGCGTACTTCTTTGGCGGCTCTGTAGAATGGGACGGGCCCAACCAATCTGTTATAGTAACCGCTGCTGATGGTAGTTATTTTGTGGTTGCGGTGTCTTATAATGGTGTGATCAACTATGATGACAAAGTGTATGTACCTGTCGAAAATATCGAGGTTGTTTTGAGTGGATTATTTGTATAGTGTTAGCCGTTTTTAAATGGTTGAAGAAGGGGCTGTTTTGTGAAGGAAAAGCAATCCAGCCCCATTATAAGTGAATATCCATGTTTTTTCCATTCTTTAGTGGGATTTAGGTCTGCTAATCAGAATGTTCGCTGGTCTGCATTATACTCTCCGGAGACTCTAAGTTGCAGGTTGTAGCCAGACTTGAATTGGCCGTTCGCCATATGGTCATACATTACGTGGAGTTCGTCATTAACTAATTTAACAAAACGAAAGAAATTAGACGAGATGGTGTATTTCAAAGCCATCTCGTTTTTATTTTGCTTGAAATGTGACCAACCTGTAACTCAACCGCAATCTTGACATTTAACAATTACCTTGCACTCAAAAATCAAAAGGAGATATTGAACATGAAACGGAACATGATTAAGCGTTTATTGGTACTGGCTGCTGCCTTGGAGGCTTTGGGTCTGGTGGCTTGCAGTGGCACGGTAGAAGGTCAATATCCACTTACACAATCAACGATAGTTGAGCAAGGAGCCGGGGGAACATCCAGCGACAATGTAAATGCCGATGGTCTTACTTTCAGAAAAAGTGTCAGTTCCGGCGAATCAGATAATATGGGAAGTATCCGAGGGGTCAATGGCAGTTCATCGCTATCAGATTTTAGTGACCATAACACTATTGCTAAACAAGCAGATGTTATTTATAGCTTGAAAAACGGAAATTTGGCTTCAAGGACTTATTAGTTTATTTAATATTGCCAATGCGTTTAGATTGTTGTACATTGTTTAAAGAGGATACTATTAGAGTTGTAACGAAATTCCGAATGGAGGAACAACATGAAGCTTGCACAAAACGTAGCACTTCTGCCTATAACCCGCGAGGGAATGGGGAATCTCAATCTAGTACTTGCATGGGACAATAAGCATCTGGTACTTGTAGACGCAGGCGTGCCGGGGCAAGAAGGCGCGATAGCCGAGGCCATAGCAAACGCTGGCTTTAACACAGAAGATTTGACTCATATCATCATCACACACCAAGATTGGGACCATGTTGGCAGTATATCCGGCCTGATGAAGCTGGCACCCACCGCAAAAATAGTAGCCCACGTGGAAGAGGCCCCCTATATAGACGGGCGTAAACTACCCATCAAATTGGCGGCAAGGCTTGAGCAGTATGATTCGCTGCCTAAGGAGCAGCGCGCCGGTGTAGACGACTGGAAAAATAATTACGATACTTCCCCCATCCATGTAACAGAGCAAGTGCAAGACGGACAGGTATTACCAATATGTGGCGGAGTAGAGATTGTGCATGTACCCGGGCATACGCCGGGGCATATAGCGGTTTATTTCCGCGAAAGCCGTATTATTGTGTGTGGGGATGCCGCCAATATAAGGGATGGTGTGCTGGTTGGCTCTAATCCTATTCATACACATGATATGGAGATGGCGGATAGGTCTTTGGAGAAAATAAAGGGATATGATTTATGTGGGGTTGTGGCCTACCATACTGGATATATGGCCTGTTGAATACGAATAAAATGTAAGCTGCATTAGCCTTGATTTATACCCTAAACCGATACCCCGCGCCCCACACGGTTTGTATATGTGTGGGGTTTTGCGGGTCATTTTCGATTTTTTCACGTAACCTGTTAATGTGTACGGCTACGGTTTTTAAGTCTCCGATTGCATCCATGCCCCATATTCGCTCGTATAGATGCTCTTTGCTGTATACAATGTCTGGATTGGAGATAAGGAAGATTAGCAGCTCATATTCCTTATTCTTTAGCTCAATTTCTGCGTTGTGCACATATACGCAGTGAGTTGCTGTGTTTGCGGATATTGGGCCTGCGTTTATTTCGTTGGCTTTGGTGTTTGTTTTGCTGCCGGTTTTTAGTCTTTCGTATTGGGCTAGGTTGGCTTTTACCCTTGCTACCAACTCTGTGGGGGAGAAGGGCTTGGAGATGTAGTCGTCTGCACCTAGGCCTAGGCCGCGTATTTTATCTGTGTCTTCGCTTTTGGCTGTTACCATTATAATTGGCACGTCAACTTGGCTGCGTATACTGCGGCATATTTCGTAGCCGTTCATGTTTGGCAGCATTAGGTCTAATATGATTAGGTCGAATTTTTCTTCTTTTGCTTTTATGTAGCCTTCTTGGCCATCGGTTGCTATGGTTACGCTGTAGCCTTCTATCTGTAAGAAGTCGCGTTCTATTTCGGCAATTGCTATGTCATCTTCAATAATTAGAATGTTCTTCATGCTGTGCCTCCGTGTTTTTTGTTGGTGGAAACGATTTATTTAGGGCATGATCGCCTTTGCCGGTAGTATCAAAATCAGAAAAAGGTTGTTCTTGAGTGTCACAACCAGTAAGCATTTACAATAGTATTGAAACTGATTAACTTTCTTGTCCCGGCAAGGTTATTATAATCCTTAGCCCGCCCTCTTGTACGTTTTCTGCGTGTATTGTGCCATTTAAACGCTTGATTATTTTTGACGAAATGGCAAGCCCCAAGCCGCTGCCGCCAGACGGATTATGCCTTGACACATCGCCTCTATAAAACACATCAAATATTTTTGTAAGCATTTCATCCTGAACGCCGGGGCCGTTATCTTGTATGATTATGACTATGCCGGTGCTAGTTTTTCTGCATGAAATATCGGCGCGGGGGGTGCTTACGGTGCAGTATTTTAGGCTGTTGTTTAAGATGTTTTGTATTATATTTTTGAATTGTACAGTGTCTATCATAACGGATTCGTCTTGTGTGTTTTCTTGTAGTGTGACTTCTAAGCCTTGTGTTTTGTATTCATCTGCTAAGCTGTTTACCATTTCGGCAAGTATGTGGCCTATGTTTATGGGTTCGATGTTTAGGGGAAATTCGCCTATGTCTATTTTAGAAAACATGAATAGCTGGCGGATAATGTATTCTATGTCTTCGGTTTTGGCTTGTATGATGTCAAGGTATTTTTCCCGCATTTCGGGGGTGGAGGCTATGCCTTTTTTTATCCCTTCTATATAGGCTTTTACAGAGGTTAGTGGTGTGCGTAAGTCGTGGGATATGCCTGCTATTAGTTCTTTTCGGCTGTTTTCATCGGCTTGCTGCTGCTGTACCATTTGCGACAGGCGGGCGGCCATTTCGTTGAAATCTTTGCATACTGTGTCGAATTCGTCGCCAGCTTTGTGGTTAATGCGGTGGGTTAGGTTGCCGCTGGCTATTTCTTTAACGCCGCTGGAGAGGGTGTTAATTGGTGTCATTATGCGGTTGGTGATGTATTTTGCTAGTAGTATGTTGGCTAGTATAAGTACCGTTAGTAGGTAGAATAGGATTATGGGGATGGTGAAGTTTCGAGTGGTTGTGGAGGATTCGAGGGTTTGGTGATGTGGGTCGGAGAGGATAATTATGAAGTCACCTAGGTCAGAACTATATAGGGAGATGTCGCTTGCTATATTGGTGAAATTGCCGTGTGTGAAGGCTTCGGCGGCTTGGGATTGGGTTATTGCCGGGATGTGGGGGGTGTCTGCGAAGCGGCCCCCTTGGCCGCCGCGGGTTTGGGTGGCAGGGTCTAGGGTTATGGCACGGATGGCTAGGAATAGGATGGCGGTTATTAGTATGGGGGATAATACCATTATTATGTTGGAGATTATTAGGCGGCGTTTTATGGTCATGGGGTACCTCACGGGTTTTTGGGTATTATAGCTTCTAATTGTTAATTGAGGGTAAACTGTGGGTTAAATCACTAAGATATGGTTAAGTAATTCTCTCGTACTCCTTAATTTGTCTCAAAATTGTTTGCGTGGCTTATACGCACAACATATAATATGGATATAATGGCAAACACAGGAGGTGCGGATCCGTGAACCTTATCCTACCCAAGCGCCCCGCGCTTATAAAGTATCCATTTATCCCGGTCAAGCGGGTCAATACCTCGCCGTTTAGCCATTGCCCCCAGCTCATGAGGGCATTTTTTATACCCATAGAAGTCTATATTAATTAAGCCCTTACCAGACGTAAGCGAAGCAAACTGCACAGGATAGTCCATAGAAGTAGCTACAGGTACAATAGCTTCCATTTCAACTTTCCCATCAGCTATAACCGGGGTATCAAACTCACCGCGCATTTCTATTATGTCGCCTATTAACCTACCTACTAGGGTTTCATCTGCGGTTAGCCGCAGCTTAACTAGTGGCTCCAACAGTATAGGGCCAGCATCTTCCAGTGCCCTCATCACAGCAATAGGTGTTGCAAGAAAAAAATCCAACGGGTGGGTATGAAATTTATGGTCTTCACCGCCTATTAACGTCACTTTCAGGTCTATAACTTCCCAACCCAGTCGCCCTTGTTTTAGGGCTTCGGCGGTAGCGGTGGCAACGTGATTTTGATAACGGTATTTTAGGGTATGGCCGTCAATTATGGATTCGTATTGGAATCCGCTACCGGTTGATAAGGGGTCTACTTGCAGTTTCACTACTGCCCAGCAGGGCTTTGGCATTGTATAGCGCTCCAGTCCTACGCCCCGGTTTTCAGGGGTCTCTTTATATATAACCGATGGAGCGGAGAATGATACCGCCAAGCCGTAACGCTCTAATAGCAAATATTCTAGGATTTCAAGCTGGATTTTACCCATTATGCTAACCACAAGCTCGCGTTCTTCTTTGTGCCAAGCATAATCCATTAATGGGTCTTCGTCAGACAGTTCCGAAATTGCTTGCAATAGTTGAATTTCTTTGCCCGTGGGGCCGATAACTTGCACTGTAAAAAGTGGTGCTGATATGCGCGCGCCGCGCTTAGCTACTATTTGGCCAATCATATCCCCAATTTTTGCGTTTGTGAGACCACATATTGCAGCTATTTCATTGCCGCTAATTTGGCCAGTGTCTTCACGCTTAGTACCCGATACCTTGCGGATTTGGGTGATTTTTTCTGTAACCGGATCCCCGCCACGATATAGGGTTACAGCGTCGCGGTTTTTAAGGCTGCCAGTATACAACCTCACATGGGCGATTTTGCCTAGAGCCTTATCATGCTCGATTTTGTATACAATGCCAGACGGGTCACCTGATCTGATAATAGGCATGGCAGGCAGGTATTTTTTTATGGCTGCGGCAAGCTGTGGTATGCCTATCCCGTTTATTGCCGCACCGTGGACTAATGGGAATGCCACGCAGGCGGCGGTTTGACGGATTAAGGCGGCTTCCGTACCCGCTGCTGTTGGGATTTGGCCTTCGAGGTATTGTGCGGCTAGTTCTTCATCGTTTTCGCATAGTTCTAGTATGCTGTCTTCTGATATAGGGTGGGTTTCAACTGTTGCAGTGGCTTCGCCGTGGTTTTGACAGTGGGTTACCGGGATGATTTTTGAGCTTAACTTGGTATGCAATGATGTAAGTACAGCCTCTGGTAGGCAGCCCAGACGGTCTATTTTGTTAAGAAAGATTATTGTGGGGATGCCTATCTCGCGCAGGGCTTTCCAGAAGCGCTCTGTTTGGGATTGTATTCCTTCGGCTGCTGACACTACCAGCACTGCCGCGTCAAGCACAGATATGGCGCGTTCTACCTCACCTGTGAAGTCCATGTGACCGGGGGTGTCTATTATGTTTACACGCAAATTATCCCACTCCATGGTAATGGACGCTGATGCTACGGATATGCCGCGCTCGCGCTCTATGGGCAGGAAGTCTGCTTGGGTGTTACTTTTGTCTACTGAGCCTAATACTCTTACTGCCCCAACATAGTAAAGAATTTGCTCTACTGTTGTGGTTTTGCCTGCGTCTACATGGGCTAGGAAGCCTAGGTTTAGTAATTGCAAAATTTACATCCTCCTTACTCTTTAGTGCCCCGCAGTACCATTGTCACAGAAACATTGGTGTCCCATTGTTTCTGGCCTGCATTGTATTGCGCCACTCTTTTATCGTACCTTTACAATGGTTGCGTCCCTGTCGGAGCCTGTGATTTTGGCAGCCGGATACCAGCGATTAAGAGCCTCGGCCAGTGCGCCCGGCCCAGCGCCTATTTCCAGAATGCTTGCAGCGTTGTTAATATCAAACGCACGCATATAACTTTCGCTAAATCTGTCATCGAAGCGCAGTTGCCTTGATAGGTATAGGGTTTCGATTCCTTGTATGCATGTTGACCAGACGTTACTCATTATGTCCTCCAATAACTTTACTAGTGATACCTCAAATATTATAAGCCTGTCGCGGGTGATATAGCATAACCTCTTTAATCACCGCAATGTCACGTCTTTTAATAAACTCTTTTTGAAGATTGTCGGGTTTAAAATCCGCTAGTATTTGCATTGCATGCTCTAACGGGTACCACCGTACAGTGGTGTTGGCGGCTATCTCATATTCCTCTAGGTGCAGTTCACCTTTTTCGCCTACAACCCGCGCTAGAAAATGATATTTCTCTTGCGTAAAGTCATGTTCGCCACGGTTTTCATAAGTCTTGCCTATTTCGCCAATAATTTCACACTGGCAGCCTGTTTCTTCCCACGCTTCGCGCTTCGCGGCTGTAATAAGGTCTTCGCCGTCATCTACCCCTCCGCCGGGCAGGCCATGAAGATCCCATGTACCCATATGAGAAAGTGCTATGTTATCTTGGCTGTCGAATAAGACGAGTCCTACCGCTATTCGTGGTTTGGCATGGGATAGCTTGTCCTGTCCGGTTATATCTTTGTCTATTAAGGTTAGTAGGTGCTTCATTATTTCCTCCTTATCGGTTTTACGCGTTATATTTCCTAAACTAATTGGATGTTCATTTGTGGTTCCTTTATGGATTTATGTGTTTTAGGAGTGTTCCGTTCTCTTGATTATCTCATCTTGCAGTGCTTTGCTCAGGTTGCCAAAGTAATCACTGTAACCGGCTACACGTACTATCAAGTCACGGTATTCATCTGGGTTTTCCTGCGCTTTAATTAGTGTATCGCGATCTACAACATTAAATTGGATATGATGCCCGTCCATATTGAAATAAGCGGTGACGATGCTTGCCATAATTTCAAGCCCTTGGTCGCCTGCAATCAAATTGGGTGTGAACTTCAGGTTTAGCAGTGTGCCGCCGGTGATGAGCTGGTCCATTTTTGCAGTTGATTTAAGTGCGGCGGTGGGCCCGTTAACATCCGCGCCTTGGGAAGGGGAAATGCCTTCAGATAGGGGCTTGCCGGACATCCGGCCGCAGGGCAGCGCTCCAGTAACCTCGCCAAAGTAGATATGGCAGGTGGTCGGCAGCATGTTTACCCTGTAATGGCCGCCACGTGTGTTGGGCCGCCCGGTTACGGTTTTATGATAGTAATGGAATATCTCTTGCATAATGGTGTCGGCTTTATCGTCATCGTTGCCGTATTTTGGCGCACTGTTGGTTACTATGGCGTGTATGTCGTCATGGCCTTCAAAATTAGCCGTTATTGCGGCAGTCAGGTGGCTCATGGGGAATAATTTTTCTTCGTAAACCGCATGTTTTATGGCGGAAAGCGAATCTGTCACGGTGCCTATGCCTACCCCCTGAATATAGCTGGTGTTATATCTTGCGCCGCCGGCGTTATAGTCTTTTCCTTTTGCGATACAGTCGTTGGTTATTATGGACAAGAACGGTACGGGTAGGTAGCGGGCGTAAGTTGATTCTATTATATTTGAACCTTCGGTTTTGATATCCACGAAATATTCTATCTGCTTTTTATACGCGCTTAACAATTCATTATAGCTTTTGAAATCGCATGGGCTGCCGGTTTTAAGGCCAAGTTGCTGGCAACTTATTGGGTCATAGCCGTTGCAGAGTGTAATTTCTAATATTTTTGGCAGGTTGAAATATCCTGTTAGAATGTATGCTTCATTGCCAAAGGCCCCTGTCTCCACGCAGCCACTTGCGCCGCCTTGCCTTGCGTCGGACATGGTTTTACCTGCGTTTAGAAGCTCTTGTATTATCGCTTCGGTGCTGTAAAAAGCGGGCTGCCCCCAGCCTTTGCGGGAAATTTCGCAGGCGCGTTTTAAAAATGCAGGTGGGGTTTTGCGGCTTATTTGCACGTTGGAGCTTGGTTGCAGTAGGCGCATTTCGTCCATACAGTCAAGGATTAGGTAGCTTACCTCATTTACGCCATCACTGCCGTCTTCAGCTATGCCGCCTGTGTTTATGTTTGCAAAGTCTGTATATGTGCTGCTTTCCTTTAAGGTTATGCCTACTTTTGGTGGGGCTGGTTGGTTATTGAATTTTATCCACAGGCATTCCAGCAATTCACGGGCTTTGTGGCTGTCTAATATGCCTATAGCACAGTCTGCTTTATAAAATGGGTAGAGGTGTTGATCCAGCCTGCCGGGGCTGAAGGCGTCCCATGGGTTAAGCTCCATGGTTACGCCTAAGTGTACAAACCAGTACATTTGGAGCGCTTGGTGGTAGGTTTGGGGTTTGTTTTCGGGTACTGTATCGCAATTGATGGCTATTTGCAGTAATTCGTCGCGGCGGGTGGGGTTGGTTTCCGTTTCTGCTAGTTTGCGGGCGAGGGCTGCGTAGCGTTTGCCAAGGGTTATTATTGCGTCGCAGCAGATGTTCATGGCTGTTAGTTGCTCACGCTTCACTGTTGCATCCGGGTCATTTTGGAAGTCAAGGTTGGCTATGGCTTGAGCTATGTCGCGCTTATGGTCTGCGAAGCCTTTATCATATATATTGCGTGAGCCTACAGTGTGGCCGGGGCCTCGCTGCTCCATAAACTCTGTGAAGATACCTGCGGCGTAGCATTGTTTCCATTTATGTGACATCGCGGATAGTAAGCGCTCACGCAGGGCGCGGTCTTTCCAGTAGGGGATTATGGTTTCTTCTTGAGTGTTGATGTCTGCCGGAGTTGTTTTGAAGGGAACAAGTTCGCGCTCGCTCATAACTTTTAGGTCGCCTGCGGTGTGGCAGCAGATTTCCGGGAAGCTGGGAGCAGATTGGGGGCCGGTGCCTTTTTCGCCTACTATAAGCTCGCCTTCGCTTATGTGTAGAGTCCTGTTTTCCATTATGTGTTGAAAGGCTCTGGCGCGTAGCTCTGGGGTAGATACTTTGCCTTCATATTGTTTATAGGCTTGGGTTTGTAAGATTGCGCGTTCTAGGCATATGCGTGGGTGAGTGGTTTCGCTTTCTTGCCTTAGGCGTCGGGTTCTTTCGGTTAGTCCACGGGTCATTGAGGTGTCCTTTCTATCACGGTTAGATTATAGGCAAATTATTGCGTCTAAACATTTCGGCCAGTTCGCACATATGGCCTTCACTTGGTGCGGAAAATTTGCCTTTCGCTGTCATCCCTATACGTGTGTATTTGTCGTTACCGATAGCGTGGTATGGCAAAAGCCGTATCTTTTCGACTTTGATTTTATCCTTTATGTACTGCATAATCCCATTCATTTCCGCGTCATCGCTATTTACGCCTTCTATTACAGGTATGCGAATCTCAATTCTTGCGACAGTATCACTAAGCTTTTTCAAATTTTCCAAAATCAACTCATTGCTAACGCCGGTAAACCGTAAATGCCGTGCATTATCAATAAATTTCACATCATATAAAAAAATATCTACATATTCCCGCACATTCTCAAATGCTTCAAACGGCACATGCCCGCAAGTATCAACAGCAATGTGAAACCCCTTGAGTTTCAGCCCGCTTGTAAGTGCATGTAAAAAAGCCCGGGGCTGGGCCAGCACTTCCCCACCGGAAAGTGTGACCCCGCCACTCGAGCTTTTATAGAATTCTGCGTCTTTATCCGCAATGTGTATTAGTTCATCCACAGTATAGGCTTTGCCCATGATTTCACGCGCACCATAGATGCATTCGTCATCTGCTATAGCACCGCAACTAACACAAGAGCGGCATTTTTCCGCATAAAACATAATCTGAGATTTATATGACAGGCCTTCGGGATTATGGCACCAACTGCATCTAAGCGGGCAGCCTTTGAAAAAGAAAGTCGTGCGTATGCCGTCCCCGTCATGCAGGCAAAATCTTTGGATGTTGAAAAGGATTGTGCTTTCCATTTCGTCACGCCCTGTAGGATATTTAGTCTGGATTATACACTATTCAAGTAACACTTGCTTGATTGTGCCTGATAATTAATGCAAAATGCATATACAAGCAATCCCGCCCCGAAGGGAGTGATACCCATAACACTGTTCAGCAACGAAAAAACCGGGAAATATATCATGATTTTACGCAAATCCAAACACTACACCCAGCAAGACCTTGCCGATAAGCTGGGTATCAGCCGCCAAGCCGTAAGTCTGTGGGAGCGAGGCGATACAATGCCTGACATAGCCTCATTGCCCGACCTTGCGCGGCTATTGGGTACAACAACCGACGCAATCCTCTCTGCAGGAGAAGATGGATTCGAGGGTTTTGATGAAATCATCAACAGGGTAAACCTAGTTAAGGCCAAGTCGCGCAACATCCCCAAAGACAAAGAAGTATATGAGTTTTTGGATGCGGTATTAAAACAAATTAACGAAATGATTGACAATTATGATTAAGAAGGGAGCAATAAAAATGGCAAACCATTGGCAAGAAATGACTGAACACTTGCAAGAGATGGCGCAAAATGTAAAGGGAAAAATGTCGGCTCACAGTATAAAGGAACAACATCACAAGATAAAATTAAAAGCCTACACCCAACAAATCCAGCATCTGGAATCTGAAATGGAACGCTTTGAAGGAACCCTTCAAGAAATAGAAGCCCGAATGGGCGAAGACATTACAGAAGCCACAATGGAAAAACTTGAAGAGATGTCCGAACGCGTAACCGAAAAAATCGACAGCCTCCAAGAAAGAATTGATGAGCTTCAAGAGAAAATCGATGAATCAGAAGAGGAATACGAACACTATGTGGACGAAGATATAATAGGCCAGCTATCCAATCTGCCGGGCCTAGGGCCGGAAATCAAGCCAAGCCGCGAGCCCGGTACGCAAGATACATGCAAAATAGATGTAGAAGTTTTTCGCGAATACGAGCGTAAGTACGCAAATATCTCACAAGAAGAGCGTGAAAACCGCCGCAACTACAGGCGGCAAAGCCGGTATAACGTAAACTTTTGCGCAAATGCGACAATAGATTCCTTCTGCTGTGCCCACAACAACAACGAGCGCCCAGAAAACCTGATAGACGACGATTACGGCCTTAAAACCAAATGGTGCGCGTCCAAAAGTCATATAACATGGAGTAACATGGATCCACACTGGGTAATCATAGATTTAGGCAGCGAAGAAACCTTTAACTATGTGCAAATAATAAAGGCAAGCCCCGGCAAAGTAGACAGATGGCGGCACGAACTGGATATGGCAGCGTGGCGGATAGAAGTAAGCCACGACAAAGAAACATGGACAGAGTTTAACCGCGAAACCGACGATGCCACCGACATATACGAGAAAATGTTCCAACATCAACAAGGGCGATATGTTAGGCTGTTGATAGATGCCGCCGAAGCCGACCCTAATAATAAAGCCGCCACTGTGCGTATATACCAATTCACATTAAAAATGATAGACACAAACGGAAAAGAGCGTAATATTACAGCTCGGGCGCATATAGACTCTTTTAGCAGCCAAAATAGCAGCGAGATGGCAAAAAACATCTTAAATGATAATATGCGCCGCAAATGGTGCGCAGGTGTTAATAATGCAAACCGGATTGCGTTACCGCACTGGGTCATAATAGATTTTGGGGCAAGCAGAACATTCAACCAGCTGCGCATGGTAAAAGCCAGTGGAGGTGGGGAAGCCAGACATTACAACATGTCGGCATGGCGCTTCGAAGTAAGCGACGATAAGCAAGAATGGACAGAGTTTAATAAGGAAACCAACGACCAAAGCGATATTTATGTAAAAACATTTGAAGAGCGTACTGGCAGATATATTCGACTATTGGTAGATGCTGCGGAGCGTGACCCGGGCAACAAAAACGGCCACGTGCGCATTTATGACCTACGCATAGAAATGGCCGAGACCGACACCAGCGACAATACTGTCACCTTCGACGACATAATAGACATAGCACCTTTCGCTAAAAGAGAAACAGTGGATAAGCTGGTAGAAAAATTAGCTAAAATTGAAAGGCTTGACTTTAGCAAAATCCAAGCAGTTTCGCAGTACCTGACAGAGAATGCTGTAGACAAACTGATTTCTGAAGCCTTCGAGCGGGATGATTTCAGCGCCATTTTTGCATTGGCACCCCACGCCTCAAAAGGGGCTGTAGAAAAAATAGCCTTGACTATGGATAGCACCGTGGAGCTAGATAAAATAAAAGCCTTGACACCATTTCTTGGTAAAGAAGCCATAGCTGGGATATTAATCAGTAGCGGGCAGCTAACAATGAGTAATTTACGTGCCTTAGCGCCCATCTTAGGTAGCGAACTTATCGACGAGCTTTTACGGAAGTATTGGGGGGAGTAGGAAAACAACTTACCGCATCAAAAATGCGAGCATCCATTCTCTTTTACAGAGGTGTGAATGCTCGCATTTTCATTACTCTATCATTTCTCCTAAAACCCTCAATGCCTCCATCAACTGTACATCGTCCGTAGGATCCAGGTGCCCAATCATACGGCTAAGCACTTCATCCATTTCCACAATAATATCCGGCGGGACACCAACCATATGTATCCGTGTTCCGCTTGGGGGGAAATATTCCGCAACGGTTGTTTTAACTGCGCTACCGTCAGACAGGGGGTACAAGTGCTGCACTATACCCTTGCCAAAGGTTTGCTCGCCTACAAGCACACCCACGCCAGTATCTCTTATTGCACCTGCCAAAAGCTCCGACGCGCTGGCGCTTCTGCCATTTATAAGTACTACCAGCGGTATCCCCAAGTAGCCTACCTCGGCGTAATGGTTCTCTCGCCGTCCGTTTGCGTCTATTACATAAGTTATAATCCCTTCAGGTACGAAGTAGTTTGCTATATATGTCACAACTGTAAGCACGCCGCCGGGGTTATTGCGCACATCAATGATTAATCCCGTCTTGCCCCTGTTGGTCAAATCCTCCATAGCCTCCCTAAATTGGGGCCTAGTGTTCAAGTTGAAGCCCTCTATACGAATATACCCAATGCTGCCGGGCTTCATTTCGTGGAAAACAGTGGGAATAACCTGTTGCTCACGAACTAAGTTTACATCGAATTGTCTGTCTTCGTTCGGTCGTTGAATCGTTAGTACGACCGGCGAGCCTTCCTGCCCTTTAACATGGTTAACAACCTCTTCAGTAGAGCGGCCGGTCATATCCATGCCATCTATTCCAACGATCTGATCCCCCGGCAAAATCCCAGCCCTTGCCGCGGGCGAGTCCCTAAATGGACTGATTATAGTTACGTAACCGCTTTCCGGATCCATCATCACGTTTACGCCTATACCCACAAAATCCCCTTCGGTACGCAGACGGAATGCTTCCAATGCTAGACTATCAAAATATTGGGTATACGGGTCGCCAACACCATCTAGGAACCCTCGGTACATATTCTCCAGCATCGCTGCTTTGTCCAGCGGCATGATAGATACTTCGTTAAGTAAGTTATAAATTTCCCTAATCTTGCTATTCGGGTCCGGCATGCCACCCCAGCGTACATCCCTGTCGTATGCGTTGTAGCCAAAAAAAACGATTACCATCAGTAAGATGCCTGAAGCCAAGCCTATCGCAAATGATTTTTTGTTATCCATATTCGCCTCCGGTTGAAGTAGACGGTGGTAGTTGCTAATTGCTTTGCATCAGACACCGTTTGTTCATATATATGTACATCTATCATGAATTATTGCACATAAATCAAATGATTAAAATATATGCGGAGAATAGCCTAAATAAAATATTGTAAAATTTTATCGAAATTTGCGGCAGAAAGGACTTGATTTTCCAGCGTTTACCATTTATAATACATATATGGCAGAAAATTACAAATTACTGCCTCGGCCATCGGCCATAATTTTCCAACATTATACCACATAGGAGGAAGAACATGGGAGACAAAAGAATTACCGTACTAATGGCGGACGACAACAAGGAGTTTTGTGATGTAATCACAAACTACATGGAGAAGTACAGCGACTTAGAGGTAGTAGGCGTAGCCTACGACGGGCTGGAGGCTTACCAAAAAATCCAAGAGCTAAAGCCTGATGTAGCAATAATCGATGGCGTAATGCCAAAGCTTGACGGGCTTGGGGTATTAGAGAAACTAAACCTCAACACGCCGCAGCAATACGCGCCCATATGTATAATCTTGTCGGCGATAACCCAAGACAAAATAACTCAAAAAGCTATTGAACTTGGGGCCGAATATTATATCGCAAAGCCCTTCGACCTAGAGGCGCTGGTGTCGCGTATCCGCCAGCTAAAAGAGCAGCTGCGCAGCCCCGCGCATCAGACAATAGGCGCACGCAATGTCAAGAACCGGTCGCTCAGCCTTGAAACTAAAATAACCGCTATTCTTCACGAAATAGGCGTACCAGCCCATATCCGTGGCTACCACTACATGCGCGAGGCCATTCTAATGGCAGTAGATGATTTGGATGTACTTAACTTCATAACCAAGGAGTTATATCCCACAATAGCAAAGAAGTGTAACACAACCGCCAGCCGTGTAGAGCGTGCCATCCGTCATGCAATTGAAGTAGCATGGAGCCGTGGAAAAGTAGATGTAATAGACAGCCTATTTGGATATACAATCAACAACCACAAAGGCAAGCCTACCAACAGCGAATTTATCGCACTTATTGCCGACAGGCTTAGGCTGGAGTTGAAGGCTAGCTGAATTAGTTATGATTGAAACCGTGGGGCTCTGCCCCAAACCCAGACTGCACGGGCGAGCGGTTCCGCGTAGCGGATCAACCAGCCCCGTAAACTTTTTGAAAAAAGTTTAATCAAAAACTTTAATATGAAACCGCGCGTTGCGCGGTTTCGGGCTTTACATGCGGTATTGTTTGACACTTCCCTTTGATAATTGCATAATGTGACGAATGATATCCTAATTCATTATGCAAAGGGCTTAGCCCTAAATCCGCCAACGCTGGGGCTAGTCGCGCAGGCGAAGCCTGCGGAGTGTAGCGTGGCTTTGCCACGCGGAGCGAGGGGGGCTTGGGGGCGTAGCCCCCATTCAAAAGGAGCCGTTAAATGTATCACATAATTGTTAACCCAATAGCCGGGAAAGGGCGGACGCTGGACAAGCTGCCGCTTCTGACCCGGCTTTTTGATGCCCACAAACTGCGATACGAAGTAATTGTGACCGAGTGTATTATGGATGCGTATGCCAAAGCAAAAACCGCATGCGCCGCCGGAAGCAATGGTATCATAGGCATAGGCGGAGACGGCACAATTCAGGAGATTGCCGCAGGCATGGCCGCCGCTTCTTACCCCGGCAATGTAACTGCGCCGCTGGGGATTTTCCCGGGCGGTAGCGGCAACGATTTTGTGATGACATTGGCCGGCGGCAAGGCTCAGGCATTAGCCCGGTATAAGGAAAAGAATATACAAGCCTCAGTAGAGGATTTTTTCACAGCGGTACGCACAAACCGCACAACCTCTATAGATTTAATCACGGCAAACGGTATGGCCTTTCTTAATATAGGCAATGTAGGGCTGGACGCGCGCGTGGTACAAAATGCTGTAGCGCTAAAGCATCGTTATGGGCGCTATGCCTATGTGGCGGCAGTATATAAAAGCATTGCCAAGCACACGAACATGCAGCTGGCTGTTGAAATTGACGGCAAAGTGCGAGAGGGTGAATACACCCTTGTGGCAGTATGCAACGGGCAATATTATGGTGGTGGCTTACACATTAGCCCACAGGCAAGCCTTTCGGATGGTAAGATAACATTGTGCTTTGTTACGGCCATGAGCCGCCCTAAAACTATGACTATTTTCCCATACTTAGTGGTGGGCCAGCATCACAGGTTAAAGGCAGTAAGCTATGTAGAGTGCGAAGAAGTATGCCTGACCCTTAAAAGCGGTGCAGAAAGCTTAAGCTTGGACGGTAATTTATACGAGGTTGTTAGCTCAGGCGGGAGCGGCTTTGCGGAGGAAGAGAAACGTTTCTTTTCACCGTATAAACTACCCGGTGCCGATAAGGGTGAGATGCGATTTAAAATCATGCCTAAGGCTATCAGCATCTATTTGTAGAAATAGCGAATGAAGCGGCTTGCCACTGACCCAAATATTAAAACTAAACCAATCCAATGAAACGGTAGCGATATCCATGAAAACCACAAACCAGTACTTCAACGAAAATCCCGCCGCCCTAACTGAGGAGCGAACTCTCAATCTAAGCATCTTCGGCATGAATTTCAAATTCCTATCCAACAACGGCCTATTCTCCTGCGACAAAGTTGACAATGCATCTATCATTCTACTTCAAAACATCCCACCCCTGACAGGCCGCGTGTTAGACTTAGGTTGTGGCTACGGCACAATAGGAGTCGTACTTGCTAAGCGCGACCCCATAACCCTTACCATGAGTGATATAAACCGCATAGCACTTAGCTATGCCGATAAAAATTCCAGAATTAATAATGTCAAAGCCGAATGCATCCACTCCGACGGTTTCGAAAATCTCATAGGCAAGTACAATAGCATAGTGCTAAACCCGCCTATCCACGCAGGTAAGGAGGTTATGTATAGGCTATATACCGAAGCGGCAGCTCATCTGGTTTCTGGCGGCGCGCTGTACATTGTTATCCATAAAAAACACGGCGCGGAAAGCACATTGGAAGCACTGAAAGGCATTTTTTCGGAATGTGTAACCCTTTACAAAAAGAAAGGGCTATATGTATTCCAATGCATAACCAAAAAGGAGGAAACATCATGAAAGCATTAATCCTAGGCGGAACAAAATTCATGGGCATACACTTAGTAAACACACTAATATCCGAAGGTCACGAAGTTACAGTAGCAACCCGAGGCAAAACTCCCGACCCATTTGGCGAGAAGGTAAACCGCCTGATAATAAATAGGCAAGACCCAGCCACCCTAAGTACCGCGTTAAAAGGCAAAGTATACGATGTAACAATTGACAACATAGCCTACGCCTCAAACGAAGTAAAACACCTACTGGATGTATTAAATACACAAAAATACATCTTAACCTCAACAGTATCTGTATACGCCCCAAATTTTCACGAAAACATGCGCGAGGAGGAGGTTGACACCAAAACCATCCCCCTAAAATGGTGCAACTACGAAGACTATCCCTATGATGAAGTAAAACGCCAATCCGAAGCCGCGTTGTTTCAGGCCTACCCAAACCAGCAATCCGCTGCGGTAAGATTCCCATATATCTTCGGCCAAGATGACTACACAAAGCGCCTGTACTTCTATATAGAAAACGTATTCTGCGAGCGCCCTATGCATATTGACAATTCCACAGCCCGCATGTCATTCATTAATTCATATGAGGCCGGCCAATTCCTAGCACATGCCGCTACCGCGCCAGTAACCGGCTACGTAAACGCTGCAAGCAATGGCACAGTCTCCATAGAAGAAATAATCCGCTACACCGAAAAACGCACATCTAAGAAGGCTATAATAAATGAAAATGGCACGTCCGGACCCCTAAATGGTACGCCTACTTTCGGTCAAGACACCGCAAAGGCACAGCTAACAGGCTTTACATTCAAAGAAATTAATGATTGGGTATATCCGTTAATTGACTACTGGGTCGATGAGCTTGAAAAACGATAGCATTTCGTTGATAACTTTGCAGAAACCCGCTATTTTACAGGGTTCTGAAATTTGGTTGGGAAAGAGAAAATTTCAGTTAGAGTCCGTTGGTTTCCGTTAGATTTGGTTAGAGTGTTTTAATACGCCGTCAATTTAGGCGGCAAGGTTTGATATTTCAACACAGAGGAAGGTTTAATAGGTGGAAAACTATGAAGCATCTGATTTCTTTGACAGACAAAGATATAACAGGGTCTGATAAGTTATCATTAGCCGAGCCACGGATAGCAGTGGGAATTGTTTTGCTTGATGCTAATAACAATATTGCACTCTCTCATATCGGCATATGGGATTTACATGGTTTGCCTGGTGGCGGTGTTGATGATGGAGAGGATTTTTTGGCAGCAATAAAACGTGAAGCATGGGAAGAAACCGGTTGCCAATGTGAAGTTATTAGAGAAATAGGCAAGACATATCAAAATAGTGAAAGTGACGGTTTTGTGCAGGAAAAATATTATTATCTCGCAAAAGTTGTTGGAGAAAAAGGGGATTTACATTTAGAGGACTATGAAATAGTTTCCAAAACAACGGTGAGGTGGTATCCGCTAGAGCAGGCTATGCAAGTTATTTCAGAGCGTAAATCGGATAGTATTGGAGAAGAGTTTATGAAAAGACGAGATATGGCAGTATTGAAAGATGTCCTGTTATCGTTTCAAGAAGGCTAAACAATTTTCCACAACTGCCAGTCGGCAAATCGTCGTCATGGGGATTCCAGAACTACCCGCGACTCCTTGATTTTACTCAAATCTCGAACGAATGCTCGGGTTTCTTGAAAAACGATAGCGTTTGATTGATAGCTTTACAGAAACCCGCTATTTTACTGGGTTTTGAAATTTGGTTGGGTATGGGGAAATTTCAGTTAGAGTCCGTTAGTTGCCGTTAGATTCGGTAAGAGTGTTTTAATATGCCGACAACTTGGGCGACAAGGCACTGTTCGATATAAAGGAGATGCATTTTAATGCGTAATATTATTGTCGTTCCATATGATGAGAGATGGGAAGCTGAATTTGAAAAAATTAAGAATGAGATATTGCCAATCTTAGGCGATTTGATAATATCCATAGAACACGTTGGAAGTACATCTGTAAAGGGCTTATATGCAAAACCGATAATTGATATGAATATTGTAATTGATAGCAAAGATATATTGCCGACTATCGTTCAAAGGTTAGAGAAAATCAACTATACTCATGTGGGGGATTTGGGAATCAGTGACAGGGACGCATTTAAATACGTTAATAAACCACATCTCATGGAACATCATTTGTGCGTTTGCCCAAAGGATTCCTTGGAACATAATAGACACGTTACCTTTCGAGATTATCTAAGGCTACATCATGAAGATTGCGAAAAATACAGTAAAATAAGAATTGAAATGGCAAAAAAATTCCCTCACGATATTGATAACTATATCAATGGCAAACAGACTGTAATATTAGAAATTTATGAGAAGTGCGGCTTAGACATTTCATATAAAAGTTGTTAGCAACTCTTTCAAAATAAAGGAGGATTCCCATGCAAGCAGCAGTAGCAAAACAATCTGTTCATAATCTAGTAGAAACCCTGCCAGCGTCATTATTACTCGAAGTTGCCAACTTCATCTTGTTTATCAAAATGCGTGATGAAAACAGGTTATACAAAGATTTGGAAGCCTTGAGCGTATCCAGTACAGACTTTTGGAATAACGACATTGATGACGAGGTGTGGAACGATGTATAACCAAGGTGACATTCTGCTCATACCCCTACCATTCACAGACCTGTCATCGCAGAAAAGACGACCTGTGCTTGTGTTGTCCAAGGACGATTACAACAATGTCGCAGATGATTTAATTGTAGTGGCTATTACGTCTTATATTGATTCAAAGCCATATAATGTTTTGCTATCAAATGATGATATGGCAGATGGGACACTAAAAGTTGATTCTTGTATCCGTGCAGATAAAATTTATACCTTGTCACAGCGCATTGTTGTTAAGCATTTCGGAAAAGTTAAACCCCAAATAATTGAAAAAACTAAGAATAAAATTATCGAAGTGGTGGAAAGCCCATCTCTTGATGAATAATTTAGGAACAGACTTTAATGTGCTTCAAACATATTTCTACAACCGTCAGTCGGCAAATCGTCGTCACGGCGATTCCAGAACTACCCCCAACTCCTTGATTTCACTCGAATCTCGAGCGAATGTTCGGACTTCTAGAAAAACGGCGAGGATAGCCTTAGTAGTTTAGGATAAGTGCAAAAAATATTTTGAACGAGGGGAAAAATAATGCGAAAAATTATTTTGCTAATTTTTATGATTTCTATTTTGTTATCCTTTGTGTCGTGTAGCGGTGGAAGCGAAATGGTGTACATCGGTAATGCGGAATCTGAGCCGAACATAGAAGTAACTGAATCATTTGAAGAATATTTGCAGGATATAGAAACTTATGAAGCGGGTAGTTATGATGCTTTTATGCTTTTTGACGAGCTGTGCCCCCATGAGGATGTGCCAATTCCAACTACCCCACACCCATTTGCTACAGCATTAAGGGAGTATATGGCAGGTTACGATGGTGTTGTACGTGCATATTTAGCGACTTTAGATGATGATGGCGCAATAGGAGTCCTAACTACAAGACCCACCACCAGATTATTATTTGACTACGATAGCAGAGAGTATCGGTATGGGCCTTCAGGAACGCTGTTTTATATGCAGGATGGTGATTTATTTCAGATTGAAGTATCGGGCTGGCTTTTTGTGGCGGGAAGATACAACCGATTGATGGAACGCCTTTATGCGCACACCCATCTAGTAGAAGTTATTTATAAACTGGAATGCGGCAGGTTGGAAATTTCAACACTTCTGTCGTACTTCTCCGACGAATATTTATCATATCTATATGATGACGAATACGACATTGTTGCAGAACGTATAGCTGAACGTGATGCACTTACCGAATACGCCAGAGAAAAATATGGGTTTGTTGCACAGTTGCCCCCTTACTTCGGACATATGCGAAACACGGAATGCCAAACCGCTCAAATCCTAGAGATGACTATTAACTGTGTACCTAGCCTTGCCCAATAATGATGCGCATAGCATAAGCATCGTCTGCTAATTTGGGCGGCAAGGGAGTTTCAAGGAGAGAATGGCGCATGTATTTTTCTATGGACGAAATTGGTTTTGGAGGGCGTTCACTTCACCCCATCACTTTATAGCAAGGATTTTGAGTTAGATTTAAATAACATTCCTGACTATTTCCAAGATTTTAAGCTGACCGATTATAATTCTTTTAATACCGCTTTGGAAATTAAAGCAACTAACTGATAGCGTTGCCAATAGTTTGGCCATGTTAAGCCAGCAAGAGCGAGAATAGAAAAGACGCACTGGCTATCTTAAACAACCAAGGAGGCAAGGAATGAAGAATATTGTTTTATGCGGCAGTATGACCTTTATTGAGAAAATGAAGGATTTCTCTACGATATTATCAGGAATGGGTTTCTATCCAATAGTTCCAGAGGAGGGAAATTGGAGCGAGATTAATGATAAAGATATAGACAAATACAAAAGAAAAGTATCACGTGACCATTTTGATAAGATTGCGGATAAGAGCACATATGCTATTCTTGTAGTAAACGAGGACAAGAACGGCAAAAAAAATTACATTGGCGCAAATACATTCGCGGAAATTGCATTGGCCTTTTACTTTGAAAAGGAAATTTATATTTTGAATGATATATATCAGCCATACAAAGATGAATTATTAGCATGGGGTTCTCAAGTGCTAAACGGTAGCATCCGAGGAATTGGCAGTCAGCCTGTGACACAAACTTATGAATTGATTTCCGAATGGAGAGAAGTATATAAAAGCGGAAGCAAAGCTATTAAAATATATTCTCAAGAAAAATCGCATGATTATGTGGCGGGAAAAGCGCGTATACAATCATTGGTTTATAATGCAGGCCTACCCGTTCCACTTGTCTATGGCGTAAAAGAATTCGATGGACGATTAGCGATAGAAATGGATTATGTAAAAGATGAGTCTTTTATGGATGAAAATGTAATTGGTGATATGCGCGTAGAAGCGTTAGAAGTTATGGCAGCATTACAAAACAAGTTAAATGCAATTAATGCAGAAAGTTTTGGCTTACCTAAATTTTCAACGCTTATAGCCGATGAAATTAAACAAACCCGTTTCTTAACAGAGCAAATTAAAAGCAAGGTGCTTGAATTATTAAACCGCTTGGACATAGGAAAATTAAATCTTTGCCATGGCGATTTCCATGGAGGGAATATTATTTTCGATGGCGAAAAGCATTGGATAATTGATTGGGACGGAGCGTCAACAGGCGACCCGGCGGCAGATGCGTGTATGACGTATTTCTATGAAAAGCGTTTTCACCCGCATGCCGCAGACATGTATTTGCACTCGTACTGTAAATATTCTAATATCAGTCAAGACGAAATTCTTGCGTGGCAACCTGTAATTGCGGCGTATCAAGTTAATATCAATACTAAGGCAGAACGTGATTTTATTCTAAGTGTTATTAATAAATGGTACAGCGAATAATTCAAAAAATGGATTCATATCAAGTTTTCAAAATAGAAAGGGGAACAACCATGTCAAATCCACAAGGCATAGTAAACCAAACCACAGTAAACACCTTACGCTTCCTAAGTGTAGAAGCAATTCAAAAAGCCAAAAGCGGCCACCCTGGCCTACCAATGGGTGCCGCGCCAATGTCTCTAGCACTATGGGCCAATATGAAACACAACCCCAAAAATCCCAACTGGCCAAACCGCGACCGCTTCATACTGTCAGCAGGCCACGGCTCCGCTCTGCTTTACAGCTTACTTCACGTATTTGGCTACGATGTAACAATAGATGATTTGAAAAATTTCCGCCAAACCGGCTCCACCACCCCGGGCCACCCAGAGTACGGCCATACCCCCGGCGTCGAAATAACCACAGGCCCGCTGGGCCAAGGCATAGCCAACGCTGTAGGCATGGCATGGGCAGAAAACTACCTAGCCGCCCGCTTCAATAAACCAAATATGGCACTGGTAGACCATTACACTTACGCCCTATGCGGTGACGGCTGCCTGCAAGAAGGTGTGGCTGCCGAAGCAGTATCTCTGGCAGGCACACTAAAGTTAGGCAAGCTAATCTTGCTATACGACTCCAACGACATAACAATAGAAGGCGACACAGAAATATCTTTCACCGAAGACGTAAAAGCCCGCTTCACCGCAAGCGGCTGGGATGTGCAATATATAGAAGATGGCAACGATATGGCCGCTATTACCGCCGCCATAGAAAAAGCTAAAGCCGTAACCGAAAAACCCTCATTTATAGAAATAAAAACCGTAATAGGTTTCGGTGCGCCGAAACAAGGCACTGCCGCAGTCCATGGTTCACCACTAGGCGATGAAGACATTATAAAAGCCAAAGAGAAACTAGGCTGGTCCCACACAGAAGTCTTCCATGTGCCACAAGAAGTAGAGGCCGCCGCAGATGAATGGCAAAAAACAGCCCAAGTAAGCGAAGATGCATGGCGTAAACTAGCTGACAACTACAAGCAGTCTCACCCTGACTGCTGGCAAGCGTGGCAAGACTGGCAAGCCAACAAACTTCCCGAAAACTTCAGCAATTTAGAAGCCACTTTTGGCGAGTTGTTTGACCCGGAAACCGCGCTGGCCACCCGTGCATCATCTGAACGTGTACTGCAAAGCCTTTCCAAAAAAATACCGCAGCTGATAGGCGGCTCCGCAGACTTAGCTCCCTCAACACTCTCTATTATGAAAGATAGGGGAAGTTATAGTCCCGCTAACCCCACAGGCTCCAACCTGCACTTCGGTATACGCGAACACGCCATGACTGCCATTGCCAATGGAATGGCCGCATACGGCAGTCTGCGCCCTTATGTAGCAGGGTTCTTTGTATTTAGCGATTATATGAAGCCTGCAATGCGCCTCTCTGCCCTTATGGGCCTGCCCGTAACCTATATCATGACCCACGACTCCATAGGAGTAGGGGAAGACGGCCCTACCCACCAGCCAATAGAGCAACTGGCCGCGCTGCGCTCAATCCCCGGTTTTTGGATATATCGCCCCTGCGATACCCGTGAAACAGCGGCGGCATGGGTACAAGCCCTGTCAAGAGATGACGGACCAACGGCACTCATCCTCTCCCGCCAAAACCTACCGCTATTAGAAGGCACAGGCGAGGGTGCATATAAAGGCGCTTACATCCTAACCGACGCGGTAAACCCTGCCACCGGCCAGCCCGACATCCTGCTGATGGCAAGCGGCTCAGAAGTAGAACTAATAGTGGGTGCTGGGGCCGCGCTTAAAGAGCAAGGAATCCATGCTAGGGTTATAAGCATACCGTGTATGGAAATCTTCGATGCACAAGACGAATCATATAAAGAAAGTGTAATGCCTAAAGCTGTGCGCGCAAGGCTTGCTGTGGAAGCAGCAAGTACATTCGGCTGGCATAAATATACCGGCCTAGATGGTGCGGTAATAGGAATAGACAGCTTTGGCGCGTCTGCCCCGGCGGGTGAGTTGTTTAAGGCCTATGGCTTTACCACACAACATGTTGTAGACAAGGCTAAAGAAGTATTAAAACGCTAGCAATATATGCGCAATACCGAATCCCGCATCGTATTCGGTGCGGGATCAGGTGAGATACATGGCGAGCACATAAACAGCTGGGGATTGAATCTAACACATTGGTTATATTTACATTAGACAATGGTACGCGCATAGCCGAAGGCGGAAGTTACTCATCTCTTAGAGGTGCGAAGACGGAAAGCCGGGACGGCGGACTTCGTGTGCCATGCATTTTTTATTGACCCGGCACAATAGCCCCCGGTGTATGCAGTGGTTTAGCCGCATCAATGGATTTTTATCTGACTAATGTGTGTAGATAATCCAAAGCCATTAACAAGTTATAACCCAGAACATCCGTATTACATCGCAATGTATGATTTGCATGGACAGGGATGACATTGTACAGTAAAGGTTGTTAGAGATAAGAATTTTCCTCATAGGAGGTTATGTCATATGAAAATCGAAGTGATTGAGGAATATTTTGATAAAATTTTAACTCCAAAACTAAGTTCACTAAGCATTATAGAGGTAGATGCAAATCGTGTTATATCAACGGTTCGCGAGCAAATGTTATCATGCATTTATCATTGGAACGATATATCATTTAGAAATACCATCCTATTCATAGGCAAAGAGGAAGGAACATACTATTTGCCAAAGGTGAGAACCGATATCAGAAATTTCGTTGTTGTTACTTTAAGAAATTCCGCCCTTGAATCTATTCATGCTGACTGTAATCAATATAGTAGTAAAAGTCGTATACGTTTAAGTAGCAGTAGCATAAGGGAAATAACCGCTGCAGCCTTAAAGTATTTTAGGGATGTCGATTTTGAAAACATATCAAATGGCATAAACCCGCTCGAGTGTGATATATATGGCGATTTGGCAAAGAAATATCCTATGGCATGGGCAGCAATTGCAGAACTTGCTAACTCTGATAACAATACAATTACTTATAATCCAGTCTCAGCGGGAAAAATCTCGGCTCTTGGTATCAGTTACGGGCAGCCAAAGTTAGCGAAGGCGCAAATTTCTAGCAATAAGCGCAGCTTATCAAGGGTTGTTGTAGAGGACGGTTATGCGACAGTATTAAATCGTGAGTTAAAAAACATGCTTAAAAATGTAGTTGCCGCAAAAATCCCATTAATCGTGGATGGGTTTAAAACATTAAGCCGGAATGTTGATATTTTATTTTTTGTTATAGAGTACCTTTTAGGCAATGAACTTATGCTTGTAACTACAAATTATTATATTTCTAATGGATATGTGGAGCGCCGGATAACACCATTAAAACCCGGAAGCACTGTTAGGGAAATGAGGTCGAATTACTTAAACAGGGAAGGAATCTCTGATGCGCATAGGCTCTGGCTTGAGGCAGTAATAGAAAATAGCTAAGTTTTGCGTGATAGATAATCAAGTTAGCGAATTTAGATTTGTAATGAGGAGATTTGCATGCCAAAAGATGATAGCATAAAGAATGAGGATAAGTGGGATTTTTCCGATTATGCTTTTACTATAACAGGAATAATTGTTGCTATACTCTTAGTTGTTCCCGAAATACTATATTCTCAATTTGGAATAAGCATCCTAGGAGGAAGTTTAGGTAATGATATCCTAGAGATTGATGAGATGCCGGTGTATGAGTATGGTTATGAACCTAGATTGTGGAGTATTAACCGGCTCCGCGCATTGTCACCATTGTTGTTTCTTTTGACTACAACTATCGTTTTCTTTAAAGACGCGATTGATGCGAGAAAAAGCGGAGGATATACAGGCTCGCTGTTTACGCATACTTTTGCGTCTTTATTTGAAGATGCAATATATATGGCGATTACTACAATAATGGTATATGGGGCAGTACTAGTTGGTGCAATGTATGCGTCGTGGTTAGCCGGGCCAATAACATGGATTTTGTTCGTTTTTATATTCCCGTTTGTAAGGAAAAAGGATGATAGTGCTGGTGAAGCTGATACGCCGTGGTTATTATTGTTTATATTTGTGATTGGAATTATTGCCGAAGCTGTAACAGGAGCATGGATTGCTTTTCCGCTGTCATGGCTTATTATTTGTGTAATTAAACTTGTAGATGTAATTCGCGGAGGCAAGCATTCTGTTGACACAGTTTTTGATATCTTGTATTACACTTTCTCTGTTATTCTTATGGCAGTGGGGATAAGTTTAGATTTTTGGATGGCATCGTGGACCGCGTTTCCTATAGCCATATTTATTTGTTGGGTCGTAAGTAAGTTTAGTAGGTTTAAAAAAGTTAAGGCAGATAATAAATAGTATAATATGTACACAGCCAGCCCCAGATGGAAGGAGCAAAAAATGACTCACAAGCAAATTTTAACCCCCAACACCCCAAGCCTAGGCTTTGGTGCAATGCGTTTGCCTGACCTTGACCTGACAAACAAAATGGTAAACGTCTACATGAACGCAGGCTATAACTATTTCGACACTGCCTATGCCTATGAAGGCTCCGAAGAGTTGCTTAAAAACACATTGGTTAAGCATCATCCCCGTGAAAGTTACATGATCGCTAACAAGCTTCCACCATGGGAAATCGAAAAACCCGAAGATAGAAAGAGCGTACTGGAAGAATCCCTAAAACGCTGTGGTGTAGACTATTTCGACTTCTATCTTATGCATTCTCTCTCCGACAACCGTGAAAAGCACATAGAAGAAACAGAGATATTCGAATGGGCTTTTGAGCAGAAAAAGCGCGGGCTACTTAAGCACGTAGGCTTCTCCTTCCACGGCACGACCCCGTACTTAGAGCGATTGCTATGCCGCTATCCGGAGACGGAGTTTGTTCAGCTACAGCTAAACTATATAGACGTACTACGTGGCCAAGCAGGCGAGTGGCAGGCACTGGCCCTAAAGCATAACAAGCCAATTGTAGTAATGGGGCCAGTTAAAGGCGGCTCACTGGCCGCACTGCCCCCCTCGGCAGAGGCCCTGTTTAAAGCCTACAACCCAGCCCGTACAATGTCCTCATGGGCAATGCAGTATGCCGCCACATTAGAAGGCATATCATGCGTACTTAGTGGAATGTCAACTTTCGAAGACGTTGAAGACAACCTAAAAACCTTCGTTGATCTAAAGCCCCTAACAGCCGAAGAGCATACTTTGTTTGAAAATGTTCTAATAGAAATGAGCAGGGTATCCAGTATAGCCTGTACTGCCTGTAAATATTGCCACAAATATTGCCCGCAAGGGATAGATATAGCCACAAGCTTTTCCCTCTATAACGAACTAAAACGCGGCAGCGCCCGCTGGAACCGCCAAATGTTGTACGGCCTCTTGGACCCTAAGCCTGATACTTGTACCGCCTGTGGTCTATGCTTAGAGCACTGCCCTCAGCATCTGGATATTCCTAGGGAACTGGAAACGGTAGCTAAGGAGTTTAGCGAGTAGTGAAAATGTACTTACACAGAGTTCTGCACCGCCTTTGTTGGTAGCATCAAACCTGAAAAGGTTTCACCAAAGTATCAAAACCAGAAAAGTAACACAGGAGGTACTTATGGGCATCAATGAAGTAAAGTATATTCCATGCAAATGGGAAGATATACATGCACTCGTAGAGGAACATCTAAGAGTTAGTAACATAACAGTCGAATCATTTTGGGAAGACCATGTACTTCAAAGCAACCACTACAAGATGGTAATTAATGATGAAATCGCTGGCTATTTTGCCATTCACAAAAAGAATACTATTATGCTGTTTAATGTATTCCCCCCTTATGCGAATCACTCACAAGAGTTGTTCGCAAGGGTTAAAAAGCATGAAGAAGTAACAAACGCGATGGTTGCAACAGGCGATGAAGTTTTCCTCAGCCACTGTTTTGACAACTTCGCGAGAATAGAAAAGCAAGCGTATTTTTCCATATATACAGAAAAAAGTGTACCGCCAGAACGCAAGAAGGCATTAAAGCTAAAGCTTGCTGATATTGATAAAGATTGTGAAATACTAAAGCTAAGCGGGGATTTTCTTGATGATATAATTGAAGATTTGCGTGATGGTGCCAAGCATATGAACGTATATATTGTGGAGTACGAAGGTAGTGTAGTTGGGTTTGGGGTTATAGATTATGGTAGAATATTAAAGGATATCTCAAGCATAGGGATGTATGTATGTGAACAATACCGAAGGCAGGGGATAGCCGCAAACATATTAGAGCAGTTAAAGCTAATTTCTATTGAAAACGGCTGCCGGGCTTTTTCGGGATGCTGGTATTACAATCATAATTCTAAAAAGAGTATGGAAAGTGCTGGTGCATATTCTAAAACCCGGTTGATTCGGTTCTATTTTTAGTATTGTATGAAATGAATTGCTATCATTAGTTGCCATGATTGCTTCTACCAATAATATCAAAACAGTTACCCCAACTTTCTTAATTATTCCTTTCCAAACAAGAAACTCCCAAAAATCTCCGCAAAACCACAAAAATGCAAGCCACCAAGAAAAACCAAATGATTTTCCGGGGAATTTACCAGAAAATCATCTGAAATCGCCCATAACAGGCAATAACTATATTTGCATAAACAATATCCCAATACTAAACTATTCAGGCGTTAGCACTCATTAAATAAGAGTGCTAACAAACACTGAAATAATATCCAAATTTCTTATTGTCAACCAAAAACCACAACATAAGGAGGAACATCATGAACCTAAAGCCACTAGGCGATCGCGTAGTAATCAAGCAGCTAGAAGCGGAAGAAACTACCAAATCCGGCATAGTGCTTCCCAGCCAATCCAAAGAAAAGCCCCAGCAAGCCGAAGTATTAGCAGTAGGCCCCGGCGGTGTTGTAGACGGCAAAGAGATTAAAATGGAAGTAAAACCCGGCGACAAAGTTATCTACTCAAAATATGCCGGTACAGAAGTAAAAGTAAACGACGATGAACTAATCATCGTAAGGCAAAACGACATTTTGGCAATAGTAGGATAAGGAGGCATTATACATGGCAAAGCAAATTAAGTACGCCATTGACGCGCGTACCGTTTTAGAAGCCGGTGTTAATAAACTGGCCGACACAGTAAACATCACCTTAGGCCCCAAGGGCCGTAATGTGGTGCTTGACAAAAAATATGGTACGCCGCTAATAACCAACGACGGTGTTACCATAGCAAAAGAAATTGAATTAGAATGCCCCTTCGAAAACATGGGTGCACAACTGGTAAAAGAAGTAGCCACCAAAACCAACGATGTTGCGGGAGATGGTACAACAACCGCGATAGTGCTTGCCCAAGCCATGGTACGCGAAGGCCTTAAAAATATAGCAGCTGGCGCAAACCCAATCATCCTTAGAAACGGTATGCAAAAAGCCACAGACGCGGCAGTTGCCGCTATCCAAGGCATGACCCAAAAACTTGACGGCAAAAACCATATCGCAAAAGTAGCCGCAATCTCCGCAGGCAGCAAAGAAGTAGGGGATATGGTTGCAGAAGCGATGGAGAAAGTATCAAGCGATGGCGTAATCACCGTAGAAGAATCTAAAACCATGAACACCGAACTCGAGTTAGTAGAGGGTATGCAATTTGACCGCGGCTACTTATCCGCGTACATGTGTACAGATATGGAAAAAATGGTAGTTCAAATGGAGAACCCATATATTCTTATCACCGACAAAAAAATCTCAACAGTTCAAGAAATCCTGCCTCTTTTGGAGCAAGTGGTTCAAACCGGCGCAAAACTTGTTATTATTGCAGAAGATGTAGAAGGCGAAGCCCTGACAACTTTGGTACTAAATAAATTGCGTGGCACTTTTAACTGTGCAGCTGTAAAAGCCCCGGGCTTTGGTGACCGCCGCAAAGCAATGTTGGAAGATATCGCAATCTTGACTGGCGGACAAGTTATTTCCGCGGAATTGGGCCTAGAGTTGAAGGACGCAACCCTAGAATCCCTAGGTAAAGCTAAGAGCGTAAGAATCGAAAAAGAAAATACAATCATTATCGATGGTGACGGCACCAAGTCTGACATTGATGCCCGTGTAGCCCAAATCAAATCTCAAATCGAGGAAACCACTTCCGAGTTTGATAAAGAAAAACTGCAAGAACGTCTTGCCAAATTGGCCGGTGGTGTAGCTGTTATTAAAGTAGGCGCCCCTACCGAAACAGAACTTAAAGAAAAGAAACTCCGCATGGAAGATGCACTTTCTGCAACCCGTGCAGCGGTTGAAGAAGGTATTATCTGTGGTGGTGGTTCGGCCTTTATCCATGCAGCGCCTAAAGTGCAAGTGGTTGTGGATAGCCTTACCGGCGACGAAAAAACAGGTGCCCAAATTGTTATGACGGCACTTGAATCACCTTTGCGCCAAATCGCATGCAATGCTGGTCTTGAAGGCGCGGTAGTTGTTAACGCCCTTAAAGGTAAGGAAAAAGGCATTGGCTTTGATGCGCTAACCGAAAACTATGTGAATATGGTAGAGGCCGGTATTATCGACCCAACCAAGGTGACACGTACAGCTTTGCAAAACGCAACAAGCGTAGCCGCTACCTTGCTTACAACCGAGGCTGTTGTGACTGATATTAAAGAGCCAGAACCCCCAATGCCACCAGGTGGCGGCGGTATGGGAATGATGTAGTTTAATTTTAACTGCTGTATACAAAAAGCTGCCGCCAGTGTAAAACTGGTGGCAGTTTTTTTGTTAAAAAATCAATAGTTTTGACGTATTTTGCTTGTAAGTGAAAAATATGTATGATATATTAAATGTGCGCTGCTGAAACAGCTTGTAAGTGTAAGTTGCTTAGTAGTCATGTGGTTCTTCAGCGTCATGACAATGTTAAAGGTAACTCATTAACAAAGATGAGGGGGTAGGATATGAACAATATTTCATTTAAGCCTAAGGGAACTATACATGGAAGCCAGTATAATATCCAAAATATATTTCAGCAGAATGCCCAGTTTAATGGCGATGCGGCTTCTAAAGACCAGAGCGGAATCCTGCAATTATTATTAGAAATGAAGCGTTTGGCGATATCCATTGATGATAACTATATAAAAGATGATGTAGTCAGTGATTTAGATGTCATCAAAATGGAAGTCGAATCTTCCACATATGATAATTCAAAAGTTGAGAGGGCCATGAGATGCATAAGGCGTGCTCTTGAGCCTATTAAACATGTTACAACAGTATCTACATTGCTTGTGCATCTTACGACTTTATCGCCTCTTATTGCGGCATTTTTACAGCCTGCCATTGGGTAAAATGAATTTTGCATTATATGTGAGGGGATGTACGGTATGAGAAGTAGCGAAGACACAAAAACACATCCGGAAAAAGACATTGCGGCAAGCCCTGTTTCTGACAATGATAAAGAATTAAGTCCTGCTGTAGAGAAAACTGAAGAGCCTTACGACAAAACAAAGCATGATGAGGGAATCAATCAATCTGCAAATGAAAAACTTGAAAGAGCTAAAAAAAACCTGCCGGGAATAGCTGAAAATCCGGCTGAAGAAAAGCGCTTGAAGAATGAAATTGCGTTTGAAGCTGAAGGAATCATATATGGTAATCAATACAATACTCAATACATATTTCAAACAGGTCAATCTGATTCCTCTAGTCTGAAAGAAATGATGGAGAAGTTTGCCGCTACTCCTTCAGAGAATAAAATGTATGATTTAACCAATATAGATGATGTTGTGGCTTTTGGCGAAAATTATAAAGCAAGTGAACACTTTGCGTTTGCGATAATTCTTTCGGTGTTCGAGTATGTAATGTTGGATGATTTGCATGATTTAAAGTCGAAACTTCTGCAGAAATTGGATAAAGTAGTTGATAATGAGGGCAAAGAGATTGCCGTGCAGCAGAATTCATATATAGCTACTAATAGTTTGATCAATGCAGTGCGAGGGAAATTTTTCGAAGAACCTAAATCGGGCGAAACGTATGTGGGGTTTGGTGTAAGCCGCCCAATCGTGTTAAAAAATCTTTGGGAGCAATTTTTTTCAATCCGGGTCAGTATTGCCAAGTGGCTTTTAAGTGTAAGTGATACTTTTGGGTATCGTACAAATTTCGAAGCTAAACAAATCATTGCAGCGTTTGTACATATAATCAAGCTTGATTTCACCGTCGGTGAGCGTCATATATTTGAGCGTTTACGCTCTGACGAACGAAAGCTTTGGTTATTGAGTGCTATTGCACTTATACTGCATGATGATGCGAGTTATGAAAAGCGAACTCTTCCAATTCTAAATTCGTGGGTATCATCAAGAGGCCACTGGCTGTGGAAGGCTGCCTACTATGTTTATGCATATACAGAGAAGGTTAGTATTTGCGATGCCTTTGAAACTGCGATATTTAAGCTGATAAAAAGTAAAATGGATAAACTATTTGAATATAACTCAATCGACTTTGCTATAGATGATGTAATGTATCTAAGCCGGTTTCTGATATATTCGGAGAGAACGAGAGCCATATTAGCCCAAATTTTAGGTGAGTATGCTAAAAAATATAAAGACTATTATAGAAAACAATTGATAGCCCTAATATACTTGGCAATCTTGGGTGAAGGCTATTTTGCTGTTTCTAAATCATACACTTTATTGCCGCTTGTGGTGTGCGATACAAAAAAGCAGCTTTTAAATATTCAACCAGTAGCCTCGTTGGCATTACAAAGTTACGAAACAAAGCGTGCATTGCTAAGCCTTTTGGAGGCGTATTTGAAGGAGTTGTCTGATTATCGTATATCAGATGCAACGATAAATCATATAAAGGCATTCTTCTTAATCTTGGTTAAATATAACTCAAGGCACTCTTATGATATAAAGGCGATGCTCAAAAAGTGCAACTGCCTACTTGCAGACGAAATAGAAAATGTATTAAATTAAAAAATTATATAGGAGGTTTACAGCAATGAGTAATGATTTCTTTATCCTAAGCGACGCGGTATACAACAACGGCTTGTTTCCGCAAATACCTAACTACAGGAAAACAGATTCTTGGTTTCTGCTAACGGAAGGAAGTGCATGCGATATTGTTGTTAACGACCGTACAACTGTTAAAGAAATAAGAAAGGGGCGATACCAGCGGTTGGTAGAAATCTCAAAGAAGGCTTATTCGTATCTGCATACATTTGACTCTGCATGTAAAGAGGTGTCATATACGTTTAAAGTAAAAGTTAAGGCCAATGTTTTTATCGAAAACCCGATTGATTTCTATAGTAATATCCGCAGTGTTAACACAAGGGATTTCTTTAGTAATCAATTTTCGATAGATGTTAGAAAAATCACAAAAAATTATAGCATTCTTAATTATGATGGTATTGATGATGACCTGAGGGACATCCTGCCCAGAACAAGGGTTTTGGATTCGACTTGCGGCTTGGCGTATCAGATACAAACAGTTGAAACAATGCCTAATGAAGCCGCTCTTAAAATCCTTGGAGAAAAAGAAAGCGACTACATTAACCGATATCTGGAAGAGCAAAAAATGGTTGGCCGGGCCGACTTGGCACAAAAAGCAAGCGCATTGGCTGGGCTTAATAGGGGTAAAACATATGAAGACGCAATATGGGGGGAAGTAGCAGTAGGAAAACTAACAGAAGTAGAAGCTATTAGAAAAATTGATGACTACAACAGCCAATCACATAATGAACGTTTGCAGCGTTTGCTTGAACTGCGTAACGAGAATATTATTTCAGATGAGGATATTGAAATGCAAAAACAGTTATTATTACCTGTTACGCCTGCTTATAATCAGCAAAAACTTGTGACTGCTATTCGTGACAAGGAGGATTCATCTTTTGTTGATGAATATTTCGAATAAGGGGTTTTAAGTATGCACGGAGCGTTTTACGGTCTTCTTGGATTGCCCGCAGGCTTTAGGGTATCAATTATCCTAGGTCTTCTGATGATTTTTTATTGGTTTTTTGGGCAGGTCGCGTGCAGAATACTGTCTGTTATTCCCTTGATATTACGGAAGCTGGTTTATTGTATATTTTTTATGATCGAAATCCCCATTAGCTTGCTGCACAAAATAGCTGGTGGTGTATTTTCATCAATAGACCAAGGCTTATCCTCCGCGACTAGAAAGATGTATATGGGCTTGGAACGATGCTTTAATTCATTATATCGGCCTAGAACAACCCATAGAAATAAAGCACTAATAATTTTCATAATATTATGTGCATATTTTGTTGTGCCGGCTTTGGCAGGGGTAGAGTCAAATGTTTTTACCTTTTGGGAGGATAATTATTTGCGATATGAGAACAGAGTTGTTGAATTTATAGAGTCAAGACATTGGTTTGTGGCTGCCACGCCTGATGAAAGGATATATGTTGCGTATGTTCCCACAAATATTCAAGTTGAGGAAACACCGCAGTATCAAGTAGTGCCAGAGATTGAGTTGCCTTATTCATTCTACGAATTGCGATTCGGGGATGGCGGTGAGCTTGTAGTGGAGATACAGCTTCGAATGCAGGAACTGGGTTTTTATTCTGGGCCAATTAGTGGTGATTTCGGGCCATTAACAGAAACAGCTGTTATTAACTTTCAAGAAGCGATGGGATTAGAACCCAACGGGGTGGTGGATGTATATGCATGGAGGTTGCTGTTCATAGAGTGACATTCTGTGCTATACATTGTTGCTTAAGAGATTGGATGACTGTTTTAAATGAATGCAAATCTTAAATTGATTAAGGGCGTTTTAAACACAGCTACAATAGCATGTGTATTTTTCGCAGGCTACGGTGTGGCCCGGTTTGCGCTGTCTAACACTTCAGAAACGGGTGGCGTGTAGATGCTTGCAACATATGGGTAGCAGAGAAATTGCCCAGCTGGTTCATGCAGCTTGGTTTTTCTCATATTGATAGAGGAAATGACCCGCAAATACAGTATTATTTACAATTTTAAACAATTTAGAAGGAATGCATATGACGAAGTCATCACCCAATTCAATATCCAGCAAGAAAAGCCTAAGAGTAAACGAGCTGGTGCCGCAGGCGCAAGAATTATTCAAAGATTGTGGCTTCCTATATTTCATATGCGGCGGCTTTGCCCTTGATATGTTTGCGGGCAAAGAACTACGGCCACATGGCGATTTTGATATATCGGTATTTATGGAGAATAAGAGGGAAGTTGTTGACTTCCTGCACAGTAACGGCTGGCCTGTTTATGCAAGATTTGCTTCAGTAGATAACCCCGACAGCTTTAAAGAATTTTATTTATTAGCTGACCTGCCCAGCGGCAAACTAGACGAATGCGAAAATATGTGGGCAGTGAAGCCCGGAAGCTTCGCCGAGATGTATTTGAAAGATGACAATAAGGGAATCTATTCCTATAGAATCCACGAACCAAGGTTGCAGGGCTTCGATTTTATAGAGCTTGCCTTCAATATGCAAAAGGATGGCAAATTTGTTTGTGAAGGTGAGCAATGCGTAGAATTGGAACTTGATAAAGCAATACTCTATAAAGACGGCGTGCCTTATATGGCCCCGGAGTTAGTCTTATTTTTAAAGTCACATCCGTTTTATTCACAGAATGACTACCAAAAACCTAAAACAGAGTTTGATTTCAAAGCAGTTATGCCGTTTTTACCGGATGAAAGCAGACAGTGGCTTATTAATGAGTTGGATAGGGCTTATCCTGATGGATACGAATGGCTTGGCGGTTTGTTAGCTGGCGCAAATTCTTAAAGTAGGCGCACTACACATTCTTCGTTCTATCATTAAGCATGAACCTTATACCCGCAATCAATGTTCCAAGCGGAATAAGACATAATAGCCCTAACATGTTGGCTATTTGTGTCGCACCTAATAATGATGAGATAAGCAATAAAAGCGCAAAACTTAACACAAAACCACTACTTAATATGACCCATTGCCGCATTGAAAAATGCTTGCTATCGTTTGACTGAGGATTCCTTTTTCTATAAATAATTTCGAAGATAAGATAGTAAATTGCAGGCACAATAAGCATAGCAAGAAACATAGGCGGTAAATGCCACGGAAACGGGATGTTTATATTCCATTCTCTTAACAGGTCAATGTACAGTGCGTATGCAAAATTATTTCCGCTGATTTGTGACCCTGTCATTGATACAATTCCTATGGATAAATAACCTGCCGCGACCATCCAAAAATTTTTTATCCGAACCTGTAATTCACCTATTTTTATCAAGTACAGCGGAACAAATATTAACATAACATGGATTACACTGGTCTGGAAATTTCGGAAGTGCATTATCGAGAATTCGCCGTTTATCATTTGCGGCGAACCAAAGGTCAAGATCCCGCCCCACATAGCACAGCCGAACAGGATATTATAAAACATTTGCATTGTATGGCCGTTTGTTTTGCTAAACGCACTTACATATAAAATAGCTATAGTTGTGACACTCATGAGTCCACACATAGAAAATGGTATTGCCCTTACCCAATCAAAACTGCCGAAAACAATGAAATTATAAATCATCAGGTATGTATATCGCCCTCCCTCTAAGAGGGCCATCACAGATGCAATCACAATTTTTGTTATACGAATTCCTTTGTCTGTCTTTGCGTGCAGCCCAAAGAATAATGCAAACAAAGTTCCTACTACTAAAAGCACGAAAATTAAGTGATTTAGGTTATATAGGAATTCGTATTGCCCTGTGGATTCGAAGCCAAAAAAATAATTCATATTTGCCCACACCAGTTTAGCGCATTAACCAGCATTTGTTGGAAGTTTGGGTTGCCCCATACGGTGGCATTATGGCCTGATGTAAGCACGCATACCCTTCCTTTGCCTTGGGTGCGCACATATCCTGCAACTACTATACCACCGGTGTCATTTTCGTAAGCGGTTTGTCCGCTTTGGGGTGGGGCGTAGGCGGCGGCTATTATATCTATATCATCAGCCAGTATTTCTAAGTTATAATGCTCGTCTTTTTCGCAGAACATCTCTACGCCGCTTGTTATGGGGTGGGGCTTTAGGGGCTGTACCGTTATTGGGCACTGAGGCGGGTGGTGGGTGAAGCGGCAGCCTACAAGCTTGTTAAGCTTATCTGTGCTTTCACCGGCTACTGTGCCGCTATGGCTTGCTAAAAGCCCACCCCCGTTTTCTACATATTGCACAAAAGCATCTTGTATTGCTTCGGTCCGCCATGGTGAAAGGTCTTTGCTAGAGGTATGGTCGCTTTTTGACATTACTACTACGGCATAATTCTTTAGTGAGGCTGGATCGAAATCTTTTGCGTCTTGGATTATGTCGATAGTGAAGCCCCTTTCTTTTAGTGGAGCCATGCCCTCGGCTGGTATGTTGCCGGGGTGGTAGCGGTCATCGCATAGCAATAGGATTTTCATGATGTTCCTCCAGTTTTTGCTGCAATTATACCACGTATATTGCCGGTAGCATCAGAACTCACGCTTATTATAAAACGCAAGCGACATCTGATATGATATATAAATAATAACCGCTAATCCAACAGCGATAATTGTAGCAAAAAACCTTCCGTTTGCAGAGCCAAGAAAATCCGTAATAGCTGGAAGCGAGCCGATTCTCATCAATAGCATGAAAATCAACATAGGAAGAACACCAAAAATCCTATTTAAAACCTCGCCTTGCTTGAAATTGATTGGCAGTGAAATAGATTGGAAAAAGACTTGCATGGCAATTGTAAGGGCTAGGGATGATAGCATTACACTAATTTGCCGCGAAATACTGCAACAATCACATGGAAACCCAAAAATCAACGTCATTGCTGTAAAACCTATCACAAAAATAACAAGAGTCGAAAGAATAGCGGTAACAAACGCAAATATATATCTTCCCCTGACTATGGTTTTCCTATTGATGGCTAGGGTTAAATATAAAGTGTCCAGCTTGGCAATAAAGGGGTTTCCTGCAAAAATATTGCCAAATATTAATGACATAGAAAGCCCAGATATTACGTTTCCGGAGGTAATAAACAAGATAACCACAATCGTGGCAAATAGTACTAATTGAGTCTTATCCATCATATATGGCTTGGAAGTTATGATATCCATTTTTATAAAAGACAGTTGTTTACCCATTAAATTCAACCCCTTTATTCATAAATATTATTATTTCGTCAAGGCTAATCTCCTCCGCCATAATGCAGGGAAATTTACCGATATTTTTGGTTTCAACCATGCCTTCAAAGCCTGCGCTATGTTCTCTGTAACCTATTACATATTTTTTTTGCTCTACATTCAAATCATGCAGGCCGCCAGCTATGCGTACATATTTTTCTAGTAGAATATCTTTTGCCCCTGAAAACACTATGTTGCCGTCTAGTATAAAAGTGATATAGTCGGCTACATTATCCAAATCTGAAGTGATGTGGGTCGAAAAAAGAACGCTTTTGTTTTCGTCTGACACGAAGTTGCGAAGCAAGTCGCATACTTCGTCACGGGCTACTGGGTCTAGGCCGCTTGTAGGTTCGTCCAGTATCAGCAGTTTTGCGTTGTGCGACAGTGCTACCGCAATTTGCAGTTTTACCTTCATTCCACGGGATAAATGCTCTACCTTTTTCTTCGGGTCTATTCCGAATTTTTGTAGGTACCCGTGATAGGCTTCATTACTCCAGTTTTTGTAGAATGGTGATATCGCCTTGGCTACGTCACTCATTGTCCATTTATCCATATACATGGGGTTATCCATCACTACGCCGATATCTTCGTTATGCTGGAGATTTTTTTTGCTGCCAAACATTTTTATGTGGCCGCTGTCTTTTTTAAGAGCGGATAGTATTAGTTTTATTGTTGTGGTTTTGCCAGCACCATTTGGGCCAATAAAGCCTGTAATATAACCGCTGGGGACGTTGAAGCTTACGTTTTTTAATGTGAAGGTGTCGTGGTCTTTGGATTTGTATTTTTTTGAAAGCCCTTGGATTTCTATACAGTAATTATTCATTTCCTACCTCCCATAATAAATCAAGCCTTTGGATTATTTCTTCTTTGGCTATATCATCTGCCCTAGCTGCGGTTATTGCGGAGCTAAGCCCCTCTTCGATTTTATGCCATGCGTTTTCTATTGCCAGCTCCTTATTGCGTGGCAGTACATAGCAGCCTTTGCCTTGTACGTTTACAATAAAGCCCTCCTGCTCTAAATCGCTGTATGCACGGGTAGTGGTTATAACGCTTACTTTTAGGTCGCGTGCAAGCTGGCGGATAGAGGGTAGGATATCGTCTTCTTGCAGCTCGCCTATGAAGATTGCCGCTTTGATTTGTTCTTTGATTTGCTCATAAATAGGGGTACCAGAGCGGTTTGAAACTATGATTTTCACTTGCTGCCTCCTTTGTGTTTGTGTATACACTATATACAGTATATGCTGCAATGTCATTACTGTCAATAGTGTATATATATTTATTATGACGTGGTTGATACATGCCTGTATGCTATTTTCGTATTTTCCGAAAAATGTATTGACAAAATTATTCACAATATTATAATCATCTTAATAAATTGTTAACAAAAGATTAATATTTAACGGGGGCTACATATGATTACTTTAAAGAGTTTGCGCTATTTGTTTGCGGCGGTACTAGCATTTGGTTTAATTATTGTTATGGGTCAGGTTGCGCATGCTGATACGTATGTAACAGTTACAGGTAACACGGTTAATGTGCGTTCCGGGCCGGTAATTAATGATTATAACCGCATTACCACCGTATCACGGGGTGAAACTTTTAGGGTTGTAGGTGCTTACGGTGATTTCTTCCGCGCATATGTACCCGGTATTGGGTACGCGTATATCGCCCGCGAGTGGACCCGATTCTACCAAACCACAGGCACCGTAACATCCCCCGCAGTGTGGATTTTCGATTTACCAGACACCCTTTACGGCGAGCCGATAAGTATAGCTGTTGAAGGTGACAGGTTTACGGTTGTATCGTACTACGGTAACTGGTACGGGGTTTTGTTTGAAGGTGAACTAGCCTATATAGGTAGGCCGCATATGTATGTGCCAAGCTTTGTAGACGTACCACCGGCCCGCAGCAGCACTGTAAACAATAGCATCCAAGATGAAGTTATCGAAAGGGCTATGGGGTTACTAGGCAGGCCATACCGCTGGGGCGGCAATGGGCCTTACTCATTTGACTGTTCTGGGTTTGTCATTTATGTACTTAGGCCCTTTGGGGTAACGCTTCCGCGGCGCTCTAGGGATATGGCTTCAAGCGGGGTGCATGTTAACCGCAGCGATGTTCAGCCTGGGGATTTACTGTTTTTTGCTACAATGGGCGGCCGGACGGTTTCACATGTTGGTATTTATATCGGGAATGGACAGCTTATACACTCCTCCAGCTCCCGCAGCGGTGGCGTGATTATTAGTAATTTTAACAGTGATTATTATATTAGGACATTTGTTACGGCGCGTAGGGTGCTGTAGTAGGATAAAGAAAACCGTGGGGCTCCGCCCCACACCCCGCAAACTTTTGAAAAAGTTTGATCAAAACTTTAACGTAAAGGGGCTGTCTCGTAACAGCCCCGAAAAAAAGAGAGCGGCGCGAAGCGCACAGCTCTCTTTTTTGTTGTAAAATTGAGTTATGACAAACAAAATACAACACAGAAATAATACCCCAAACC
>Ga0131853_10000135_pt1 | contig 118687 bp, 104 predicted proteins | sample TergutLab28metaG_FD_92764 | JGI IMG/M metagenome (GOLD analysis project Ga0131853, IMG submission 92764) | Labiotermes labralis P1 segment gut microbial communities from Petit-Saut dam, French Guiana - Lab288 P1 (version 2) (version 2) | ecosystem: Host-associated > Arthropoda: Insects >...
ACCTTTCTGGTTTAATTACCCTAATTATATCAGATATTGCCTATCAATTATATGATTGCAAACAAAATCCGCCATTTTATGGCGGACTTTGTCAACAGCTCCATTTTGTCCCTTTTCACTTTTGTACATCTTGTCAAGTTCCGCAAAATGTTTTGTATCCGCAAGATTTTGATTCCGGCGGAAGAGAGTAAAGCTCTGCCTTTTCATAAGGTGTGCTCAAAGTTTCAAGCAAATTTGTCATCACCGTCAAATCCCCGTTTTCTGCTGCCGTAAGAGCTTCTTCAACCTGTTGGTTTCTGGGGATAAGGGCCGGATTATGTTTTTGCATTAGTTCAATCGTATCTTGTTGGTTTTGGTTTTGAAGCTTAATTCTATTCTGCCATTTTTTTATCCAAAGAGCAAAGTCGGGGGTTTCGGGTAGTCCCAATAATTCAGGTAATCGGGATAATTCGGATAGTCCAGGTAATTTGGATTTTTCGGATAAATTTGGGTTTTCATCAATTGGCAAAAATGTAGAAAGCAAGCGGAAAGTATTTGTATAATCCAATTTATGTTGCTTTAGTAAATCCAACAACTCACTAATAAGAACAGCATCCTCTGCTTTTTCACTGACAAGACCAATTTTGGCCCGCATACCGGCAAACCAATTTTCATGATAACAGTCCCAATATTTTGAAATCTCCTCCCCGGCAAGTTCAATCGCCATTTCTTGCTCCTTGTGCAACAAGGGTAATAGCGCCTCTGCTAATTTGGACAAATTCCAGGCGGCCATAAGCGGTTGATTTTTGTAAGCGTAACGTCCGGAAGTATCAATCGAACTGAACACAGTATCAGGGTCATATCTGTCCATAAAAGCGCAGGGGCCGTAATCAATCGTTTCACCTGAAATTGCCATATTATCCGTATTCATAACACCATGGATAAAACCAGCCAACTGCCATTTTGCTATTAAGCGCGCCTGTTGCCCGGCAACTTCCCTGAAAAACATAAGATACTTATTTTCATAATCCGGATTTTCAAGCCAAGAGAAATGGCGCATTATGCTATAGTCCGCAAGTTTGCATAAATCAACTTTGGTACCAAAAACTGATATATAGTTGAAAGTCCCTACCCTGATGTGGCTTGAAGCTATCCGTGTTAATACAGCGCCCGATAGAACCCTTTCCCTGATGACGTCTTCACCGGTAAGAACGACCGCAAGGGAGCGGGTTGTCGGTATCCCTAAATAAAACATTGCTTCGCTGATAATATATTCCCTAAGCATTGGCGCAAGGGCAGCAAGTCCGTCACCATTACGGGAAAAAGGGGTAAGGCCCGAGCCTTTTAATTGAATATCAAATCTCCGGCCATCCGGGGCAATTTGCTCACCAAGCAAAACTGCCCGCCCATCTCCAAGCATGGCAAAATGACCGAATTGGTATCCGGCATAAGCCTGGGATATGGGTTTTGCGCCATGAGGTAATTGTGAACCCGCAAATATTCCCGGTGCCTTTTTTAATTCTTCTGCATTTAGCCCTAAGGATTCGGCAAGCCCCTGATTAAACACAACCATTTGCGGATTTTCAACATATGCCGGTTTTTGGTTGCGATAAAAGATTTCCGGAAGTTCTGCGTAGGTGTGTTTTAAATTCCAGCCGGTTGTAGGTATCATTGGGTTAGTGTGTGGAATATGCCGGGTTTTATACTTTATTATACAAAGCAGTTAATTTATTAATGCCGCTTGTAAGAATATATGATATAATGTCGCTAAGACATTATATCAACGCAGTTTTAGTGCGCATCCGCCGGAGGCCATGATTTTCTTTAGAAATCATGATATAATAAAGAATGCATATTTTACTAATTATTTGCTTAATCATTTTATTAGTGTTTACACTTTTAAAAAGAATCAAGAACAATGTCCGAATCAAGAGCAATGAGGTTGACATATATAACTTTGAATTGCGTATGTCGCCCTTGCTTAAATGGGTTAGCTTAATTAGCTCCTCGGTTTTCGGGTTACTTATTTTATTGATGACATTATTCCCCAATGATTCAATAACAGCCGCAATTTATATTATATTTTCTACCTTTTTCCTGTCGAGCCTATTTTTGTTTTTGTACCTTGTCACAAACAAAATAAAAATAAATGTAAATAATATAACCTATTATTCATTTTTCAGAAGGCCAAAACAGTACACATTTGATATGATAGAAAAACTGGTTATCAAAGACAAAAACAATAGCAGAGATGTTATTGTTTTTGGTAACAGTGGGAAATTTTTCTCATTTAGCTCCTTTTATTCCGGTTTCGACACTTTAATGCTGAGGTTTGCCGAAAAACAGATTCTGACGGAGTACAGACAAACACAGACTTTTAATTCAAGAACCATCAATGAAAGTATGGAACAAGATATGAAACCCCGGCCTTCCGCTTTAAGCATCGCCGCTATTATTACTGTCATTTCGGGTGTTCTTTGTAATCTTCTTGGAATGGGCGGGGATTTGTCTATCTTTAAAAACGTAGGAATATTAATATGTGTAGCGGCAATTATCATTTCCATAGCAGATTTAATAAAATCCGGTTCCTACAAAACGCCAACGAAATCGGACGGTTCACTGATTTCTATTATCCTTGGCGTGCTGGTTTGTTTTATTAATGGAATTATATATTTGTGGGTTTAACCTAACCTCGATTTTGAAGTTCCCCTTACCGGCATAATAAAAAAAGGTTCGCCAAGGCGAACCTTTTTTATACTCTGCGAAACAGACTATTTTTTCTCAACCTGAAACCGGTTAATCAATTCCTCCAAAGTAGAAGCCTGGCCGGAAAATTCTTCGCTGATAGCCGAAGATTCTTCCGCTAAAGCGGAGTTGCTTTGGATAACATCGGAAATTTGGCTGATGCCATGTTCGATTTCGCGCATCGATCCGACCTGTATCGTCGAGGATTCAGTGACTTCTTTTATGTTTCCTTCAATTGATTTCAACCCGGAAATAACTTCGCTCAAAGAAGTCGCTGTTTTTTCCGTAATCTCGTCACCATTGCGTGCTTCTTTGATGGCTGTCTCAATCAATTCCCGCGTATTGACGGCGGACTTTGCACTGCCTTCGGCCAAGCTCCTGATTTCATTCGCCACTACGGCAAAACCGCGCCCGGCTTCGCCGGCTCTGGCAGCTTCAATCGAAGCATTCAGGGATAACAAGTTCGTCTGTGATGCAATATCTTCGATTCCGGAAATAATCGACTCGATCTGTTGCGACGTTTCATTGATCCGCTTCATCGCTGTTTTTAGATTTTCCATTTCAACACTGCTATGTTCGGCAACTTCTTCCATTTGCATCGCCATGTTGAAGATCTTCTTTTGCTCATCGGCACTCTTCCCAATCTGTTCAGTCACGGTGGTAATGGTCGCCTGCAATTCCTCGACAGCAGCGGACTGATCGGTAGCACCTTCCGCAAGGCCCTGTGAACTCTTTGTTAATTGGTCTGAGCCGGCGGTAACTTGGTGTGATACGTCCTTTATATGATGAATGGTCTCGCTAAGCCGCTGATTCAGAGTTCTGTATGCAGCCAATATTGGCGCAAAGTCACCCTCATAAATAGCGGGGTTTTGGCTTTTGGCAGTAAAATTACCGTTGCCCATTTCATCTAACATATATCGAACATCGCGAATTATGTCTGTCAAGCCTCTGGTAATTTCATTCGTAGCATCCGCCAGTACTTTCGTTTCGTCTTCGGAATCAACCTGCAGATCATCATTACTCAAATTTCCGGTGGCGAGAACCTGTAATCGTTCTGTACATTTTTGGAGCGGAACTCCAATAATCTTGCCTATTTTTCCTGCTACGACAAAACCGATGATGATGAGCAATACCACAAGGGCAACGACAAGGGCAATAGTTATATAAAGCCCGCTCATAAAATCAGCAGCACGGGCATGGACAACAACACTCCAACCACTGCCATTCTTAAGCGGGGCATAAGCAAGTACCTCGTTTTTTCCTAATAAATTCATCATTGTGCTACCGCTCTCGCCGGCACGCATCTTGGTATGAAGTGCTGCAAGTTTGCGGAGCGAACGGTCTTCCTTGGCAATTTCTTCAACATTCTCTTCCGCATAGATTGAATCCATCGTCATATCGGCAATCGTATATCCTTCGTTATCAATCATATAAACAAAAGAATTTTTGCTGACACTGACGGAATTGACAATATTATTCATCGTATCCCCCGGCAACACCAACATGACTGCGCCGACAATCTCCGTATTGACATTGCCGTCTTTCCATAAGGGAGCGGCGACAAAGATTGAAGCCTGTCCGGTAGTTCTGCTTACTGTAGGCTTGGTGATATATGCGTTTCCTTGCATAGCCTGCTTGAAATATTCACGATCGCTTACATTTAGATTTTCATCGAATAGGCTGATACCATTTAGGTCAAGAATATGTCCGCGTAGCATACCGTGGTAATCTATCTTCGTTTTCAATAAGTCTTGTTTTTCTTCGATACTCACATCGGGATTTGAAAAGCGGGTGATCGTACCGATTTCCAAGGCAACTGCCTCTGTGGCCTTCAATTCCCACATAACCCGGTCGGCGGTAACATCCGCCAGTCTTTCAAGGGTGGCTTTCAAAGTATCATTAGTGTTTTGAACACTCCTAATAATGAAGATAACGCTGATAATAATCAATGCCGCAACGATCAAGATGACTGTAGAATTTTGTATTTTCTTTTGAATAGATAGCTTGCTGAACCAATTCATAGAGTTCCTCCTACATTCTTTCGTTATTTAGTTTATGTAATTATTTTTGTTGATTTTAACCTTAACCACTTCACAATTACATAAAACAGTTTTTGTAACCATTGCTATTATTATAAACATTCTTATGGCAATTGTAAAGAAAAAACGGCTTGTCTTCCTAAAAAATCGTCAAAATCTGATAGGTTTGTCTATTTTGCGCTATGAGGTAATTGTGAACCCGCAAATATTTCCGCTGCCATTTCCAGCTCTTCCGCGTTTAAACCTAAGATTTGGAAATTCATTGATTAAAAACCACCATTTGCGGATTGTAAACAAATGCTGGTTTTTGATTGCGATAAAAGATTTCCGGAAGTTTCTGCGTAGGTGTGTTTTAAATTCCAGCCGGTTGTAGGTATCATTGGGTTCAGATGTGCTTTTTTGTAGCGCTGTTATCATCGGTCATACCACTTCGCTTGTTCTTCATACAATCCCGCGTATTTGCTGTTTTTCAGAAGTTCAGCATGTGTGCCGTCACCCATAATTTTCCCTTCGTCAAATACGATGATTCTGTCCGCCAACGAAGCAATGCTGACACGATGTGTAACAAATATGACCGTTTTATCTTTAGACAGTGAAATATATTTTTTAAAGATTTCAGCTTCAGCAATAGGGTCTAAGTTACCCGTCGGCTCGTCTAATACGATAAAATCCCGATTACGGTATGCAGCGCGGGCTATCGCTATCTTTTGCCATTGGCCTCCGGAAAGGTCCGTGCCGCCAATGTCCTTTCCCAGTAATTCATCTTTTCGCACTCCTTCTAAGCCGGAAAACGCTATTGCCGAGGCTATCTTATCCTCGTCACGAGGCATAGCGGTATCACCTAAATAGACATTATCACCTACCGTAAACGTTACATAAGCAGAAGGGTCCTGCATTACAACGCTTGTAGCATTAAAACGGCTGATTGAATCCATATCCTCAACCTGCGTTCCATTTATGCGTAATTCTCCGCCACTTGGCGAGAGAATACCAAGTATCAGCTTTACAAACGTCGTTTTTCCCGCTCCGTTTTCACCTACAAGGGCTATTTTTTCCCCTTCTTTGATACTGAGGTTCACATTATTTAATACATAATTCATCGTCAATGGATAACGGTAGCTTAAGTTTTTCGCTTCCATCATAGTTATATCGCCGCACACAACGTCCCCGGACTGCTTTTCAGGTAGTTCTATTAAATCAAAAAATTGTGCCGCTTGGTTCTCTTTTGAAAACAGGGTTGAAAAACTCCCAAGCAAAGCCCCGGTATCGCCAATCAATGTCCCGGTTAAAGCCTATACCGCGCCCAATTCACCAATCGTTATACGCCCCGTTGCCATTAAGATAATCGCAAATACGCTCCCCCCTATATTCGCCGAACTACTTATGGTATTATTAATGATATTTAAAAGTGTCCCCACTCTGATCATTTTTCTTTCTTTTCGTGTATATTCGTCAGATAAGTCCTTCCATTTTTTATAAAAATAATCATATAAACCGAAGGTTTTTAACTCCTTAGCGGAAGATGAAAGCATAAGATTCTGAAAATAACCGATGCGGCGTTGCAGTTTTGTATTGTCCTTGATAAACTTAAATTGAAGCTTTTGGCCTAAGACCATAGAATACAAGGAAGGCAATGGTGCTGCTACAGCAATCAAACATAACCATGGGTTAAATATGTATAATGCCGCTATAATACATAGAATCGAAACTATTTTTGCAATTACTGCATAACTTTGCAACATAACTCCCCGGCTCACTCCATTATAGTAGTCACTGGCAAAATTAAAAACCTGATTAATGTTATCATTGATTTTGGCTATTTCCATATATTCAGAAGAAAATGATGCAATTTTTTTAAATATATGCGAGTGGAAAAGTTCTTTTTGGCGATTGTCCTGCACAACGGAAAGTTGCTCGATATTTTCACCGCCATTCAAGCCAATATACCGGTTAATCAAATCAATTATGTAATTTATAGCAAAATAAGCTAAGATTAATAGCAATGGCAACATAATGCCGCCATTTATATTTGCTTCTGCTTCTTTAATATATCTGCCCCAAACAAATGCCAGAATCGGTTGCAACAATGACAGTATAATAAAAAAACCGAGGTAAATAGCACTCATAGCCTTTACCGAAGAGAAGATATATAGCCAAAGCCTTACTACATATCTAAACCTGGGCTTACGTTCTTTTTGCACCAGCCGTTCGATATCCTTCGTTTTGTCTTCCGGAAAAATCTCTTTTTCCGGTTGAGCCAAATCATTATTTTTTTTAGGCATCTTCTGCAATTTCCTCTCTGTTTTTTTTATACCACTGTTTTTGGGCATGGAACATTTCCGAGTAAAGCCCGCCTGACTTTACCAATGATTCATGTGTTCCATTTTCAATTACCTTGCCGTCCGAAATCACCAGAATCCGATCGGTTATTAACGTGGAACCTAGACGATGGGTTATAAAAATAGAAGTTTTGCCTTCTGAAACCGTTGCAAAATCAGAATATATTTCGCTTTCCGCCATCGGGTCAAGTTGACTGGTAGGTTCGTCCAATATCAAAATGGGCTTATCACCCATGAATGCCCGTGCAATCGCCACGCGCTGCCACTGTCCGCCGGATAAATCAACTCCACCTTCAAAATCACGGCCTAGCAAGGTCTCAATACCGTTTGGCAATCCACCAACAAATGTATCCGCCTTGCCTTTTACCATCGCCAATCCGATTGCGGCAGCATCCCCTATTTTATCAACACTTCCCACACCAACGTTCTCGGCAAGCGTTACGCTGTAACGAACAAAATCCTGGAATACTGCGCCAAACATTTTTTGCCGGGCACATTGGGAATAAGCGGAAATTGGTTCCCCGCCAATCCGGATTTCGCCCGAATCCGGCGAAAAAAGCCCAAGCAATAATTTTACCATTGTCGACTTCCCCTCGCCATTTTGACCGACAATGGAGAGTTTCTCGCTATTTTTAACTTTAAAACTCAAACCTTTTAGTATTTCCTTTTCTGTCCCCGGATACTTAAAATATACATTATCAAATTCAATATCGAAATTGCCCGGGATATCCTTTATATACCCGTACTTATCTTCAGATAGGTTGAAATATTTATCATAAAAATCAAATGAATTGATATGAAAGCCACTCCAAAGGAAGATATGTATACAACCATTCAAATTCCTCGAAAGGCTTGTAAAAATCAAGAGTGTTAATGAAATCAACAAACCGATGGAAAGCATATTTTGACGGTATAAAACCAATAATAAGGCAGCATTAACCAATCCGGCCAGCTTAAACAAACTTAATCCGGTAAACTGGCGTAATAAATGTTTAAAATAATATTTTTCATACTCACGATTTCTTTCATTCATCCGTTTTTGATACGTATCAATTAAAAAATCAGACGACTGGAAAAGACGATTCTCCTTCACATGATTCCGATTTTCGAGCATTTCAGCCAATAATCCATATTTTCGTTCTTTTCCCCAGTATTTTTCCAACTCTTCGTATATATTAAAATTAAATTTCCGCCGCAGCCAAGCCTCCAATACAAAAGGTATTAGGATGGTAAGCAATAACCACCAGCGAACAGATGCTAGTAGGTAAAGACTTCCAATAGTTGCGACAAATGATGATATTGAGATTACGAGATACATGGGAAACAAATGACGTACTGCCCCCTCGGTACGATTATAAGATTTGTCAATTATTTCCATGGAAATATCACTTTCCAAATGCTCATAACGTAACCGTTTTAATTTCTCTAGCATCTTTCCCTTGTAAGCCGTACGAAAAATAAGCTGGCTTTGCGGTTCGGCATAACCATTAATCAACCAGTCACATATATTAGGCAAAAGTAACGCCACCACAAACAATACAAGTAAAGGAATAAGATTGGAAAAATTTTCTGTTCCATTAGCTACATCCAAAGCGACATTAAAGATTCGGGAATTTACCCAAGTCGAAAAAGGGACTAGAAATCCGCTAAGAACCGACATTGCCAAAACAACGAAAATAACAATAGGACTTTCGGAAAATATAATCCTTAATAGCTTTTTATATGCTTTAAATATGCGCTTCATTTATACCACCTATTAAACATGAAACGAACTTAGAATTGACGATAACGTTGCATATTCCTCTTCTTCAATACGCTTCAATTGTTCTACAGTTTTAATAAGTATTCGTTCATTACCTGATAATGCGTATTTAACAACAAGATTCATCATGATTTCTGCTTTTATCTCTATTTCTTTTAATGAATGTAGATAAGCTTCATCTATTTCATACTGTTTTGAAAGAAATTGCCAACGCTGATTCATAATTCTTTTATGGTCATATAAAAGATAAAATAGGGCGATTTCAAAGCTTTCCGGTTTGGCTTCAAGATAAGCTATCAGTGGTTTATAAATATCGTGCCCAAATGCAATATTATCCCTATTTCCGCAATTGTAAATCGTCCAATACTCTAATGGGACCGCCTCCAAATATGTATGCATTGACTTAATAATTCCCTCAATACTTAAGTCGTATATACAGTTTTCATCAATTTTATAGAGATAAACACATCCTTTGCTGAAATCTTGGTTGGTTGCCTGCGAACAATCATCAAAAGCTGCATTTATACAATCAAAAGGGATTGTAAATGGGTCATATTTCCTGGTTATGATAAAATCCTTCGCGTATATTTTTTCTTGCTCCAGATTGTATCCATAAATTAATGCATCATGAATCCTATGTCTTTCTTTAAACTCTTTTGCTCCCTGAATATGATAGTAATCTAACATAACATGAATATACCATTTTTCAGCAATCGTCTGCTTACAAAAATCCAAAAAAGATGAATAGTTCTTTAAGCAAAATTCTCTTTGTATTTTTTGTACTGTCAACCATTTACAGCATTCCTGCGGGCGTATCTCGTATGGCATCGGAAAATAAAAATCCGCCCAGCTGTTACTTATTAAATCTTTATTTATATAGATATTGATATAATTGTCGTAAATCCATTGAACGGCTGGTTCATGCGTGCCCAAAATAGACACAAGATGCGCATGATGTGTATAGGTCGTCAATTTGGGAATTGCTAGGGGAAGTATGTTCCCACCATTTTGATTTATACTCGTAGTAATCATATTAACTCACATTCCTTTCACTTTTATGAGAGTTCAAATCAGGTTCCTCTTCCCCGCCGAAAAAGTTCTGTACAGTTTCAACTAAAGCATTCATATCCTTTTCCTTGCCTAAGATATAGGCCGGACGAGAAAAAATCCGCAACAATTCATTTATCATTGTTTGCTCTTCATCTTCAGTTATTCTTTCTTTCGCACCTGTAAATCCGGCAAAATTATCCTTTATCTTCATAGGAAATATGCAAAAGGCAATTACCTTTCCACTCGTGGCACCTTCAATAAATTTGACCGTATTTTCAATGTATTCCATTTCGTCAAAAGGATTAACATTCAAAATAATTCCATCAGGCATTGTACCATACAGAAAGAACATTTGGTATATCGGATACTGCATCAAATTTCCCGAATCATAGGGAACCGTTCCCGATTGCGAACCAACAAGGATAATGTCATTCTCTTTTTGTGAGATTTCAAACATAATCTGGTTAAGCAGCGTAATCGATTCGTATCCTTCCAACTGCACTGTACCGTTATAACCAAACGGAAAAATATCGTCCATCCCAAATAATAAAGAATTTGGTTCTGAACCAAGCTGCCCAACCCGATATCCTTGCTGCTGTAATTTGTCTCTCAAAATTAATTGCAGGGTAAACTTACCTTGCCTGGAACTTGTTCCAAAAATACCAAGTACCGGTTTGCTAATATTATATAACTTTCCGAATCTATTGGCCGGAACATCCTGAATACTCTTATTGGGATAATATATATTGGGTTCTTTGGTATTTTCATTGATTGGGTCAAAGCTATATACATTTTTGCCTAGTTCCACCGCTTTATCAAGCAACTGAGTTCTTAGCTGTTCTCCATTTGTGAGATTCGTTAATTCATCCAAATGCCCAATAATCAACGTATCAAATTCATCCCAATTAATCTCTGAAATATCCCGAACCTTAATATCTTTCACATTATCATCCATTAAAATCCGGCATGTATTTGTACCGACCCTTCCGGAGTACTTCACATCATATATGCCCGCTATTTCAAATTCAATCAGATAATGAAAGCGAATAATGGCGTGCATCTCTTTGTTAAATGGGAATACCACGGCTTTTTTGATTTGAGGCATAGGAAAGGGTTCTGCATTATGGCCAGCCAATGGTTCATAAACCTTTATGGCTTTTTCTTTTAATAGACCCATTACGGCGCGGATATCCATTCTCCGGTTCCGGTTTTCATTATAAATGTAATTGGCAATCAAACCACTCATTATAGCGCAAGAAAAACTATTTCCCCCTGTTACAATGTAATTTGGTTTTAACCATGCCAAGCGCATGATGCCGCCTTTTGCCCTGATATTAACTATGCTGCCCTCAATATATTCAAATTCACTTTGTTTTTGCAAATGGCTGGATGAATCAATCCCAATCACATTATCGAAAGCAGCCGGAAAGGAAATTGCTCCGGCGTTATCAAAAGCAGAAACTAAGGTTATGTTTTTTTTGACAAACTTTTCGCACAATGTATAAAAACGCGCTATATTTTCGCAAACATTAAGCCCTAGACTTAGATTAATTAAATCCGGTTCTTCATTTTCGTAAATATAATCCAGGGCCATATATAGTTCTTCTTCACTAATAGATAATTCTTCATCAAAGATTTTAATTACCTTGATTTTTATGTCATTATTATTTTTTACGATATTATCAACAATGTTAAATACAGCGGTTCCATGTCCGCTTTCATCCTCAAAATCATCTACTCTCATTATTTCATTTTTTTCCTCATCGTAGATGAGACTATATCCTACCAGAGCATCAGGAATTTTGGGATGTCCTTTGCTCACTCCGCTATCTATTATTAATATTTCCATAGTCCACTCCGTGGTTCATTTATATAATCCAAATAATTTCAATATAGTATTTTATTAAGATAAACATTTAAAAAAGAATGCACTCTTTTTTAAATGTTTTAATTATCTTAGTATTTCTTACGTAATATAATTGCTCGTTTAATTATTTAATGCTTGGTTTACCAACAGCCACAATTGCAGCCATTAAAAACAGGGCAACGTTCGCCAGCATAAGCTTGAACTTTTTTCTTGTCCATATTCTTTGCAGGTTTCATTAATTTTTTCATTTTTCATTCCTCCTTTCTCAATTTTATTTTGTTAACAAAACTAAAGTGCATTTTAGTCTTATTCCATTAATAAATCATATCAAATGGCTCTGTTTTTGAATAAAGTTGTAACGTATAATCTACAAGGGTTTTCTCATATGGGCATATATTTTCTTGAATATTATGTATAATTCTTTTTTCGGGACAATTATTTTGCAAGCAGGTAGGAAGCAAAAAACATTGACTGCATATTTTATCTCTTTCAAAACTAAAAAACCATTTTGAATGCTTGTCTGCATCAATACCCATTTCTCCATTTTCAGTGAGATGCCCTATTTTATTATAATTGTCATCATCAAGGTTGCAAGAACACTTTCTTACCCCACCTTCAGAATCAATTACAAATTTAGTAGGATGAGCGGCATAACATATATTTGCGCCTGGCCTTAAGAAAATATTGTTCATAAGAGCAAGGGCCTTATCATTTTTAACAAATTTATCACAAATCTCAAGTATGCCTCCGTCCCCCAGAAAACTAGAATACATCTCCTTCACACGGTCTCCACCAAAATTACTCGCCGGCCGAATAAAAAAACCGAACCGTTTATCATCACCAAAATGCTCATGATAAAAATCTATATACTCATCTATCTGCTCGTAAATCTCTTTTGTAAAATTTGTCCGTATCATTATTGAAAAAATACCTGTTTTGACGTTATTCTTAATCGCCAGCAAATTCTCAATTACTCTATCAAAAGTTCCGCCGCCGCCAACTAATGGCTTCTGATAATCCTGTGTTTCCTTTAGTCCATCAATAGTTAATTGATAAGCTAATACTTTATATTTTAATAATTTTCTGAAATTATCCAATGTTAATAAATACCCATTGGTTACCATATTTGCAGAATACTTCCGCTTGGTCTTTTTGCATATTTCGATAAACTTCCCGGACAAATTTTCAATTACATCGAATGCAACTAACGGTTCGCCCCCAAACCAAGAAACATTCAATGCGCTATATTTATGGATGTTTTTCTTTACATATCTCACCAAGCTTTCTTGCACTACATCAGTCATTTTTCCTCTTTTAAAATCTTCATAGCAATATTTACATCTAAAATTACATTGTTCTGTAGGTAAGATTGTCAGACTTAATTCCGAACCATTAACCGTTTCCGCTATTAACATATTTAATTTTTGATTCTCATCTATCTTTTCATCAATCAGAAAACCTTTTTCAGTTAATGCTTTTATCTTCACTTCATTGCCTTCATTCAGCATAATAGTCTTTGAAGAAAGAATCGAAATGGTCTCATCCTTATTTTCTTTCGTAACTTTTGCATAACTATCATTAAATGAATTATACAATAGCAAGCCTTCCGATATATCATTGGTAAAATAATTAAATTTAGATGGCTTATACATAACATTCCTCCGTTTCCTTTGTTAATCCCAAAATCATCTCACCAAATGAAAAAAATGAAGACAAATTATCAAATAATAGCAGTTCACTTGGAATTTCAACATCTAGTTCCATTTCTAACTCAATGATAAATGAAATAAATTGGATTGAATCCAAGAGGTATTCTCTTAAATCAAAGTCATCCTCTTTTTCGATATCATCAATAAATACTCCTATCTCATCTAAACTCTTTAATATAGCAGTACCAATTCTTGCTTTTTCCATTTCTTTCTCCTTATAATCTATAATGCTACTGACAGCTAATTATAGATAACTAGTCATCCTTTTTCTTTGGCCGCTTAGGCTGGTAAAAGATTCCCATACATGGCGGAAACGGAAAATTATTTTCTTGATTAACATTAACTTCGGCTTTTGCAAGATTGCTTATTGCTTGCAATAATGACTTCTTAATTTTTTTCCTCATAACTTTCACCTCTTCTATATAATTTTGCTATTAATATCAATCCGGCATCCATTCCTACACCAATAGCTATGTAAACTGAAATTGCCGAACCTATGTTTAATATTTCAACTACACCGATACATATTAAAATTAGAAGCAATAGCATTTTTGTTGATTTTTTACACGCTTTTTTTTCTTCTTCACTTAATTGTAAATTAGGATGGTCTATCGGTGCATATAATAATATAACTGGTACTGATACAACCATAATCACTATAAAAGCAATATCATTTTTAATTAAGTAAGGGGCAACGAATTCCATCAGTAAAAAATAACCGCAAATAGTCCCTATATAACACTGCAAAAAGTTTTTTGCATGATGTCCCCCTGTTCTGCTTCTTAATGAATAGAATGTAATCATAAAAATAATAGTAGGAAGCCACATATCCAAAATTGCCGCCATGATAAGCAATGTACCATAACTAATTATTTTACCAAATAGCACCTCAATTCCATAAACATAGTGTTCTCGCATTTCTTCAGTATTTATTTCCTGACTAACTATATTGTCAAATATTTTATTAGCTATCTGATTCATAAATCACTCCATGAAATGCCTTTATTTTATATTTTTACAGTTATGTTGAATTTTGTAAACCACCATAGCAAAAAACGGCGCGAAAAAGCAAAAAAAAGCACGAAAAAGTAATAAATATGTCTTTTTTCCGTGCTTTTTCTAGAGTAAGTCTTTAATTTATTTCAATTACATGCGTGAAAAAACCATGATTGCAGCTATAATTACACTCGCCTCCATATTTATTAACCACTGCTTCTATGTTCTTCATTCCGATTCCATGTTCCGTTGGTTTTGATTTAGTTGATACAAGCTGATTATTTACTATTTTAATATTGTCATTTACAGGATTTCTCATTAATATGGTAATCTTATCTTCCTTTAAATGAAATTGAAATTTAATAATTTTTTCTCCTTCATCGATTTGCGCACACGCTTCAATGGCATTATCCAACATGTTTGATAGTATAACTACAATATCATCATCTTTGATGCTCACCTTGCTTAAATCATTAAGTGATAATATCATCATTATACCTTTAGCTTTAGCCATTTTATATTTTTGATTTATCACTGCGTTAATAATAGCATTGTTGGTATTATAATAATTTATCTCAATTTTCCAATCGTTATAAATACTATTCACATACTCGTTTGCTGTATCATACATTTTTGTACCTAAGAGTTCTTGTATACAACCAATATGATTCTTAAAGTCATGCACTTTTTTTCTCTGCTCATAGTACGAGTCAACAATGGTTGAATACATATTCATATTATTTTTAGCTCTTTCTTGCGATAAGCGAATATTTTGGATCGTTTTTTCTTTCTTAACAATATCCCGGATAATGAAAAATATAATAAAATTTGCTATCACTAAACCGAAAGACACAAATAATACCGCATCGGTATTACCAACTCCACCTATGGCAAACCAGACTAAAGATATAATAGTCACAATAGGGAAAAATAAGAATCGTATCCACTCCGAATCTTTTATCTGATTAAGATTTCCTTCCTTTTTCAATTTGCGGCTTAGTGAAATAATAGAAAACAGTAAAATAGCTTTGCACAATAGGGCTAAAATAGTTGCTTGAACAGGATTATGCCAAATATTTTCTTTTACGACAAACTGAAAGATAATCATCATAGTATAATCTATCGCAAACAACAAAGCATAAAAACCTACTGATAGAAATACAATTTGAAATATTTTATTTCTATAATAAATAGACATGATAACATTTATCGCAATTAATCCAACCATGATTTTGGTGAAATAGCTATCTCCAATTATCAAAGAAACTATAAAAAATCCTACTGTCAGTAGCCCGAATAGCATACAGTTTAACCACTTTTTCCACGAGCGCTTAACCAGGAAAATATCAAAAAATATAAAACATCCTATTGCTTCGAGCGTTGTTAATATTAGTCCCTGTATTACACCAATCATAAGCAAGTTCCTCTATTTTCAAAAAAACGGTCTTTTATTATCTTATAATTTACTCTGGGCACAGGTAGTCTTTCCCCATTTAACATGATGACTTTATATCGTTCTATGCTTTCAATAAACCTCATATTAACTAAATAGCTTTTATGTATTCGCAAAAAATCATATTCTTTAAGTTTTGATTCTATCTCATCCAGCTTACCATATAAACTATATACTTTATCAATCGATTTCACCAGCTTAAAATATAATTTATGTTTATTGCTTTCTACATAATAGATTTTATCCACAAAGATTTCTTTTCTTCCCTCTATAAAAACCATTGTTATTTTGCTTGATTTAAGCCGCAATTTCATAAAGAAGTTTTCCATGCATTCCCACAGCATTTCTTTAAGTGAATCCTTTACAATAAAACGGAGAGCATCAAACTTATAGCCTTCCAATGAATAATCCGAAAAAGCTGTTATGAAAACAATAAAAATATCCTCATCATATTTGCGGATATTTTTTGCAGTATCAAAACCATTTTGCCTATCCATATGTATATCTATAAAAACCAAATGATATTCAGATATACCATGCTTTAACTCATTTAACTCAATGCCTGAATGAAATATATTTATTTCATAATTACTGATTCCTTTTTCATATAGAATATTCTTTATAATTTTTTCTGTTTTAGCGGTATAAATGTACTCATCGTCACATATCGCAATCTTTATCATAATTCTCCTTATCATTCTTGAAAAATGCTCATATTCAGAATTTACCTGTATATAATTGAAATTGTTATTTCAATATTAAAATTTCATCCGAAATTCTAAAATAAAAGAACATTATTGATCTTCCAGTAAAGAGCTCGCCATTCTTCTCAAGTTCACTATCTTCTTTTCTTGTTCATTTGATAGTTTCAAATGTTTTTCCCTTATATATGATGCAATATGATTTAGTCATTAAATATAAATTTTTCGTTTATTCCCATATAATCTAAATCCCTTAGAATTTGCGCCTTATTAACTATTGTTACCGTATAATCGGAATAATTTTAACAGGAATATTATTACTCAATGGAAACTTTATATCAATGCCTTTCTTAATATTATATAATTATAACATAAAACAACGCTTATAATGCAAAAAATAAATTGTAAAATAATATGGTCTTGACTAAATGACCTTAACTGATTTGGCTATAATAAACGAACAAAAAAGATGATAAAGTCGAACTCTCCCCTATCTCTACGATTAGGGAGGGTTCGACTTTTCACTAATTTTCTGCGGATAACAGGAATAGAACCTGCACGGTCTCCCACTAGATCCTAAGGGAGGTGCCACCTTGGTGAATTCGAAATTTTGAAAGAACATTAGCAAATCTGAAGGAAATGGATTTACATGGTCTAATCTAACTTGGATATTACAATCTCTAAGCTTTTGCGTTTAGGCTCATCCGCCGAAAAACCTTCTACAATTTCCTTCATCGTCTCGGAACTCCAATATATCTTTAACTTCTTCTTCGCACGAGTAATTGCTGTGTAAAAAATACCGTGGGTTATTTTTTCTGAATTATTTCGGGGAATTACCACCTTAACCGAATCATACTCCAGTCCCTGAGCTTTATGAATCGAAACCGCATAAGCGAGTTGAAATGGGATTATTGACTTCATTCGCAAAGTCTTTGCCTCCTCTTCCGCTATAGTGGCGTCATAATCATACACGATAAAACGAATACAAGTAGAGTTCCCTTTAATGCAAATAAACTCCAGACCATCTCTTTGGCAGTCCATTTCCGTTAATAATGTCTCAACATCAATAGTAAAAGATATTCTGTTTTTTTGTTTTTCAATCCCAACAATTTGCCCTTTCAGGTTATTGTATAAGACAGAAAAACGTTTTGTGTCATTAAAAAGAATAGGGTCACCCACTTTATAACTCCACTCCTGCCAAATAACAGCTTCTTCATTTTTATTCACATTCTGAAAATAGTTATTTATATTATTCAACCCGAATTTTCCATCATAATTCAAACACAGAACAACTTCATCGTCTTCCTCTTTTTCAAGCAATTTAGATCCAATGTCCTCTGAAAAAGGACCATCAATAACAAGTTTTTCGGTTATTAGCTCATCTTGATTTCTTATTTCATTCCAAAGGCTTATGAGTGCTTCGTCTTTTGTCCTCCATGTATTCACCAATTCAACATTAGCTCCATTTGTATTAATTATTTCTTTTGCATAGAAAAACCAATTACCAAAATCAATAGATTCTATTTGGTAGATATCTCCGGCTAAAACTAAAAAAGTATTCGGAGACATTTTTTCCAAAAAAGATAATATGGTGCGGTTATCGATAGAGCTGCATTCATCTATAAAAATAATATCGTACTGAGGAATATCCACTTTTTTTGTAAAACTATTAATGCTCACGAAATCGGCTGACATTCCGGGATTGTCAATACGCCTTTTCAAGTTTTGCAACGCCGTATGTGTTTTTGTCAGGAATAGTTTGCGCCTTCCTGTCATCATATTAGAAATGTAATTGATGAGCATTGTTTTACCTGTTCCCGCAGCACCATAAATCATTAGAAGCTGTGAGTCAACAAAAGCATTTTGCATCGCTTTCTTCTTCGAAGGGTCGCTGAAATCAATCATACTGTGTTCTATGAAGTTCTTATTGAACTCTCTTTGACCTTTGTTTCCGATGCATGAAAGTCTCAGGAGTATTTGCAAAATCCTGATGGTCTTGTTTTCATAGGATTCTATGCAGACAAAACCATCTTCTTGTTTTATAAGATGCCCTTGTTTTCGTTCCCATGAATCTAAATTGAAGTTAAATTTAGTTATAGCTTCTTCATTTAAGATTGAATTTGCTTCAAAATATATTTCTCCTGTTTGTGCAATTGCATTTTTTATAGACAGATAAGGGGTAACTATGTCTATTTTTTCGTCTCCGGCTACGCCGGCAATGCGTTGTAAATAATTACTTCCGCTCGTTTTGCTTCCGGCTAAATTGGAAATAAATGGATTCATTTCAAAGGGCCTGCACCTGCTTGAGAGGTCGAGTTCTTCGCAAAGAAAACCGCTGCTATAATTAGGCATAACACGTTCGAAAACCTCTTCTCTTAGCTCTAACAATAGATATCTTACCACATGCCGCCCAAACTTTTTTGATGATACCGAATAGTTGTTCTTCAACTTCAGCAATACCTCTTTAAAAACCGAAGTATTTGTAACTCTATAGATTTGGTCAACAAGGGTTGAATACGTTACTTCCTGAAGATCAATCAAGTCCAGAAGGTTGATACCGGTCTTGGTAAGAAAATTCATAAGGACAACATACTCACCGTGAAATGAATTAAGTCTCGTATTGATATACAATACTTTTGCTAATTTATTCAGGCAGTAAGGATCTATAGAAACTTGCCAGTTCGTAATAACTTTTATTTGAGAATCAACTCCCCACAAGTTAATCATGGCATCTGTATAACCAACCTGCACCGAATAATTTGTAGAGATATCTGCTTTAGAATAAGCTGTAATTCGGTTATATTTTGTTGCATAAATACCCGCCAACTGCAAGGTGACTTCGTAATATCTTTCCTTTCCTATAAAAAACGGAGTCGTTTTCTGGACATGAAATCTTGATTTACCTAATAGATTAGATGTGGAAACAATAGAATCAACGGCATTTGCAACTAACTTGTAATATTGACGATCCGTTTCATCAACATCTAACGGAAATTTTTCAAGATTGTGCAAAACCTTCATTTCGTATTTTTCGTATAGAAATTTTCTAATTTGCCAAAGAAAGTTGTAATATTTTAATATTAGACGTTCCGATTGTCCGTTATCGGGAATCCGATTACCAATATACTTTAATGACCTAAGAAAGGTTCCGAGATACTTGGTTTCAATGCTAAGGAGAGACTTCTCATAGGCTAATCGAGTGCTCACCTTTTCAAATTCACTATTCAGTGCATTAAACCGAAGAGTAGCATCGCACAAGTCATATAGACGATTTAAAATTCTTTTCGATATATCATCACGGGTAACATCAATGATATCTACTCTATTTATACCTTCGGTAATTTGATCATCGCAAGCTTTGATAATTCTTTCTATATCTTTTTTGGAATAGTTTCGGTTATCTAATTGTTTGACAAAAGAATGATGACTGATAATGTATGTAAGTTTATCACAAAAAACATTAACACTCTCATCTGTGTTCTTAATTTCTTCATCAAGGGTAAATGTAATGGTTACGCTGTTATTTTTATAGTCAATCGAATTAACAAAATCAACTGACATATAACGCCAGAACACACGTTCTTCGCCGCGCTTATCACGATTAAACACAACAAATAAAATACCGGGATCCAGTGTCACGTCACAATAGATAAATGCGGGAAAGGCTAAATTTTGCAAAGAATACTTCAAATTATCGGTCTCGTTATTGGCATTAGTACCCTTAATCTGCACAAAAAAATTCTGTACTGGACTACGTGAAATGCTTGGTTCTATAACAAATTCAAACGTGCCATCTGTATTAGGCCATTTGTCGCCTGCGGAAAAATTGGTATTGATTTTTCCATTTGACTTAAAAAAATATTCCAAGCTAGAAACAGCCGAGTGATCTCGGTCAGAGCTTTCGGAGTGTGTTTTTATATGCCTTTCAACTGCTTCTCTTATCAGATTTTTCATCTTTCTCCTTCCTGTTTCAATGATGCTTAAAAGCTTTGAATATTACTGATATTGTTTTAAAAATTTCATGATTCTTTACTTTTTTTCAATTGTTGAACATTCATTTTCGCCCATCAACCATTTGTAATCGTTCGTATTCGGCTGTAATCGGTTATATTCATTTGCCTCTCATCTACCCGAACAAGCGGGATAATTGTCATAAAAGTGTTTATATCAATTTTACTTTTTAACCTTTTTTTTAACTTCTTTTTTCAGGACATTGATTTTAGCCAGATAAGCTTCTTCGACATCACTGAGATTCTTTGCTTCATACTTGCGGTATTCGGTTTTTGCTTTATCTACCGCATCTGCATGGCTGATTTTGCCGGCATTATGTAAAAGTTTCCGCTTACCGGCTTTTAATTGAGCATCTAATTGCTCGACATAGTCCTTCATATACATTGGTGTATGTTCAATTGCGTTAATCTCTGCCATGTCAAAGTAACCCGACACAATATTATTTAGAACGCGAAGCTCTGTTTCGCTGAGATAATTCTTGGCAACCATCGCTTCGGCTTGGGTCGGCTTCTTGCCAGTAAATGAGGTTAAACCGAGGTATGATTTGTCAGAATCGACCCTATAATAGACAATCTCGGCGGCGGTATGTCCGTGCGCGGCATAATGGAGCTTGTTTTGGACAATTTTGAAGAAAAGTATCGACTCATCGGCATTAGGGTCGTAATCCATGCTGGTGGCGAACAAGTCAAGAACTTGGCGATACATGACCTTTTCAGACGAGCGGATATCACGAATCCGGTCTAATAATTCTTTCCAGTAATCGCCGCCGCCGAGGTTCTTCATACGTTCATCATCCATAGTGAAGCCTTTTATGATATACTCGCGGAGTCGCTCAGTTGCCCACTTACGAAAGGCTGTGGCAGTTTTGGAATTAATCCGGTAGCCAAGCGAAATAATCATATCGAGATTATAATGCTCAATATCACGCGATACCTCGCGTTTACCCTCAGTTTGAACTGTTCGGAAATTCCGAACAGTTGCCTTAGTATCAAGTTCACCTTCTCCAAAAATATTCTTAATATGCTCGCTAATATTAGCTTTGCTTGAATTATATAATTCAACAAGTTGTGCTTGAGTTAACCAGATGGTTTCATTTTCAAGCTTGGTTTCAATCTTAGTCACACCGTCTGCTGATTGATAAATAATGATTTCGCTGCTCATATTTTGCCTCCTGTCCATAGACCCGACAGTTGCTAGTTTCGATTATTAGTTGTAAATTGGCTCATCGTCATTATATCCTTTTATCGGATATTAGTCAATATCAATGCAAACGTTTGTTCTTTTCGTTTTCAGTTTTCAAATGCTTGCCGCAACATACAGATTGGGAATACTCAATGAATATATGTAATCTTCTTCTGACGCGGCGTAGGAATTCTAACTGATGATTATTGCACTTATATGATCCATCACACCAAAAATAATCCATATTAAAATAGGCAAACTTTGAATAATTAGTATTATATAACATTTTTCAATCGCATTCTGTATTTTTGCTATTGATTTTTTGACTGAAAAAATGATTATACATATTTGAACGTAAAAGAACATTAGCCATGCCAATAAATTTACGATTACCACAATAGCAAATGGAGCAATATCACTTAGTGACAAATCATTTAAATCCAAAAAAGTACGAAAATCCATATTATCTATATCTAATGAACTAGCATTTAGAAGTTCTTTTATGATTCTTACTGACATATTTAATTCCATAGAAACATAATAAATAATCGACAACACTATAAGTAAAAATAAATATAACAATCCTAAAAACTTGCTCTTCTCAAACAAAGGAACTATACCGTAAATTGAAAGTATAATAAGAACAGCTTGAAATATATAAACTACGGAATTTGCTATCCATATGTAACGATACAAATAAAAACTAGCAGTAATGCAAATTACCGTTAGTATTGCATACATACAATATCATTGTTTGATTCCGAAGATGATTTCGTATTATAGCTAATGATTTTTTGATATCTCCGATTGTCTATATTTCTTTGTCACTTTTCCAAATATCAGATAATTCTTCTTTATGAATTTCACCACTTAATTTATATTGAAGAATTGATTTGGGTGATATATTTTTTTGCCTTTTGAGAATTCGACTTTTATATCTCGCATTATTTTCACTTCATTACTGCTGTTATATTAATCAATTTTTAGTTCATAGCAATAACTTTCGGTTTGCTCTTTTGAGTTACTATTTATCACACACCCATATTCAGACAGTGATAAAACACTTCCCACGAAGTAATAAATATTTTCAATTTTCCATAACCGACAAAAAAATTCAGTATCCAACCTAAAACTGTGCCTAACAAAGTACCGCCAACTCCAATTAATGTCAAAATTATATTGATTTCCAACAATTTCTCCAATAACAGTAAAACCTATTGATTATCAAAAGACTTTATATTAATTATTTTAACTTTTTTATCTTCCATAAAAAGTGCATCTTCTCGTAAATGCAGAAGATTTTCTATATCTTGACGATATAAAGTAACACCATGTTGTTTAAGAATATTTATTATTCCTGATGGATTAAAAATTTTTTCTTCAAAAAGAAGATCAATAGCACCCTGAAAAATATTTTCGTTTAATCTATGCGGAAAATCTCCCGGCTCTTTTATTCTCCATTTATTTTTAGAAATCTGACGCATCATATATTGAAATTGATTTTCTGTAATAAGACCAAGCTGATTGCTACGATAAATCATTGCTTGCATAGATACATGCCATTTTGATTTGAGAAATTGATAATATTTTAAATCTGTAGGATAAGCTGATACATCTCGACTAAAACTATTTTTAGATAATAAAAAAGCACTTGCAAACATATTGGCTTGTTTTTCTCGAGTTTTAAAGTCCTCCTTTGTAATGAGTTCGAGATTTTCGCTCCAGGGATGTAGAAGGATATGTCCCAATTCATGAGCCATATCAAAGTTAATTCTACCTTCTGGTCTACTTCCTAGAGCAACTGCAATAAAAAACACATCATTATCACCAATAATTGTTCTTTGACTAAATGCATCAATTTTATCTTCTAATGTATTAAATCCAGTCACAATAATTCCGTTTTCTTCAAGTAAAAATTGTAAATTCTTTATAGGTTTATCTTCTAACTTCCAATGTTCCCTTACTTGATTAGCTATCATTTCAATCTGTTCTTGAGTATCTTTTGAAGCGTTATAATCAAATTCATTATCACTACAATCAAAACTTACTTCTGGAATGTTTATTTCTGGAAAATCAACATAATCCAACAAAACTTCATAAATCTTTGCAACATATTCAAGTTTTATGCTTTGTGCTGTTCTATCCATTTTGGTAGCACTTGCAAGAGAACGAAAATAAGTAACTTCAGTAATAGTTTCATGCTCATCAACTTGAAAGAAAAACTCGTATGGAAAATTAAGAATTTCAGCAATAAGTCTTACTCGTTCATGCTCAGGTATATTTTTCTCGTTTTCATATAATGAAAGAGACTGTTTGCTAATTTCTGTTCGGCTAGCTAATTCAGTAAGAGTAAGCCCCCTAAAAAGCCTTGCATTCTTAAGACGCTTGCCATTAAAAACACGTTTCATAATAATCCCTCATCCTTTAAATATTTTAGCTTGATTTAGTCATATCACGCAATTTTGTATTAACCCTTGACTTTATTTTAAGTAAACCCCTTACACCCTCTCCATTTTGCATATTATTATTTTCATCCGGCATAATTTCAGTAAGCTGAGCAAAATCCATTTTAACATACTCTTTTAGAGATAACTCATGAATTGTATCGAAATTTTTATCAAGAAATTCAATTTGAATATCTTTTATCATATTATTAGAAGTACTGTAAGCAACTATATAATGACGATAACCTTCTTGTGGATTAATTAACCCTTGAAAAATAGAATTATAATCATCTTCTAATACTACTCCCTCAAAAGGGTAAATATCAAAGAGATGTTGCTGTTTAATTGCAGCTTCAAAGTTACCATTTTCAATATATAGTATAGAATGTAAAAAGTGAGGATTGTCTCTTTTTCTTTTTGGAATAGATCGGAGATTATTTTTTGTAGTAATAGTATAAGTTTTCTTTTCTTTTTTATCAACAATAATTCTACCATTCCATGCATAACGTTTAAATGGAATTAATTCAACATCACCATCAATCACTATTTTTCGAATATTTTCATTAATAAAATCACCACGAAGATGTGGGGTTGCATTATTTGTTTCTTTACTATATTCCCTTAAATATTGTGGGACATCCTCTGTAATTGCTTTGCTTATAGCACTAACAATTCGTTGCAGTAATCTCTCATTTATATCGTTAACGTCCAATAATATCGCCTCCTTTATTGATTCTGTAATTCATTTTTACATAATTACCTTCATTTGTCAAGTATTATTTTTATTAATCCTTTGCTTAGGCTCTATTGGTAGTCAGGGTAGCGGATTTGCTTATCTCTTCAACACAAAACATAGAAATGCTATGTTACTTTGACTTTGGAAATATATGATAAAGATTTACACCTGCTGACAGATTCCTAATCAATATGAATATAGCATTCAAATATCTGTGGGAGCAATCCACAGTAAAGCGGGTGTTAAAAAATGAATTTTATGCCGGAACAGTTATAAATCATAAGTACGAAACAGTAAAATCACTAAGATGCGCCGCACCATATCAGTGGAGGAAAACTACATGAGAATTTTGTACCCGCCATCATCTCAAAAGAAATCTGGAATCAAGTGCAATTTTTACTAAGCGATAAGGTAAAACGCAACGTCCGTGCTGCTTTGTAGCGAAGAATCGGTATTGGGAGAACAAACCCGTCCGAATCGAATATATTGTAACGGCTATCACCGCTACGGAAAGGAATATTGTACATCGCACAGGATTGATGAGGCCACTCTTGACCAGCTTATAAACGAGGAACTTTCGCTGATAAAATCCCAGGCAGAAAAGAACTGGCACAGTATCGAAAAGGACGTGAAGAAATGGATATCTCAAAAATCTAATATCGAAAAAGTGATAAGCGATTTGGAAATCCGTATGAAAAATCTTGACTTTGAAACCGAGAGCATCCTTATGGAGCGGATCAATGATAAAGAAAATCGTAAGATATACGATAACAGATATTTAAACGGCGGGAGGAAAAACAGGAATGTGCTGTTAAAATCGCGGATGTAAAAAACATCGATGAAACAGTTCAAAAACGCAAAATTGAATTCAATTAAAGCATCGGCCTGATTGATGATGTGATCGCTAACAGCGGGATAAGCAACAACCATTCCGGATGCTGATTAATGAAATCTTAATTTATGAAGCAGAAAATGGGCTGAGCATATCAATCAGCATCAACGCTAAATTCGCTATGCACATCGACATTTATGATAAAAACGGCGAAGTTGAAGAAAATACTTTGAAATGGTTGTCGGCGGACTATGTACCGATAGCGAGCTAATGGATATGTTAGGATTTGTTCCACTAAGATAACGCGGCAACCGTCAAAAGACGATTACCGATCTTCTGCTATTTTTTAATATAAAAATTCGTTTGTTTACTCAACGTCATTTTTTATTTTTTCAAATGCTTCGACAAAATAAACACCCATTTCCATCCAACATCAAAGGCTAGGGCCTGTAAATCATCATATGCATTAATAATATCTTTTACTAATTCTTCTGTTATTATTTCCTTTCATTCTCATCTAAACCATCCCAGTTATAAGAAATAATTTTATCACGGAAGGTAGATAGATTTTTATATAATTCATTTAAAAATTTTTGATATCGCGTAGCTGGTCTCCAATTGAATTTCGGTGGCTTTTTCCCTTCTTTTATCGCTTTTCTGCCTTTTTGTACATCGTTCTTTCAATAAAATCAACACCGTACCTCTCACGTTTCATATGATTTCGTCCAATCAAATATTTGCGTATCACTTCATACTTTAAAATATTTGCGATACATAGCGCCTCACAGATTTTCCTCAATAGGACAACAAGCTGCCCTATGAGGTTATCTGCGAGAAACCAAAAGACGGGTTGTAAGCGTGCTTATCCACACTTACAACCCGTCTATTTATTCGATGGGAAAGAATCATACGAACGCATTATACTTGTTTTAAAGGAAATTATAATCTATAATAATGCGTGTGTCGCAGAGTTTCTCTGTACTGTGTGGTGTCTATCGCACCATACCTTGCCCGGTAGAGTTCCCGCTCTATCGGGTGGCACATATCTTTTGATTTCTCAGTTACTCGTGCATTGTAGCATACGTTTCATAAAGTTTCAAATAGAATTTTCTTTGCGAAAAATCCGTTTCGGAGTTTCAGAAAAATAGGTAAATTAGAATAAACAGAGAGAAGCAAAAACCCCTTGAAATTCAGTGAAATCAAAGGGCATGCGGTTAACAGGAATCGAACCTGCACGGTCTCCCACTAGATCCTAAGGCTCGTGCCACCTTGGTGAGTAAATTTAATCGGTGACTATAGCGTATAAATCACAACCGCTTTTTGCGACCCTGGTAAGCAAATATTGGAATTGTTTTAACTCAATAATCTGGCCTTTCATATGGTATCCTGACAAAAAATAGGCTTTAGTCATTGATGAAGTAATCCTCTATCATTTTAGGCTCTACTGAAAGCACTTCCTCACTATCAAAAAGAAATAGGTTTATGTTTTTATTAGCTATCTTAACAAACCCAACAATAGCTTTTAGATGATATCTACTAACTCCACGTACAACACAATTTTTTGTATGACACTTTAATATTTCAAGTGCTATTTTTTTTGATAAGAATAAGTCAACTCCAGCACCATAACCCACATTAATATATCTGCTTGTCAGTTTGCCGTCAGACTCCTCCATAATCGTCCAAAATGGTTCTCCTTGTACACTTTCGTCAGGAAACAATATACCCAACCTAGCAACAAGTGACTTAGAAAGTAGGGATAATTTGCTATTTGATAATAATTCGATCCCTTTGTATTTTGCATACTCACTAGCACCTTTCTGGAAACCATTTGTCGATATTATTATGCCAATAGAATTAGGGATATCATCGGTCTTTTCTGCTAATATCATAACCATATCCTTTGATACTTTAGTTTTCCAATCTTTACATTCAATCAAAACACGATGTATATGCCCATTTAATACAAAATCATAATATACATCTATTTCATGCCTCGTACCAGATTTTCCTACGACTAGCGCTTTTCTTTGTACAAAAATATCGTGATATTGTATATCAGATATAACTTGATAAACATATTGTACAAGAGATTCTAAATCATCTCCTTTTTTAGACATTCCCTTAGCCTCTTACTTTATAATAACCGTTGTACTTTTCGCAATAAATCCGTATCTTTTCTAAATCAGAAACTGTATTTGCTTTTAGCTTTGCAAGATTATTAGCTATCGTTTCTGCTTTACTTTTTTCATTTAATATTCCATTAAAAAGTTCCATAGTTTCCTCAAGAAAGTGTTGTTTTTACTGCTTGCTTTTACTGAATCCCTTCATTTTCTCTATTTCTTTTTCAAAATCAGAGTTGATTCTTTGTTGCTTATTAAACTCTTTGTATTCCTTATGGGCTTTATCTTTTGCATCCTGCATAGATATTTTCCCTTTGTTGATTAATATTCTATATTTACGAAACTTCAAAAACTCATCAATGCTCTTGGCAAAGTCATTCATTCTAAGCAAAACTTCATCCTCAATCAAATCTTCAATATAATCAAAGAAACCCGAAATGCTTCGCTCCAAACGCCGTATTTCTTTTTCACCTAAGTAATTTTTAGCAATAGATACATCGCTCTTAAGAATACGACCATCAGGGGAGTTTCTCCAGGTTGTAAGCCCCATATTGTCGTGGGTGCTGTCTGCACGATCATATATAATTTCAGCCGCTGTATGTCCCGTGATTGCATAGTGGAATTTATTTTGTACCATAGCGTAAAATTCTCTTGTAATGGGACTATCCTTGTCGTAATCGACACTTATCTCAGCGAAAATATCGGTGATTTGCAGCCATATACGACGCTCACTGGCACGAATAGAACGAATACGTTCTAATAATTCCTTAAAATAATCCTTACCAAAGACTGTTTCACCCTGTTTCAGGCGTTCATCATCCAAGATAAAACCTTTAATCATGTACTCTTTAAGCACATTTGTTGCCCATTGCCTAAAGCGTGTAGCTTTAAGTGAATTAACACGGTAGCCAACAGAAATAATGGCATCGAGATTGTAAAACTTGACTTCTTTGGTTTGCGTTTTATCTTCCATTGCGCCATGTTGAGTGGTTAGTGCAATTTCTGCACTAACCACTTTTTCTTCAAGCTCACCACTCTCAAAAATATTTTTAAGATGCCTTGAGATTGTGGTTCTATCTACTCCAAATAACTCACTCATTGATTTTTGAGTAAGCCAAATTGTTTCATCTTTGATAATAACATCGACTTCGTTTTCATTATCTAGTTTGTAAAGTTGGTATTTTAAGCTGTTTTTATCCATTCATGTACCCCTCTGTCAAAAAATAAATTCAACTCGTTAATTCTTCAATATAAACAGTACGATTTATTCTCATACACCTAAATATAAATGAGCATTACTCTGTAACACCAGTATATATGACTGCCTCATCAATATTGTGCATAAGCAAACTTGCAAGTATGAGTTTTCTTACGGCATCATCTTTTTCTATTTCGACGTTTTCATGTGCATTAGGATTACGAATTGCTTTCATAACTCCGGCAAAAATAAACTTATTGCCTTCCTGTATGTTTCTTCCACTTTCTGTAGAATTATCACGAAAAGATAATTTTGGATTAGTTTCATTAAAAGTATTCATCATCAAGCTGGGACCATCTAACTCAGTACCATCAATTTTAATGCGTATTCTTTTAACTCTAGCATTGATTTCAACAAAAGCAGCTTGTACCGCTTTTGAGTAATGGGTATCTAAATACAACTGTTGTGAAACCTTAATAATAATAGGATGAATATATGCCCAAAATCCTAAATGACTGTTCTCATTAATATCATAATGCAAAGCTTTAATAATAATGAGTATCTTCCCATATGCTACAGGATTTATATATCCGGTTTGGTAAAACAACTTGTCTTTTAAGCTAAATATCTCGTTACTGTAAAATGGATATGTATTCTTAATACCAATAGACAGATTAATCAAATCATTTTTTGCGTTTTTGATTGATACAGTGTCGTAAATTACGTTACCGTTGTAATGGTTTAATCCTTTAGCCATATTTTCAAAATTATTATATATTTTGATTATTAATTGTTCCATTACAGATTCCTTTCCTTAAATAATATGTTGAAATACTTTATACTCTTAATGCAAACATACAAATTGTATCGGTTTTTATTTATGATTATACATTTATTTTCGTTGCAACTTGTAATTCTTCCTAGTTTGTTTTACGCTTATATTATAAGCCTCTGCAACAAAATCGTCAATCATTTTCCGAACATTGGTTCCTTTAGTTGTCGAACGGTCGAACCTTTAGTTGTCGACAATACGTTGCTGTAATTTACTCTAATAATTACATTTGAATCCATTCTTGAATTATTCGTACAACCTTATCCTCCCCAAAAACTCCTCCACCGTAATCTCCCCCGCAACATACCGCTCCGTTCCACTGCGGCATTTGTTGACCACAGATAAAACTCATCATATGTCAAATCTTTTGATGTTCGCTCTCGTTCAAAATCCGTCCGGTTTTCATAACGCTCAGCGCGTGATTTATACATATTCTTAAGCTGGGTATATTCCTTTAGCGCCGGATCGTTTTCTTCATTCACTTTCTGCTTTAACTTCGGCGCCATTTCCTTGCAGGTTTTTCCGTCTTTGATTATCCTGTCGCAGTATAACGTTTCTTTCTTTGTTTTAGGTGTAAAATAATACCCACAGCATTGACAACAACAGATATCTACATCCCTGCAAATCAACTCTATAAAGCAGAAAAAGAAAAACTCATTAAGTGTTTCAATTAAATAACGTTTTCTCAAAACCGGAGTTGCGCTTTCATCCTCCGGCTCTATAAATTCGAATGCTTCCAAAAAAGCATGATTCCGTAAACCGGGATAAGCTCTATACAAAGTCTTGACTCTATTCAGCATGGCATCATCTGACAAATATAAAATCTCAAATGCCCGATGCAGAAAAGTATGGGCCGCTATCGGAATCATCAGCGCGTCAACCATATGTCGGGCCTGATATATTAAAAAACTTGCGCTGTCATCATCCGGAATGCGGTTAATTCGCTCAAGCTCCTTTTGCACAAAAATCGCGCTTACAGGCTCATCCATCTCTTCCGTAATAAGCTCACACCCATTTTTGCAGGCTTCAAAATCCGAATACCTAATATCTAGCGATTCTTCAAATATCTCGGATTTCCATAATGCAGAAATTAAATCCCTAAGCAGTGAAAAATCATATTCAGTATAGCTAATCAATATTGAAGTGATTTCATCAGTACATGAAATTTGTAAAGTCTGATTCTTCACTATTTCCTGTACAAGCTTGCCTTGCTCATTAATGTGTATATAAAATCCATCCCGCATACTCTTCTCCCCACGTACCATATCAATCTTTTGAAATTTTCTGTTTATCACTCTGTTATTTAGCAAACGCAAATTCTCCACTACATTTATCTTATCACAATAAACCAAAAACTAACAGGGAGGACAAAATGCAAAACAGATTCAATACCATCGACGGCGAAACACTAATGAATAAACCACTCATGCCCATTAGGTTCGTCGTCCAGTCACTCATCCCGCAGGGGCTTAGCATCCTTGCAGGCACCCCGAAAACCGGCAAATCGTGGCTTGCGTTGTGGCTGTGCTTGCAAATCGCAAAAGGCGAAGATGTCTGGAACTTTAAAACAGAAAAAGGAACCACACTTTATCTCTGCCTGGAGGATAGCGAGAACCGCATCCAAAGTCGGCTGTTCGACATCACCGATAACGGGTCGGACAACGCATATTTCACTATCGCCTCAAATGCTATCGGCAACGGATTAGAGCAGCAACTTGAAAATTTTGTAAAAGAGCATCCCGACACAAATTTTATTGTCATTGATACGTTGCAAAAAATCCGGAAAATCTCATACGATAATGCTTATGCGAATGACTATCGCGAACTTAGTATTTTGAAATCCATTACGGACAAGCTTGATGTAGCCGTATTGCTCATCCATCATCTTCGTAAGCAGGGTGACACTGACCCGGTCAACATGATTTCCGGCACAACCGGATTGACCGGAGCAGTCGATGGACTTTATGTTCTGAAAAAAGATTCGCGCCGTACCCACACCGCCAAGTTTATTGCTACCGGCCGCGACATTGAAGACAGGGAGTTCACGTTAGATTTTGATAAGGTCAACCATATCTGGAATTTCGTTTCCGATGATTCGGCGGAGCCGTTTTCTTTTTCTGCCGATGATGCTATTGTTGAAATTGTTGATTTCATTAAGGCAGAGGAGAAATTCGTCGGTACGGCAAGTGAGTTGGCAGAAAAAATGAAAACGAATGTAAGGCCGAATATTCTTTCCAAAAAGCTGACACAAAATCAAATGCTACTCACAGATATGGGAATCACGGTATCATTTTCAAGAACAGGAAAGAAACGGGAATTGATGCTTAAATATGAGCCGCTCGCTAATGATTTTAGTGACGGCAATGACGACAATGACGGTAAAAATGTGATAGGGTATATGCCGGATTTGTTGTCACAGCCGTCATTGCCGTCACAGGTAGAATGAATCCCCGGTGTAGCCGCCGTGTTGCCCCTGTGTGCGATTTTGTTGGCATAAGTGGCATAACAGAGCCAACAAAGCTCTTAAACGAGACGTTGGGCGAATGTGAGCGAAGTGAGTTTGAAGAATGGGGGACTATTTTAGGTCCGGAGCAGAGGTTTATTTTTGAATCGAATTGTGTGCAGGTTAAAGAGGCGGGGTCAAAAACCTCCCCTCCTCGGCGAACATCAGCCCGCAACGCGGGCTGTCAGGGATTTTTGTCCGGGGTCGGTTTTGCGGCCTTGGGGCCGGTTCCGGGGTCATATTGTCAATAATAAGCCATAATTCTCCTTGGTTGCGGGCTTTTAATAGGTTCCATAACCGGGGTCGGACAGAATCAACAGTAATTGGTTGGCTGCTAAGTATAGAGTAAATCATAAAGAAGGGAACGTAATGAAAGAATTTAAACCAAAAATTGCATCTGTTATTTTCTGCTATGACGGACAGGATGAAGACTTTAATTTATTCCTGAAATCGGTCGTTCATGATTATCTGAATACAGCGGAAGAACTTATAATTATTGGCACTGACAGAGGTGTCATGTTGCAAAAAGATTCGCTAGACTTGTAAAATAGCGTGTGGTATTGTGCTTGGTGACAGTAGTATCACAAAACGCACTACCATAAAACTAAAATAAAGGGGTGAGAAAAAATTGAGAGTATGGTTATATTACCGGCTGTCACGCGACGAAGATATAGAATTAAACTCGCTTAACAACCAGCGAAAAATCATCGCCGATTATGCCGTTGAACACGAATATGAAATCGTTGGCGAATCATTTGATGATAATGTCAGCGGAATGCATTTCGACCGTGACGGCATCGAAAAAATGTACCAAGCAGCAGATAATCATTTAATGGATGCGGTATTGGTCAAGGATTTATCCCGCCTTGGACGCTACAAAGCCCTGACTCCTCTGTGCATTGAGTATCTTGCGCGGAATAGGGTCAAGGTCATTTCCGTGACCGAAAACATTGACACCTCCGATGAAAATGATGATTTGATTGTCGGAATGAAAGGAATCCTCAATGATTTTTATGCTAAGGATATCAGCCGCAAGGTGCGGGCGGGCTTCCGCCAAAAGCAAAAAGAAGGCTTGGTGATGATTCCGCCGATGGGGTACTTTAAGGACAAAAATACCGGCGAAATCATAATCACTAAAGAAGCCGCCGAAATCGTCCGGCAAATATATAACTGGTATGTCGGAGGTTATGGGCTTAAATCCATCGCTAAGATGCTTAATGACAAGGGAGCGAAAACTCCTGCTTATTACCAACAAAAACTGCTAAATAAGCGGTTGGGACATAACAAACCTAAAATAGCGTTCAAATATCTGTGGGAGCAAAGCAGTGTAAAACGAGTTTTGCGGAATGAGTTTTATACCGGAACAGTTGTTAATCACAAGTATGAAAGCAGTAAAATCACCAAGATGCGCCGCGATGTACCGCCGGAAGAAAGTTATCGCCATGAAAATTTCGTACCCGTCATCATCTCAAAAGAAATCTGGGAGCAGGCACAATTTTTATTAAATGACAGGGTAAAACGCAATGTCCGTGCCGCTTCCGGTAAAACCCATAAACAGCTACACGGGACTATTAAAATGCGGTAATTGCGGATGTTGTTTTGTCGCCAAAAACCGGTATTGGGTGAATAAACCTGTCCGGATTGAATATACCTGCAATGGTTATCACCGCTACGGTAAGGAGTATTGCACGGCACACCGGATTGATGAATTTACGCTCGTTCGGCTGATAAATGAGGAACTTTCGCTGATAAAATCCCAAGCCGAGAAGAACTGGCACAGTATAGAAAAAGACGTGAAAAAGTGGGTATCGCAAAAATCCAATGTCGAGAAAATGATAAATGACATGGAAATCAGGATAAAGAATCTTGACCTTGAAATCGAGAATATCCTGATGGAGCGGATTAATGACAAGGAAAATCGGAAGATATATGATTCTATGCTTCTTAAACGGCGAGAGGAAAAACTGGAATGTGCTGCTAAAATCGCGGATGTGAAAAATATCGATGCTACCATCAAACGGCGGAAAAATGACTTTAATCAGAGCATCGGCTTAATTGATGATATCATCGCTGACGGCGGAATCAGCAACACACATCTGCGGATGCTGATTGACGAAATCGTTATTGATGAAACGGAAAATGGGTTGAGTATTTCGATTATTATTAATGCTAAGTTTGCTACGCATATAGATATTTATGGTGAAAATGGTAAGGTGGAAGGGAAATATTTTGAGATGGTGGTCGGGGGGATGGGGTAACAACTAATGTATGTGTTGAGGTTTGTTACGATCATAGTATACCAAACTCCCGCTTAATAGAAACCCAGATACTATTAACTTTCATCAAATATCAAAAGCGAAACAAGATCAATTAATTTTTTAAGGTTACGCTTCTTCTTGCTTAACTTTTTATTTTTCTTTTCATGACCAGACACATATGATATTGTTTTTTTTTCTAAATTCACGGATTATAAGATAAACTAATAAAAGAACTAGGGTTGTTTCCATATTTTATTTCTCCTAAAATAAATTGTGTATCTGCATTTCATCTATATTTCGATATTTATTATACCATGGCACAATAAATTAAAAGTGCAGAAAAACGGTAAAAAAAAGGCAGAAAAAAGGCAGGAAAAATATCAAAGAAAGCTCCATCACACAGTAATACAACAGAGTTCGGTATGAAGCGATAAATAACTTTCAATTATGTTATTAATTTCACTATTTTTTAAAAGAGTTAATGCCGAGTAAACATTTCCAACATGACGGAAACCGAGCTTTTCTGCTAATGCCTGCGAAGCAAAATTATCAAACTCGCATTGCCAAATAGGTTTTAAACTCCTCATTTAGTATTCTCGAATTTGTTTATTATTGATGGAACCTTCTAACAATTCCGAGCATTTGTCAATTCTTTTCGAACGTCAGTTCTTTGAGGGGTTTGATTGAGCTTTTGGTGAGAATATGCTATGATAAACAAATATTAAAATTAACAAGGGGAAATCCGTATGAGGTTCATTTGTAAAAAGTATAATGAAGAATTTGAAGATTGGGAAATGTATGAAGTAAAGCATGTTACTACTCTTACGTATTATTACCCTAATAATTGTGGCACTGTTATCGCATCTGGTTGTTACAAATGCAAAGCATTATACGAAGCTGATAAAGATGCTTTACGGTGTCAATTATCACATTCCTAGTTAAATATTTGGCTAGTCGTGCAAATCGGGGAACGTAGGATGATTGATTAAATTTGGATTTAAAACGGGTGAAATAAAAAGATTGGCATTTGATTTATTATGGAGAATAGTTTATGGAGCTACTAGAAATTCAAGAAAAGGATGGCAAGATATTTTGCCCTTTAAAAAGTACATGGCTAATCGCAAAACCGGAGGAAAAAGTCAGGCAAAAGCATATCTCTATCCTTGTTAACAATTATGGGTATTCTCTAGAGCAGATGGCTCAAGAATTACAAGTAAGTAATTCTTCCCGTGGGCAGGGAAAAGCGCGTGCTGATATTGTCATATGGAAAAGTAAAAAGGATAAGGATGATGGCAAGTCTGCTTTTATTGTTATTGAATGTAAAGCTGAGAATGTTAGATTACATATTGAAGATTACTATCAAGGGCTAAATTATGCTTCTTGGGCAAATGCAGAGTTTTTTGTTACAACGAATGAAAAGGAAACTAAATTTTTCAATGTTGATCCTGCATATCTTCCTGGCAAATTAGAAGAAGTAGTTGCTATTCCAACAGCAAATGATGTTCAAGATGCGAAAAAGATAGAGCAAATTAAAAATCAAACAAAAATTTTTACTCGCGAGGAATTTACTAAAACTCTTAGAGCCTGTCATAATATTATCCGAAACAATGACAAGCTCTCACCTGAAGCCGCATTTGACGAAATAAGTAAACTTCTGTTTATGAAAATACGTTATGAGCGTCAAAGTCTAGGTACTAAAGTATTTACAGAAGCGGCATATATTACCGAAGCAGACAATTTTGAGAAAAATGTAAGACCTGGCTTGAAAAGGTATTCTGGTTATAATCAATCATATATGCAACATCTTTTTGGAACAACAAAAGAGGAGTTCAAAGAAGATAACCTATTTGATGAAAACGACGAGATAAAAATTCGTGAAAACAGTTTTACCCAAATACTAAAGAAGTTAGAAAATTATAATCTATCCGACACACAAGATGATGTTAAAGGAATTGCATTTGAAGAATTTTTAGGCACAACATTCAGAGGAGAGCTTGGTCAGTTCTTTACGCCTCGAACTATCGTTGATTTTATGACGGAAATACTTGACCCACAGGAAGGAGAAGTAATATGCGACCCAACCTGCGGTTCGGGAGGATTCCTAATTAAAGCATTTGAATATGTACGTGAAAAAATCGAAGATAATATCCGCTTTGAGAAGGAACGTATTAGAAACTTTTTGGAGGGAGAAAACTTTGGCAACCTTTCAGAAAATGAGCGGTTAGTCATCAACAAAAAGATTGAGCAAATGCAAACTGTCTTAAATCGTGAACTTGATAGCGGAGTATCAGAAAGTCGTATTTATAAATTATCGAGAAACTGTATATATGGCACAGATGCAAATCCACGCATGGCGCGTACATCTAAAATGAATATGATTATGCATGGTGATGGTCATGGCGGAGTTCATCATCATGATGGTTTGCTTAATGTAAATGGCATTTTCGAAGAACGTTTTGACGTGATTCTTACCAATCCACCCTTTGGTCAGAGTGTAGATAGGACTCAATTGATTTCAGATGCAGATAAATTTACAGATGAGGACATGAAAAAAAAATACAAAGAGAAGTACGGGGAAGCTTATATTGAGGCATTAAAACAAGTCGATGATAATATAGGGAAGACCTTGCTTTCTCTGTATGATCTAGGGAAAACTTCGGCGCTTACAGAGGTCTTATTTATGGAGCGTTGCCTTCGACTACTTAAAAAAGGTGGACGAATGGGTATGGTTCTTCCTGAAGGTGTACTGAATAACAAAAACCTTCAAGCAGTCAGGGAGTATTTTGAAGGAAAAGCAAAGCTAATTTTAATTTGCTCTATACCGCAAGATGTTTTTATTGCCGCTGGAGCAACTGTCAAGCCAAGTCTTGTATTTATGAGAAGATTTACCGCTGATGAGGAAATGGAATATACAAAGTGTAAAACTGAGGCTTTGTATGAGGCACGCGAACTGCATAGAGTAGAAATTGATAATTTAGATGTACGAAAAAAAGCATGTATCGAATTAACAGAATCTCTTAAGCAAAACCAAAAAGATATTAGTGTACTTTTCAACAAAGCTAAGAAAGAGAAGATAAAAAGTATAGAAAAATATGAAAAGCAGATTGCGGCAATAAAACAGCATCAGATAAAAAATAACGCAGAGAAAATAGTAATTGAAAAAGAACAGAAAAACCTCGAGAAGCTGATCATAGAGGATTCAAAGCCTCTCATCAAAAAGAAGTTTGATTATAACATTCCGATTGCCAAAATTGACGATGCCGGAATTACAACAACAGGAACTGCTTCCGCAGGAAATCAACTTCCATCGCTTGTAAATGAGTATCTTCAATATCGCACAGATAACAATTTATGGGCAGACCATAAAATTTTTTATTCATATAGTTTAAAGGATAACTCTTACTTCCGAGTATGGAATGGCGAGGAGGTGGAGTTAAAATGATTGCAGTTAAACAATTTCACAATTTCACCGATTGGAGCGTTGATAAAATATTGTTTTCAAAAGAATTCCAAAGTTGTTTTACTATGGAAACATTGGCTAACATTATCAAACCGCGTAGAGAAAGAATAAAGCCACCTGATGTGCCTAAAAACAGAAAAATCGTCTCCAAGATAAGATTCGCTGATGGAAAGGTATCATTTAATGACCGCGTGATCAAGAATGATATGTATAAATCGTGCATTAATGATTTGCTTGTCTCCAATATAAATTTTGAAAAAGGTGCATTTGCTGTTAATATTTGGGGAGATGTATATGCTTCTACTGACTATACATCATACATTATAAATTTAGACAAAATCATACCTGAATATCTGCAGGTAACACTTAGATCAAAAACGTTTTTGCAACATATCGCAAGTGTAAAACCAAAGGGCATGAAAACAAGAGCTAGATACGAATTTATAAGAGATTTTTCAATACCACTTCCATCGATTCTTGAACAACAAAAGCTTCTTAACGAGTATAACAGATTATTAAGTGCAACCACATTACTCAAAAATAAAGCGGAAGATGAAATGATATGTCAGCTTATAAATATCCAAAAAGATGTATCTGCTTATTCAAAACCCACTTTTTCTGAAAAGCGCGAATCATTGCTTAACATAATACATTTTACATCCGCCAATAGATGGGAAGTAGATTACATATATAAATCTGGCACGATAGATTCTGTTATTGAAAGTTTTAAACACCCTGCGAAATCAATTGAAAAGTTGCAAAAAGAATCGTTATTTGGCTTGTCTGTGAAAGCGTCTCCAGAACAAAAGGATGATATGATACCTATGCTTAGAATGGCAAATATAAAAAACGGTGAGATACATTATAATGAGCTAAAATATCTTCCATATGAATATGCAGTTACGGATAAGGAATCGGAAAAATGGTTATTACAAAAGGGAGATTTCTTAATTACCAGAACCAATGGCAGCAAGCACCTCGTTGGAAAAGCAGCGGTTTTTGATTCTAATGATATTTATACATATGCATCATATCTGATTAGATATAGATTTGATACAGAAATAGTCTTACCTGAATATGTAAGCATCATGTTTATGACACCAATTGTAAGAGAGCAAATCGCCGTACTGAGACGACAAAGCGGTGGTCAATATAACCTAAATAGTGATGAAATTAACTCCATCAGAATACCCGTACCTGCCGATATTCAAGTACAGAGGGATATAATTCAACGTTTTCAGGATTCTCTAGCAGAATCAAAAAAGTTCAAAAAACAAGCAAACGATACTATAAATAACGCTAATGAATATTTGGAAATATCGCTATATAGGTAAGCCGAAATTATGTATCTTAAGCCCGATTTAAATCAGATTCACTACAAGCTATCCTATGAAAAAGATAGTTATTTTATCTATTTTTTACCAATAATGGTTATGATTTATTTCGCTGCTTTTTGCTTTCTTCAATTGATTGTTTTAATTCTTCAAGCATTTTTATACGCGGTTGATTATCCAAAATGAGGTATGAATATAGGATAAGCTGGTAAACCTCATCATATAAACTTTCCAGTTTCTTGTTTGACATTGACACAACTAACTCAATATCAGAATTATTGTGCCTTATGTTTAGATTGTTAAACATGCAAAACAGAATATCCTCTGCTGATTTTTTTAAGCTTTTTAATTGTTCACGTTTATGCTCAAGGTCATCGGCTAACTTTTTTAAGATTTCGCGTTTTCTTGTTATGTTACCCCTAAGAAGATAGTGATTATACTCAATCGTTGGCCAAAAAAGGTCTTTTGTAATAATCTCAGCCACAGCAGTTACAGAAGCATTTTTTTCAATAATAATTAGTTTTTCTTCTTCTTCATTTTCATGTACCTCAAAATTAAGATGCTCAAGCATTATATTAATATTTTCATCAAGCGTATTAAGCTTGTAATAATCTATCTCAACTTTGTACTTATTAAAACAATACAATATTTCCTTTTGCTTAGTTAGTTTAAATGCAAGAATATTAATATTTAATATGTACTCCAACAGCTCTAAAATCTCGTTAGGATCAAGTATTATTTTAAGGGGAGATTTATCAAAGATATTTTGAGTTGTACTTTTTGACAATTTTCCTTCAATGTTGATCAGACTAATTTTTGACTTAAATTCATGTAATGACAACAAGCTTCCTCTTTGTCTCCAATCACAAAAATATAATTCATCTACTAGCTCTTCTAAAGTAGCTTCTGTGCTATTATAAATAGTAATATTTATTTTTCTGCCGATTTTTTCACGAAAAAGACTATAAATTTTTTGTGTTTCATATTGAATATCGTAATCCGCTTCTGATAATCTTTCAAATATATTGGCTCTCACTTGACCTCCTGTAATAAAAATATTAAATCTTGGGCATTGTTCAATCACGCACGAGATGAGAAAAAGGCGCAAACTTGAAGTCAAATCCAATCCAGCGCCATCCTCTGCGGATAACAGGAATCGAACCTGCACGGTCTCCCACTAGATCCTAAGTCTAGCGCGTCTGCCAGTTCCGCCATATCCGCGTATCTTAAAGCGATACATTTCACTCGCCTTAAAAGCTATTTAATTATCAATTCCCCTTCACCAAGGTGGCACGAGCAAAGTCTAGCGTGTCTGCCAGTTCCGCCATAACCGCGTATCTTAAAGCGATAAACTTTCTTCGCTTTAAAAGCTATTTAATTATCAATTCCCTTTCACCAAGGTGGCACGAGCAAAGTCTAGCGTGTCTGCCAGTTCCGCCATATCCGCATGTTCTTAGTTTTATCACAGTTGCTAAACTTTGTCAAATATTATTTTTTCCCCGTGAATATCCCGGGAGATTTTTTGCTTGTATTAAACTGTAAATTTCTGCAAATAATAAGTTGAAGAGTTTATAAATCAAAGTTGAAAAGGAGACAAGCAAAAATGATTGAGATAAAAGATAAATACCGCAGTGCTTATGACGATGGTAATATCCCTGATATTGACTTGCCGCCTATGGACAAGCCTGTTCCGGTTGAACCATTGCCGGAAAAAGAGCGGCCGCGGCATGACGGGCCTGGCGGCGGAGGTTGATGAATCCGCTCTCGGTGAAAGGGTTTGCTTCAGCAAACCCTTTTCAACGGTAAAGGAAATTGCTCTTGCCAGTGTACATCAATAAACTTGATTTACCAAATCTAAGAATTCCTTTTTATATTCATCGTCCAAGCTCATATTGCGCAAAGCTGTACGCACATTAGCTAGACTAGCTTCACCTTGAAATGAACTTTTGGATGCAATCAATCCAAATTCCGCAACAGCGGCGGCGAATTTCCAGTCATTACCAGGATTTAAGTGGTAGCTTAAGAAGTCAACAGGATACTCCAACTCGTTTGCAACCGATTCAGCCGGCTTTTTGTACCTGACACTAATTGTAAGCCATTCATTAGTGTATGCCTTTGAAGCGCCGGTATTATTTCGGTTAATACTCCGGCTTTCATGGTTGGCACCATATTTGAGGTTACTGGTTGTAATACCTGATGATAATAAATTATCCCGCTCAATCGGTTCGTGCAAAATGATTTCGTATAAAACCGTAACGCTGTGCCCGGCTCCGATTTCGCCGCCATCTTTTTTGTCATCTTTGAAATCCTGCCAGTCCATCCGGCGGTTTTCATATCCGAGCAATCGATATTCTTTAACCACGGCTGGGTTAAATTCGACCTGAAATTTGACATCTTTGCAAACAGTTACCAGTGTGGCACTCATTTCTTCAACCAAAACCTTGTATCCTTCTCGCTCTGAATCAATAAATGAGTAATTTCCATTGCCATGCAGGGCAAGTGACTTCATTTTATTATCCTTGATATTACCGCTGCCGACACCTAAAACGGAGAGAAACACACCGCTGTCTCGTTTTTCGGTTACCAAACCTTCTAACCCCTTTTCCGTGGTAATCCCAACATTTAAGTCGCCATCCGTTGCAAGGATGATGCGATTGTTGCCCCCTTCGATAAAATATTTTTCGGCTAAGTTATAAGCTGCGATGATGCCGCCGCTGCCATTGGTGCTGCCTCCGGCAGAAAGGCCGTTAATTGCGTTCTTAATTTTTCTTCTTTGATTACCGCTCACACCTTCAAGGACAGTTGTGTCAGTACCGGCATAAGTGACAATAGAAACCTTATCTCTTGCGGTCAGATTCTCTGCCAACATAGTAAAGCATCTTTGTAATAATGGCAATCTGTCATCCGGACTCATTGATCCGGAGACATCAATCAGGAAAATAAGATTTGAAGGCGGGGCACTGGAATAATCCAAATCCTTAGTTGCCAGTCCAATCATCAAAAGTTCGCTGTCAGGATTCCAAGGACAAGCTGAAATTTCCGTGGTTATACCGAAAGGTTCATTGCGTTTTGGTTTATTGAAATCATAAGAAAAATAATTCAACATTTCTTCAATGCGGACTGACCCTTCCGGTAAATGGTTGAGTCCATATCCGGAGTTGAGCAAACGGCGAAGATTTGCATAAGATGCAGTGTCAATATCAGCGGCAAAAGTTGATAATGGTGCTTGTGAAACTAGCTTAAAACCGGTTTCATCAAAGTGTTTGTATTCTTCATTATTGGGATGCGGAAATATGACACTGGTGTCATATTTGTAGATTGAATCATAATAATCGCTTTGACCTATTTCTTCGACTAATAGAGCAAAGGCACAATCTTCGCTTTCATAGATATTGATATCAGCAGGCTCATAAATAATATTGTCACAATAGTCAGGGGCAATTGCTGGCCCGGAAACATAGCCCTCCACATAGCCGGGGGCAGAGGGTGTACTGCCCGCGCTGTCTTCCGAGCCGCCGCAGCCACTGACGGCAGAAATCATTGAGATTAACAAAATAATGGCGATGCCTTTCTTTTTCTTTTTCATAATGGTTTCCTCCCTAAAACAAAAATCATTTTATGTTCTTTTATATAGATACGAACGTAAAATGATTTTTTTTGGTTGAAACTAAATAATTTTAAAATATTTTTTCTAATCATCCGGCCATATATTCAAAACCGTAAAGCAATATGCTGCCATTTCATAAAAAGACAAATCCACTTGATAAGTCTCACCGACAATATAATCAAAATTTAAAGTAAAATCATAATTATCAAGGTTTCTAATATAAATATTTATCCCGGTATTCAAGGTTTCTGATTCATCGGCAATAATTATTGCCTCATAAAACAGTCCGCCATTATAAACTAAATATACTTTTTCCGCAACGATTTCGATTGTCACTTTAGAGATTTCAATCACTTTCTCATCTGTCATTGTCCGGAAGTATTTCTTCCTTGCTTCTTCCTGGTCAAAAATCGCATCACCGGTTGTTAATGTATTTTGTCTCGTTAAGGCTTCGTATAATTCAATATTTTCATCTCTAAGGGCACCATCCGCTTCACTTTCCTGGCTTTCTGTAAATGAACTATAGATTACCTCACTCTCAGGCATCGAGGCTTCACCTGCCACCATAAAATCATCGTCATGCGAAATTTCATCAACAACATCTGCCATATCCACCATCATCGCCAGTTGAGGTGCTGCTTCTGTTGCCGGGGCAGCGCTATCATTTAAGAAATTATTACCTAAATTCCGATTCCAAAGTAGAACCGGTATAATAATCGCAGCGCAAAGGCACGCAGCAAGTAAACCGCCGTATCGGCGTACAAAACGGTGGCGGTTTTGGTAGCTGATTGGCGCTAATTTGACCGTTCTCAAGTTTTCGGCTTCGAAATCTTTATTAATTGATGTAACAACTTTTTTTTCTTCTGTTTTCGATGCGGCGGTAATTCCGGTTTCAATCCGGCCCCACAAATCGGGGATGCCGTCTTCGGCAAGTTTTTTATATTCATCTGTAAGGCTTTTGCTTGCTGGCATTTTACTCATATCCGCACCTCCTCAATTTTTTGATGGCGTTTTGATAGCGCCATGTTATTGTCCCCATCGGGCAATTTAGTATTTCAGTAATTTCTTTAAAAGTCAGCTCCCCTAATACTTTTAAGCTGACAACCTGCCGTTCTGCTTCGCCCAGCGACTCGAGGGCGGCTTTCAATGACATTTCTGAAATCACTTCTTCTTCAGTTGGGTTATCCTCCGGATTAATTCCCGGCGGCGCTTTAAAATAATCCTCATCAGGGGCGGCCCCCAAATCATTAAGCATCGCGCTTAATTCTTCTTTTTTGTGTTTGCGTAAATAATCTATCGCCATATTGCGGGCCATAACGGTAAGAAAAGCCTTGTGGCCGCTGCCGGGCCGGTAGCTGTCAACCTTTTCCCATAGTTTGATAAAAAAGTCGCTGGTAATATCTTCGGCATTTTCACGGCTCTTTAAAATCTCATAAACAATTCGGAAAATATAACCAAGATAAGCTTCGTAGATATCTTTTAAGCCTTCTTTGTCTCCGTTTTTGATTCGAGTTATGCAAAGTTCAAATTCCTGATTAGTCACGGAAGATAAATCCTTTCTTAATTTATACGATGGTGAATATAAAAGTTTATGGTAACCTGCAATTTTTCATATTTATCAATATCGCGCGGCATGGCGAACCGTCACGCCCGCCCAATTTCAGCGGGGCTGCCACCAGAAAATATTTTGTTTCACTATTGCTTTCCGGCACTTTACCTAGCTCTAACCCTTCCAATATCACGATTTCATTGCTTAGCAACTCGTTATGTACAGGGACTGGGTCTTCATTAGATGATACACTTTGAGCTTCAACCCCAATTAGTTTGGCGCCAAGTCTAATCAGCTCTTTTGCCCCATTAAGAGTGAGACGGCAATCGCCTTTAAATAAGATGCGCTCCGCTGCGGGATTATCATCATATAACCGCCTGATTGTCATAGCTTCTATATCGCCGGCCGCTTGAATTACTATCGCCGGCCCAACACACTTTTCCAAGTCAATTTCATCAATTTTCTTTCCCTCATCAATAAAATGCCAGGGTGCATCAAGATGTGTGCCGTTATGGACACCCATTTCAATGGTTGAGAGGTTACATACCGCCCCATCTTTAATCGCAGCTACTTGTTTGTAACTTGGCCCGGTATCGCCGGGAAAAACATTGCAGCTAAAGACTTCCTGGGTAATATCATATATTTTCATTGAAGGCTCCTTTTATATACTTTGTAAACACCCAAACCTCTTTTTACAAATCAATTTTCATGAAAACTGTATTCATGACAGGACTGTCATTATAGGCTGGGATGCAGTAAAAACCCAGCTTTTCATAGAATTTTAGCGCCGGGACAAGTTCGGGCAAAGAGTCAAGCAACATCGACTGGTATCCGGCTTCCTTAGCTTCATTCATAAGCTTTGTTGCTAGTTCATTAGCAATACCAAGATTCCGAAACTCCGGGCGGATAAATAAGCGTTTCATTTCACATTCTATTTCGTTAAGCCGCCGCAAACCGATACAACCTGCTACTTTATCATCCGCATAGGCAATAAATAAACGGCCATGAGGATAACCGTATTTTTCCTCTAAGTGTTCAAGCTCATAGTCATAGTTTTGAAGTTCTAAATAGTCAGCGATATCACCGCGTACTTCCGCGAGCATCGTGGTATATTCGGTAAATAAAGCAATGATATTTTCGCGTTTATTATAAGCTGGTTTTATTTCAATTTTCATAATTTGAGTATAAATTGCTTTATATTTATCGTCAAGTGATAGATAAAGAGAGTTATACAGATAGATAGAGAGTAGTTTTAAAAAAAGACTTGCTTATGAATATAGCCCATGTTATAATCAGTTTCAGCCGGAAGTGTAGCTCAGCTGGGAGAGCACCTGCTCGACAAGCAGGGGGTCGTTGGTTCGAGCCCAATCACTTCCACTAATAAGAACAAAACCGAACCCCCGCAGAGAATGAACTCTACGGGGGTTTGGTTATGTTAATGATTGGAAAATAGGTTTGAGTTTATTGCGGGTTTATACTAGATAATTCCTTGACCTTATTCATTGCGGCTTTCACTGGCGGAAGGATTAAAATAACAACTGTTATGATAACTTCCGGTAATATATATGTCATATTATAAGTAAATGATGAGATGCAAGCACCGGCAAAATTTATCCCGGTATAGTCGGTAAAGAAGATTAACCCGGATAAAAAATGAAAGAAAAAACGACAAAAAACTGCCACAAGATAACCAATTATCAAGCCATTTCTCCGGTCTTTGAATATTCCGCTTAAGCCGAGGGCGCCAAAAGCTAAAATATAATCAATAATCGGCTGCATTGGATGAATAGCAATTGGCCTTTGTAAAAATTGCAGGATGCCATAAGCAACTGCGGCCATCAAGCCAACTTTCAGGCCATACCAATAACCAATAAGGCAGATAAACAACATACTTAGCAAAGTAGTTGAGCCGCCCATCGGTAAGCTGGCGATTTTGATGTATGAAGCAACATAACCTAAGGCTAGCGCCATACCGGAAAAAGCTAGAATTTTTGTTAGTTTGTTTTGTAAAATGGTCATAAAAAAACCTCCTTTGGCGGAAAAATCACTGTGTCACCATCGGGAAGCCTGATTTTTGCGAAACAGCTTAATTAAGCTATTTACACAATCTAAATCAGCTTTCCTACGCCGGTATTAACCGGATCAGGTATGAGGGTCAGAATCTTTTGATTCAATCTCAGCAAGTCAGGCCGAAGGCCTAAGCTTTTTTGCACCCCTAGCGATTATTCATTATTAGTATCCTTAATAATATATGACAAATGGCTTTTGTTTGTCAAGACGGAAATTTTTCGCCGTGAACTTAATGCTTGTTTAGTATTGATATATATGTTACTATAGTTTTGAGAAATCAAAGGGAATATGGTATGTGTGCCACCTTCCGGAGTTGGAAGCTCCAGAAGGCAAGGTATAGTAGTAACCGCTACTACACGATACAGATTAAATCTGCGACACAAGATTAATTATATTGTAAAATCTTTGATTTTACAAGTGATTGTCTGGTTGTTGGATTGGTCAATTCTTCGTTTATACGGCGAGGTATTATGTGTAGAAGCATAATACCTCATTTTTGATTTCTCAAATTTCAAAGGCCAGTCGGCGGTTTGCGCCGCCGGCTATGGCTGAATTATTTCGAAAGATATTTACAGTGAATATAATATTAAATAGTAAAAATAAAATAATGAATTTCTGTATTCGCATTGTTAATGCGCTTTTTATGATTCTTATAATATGGATTTTCCTAATAAACATAATAAAAATAGGGCAAAATCATGATTTTGTAAAAATTTCGTTATTACTGTTTCTACTTATAGTAGTGTTAACTATTATCTATTTTCCGAAGCCAATGGCTAATAGGATATTCGGATTCATAATGCAAAATAAATGGATTCGTTTATTTTCTGCATTTTCCTCACTATTACTAGGGTTTATTGCAAGATTCGGATTTGCTTTATTAGATTATGTTCCGGTAATGGATTCATCAACTTACTATATAAATGCAGCATCACTCATTGAAACAGGGAAATTATCGAGTGGATTTTATATCGGAATGTTTCCGCATATTTACGCTTACACTGTTGCATTAACTGCAATTTTCAAAATTACCGGGATAGGTCTTTGGGGAGTAATTCTACTAAATACCTTTTTTGATATTTTATCTGCTTTCTTAATTGGCTATCTTATATATCTGCTCACTCGCTCGTATAAATGGCCGATTTTTTCTTTTTGCATTTGGTGGCTTAGCCCATTTAATATATTATTTTGCGCAGTATCATTACCTGTCATTGCTGTAAATACATTCATTATTATTCTGATTGTTCTTGCCGTACATTTATTTAACAATATTAATTGTTTTAAATATCTCATTTATTTCAGTGTTGTATTTGCTGTTGCAATAGCAATTTTAGATGCTTTTCGTCCAATATCAATTATAGTAATGATTGCAATTCTTATATATTATACATTTTTAATTATCAAAGAAAGTAAATGGCAAACTTTTTACAATTGTATAATATCTTTAATAGCAATTATATTATTAAGTGCTTTATTAAGTTATTTATGGACACAGACAATAAGCTCAGCTACAGGATTTCCTGCTAACAAATATAAAGCTGGCTGGAATATTTATGTCGGCAGTAATTATGATACAAATGGACGATATAGTGAGAAAGATGACGAATATTTAGTCAATCTCATGATAGATTATGATAGAGATATTTCAAAAATCTTCTATAGACTTCAAAATGAAGGTATTAATCGTTGGAAGGAACTTAATTTTATAAGAGCATTGCAGCTGATGATTAACAAATCACTGCAATTAGCCGGTGATATGATTAATATAAATTGGGATTTAAAAGGCTCATATCCATATTTTGATGATTCATGGATTAAATATGATATTATACGCATAATATCTGGTATTTATTGGTATTTTATATTAATATTTACGTTTCATTATTCATTAAAACGAAAAAAATGCGAACCCTTTAACTTCATTTTATTTATAAAAATATTAATAATAGGTTTTTTCTTAGCATTTTTAGCAGTAGAAGTAATGAACAGATATTTTACAATATTTTTCCCTATGTTTACTGTTTTATCTATTCTTGGATTTCATAAAATGGTTGAAAAATGCAAAAATCTTACACCTGAATCGCTTCATTTAAAGCAAATGAGTAAATAATTTTTTCTTTAACCGGCTTGCCGGTCAATTGCTCTAAAGCTTCCTGATAATAAGCAAGCTGTTTTTCATAACGGATTATTAATTCCTCTTTTGTTTTAACCGCATCTGATTTGTAGTCAAGGATAATAAGCCCATCTTCTTCTTCAAAAAATACATCAATAATTCCTTGCATCAAAATCGTTTCTTCTGCCGGAAGTTCCGGATTTATACGATTGGCATTAATTCCGGCGATAAAGGGCTGCTCTTTGAATAATTTGCCGGCCCGGTCGGCAATGATTACTCGTTCCGCCAAGATTTTCCCACTTGGTCCGCGCAATATGAAAAAATTCATGATTTTTTGAAACGGGATAGCTTCCTTATATTCAACAGGTAACCGCCCGGTCTTGCAAGCGTTATCAATTTGCGAAATAAGATGTTCTTCGAGCTGCTCCTTACGTTTTTCACTTTCTTTTACCGCTTCAAGCGGTATATTTTTATATTTGATTACTTCCATTACTTTATGATAGGCACTTCCGCGGGCTGAACCGCTTGAAACCGCACTTTCCAATGCTTCTTCTTTCATGAAGTCAGGTATATATGGAACCACTTCCGGTTCGGCAAATAAAAGCTGATTGAAAGTATCATCGCTATCCCCGACCGCATTAATAACATCCGTTATTATACTAGCTTTTTTAAGTTCTGACACAGTTGTTTTGGCATAAAGGCCAGCAAGATTTGCATTAGGGTAAGGTCTTGCGAACTTTTCTGACACCTGTGTCACTTTATCCTGCGATAGCAAATCATTATCTATTTCTATTTGATTTTCTCCTAATTGCGCAAGCAACAAATCCCGCCGGTGATTCAAATCAATTATTTCATTCACTGTTGCGGAAGCCAAGTCATTTAGTGACCATATCCGCGTTGAAAAGATATCTTTGGCCGGTTCTGAAATTATTAACGGAATTAATAAGTCCAAAAAATTACCTGTCGCTGCCAGCTTTAGAAAAGACGGGCGGTTTTTATCCATATTAACGCGCGGCGATATTTTTTCCGTAACACCGCTCAAAATCAGCTTTTCTTTTGCTCTGGTCATAGCAACATAAAGAATCCGCAGCTCTTCGCCTAGATTATCCAGTTTTATTTTTTGGCTAATAATATTTTTACGCAGACTTTTCCGGCGGACTCGCAACTGCGGGTCAATATAATCAACCCCAAGCCCCAAGTCGGCATCAAGGCATAATGCCCCTCTGCTATCCATCATATTTATCCGCTTATGCAAACCGGCGACAAAGCAAATGGGAAATTCCAACCCCTTACTCTTGTGTATGCTCATTAAGCGGACAACATCAGCTTGTTCATTTAGGATATTGGCCTCACCATAGTCAACTTCATATTTTTCAAGTTGTTCGATATAACGAACGAAATGAAAAAGGCCATAGTAGCTGGTTTGGGCAAAAGAAGCCGCTTTTTTTAGCAGCATTTCAAGATTGGCAGTTTGCTGCTCACCATCCGGACGGACGGCAACATAGTGATAATAACCGCTTTCAACAATCAATTCCCTTAGTAAATCGGCGATGGGAGTATAAATAGCCTTCTTCCGGTTTATTTCAATGAAGTGGATAAATTGAGTGATTTTTTCGGTAAGATAACTGTTGTTTTCGGGTTTGTTAGCGGCAAAATGAAGCAACTTATCATAAAGCCCTTCGCGATTTTGTCCGGTTGTTTTAATAATTGCAATTTCCTCATCGCTAAAACCGCCAAAAAAGGATTTCATCACGCCAAATAGAGGAATTTCTTGAAATGGGTTATCAAGGATGCTGATTACCTGTAAAATCGTCTGAATCTCACTGGCCGCAAAGTAACCGGTGCGGGCGGAGGTAAGCGCCGGAATACCTTCTTCAGCAAGAACTTTCTTGAATACCTCATCCCAATCTTTAGTTGTCCGGAGTAAAATAACAATATCGCGGTAAGATACCGGGCGGAGGGCCCCGGTTTTTTTGTCTGTCACCTTAAAATGAGCCATTATCTCATGAATCCGGCGGGCAATCATTCTTGCTTCAAGTTCTTTTTTGGAATCAGATAATAATTCGCCGGCCAGCGGGTCCGCTTCCGCTTCACTACCTAAATCAAGAAGCAGCAGCTCCGTCTGGTTTTCAGCGCCATTCTCCGGATAATCTGCGCCGGGGTATAGGGCGGCCTCGGTATCATACTCAATCCCGCCGAGGGATTTTTGCATGATTTTTTCAAAAATATAATTCACACTGGTTAGGATATTAACCCGGCTGCGAAAATTCTGGTTAAGGTCTATCCGTTGATAAAATATTTCTTCTTTTTCTTCATTCGGGTAACAATCGTATTTTTCCATAAATATTTCCGGCCGGGCAAGACGGAATTTGTAGATACTTTGTTTCACATCCCCAACCATAAAACGGTTAAAACCGCCTTCATCTTCGCTGGAAATGCTTTGTAATAAAAGCTCTTGTACTTGGTTTGAATCTTGATATTCATCAGTCATTACCGTGACGAAATGTGCTTTTAACTCTCTTGCAACCGCCGAAGGTTTTAGCCCCGCTTCAGTTTTCTCCCATAGGATATTCAGGGCAAAATGTTCCATATCGCCAAAATCAATAATGTTTTTATCTCGCTTTGCATTATCAAGGCGCTGCTTATAATCGATAGTTAAATCAATCAAGGTGGATACAGCCGGATGAATTTTGGCCATTATTTCTATTATTTTATCCGGGGCAAAGCGGTAGTAATTTTCGCCGGTTTCTTTAATAGTATCTTTTACCAACTTGCGGATATTTTTGACTTGCTCGCGTTTATCTATTGAAACAGAATCGTCTTTTTTTGCCGGTAAACGGCCAAAGATTATTGTTTCAAAGCGGGCTTGGTAATCAGTAAAATTTGCAACTTGAGAGTTCACAGCAACCTTTAGTTCAGAAATATTCGTTTGATTTTCATTCGGCATCAAATTAAATAACACCTGTAATTCTTTCTCGATTAGCTCACTATACATATACGGCCCGTCCGGCTCATCGCATATCTTCAAAGCATTTTCAAGTTCGTAAACGCAACTTGCAAGAATATTTTTGGTATAGTCAAATAGATATTTGACCCAAGGTTCAACCGTTAATTCACCCGGCGAATCAATTGCATAATCAGTCTTCCGCTCTAAAAGCCATTCTTCCGGCCACGGAAAACTCATTGCCGTATCATAAAGCTTCTCGATATATTCCTCAAGGATACTATCATTAATACCGGTCGTAAAATACTCGGCACAGCTTAAAAAGCCGGTATTCTTACTTTCGTACCACTCTTCTAACAGGCCGGCAAGTGCTTCCTTTTTCAACAACCTAAGTTCACCTTCATCCGCCACCCGGTAGGCAGGGTCAAGGCCGATAGTATGAAAATGATTGCGGAGGATAAAGAGGCAGAAGCTGTCGATAGTCGTGATTTGTGCATTATGTAAAAGAGTTATTTGTTTCTGGAGATGATTATTCCCGGCATCTTTTTCAAGCATCTTGTTAAGTGCCTTACCAATCCGTTCACGCATTTCACCGGCAGCAAGATTGGTAAAGGTAAGGACAAGTAAGCGGTCGATATCAACGGGATTTTCCGCATCGCTGACCATTTTTATGATACGCTCAACCAAGACAGCGGTTTTGCCGGAACCGGCCGCCGCTGCTACTAGGATATTTTTTCCGCGGATATCAATAACGGATTGTTGGGTTTTGGTGAATGTTATTGGCATATGCTTCTCTTTTTCTATGGTATATATCCGCGTGTGACATCTCTGTACTTCGCCCTGCCCAGCGAAGCTGGGTTTAGACACTGCTCTCGCTCCGTGAGAACGTAACGGATACATAAGTCCGCAAAATACGCGGACTAAGTACCAACGTTTCTCAAGGGTCTGTTTGCGAAGTCAGAATGTCACTCACGATTAAGTACGTTATATTCTTCGCATCGCATCTTTTCTAATACTTCATCGCGCCCAAGCGCGGGCAGTTTCCGCATCCGGTATCCGGGCAGGCCTAAGTCAAAGCCGCAAACATTCTTAAAGCTACAGTATTTACAGCCGTTTCCATCCTTATTTTCATAAGGCTCTTTGGTGATATCGCCGGCAATTATCTGTTGTCCCATCGTTTTTATTTTTTGGTTTACATAATGTGACAAAGTCGTAAAATCTTCCTGTCTTAAAATCCCGGAATTGCTGGTATATTCACCATCTTTTTTGCGTGCGATTGTATAACTAATGATTTGCTGTTAAAATCACGGTCAAGCCGCCTGATTATTTCTTCATCATCATTAACAAGCCCGGTCATTTTGAGCTTTTCCAACAGCTTTTCTTCAACTTCATCATAGCTAAGCCCCGCTTCGTCATTTAACATCGGGTCAGAAACATGATAATAAAGGACTGCCGCCGGAATAACATCTTTGTCCGGATAGTTTTTTCTTATTTTCTCCAAAGCAACATTCAAATAAACTATCAACTGTAATTGCAAACCAAAATATAAAGCAGCAAGTTCAAAGGTTTTGTGGCCCGATTTGTAATCAATTACTTTGACATATACTTCTTTATCCGTTTCACAAATATCGATCCGGTCGATTTGCCCCCGAAGTGACATTTTTTCTTCCGGTGAAAGCAAAATATTTGCTGATTCAAGATTTTCTGCTTCTGAAAACGGCACTTCAAAGAATCCCGGCTGAAACTCACCATGTTTCAACTGTTGCCGCAACGTTTTCACCGTTCTTAACATAATCCGGTAAATCCGCCCAATCATCTGTTCATTTCTGGCACTGCCAAAAAGAATCGTTTCGCCATACTGGGCGGCATAAATATTAACCGCTTCCCTGAGGATACGTTCACCGTCTTCATCAGAAAATTCAAACCATGACAAATGTTGTTCTGCAAGTTTTCTTGCAAAGATTTCCAGCACCCCATGATAAACAATTCCCAAATCCGCCGATTCAAAAGCATATTCTTCTCTTTCCCGTAATGCAAGTCCATATTGCAAAAAATGAGCATAAGCGCAACTTGCATACTTTTCCAAGCGGCTGATACTGTTATTTAATAAACTTCCATAAAGTAAATCAGCGACTGCCTTAGTCAATGGTTGATGTGAATAACAGCGGAAAGCTTGCTCTAATAGCCCATCTAAGGTTTTCTTATATTTTTCATTTCTCTGATACGCATTGCCTAACACGGTCAATAAGCTAAAATTTGACTCCTGTTGGCTTGAAATATATTTTCTTAAGCCTATCGCAAAAGCATCCAAGCTATCAGCCAATCCAAAAATCTGATTAAAAGTTATCTCATCAGTAACTATATTGACTTTTAAATCAGGGAAAAGTTTTTTCACCGTATCAATCAGATAAGAGGGGCGCAGACTTTTCCCCTCACTGTCAACCCGGGCATAAGACAGATATAACCGCTCTGACGGTTTGGTCATATTCATATAAAGATATAATCTTTGAATATACATTTTCTGCCGTGGTGTCGGGGATAATTCCCACACCGACTCCTTCAGAAATTCACGGTCCAAGTCGGAAATCAAACCACCGCGGCTATTTCCTGCCGGAATATTCCCGTCATTTACTCCTAAGAAAAAGAGGGCACGTACTTGGCTTAACCTAGTCCTTTCCATATCACCGACCACAATGCGGTCGATATTTTGGGGGATAGTACCAACTTTTATTTCCGAAAGGCCGGCATCAAAAATCTCGGCAAATTCTTTTAGTGACATCGGTTCATCTTTTAGCAGACTATATATCTGGTCTAACAATTCCATCACCAACCGATAAATCTGGCTATATTCTTTAGCCCTGACTAAATCGCCATTTTTTGTGAAACATTCCTCATAAGCTTTCAATTTTTGCTGAATCCGCCCGGCAACAATGAAATCATATAAGGCTTTGATGATATCTCCGGCTGTCTTTAGTTTTTGCTCAAGCGGATAAAGCGCGGTCATCATCTTTTCACGGGTTTGATTCAGCGCCGCTAAAGATTCTGTCAGTTCATCCTCCCGCCATAAAAACAAACGGCGGCTAAATTGCTCATTATATTTTTTCCGGCCTTTAATCCCGCAGCCAATCACATAATTTTCAAGCCGGTCTATTTCGGCAAAGGTTAAATCGGTAAACCCGCTCCGCAAAAAATGAAAAACAGCTTCATAATTGTAGTTTTTAATAATAATTTTAAGCGCCGAGCGGATAAATTCAGTAAAGGGGTTTAATAAGATACCCTTAGTTTGATCCAAATAAACTGGGATTCCATATTTATTAGCCTCGCGTTCAAGATATCCGTAATAACCATTCATATCACCTGTTATTATTACAATCTCTCGATATAAATAACCCTGATTCATCGTTAGGTCTTTAATTTTTATGCATGTTTCACGAACTTCAGCAGCGATAGTTGAGGTTTCGGAAATATTGATTTCCTTAGGGCCCGGTTCTTTAATTTCGCTATTTGAAACTGATTCAAAATTTTCACGATATGTTTTATGCGGATAACGAAATAAGAATTTTTCTAAATGAACCATACCACCACTTGCTGATATAAATCTTGGCGGTACTTCCGTATCAATATAAACATCATCTAAACGATTGATTTTTGCCTCACCGGCTAACTTGCATAAGTCATTAACCATTTTGCCGGTTAAATAAAATAACGACTGTTCTTTAATTCCTGTAAGCTGAATCTTTGCGCTTACCCGTCTTTTTAAATATTCTTCTTTTCCCATCAAAACAGAAACAATAACCTTGCCGGCAAGCTTCATTAATTCCTGGATAACCCGGTTTTGTAAGGGGGTAAAGCCGGTAAAGCCATCAAAAACTACCACGCTATCGCGAATAAGGTCAGACTTATGTAATGATGAGCGAAGCAGGTCAAGAGTTTCTTCAGTGGTGATATATTTATCCCGGATATATTCAAGAAAGGCTTCATATAATCGGTAAAGATCTTTTAACTTAGCGGATAAAGCACCTTTTTTCTCCGCATAAATAATCATTTTCTTTAGTTCGCCGGGAGTAATTGCATACTGCATAAATTCTGATATTGCCGATTTGACTTCGCTAATATAACCAAGCTTATTAATATTTTTTCCGATAACCGGCAACTCATTAGCAATACCCGCTGTTATTTTACGAAGTACCAGGCTTTTTCCGGTATCGTCTAAAACTGCAAGTTTGCTCGCCCCTACTTCTTCAAAAATACGAAATGATAAACGGCCAAAACTTAATACCTCAATATTAAGAATCCCGCGGTTGGGGTGCAATTTGACAAGTTCCATTTGGGTGTGCATAGTAAATTGGTCAGGAACGATAATCAAAAACCTTTTGTTTGGTTCTTTGAGTGACCATTCGATTAAATCATGATTTAATTTCCAGCTTTTTCCAGCGCCAGCAGCTCCGATATAGAATTGTAGGCTCATACGTACATACTCCTGATACCTGCAGTATCAAATTTCACTAATCATTTCTTTTAAAGAAGGAAAAATAAAATGCGGCTTTATTTCGGATTTATCCGCATCTTGTCTTGTTGCTTCACCGCTTAAAACCAAGATGCCCGTAAAACCGTTATTTACACCGGCATAAACATCAGTATAAAGCCGGTCGCCGACCATTGCCGTCCGCTCTCTACACGCACCGGTACGTTTAAGCATATAATTCATAATCTCACCATTTGGTTTTCCGACAATGTAATCGGGATAACGAAAAGACGAAGCATGAATAAAAGCGTGGATTGCCCCGGCATCAGGGATAAAGCCGGTTTCGGTCGGACAATTAAAATCGGGGTGGGTTGATATATATGGCAGCCCCGCCCGGACGAAATCACAGACTTTGCACATTTTCGCATAGCCAAGTGAAGTATCAAAACCAACAACAACAACTTCCGGTGCCTCATCAGTAAGCTTGATTCCGGCTTCCAAAAACTCCGCTATCAGCATTTCATTTCCTAATAAAAAGACTTTCTTTCCTGGATATTCACGGTGCAGATAATTAATCGTGGCTTGTCCGGAGGTTACAATTTCGCTCTTTTTAACCGGGAAACCCATTTTCGTAAGTTTTGTGACATATACATCTGCATTTTTCGATGAATTGTTAGTCAGGAAAACATACTGCTTGCCCTGCTTTTTTAGTGCCTTCAGAAAATCAAGAGCACCGTCAATCCACTGGTCACCAAGATAGATTGTCCCGTCCATATCTAAAGCATAACAGTCGATATTTTTAAGTATTTGCGGCATTGGGTTTATTTCCTTTGGAAGAGTTTAAAATTTCTTTGACATAGTTTAAATATATGATATATGCCCCATCGGCTCTTTAGTTATTATATTATATTTAAGTGTTGAGGTCAAAAGGTATTTGGGAAAAAAAAACAGCAACCCTTGTTGGTTGCTGTTTCTACTCATAAATAACGCATGTTATTTAATTCTTGTCAAGTAAGTTAGTTCATTAAACTTAAGCCTCTTTATCCATCTCATCATACGAATCCTTACCAGGCAGAATTGCATTCATAATAATACCAACTAAGGCGCCGGTAGCAAGGCCGGAAAGGCTTATCGTCATTTCGCCGATGTGGAAAGAAATCGCACCGGCAGCACTATAATTAACACCAATCGAGAGGACTAGAATTAAAGCGGCAATGATGACGTTGCGGCTTTTCTTGAAATCGACTTGATTTTCAACGACATTGCGTACACCAACTGCGGCAATCATACCGAATAAAATCAGGCAAACACCACCCATCGCTGCAACCGGGATACATGAAATCACTGCCCCGAGTTTGGGTGAAAAAGCGAATAATATCGCAAAACAAGCACCAATCCGGATAACACGCGGGTCATAAACCTTAGTCAAGTTAAGGACACCGACGTTTTCACTATAAGTTGTATTCGCCGGGGCGCCAAACAAAGCGGCAACTATTGAGGCAAGGCCGTCGCCGGTGATAGTCCGGTGCAAGCCGGGGTCTTTGATATAATTTTTGCCTACGCTTGAAGAAATCGCCGACATATCGCCGATATGCTCAACAATCGTTGCTAAAGCAATCGGGGTAATTGTAATTACAGCAGTTAATAAAAGCCCGCTATTAATACTGGAACCGGTAAAGATAGAGAAAACCGTATAATCCCAAGCAATCGGAAGCCCAATCCAAGCAGCTTCGGAAACCGGTGTCCAATCAACGTTTCCGGTAACGATTGCCGCAAGATAAGCAACTACTATTCCGATGATAATCGGGATAATCTTCATCATCCCTTTACCCCAAATATTACATACAATTATAACCGCTATCGCAAGTAATGCCAGCCACCAGTTATATGATGCCATACCAATCGCTACTGATGAAAGGTTAAGGCCAATAGCAATAACAATCGGCCCGGTGACAATCGGCGGGAAGAAACGCATGACTTTTGTCACGCCATAGGCTTTGATTAAGGCAGCAACAACTAAGTAAACCAATCCGGCAATAACAACACCGAAACTGGCATAGCGCAGCAAATCTGCTTCACCGTTTGGGGCAATCGCGAAGTAGCCGGCCAGGAAAGCAAAAGATGAACCTAAGAAAATCGGCACCTTTCCCTTAGAAATAAAATGGAACAACAGTGTGCATAATCCGGCGAATAGTAAGGTCGTTGATACATCGAGACCGGTTAACGCAGGGACAAGAACTGTTGCTCCAAACATCGCAAACATATGTTGCGCACCCAGAACCACCATTTTGTGGGTCCCAAGCTGCCTGGCATCCATAATTCCATCGGAATAGTCAGGCGTATTCAGTTGTTGTTTACTCATACTTTCTCCTCCTGTGAATATTATCCGTTACTGTTCACGATAAAGCGCTCACCGTAACAATTATCCTTCATTTAATATAAAGAAAAAGTATTCATCCGTCAAGGAGTTTTTTATTTCATAAGAAATATGCCCTTACTAGACCATTTAGAAAGAAAATTGCTTTGCAATTCTCTTAGAACTGACATCGCAGGACGTCAGTTTTTCACTTCATTTTCGGTTTAAAAATAATTCCGGCTAAATACCCAAAGATTAATGCTGCCCCGATACCAACCGCCCCGGCTTTGAAGCCACCGGAAAAAAGACCCATAAAGCCGTCTTTGTCGATAGATTCTTTGACCCCGTCCATCAAAACATGCCCAAAACCAAGCAAGGGGACTGTCGCCCCGGCCCCGGCAAATTCAATAAAGGGCTTGTACAAATTAAAAAAGCTGATTACCGCACCAAGACAAACTAAGATAACCATAATTCGTCCGGGCATTAATTTGGTTTTGTCCATCAATATCTGGATGATTACGCAAATCAGTCCGCCTACCCAAAAGGCATTAAGAAAATCGGTCATATTCTCCTCTACTTTTTCCAATCCGGCTAACCAGATCTTCCATTCGTACTCTATTTGTAATGGTTTCCGCTTCAGTAATAACCATTTGACGTTCGAAATCGCTCATTTCGCCATAAGCGGCGGAAGCGGCGGTATTTGATGCAAGGCCAAGGGCTAACCCCAAAGGAATGTTCTCATACTCCATAAAACTCCCATCTGCCTGCCTTGGCAGGCGTATAATCAGGATTGTGAAAGATTTATCTTTCACATCATTTCCTCCATTTTAGTGGCATGGCACAAAATGCAGAGGCTATGAATAGTATGGACATTTCTTTGGGGTATTATACTTCGTTTTCTACTATACTGACTCGATCCCTTGATCCGCAAATCTGAAAAGAGCCAGGTGTCCGGTCCCGCTGCTATTTTTTGAAGCATGGTTCAGCTTAACCGGATGCCCCGACCCGTTGACAATACGTAAAGTTGTACCGGCCGCAAAATATCCGACCCGTGTCAGCACGATTTGCCCTACCGTCCCCAAATTAGAAGTACCGGCGACGGGAGAATTTTTATTTAATTCAATATAAAATGTGTTATCCGGTTGATTATCGACGTCTAAAGATAATATGCATGTTATTGAATAAAGCCCCGGATATAATATTTTGAAAGTATCCGAGCCATTATACTCGATACCTTCCCCAAGATATTCAGTTGGTGTTTCATTAAGGGGCGGGAACGTGACTGCGCTGCCGCTTGGTATGGTTTGTTTGCCTTTAATGTTGGAATTTATATAAGGCTGTAATAATGGGCCGCACTCACCGTTGTCGCCTTTAGGGCCTTTTTCGCCAGGCTTGCCATCGTCGCCTTTGGGGCCTTTCTCGCCAGGCTCGCCATCTTTTCCGTCTTTTCCGTTATCTCCCTTGTCGCCCTTGTCGCCTTTTTCGCCTTTTTCACCCTTATCGCCGTCATCCCCCTTGTCGCCTTTTTCGCCTTTTTCACCCTTATCGCCGTCATCCCCCTTGTCGCCTTTGTCGCCCTTAGGCCCTTCCGGGTGGGGACAGCAAACATGGCAATCACAATCTACCAGGCATGGATTACACTTTTCACATTTACAATTCAAGTTGTACAAACAATTATTATTAATTGACACTCTAAATACCTCCAATCAAAATTCGACTAAAATATACCTTTATTCTTATAATATTCATTTATATTCGGTTTTGATTCTTTTTTTTGACCCTAATTTTATCGGTAATTGAACTAGTACGACCGCAGCGAACATAATCGCACAGCCAACTAATTCCCGGCTGGTTAGGTTTTGATTTAATAATAGATAACCGCCGATAACGGCGAAAACTGATTCGAGGCTAAAAATAAGTGATGCAACCGAAGGGTCAGCATCACGCTGCCCGACGATTTGCAGGGTAAAAGCAATACCGCTTGATAGAATCCCGGTATAAAGCAACGGCCATATTCCCGCGGTGAAATCGCTTATTATTGGTTTTTCTAACGGATAACCAATACTGACACATATTATCCCGGCAACTAAAAATTGTAAGCAGGATAAAGCAACCCCGTCAACCCGCGGGGCAAAATGAGCGATTAGCAGGATATGGACAGAAAAGACAAAAGCGCAGATAAATATGTAAACATCACCGCGGTTTAATGTAAAACTTTCATGAATACACAAAAGATAAACACCAACAGCGGCGATTATAGCACCAACCCAGATGATGCCGTCAACCCGGCGTTTCAAAAAAACACCCATAATCGGCACGATAATTATATATAAAGTCGTGATGAAGCCGGCTTTCCCTACCGAGGTATACATAATACCAACCTGTTGCAGGCTAGTTGCAATACAAACAACAACCCCGCAGCTAAGCCCGGCAATAATTAAGTCTTTTCTTGTCCCTCTTTGGGTACCCCGCTTTTTCGCTATCCGGGCGCGTAGAATCGCTAACGGGGCAAGGACCGAGCAACCTAAAATAAACCTGGTCCCATTAAAGGAAAACGGCCCAAGATAATCCATTCCGACACTTTGCGCGATAAAAGCAAAACCCCAGATTAGCGATGCACTTAATAATAGCACCGTGCTTCTAAATGTTATTCTTTTCATATTAGTTTTTCACGTAATTCTTTGACTATTTCTTTGATACTCTTGCCGTCGCAATCAACAGTGATTTGGGCATATTTTTCATAAAGCGGTTCCCGTTTGGCATATATATCTTCCAAGGTCTCACCCTCTAAAAAAGCAACACCCCGTAACTCCAAATCGTCAATTCTTTTTGTGATTTCCTTAAAAGACAGCTTTAAATAAATAATATCCCCGATGCGGGTAAAGTGTTCCATTGCTTCATTGCCAAAAATGGCACTTCCGCCGGTGGCGATGACTTTATTGCGGGCATTTAGAGTTGCATTGATAAAGTTTTCAATCTCAAGAAAACCTTCCTGGCCGCTTTCAAAAAGTATTTCGGAAATTTTTTTACCGCATTTTTCTTCAATAATAATATCAGAATCAATAAAGCCATACTGCATTTTCGCAGCTAAGGCTTTACCAATGGTACTTTTACCCGCCCCGGGCATACCAATTAAAATAATATTATTTTTGTAGATACGCAATCGCTTCGACCTCACATAACACATCCCGCGGCAGTTGCTTGACAGCTACACAGCTACGGGCTGGTTTTTCGGTAAAATATTTTTCATATACACTGTTAAAAGCAGCAAAATCAGCCATATCAGCAAGAAAACAGGTGGTTTTTATTACCTTGCCAAAATCAGTGCCGGCAGCGGCAAGAATCGCCCCCAAATTTTCACAAACCAAAGCCGTCTGCGCCAAAATATCGCCGTCTAATACTGCCCCTGTCTCCGGGATAATCGGTACTTGTCCGGAAGTATAAAGTAAATCACCCGCTATCACTGCTTGTGAATAAGGGCCGATTGCCGCCGGTGCTTTATCGGTTGAGATTTTTTGTAAACTATTTGCCATATTATGTTCTCCTTATAAAGATAAAATTATACTTTTCTATGCGAATACATTTAGCCGCAAGGCCGAAAGTGCGATTCAAAAGTATGGCCTTGAAAGATGTCAGTACTAGGTTTCGTATTTTGAAACCTCTGCTACATCTTTCACGGAGCGAGAGCGTTACATACGGTAAATCGACAGCTTTCGGCTATGCGGTGATAGTATTCATGTAAATTAGTATAACATAAATTTGACCGGGACACCTATAATAAAAACATTCCTTGCGAAAAATAAATCAAGCTGCCGATTAGCTTTCCTATGGCAATAAATACAACCACAATCCCAATCCCCTCACGGAAACCCGCCCTTCGGGCAAAAATCGGAATTGAGTTAAGCATTTCGGCAATCGCAAGCGCAAGGCAACCAACAAACATCCCGGCAAAAACCCCATAAGTAATACACAATAAATTCCCGCCAATATGCCATAATTCATAACTTAATCCGCCGAAAGCCTGATTTTTGAGAATCAAATCACCTAATTCGGCAAATTTGGGGAATATGCTGACAAAGCCGCCAAATATCGTGCCAAAGACAACCATTTCTTCAAGAAGCATAGTATATCTTGCTATGCTGAATTTGCCGGCAAAGCGCGGAATCAAACCGACTGTAACCAATACTGTAAAAACTCCGGCCGAACAAATAGCGCCGAAGCTAAACGCACATATTGCCAAAAAAATTTGCTGTAGAATCATCATGCCTCCATATCTGCAAGCTCAAAGTTGCCGTATAAAGAGTACTCGCGGAGCGAGGTTAGTTAATCTTTGGTGTTGGGCCTTTGCCCAACGCCTTAGATTAATTCTTTATACTTTTGCCTTCGCGGTCGGCGGTTGCAACCAAGGTTTTATTTACATCATTTTCATATAACCGCATCGCCACCTCAATTGGTGTCGGGTCTTTCGTAATCCGCCGCCCGCCGACATGGTTAAAGAAAATCAGTATGCCAAGGGCCAAACCTATCGAATAGGAAATCTCCAAAATTGTATAACCCGTCGCCGGCTGCCCCATTACTAATTCATAAACCTTACTAAATACTTTGTTTATTGAGATATCATTGTGAAAAGCCATAATTGTAAAAGCAGTACCAAAAAAGCAAATACCGCTGGCAACAAAGATTTTGATAAACTGCATCGGTTGCTTATGTTTTCTTTTTTGGATTTTTTCGACCAAAACATCCATTTCACCAAGACTATTAACCGTAATACCCGGATGACTTGCTTCAATCATTTCAATGAGCTTCAAAACATTTATAACTTGACGGTTGATTTCAGTTTTTTTCAGTTTCTGCTCTAATTCCTTACTGAAAGTAAAAATTTTTAACGCTTTAACTTTCGCCGTGACATTTTCATCGGAACAATATATTTTCGCAATATCTTTTAAATAAACTTCATCTTTTAGTACTTCAACATTTTTTTCCGCAATAATATAAACGTTGATATTCGCCATTTTTTTACTCCTTATTTGAATTAAATATGATAAGAATGCGGAGCATTCTTAATATATGAAGAGTGTCTGCGAAGCAGGACTAGTTTATCTTTGGTGTTGCACCTTAGATAAACTCTTCATATTAGTATTAACGGCGGATTTTATTTTATTACAAATTTGATAATAATTTTGATGCAAAATAAATATTTCTATGGTACAATGTCGCTAAGACATTGTACCGGTGCAGTTTTAGTGCACATCCCCCGGAGGGCATAATTTTCTTTAGAAATTATGATACAATGTCGCTAAGACATTGTACCGATGCCGTTTTAGTGCGCATCCCCCGGAGGGCGTGATTTCTTAGAAATCATGATATAATCATTGGTATAATTAAGGCAATTGAAATAAAGGAAGGATTTTTTATGAGATTGATTACGCGTTCGGATTTTGATGGATTAGCCTGTGGTGCTTTATTAAAGGAAGCCGGGATTATTGATCATTGGAAATTCGCTCATCCGAAAGATTTACAGGACGGCCTGATTTTCGTAGATGAAAATGATTGTTTGGCTAATGTACCATATGTCAAAGGCTGCGGTTTATGGTTTGACCACCATAGCAGTGAACATGAACGTAATGAATTGCAGGGAAAATTCAAAGGTGAAAGCCGGATTACCCCTTCATGCGCCCGGATTATTTATGAGTATTATGGCGGAAAGGAACGTTTTCCGCAGTTTGACGATTTAATGGAAGCAGTTGACAAAGTTGATTCTGGCCAACTATCAATGGAAGATATCCAAAACCCTGAAGGCTGGGTACTAATCGGTTTTTTGATGGACCCGCGGACCGGGCTTGGCCGGTGGCGCAATTTTTCCATTTCCAACTATCAGTTGATGGAAAAACTAATTGATGCCTGCCGGGTTATGTCAACCGATGAAATCCTTGATTTACCGGATGTGAAAGAAAGAATTGAAATATATTTCGAACAAACCGAACTTTTTAAGCAAATGGTCACCGAGCATACCGTTACTGACGGAAATGTCATTATTACTGATTTGCGCGGAGTTGATTTGATTTATACCTGTAATCGTTTTATGATTTATAGCATGTATCCGGAACAAAATATCTCGGCTTGGATCGTCAGCGGCCGGGGCGGCCTTGGTTGTGCGGCGGCGGTAGGTTATAGTATCCTTAACCGGAGTTCAAACGTGAATGTCGGCCGGCTGATGCTGAAATATCACGGCGGCGGGCATCACAATGTCGGTACCTGCCAGTTTAGTGATGAAGAAATGAAAACCGAGCTTCCTAATATGCTCAAAGAACTCTCAAGCCAGGCGAACGCATAGCATCACCCGGCAGTGATTATTTAGGGGGAAATATGCATTATTCCTACAAAACAAAAAACACCTGTGCTACTGATATTGAGTTTGACCTTGACGAAAACATCGTTCACAATGTCGTTTTTCATGGCGGTTGCGCCGGAAATTTGAAAGCGATTCCAAAACTCATTGATGGTTATACTGTCGAGCAGATTAATAATGCCTTAAGCGGCATTACTTGCGGGAACCGGCCCACTTCCTGCTCCGACCAGTTGGCAAAGGCGGTCCTTGAAGCCCAAACAAAGCTTTAAATATTACCTGCTCAAGGAAAACGGTCATTTCTTTGATTATATGACTTTGGACTAACCATTTACCGGCAACGCCCATTTATTAATTCAATTCTAAACTTAGGCTTAAATTTAGAATCCGTTTATTTATCCCTTAAACAAATGTTTTGAAAATTCACTTCCAACCAGCGGGACCAGAATAAAGATTGAGCCGATGATAAATTGCGAAGCGCTAAGCGGTACAGTTGTAAACATATCCCCCAGGAGAGGGATATAAATAACGGCAATTAAAACTAATAAAGATAAACCCATCGATATATTCAAAAACCGGTTGGCGAACAAACGGCGGTTAAAGCCGATATAAGCATCCGTTCTTGAAACATAAGATACCAACAATTCACTTGCTACCAAAGTATAAAAACACATTGTTATTGCAACGGCATAATCATAGAAATAAAGGCCGTACAAAAATGATGCCAGCGTACCAATAGATAGAAAAACTGCCCTGAATGCAACCGAACCTCTCATGCTTTTATTAATAATCCGCTCGCTTGGGTTGCGAGGTTTTTTGTCCATAACACCCGGTTCTTTACCCTCCATTCCCAAAGCAAAGGCCGGGAAAGCATCCGTTAAAAGATTCACAAACAAAAGTTGGGTAGCCACAAGCGGAATCGGAAGCCCGAAAATAATTCCCAGCAAAATGATGAGGATTTCCCCGATATTGCAAGCGAGTAAATAACCCGTTACCTTACGGATATTACCATAAATAGTCCGGCCCTGCTCTACCGCACCGGTAATGCTGACGAAATTGTCATCGGTTAAAATCATATCGGCGGCCTCTTTTGAGACATCTGTCCCGGTTATGCCCATTGCAATTCCAATATCGGCTTTCTTAAGTGATGGTGCATCATTAACCCCGTCACCGGTCATTGCGACGATATTATTATTTTCTTTTATTGCCGTGACAATCCGGACTTTGTGTTCCGGTGAAACCCGGGCAAAAATATTAACGGTTTTTACTTTATCCCGCAATTGCTCGTTAGTTAAGTTATTCAAATCGTTGCCGTCTAATACTTCCTCGCCATGTTTCATCAGATTAAGTGACTCAGCGATTGCGCTGGCGGTTATCTTGTGGTCGCCGGTAATCATCTTGACGTTTATCCCGGCATTGTGGCATTGCTCGATTGAAACTTTTACTTCTTCCCTTGGCGGGTCAATCATACACATCATCCCGACATAGATTAAATTTTCTTCAACGTTGTCAATTGCTGCTTCGTTTTCATATTCTTTGTAAGCAAAGGCAAGGACCCGTAAAGCATTTGCGGCAAACAGCTCATTTTGCTTAATCAATTTTTGCTTTATTTCATCGGTCAGCGGAACGACTTCGCCATTCTGATACACACTGGCGGAACGTGAGATAATCCCATCCGGTGCGCCTTTGGTATGCATAATAACTTTGCCGTCTTTTAAATTGAAAGTAGACATCAGTTTCCGCTCGGAGTCAAAAGGGATTTCCTGGATTCTTTTGTACTTATCATTAAGATCATCCTTATATTTATCAAGTTTGGCGCCAAATACCAACATTGATGCTTCAGTCGGGTCGCCAATGATAGTAGCGTTTAGTTCATCATAAATAGAATCATTACAAAGGATGGCTATTTCCGACATCAAAGTAATATTTTGTGTAAGCGGCTTACCGTTAACTACCACTTGGCCTTCGGAACTATATCCGGTTCCGGTGACATCATAGATGTTTTCTGTGTCAAATACCTTTACTACCGTCATTTTATTTTGGGTCATTGTCCCGGTTTTGTCCGAGCAAATGACTGTCGTACTGCCAAGAGTTTCAACCGCCCGCAGTTTTTTAATAATTGCATTAGCTTTAACCATTTTTTGCACGCCAAGCGCCAAAATAACCGTTGCTACTATTGCAACACCTTCCGGAACAGCCGCAACCGCAAGCGATACCGATACCATCAGCATTTCGACGATATCACGGTGGTCGCCGAAGCCAAGAAAATTATAAAGAAAGCCAATCCCAAAAACTAAAGCACAGGTAAAAATGCAGATGATGCCCAACGACTTCGCCATCGCATTTAGCTTGTCCTGAAGCGGGGTGCTTGCTTCATCGGTTTCGCTTAAGAAAGCGGCAATTTTGCCCATTTCGGTATCCATTCCGGTTGCACAAACTATGCCAACGCCTCTTCCATATGTGACAACGGTTCCCATTGAGGCAAGGTTTATCCGGTCGCCAAGACTTGCATCTTCTTTCAATACTATATTGGCATCTTTTGCCACCGGTTTTGATTCACCGGTTAAAGCGGCTTCATCGATTTTTAAATTCAAGCTTTCGATAACCCTTAGGTCAGCCGGAATATAATCACCGGCATCCAAAATAATAATATCTCCGGCAACTACACCATCGGAATCGATTTTTTTCACCTGCCCGTCCCGTTTAACTTTTGCTTTCGGGCTGGACATATTCTTAAGTTCTTTTAAGGCATCATCAGCTTTATTTTCTTGGGTGATGCCGATAATCATGTTAATTATCAGAATGCCAACGATGATAATTGCATCTTTTAAACCATCACCTGCAATCACCGAAATAATTGCCGCAATAATCAGGATAATAACAAGGAAATCCTTAAATTGCGCTAATATCCGCAATAACAAGGATTTTTTCTTTTGGCTTAATAAGCGGTTCGGGCCATTCTCCGCAAGCCTCTTTCCGGCTTCGGATTCAGTGAGGCCGCAGTTTATATCAGAATTAAGTTCGTTTAATGTTTCGGTGATGGTTTTTGTATAAAAATTGGTTTTCATATGTATATCTTCTCCAGTGGCGGGCTTGCCTATTAATTATTTTTGCATAACCGATTTCAGGCCGGAATACTTGCGGTTCATTATCTCAATTAAACCATTGTACTTTAATTGATTGGCAGCAAGTTTGACTCCTTCGTTATCGACATCAACATTGTTACCGTCCAACCGGTAGGAAAAATTCGCATTGTCAGTATAAACTCTCGCATTTAACCGCGAAAGATCCAAATTTCTAGCACCTCTTCTGTCTATTTCACGCTTAAGCTGGTCTTCAAAATTGATATCTTTGCGCTTGTAACCGGGGGTAGTATTGTTGGCGATATTGTTCGCAAGTACTTCATTCCTGCGCCAAGAGGCATCTGCGGTTGTTTTTAGCATATTAATATGGTTGAAAATATTGGTATTAATCATCTTTTTCTCCTAATTAGTGATTATACATAAAAAAACGCAAAATTTTCGACTCATTCTTGAGTCAAAAGTCTTGCGTCATCAAAATTCCGATGTGTCACACCCGGGCTTTAGTATACTAAAAACCGTCCTGACGGATGAGACAAAAGCTTGCGCTTTTAGCTACTCCCTTTTGTAATTTTAATTGTACAAGTTTTTTGAGGAATAGTCAAGGGGAAAAATTGGGAAATAGTTTTACTTCTTTCATTTTTTTGCTATAATAGAATTGGGATTTTTTTCAAGAAAGAAGGATAAAAAAGTGAAAAAAAATAATGATAAGTATCTGGGTATTGAACTTGGTTCAACGCGGATAAAGGCTGTTTTGATTGACGATAGTTTTGCCCCGGTAGCGGCAGGGGCGCACAATTGGGAAAACCAGCTAAAAGATGGCTTCTGGACTTATGATTTAGCTGATGTTTGGATTGGTATTCAAGCGGCATATCGTGAGCTAACCGACAACTATCAAGCTAAATTCGGCGAAAAGCTAAACAAGCTCAACGGCATTGGCATTTCGGCGATGATGCACGGTTATCTCCCTTTTGATGAAAATGATAACCAACTTGTCCCGTTCCGTACTTGGCGGAATACTACAACTGAACAAGCCGCCGGGATACTGACGGAAAAGCTCAATTTTAATATTCCCCAGCGTTGGAACGTTGCCCATTATTACCAAGCATATTTAAATAAAGAAGAACATGTCGGAGAAATTGCCTTTTTGACCACGCTTGCCGGATATGTCCATTGGAAACTGACCGGCGAAAAAGTTCTCGGCATTGGTGATGCTTCCGGTTTATTCCCGATTGACAGTAATAAAAACGATTATGATGCTGATATGTTAAAGAAATTTGACAGTTTAACTAATGGTGATTTCGGCACAATTATCCCGCGAGTATTAACTGCCGGTGAGGCCGCCGGGACCCTGACGGCGGAGGGTGCCCTGCTGCTTGACCCGAGCCGTACCCTTGATGCCGGTATCCCTTTTTGCCCGCCGGAAGGTGATGCGGGTACGGGTATGGCCGCAACCAATAGTATAAAGGAACTTACCGGAAATGTCTCGGCCGGCACTTCGATATTTGCAATGATTGTCTTAGAACATCAATTAAGCAAACCATACTTAGAAATCGACATGGTTACTACCCCGGCCGGGAAACCGGTCGCGATGGTTCATTGCAATAGTTGTACCTCTGATTTGGATGCCTGGGTTAAAATTTTTGCCCAGGTTCTCGAAGCAAGCGGTGCTTCGCTTTCCAAACCAAAATTGTATGACCTTTTATATGAACAAGCTTTGAAAGGGCTTAGTGATGCGGGTGGTTTGCTTAGTTATAATTATTTTGCCGGCGAACCGATTACCGGCCTTTTAGAAGGCCGCCCCCTCTTCGCCCGGATGCCTGACAGCCCTTTTACCCTGCCTAATTTCATGCGTTCTTTACTTTATGGGACGATGGCAACTTTATCCATCGGAATGGAAATATTACAAAGCGAAGGTATCAAGATAAACTCAATGCTCGGGCATGGCGGATTATTTAAAACTCCGTTAGTTGGCCAGAAAATGATGGCCGCTGCTATGAATGCGCCTATTTCGGTTGTTGAAACTGCCAGTGAAGGCGGTGCGTGGGGAATTGCCTTATTAGCCGCTTACAGCGCACAATACAGCCAAACTCAAAGTTTGGAAGATTTCCTTGATAAATATGTCTTCGCCGATATGCCGGTTACAACTGTCCCCACATGTGCGGAAGATGTTAAGGGATATGCCGTTTATCTGGAGCGGTATAAAAAGGGGCTGGCGATTGAGCAGGCGGCGGTTGAAAGTATGAAAGATACCAAGGGCCGCGATATCATGCTTGCATGAAAAAGCATGATATTATGACCGCCAAAAAACACGAGCAAGTAGCCTGATAGGGCGGGTTCCAAATGGCTTTGGGGTTACGAGAGCGAAGCGGAGTAGTCCGTGGGTATCTTTCGGAAGATGCGGAAGGAGCGTATTATGTTGGAAGGACTAAAAAAACAAGTATATGAAGCTAATTTGCTGTTGCCAAAATATAAGCTAATCACTTTTACCTGGGGTAATGTCAGCGGTATCGACCGTGATAAAGGGTTAGTTGTTATTAAACCAAGCGGTATCGAATATGACAACATGACCGCCGCTGATATGGTGGTGGTTGACCTTTGCGGAAATATCATTGACGGGAAATTGAAGCCATCTTCCGACACCCCGACCCATTTAGCACTTTATCAGGCTTTCCCGGAAATTGGGGCAGTTGTCCACACTCACAGCCGCTGGGCGACTATCTTCGCCCAGGCAAAACGCAGTATCCCGCCGCTTGGAACCACTCATGCCGATTATTTTCACGGGCAAATTCCCTGCACGCGTTTGATGACCGACTTTGAAATCACCGACCAATATGAGTATAATACCGGTAAAGTCATTATTGAAACATTTGCTTCCCTGAATCCAGTCCATATTCCGGCGGTCCTTGTTGCAAGCCACGGCCCTTTTACCTGGGGGATGAATCCCAAAGAAGCGGTTCATAATGCCGTGGTTCTCGAAGAACTTGCTTTTATGGCATGGCATAATACCGCCCTAAATCCAAGTCAGGCGGTTATGCAAGAAACATTAATGGATAAGCATTTTCTGCGGAAACATGGGGAAGGTGCGTATTATGGGAATTAGCAAAAAAGGAATGAATCAATCAGGAACCGCGATCTGAGTAACAAAGTGTTTGTTAACCAACTCAGAAAAATCCCTTTCATTTTCTTCAAACATCCCGAGGTAACTGCGTAGCCTGCCTCTGTTATTATATCGTGCAAAAAAAGGTAATTCACTATCTGCTGAAACTACTTCAAAATCACCGTTTTTGTATATTATTCTAAGGCAAATGCCAAACGGTGAATCGGAGTGAATCCAACTTGTCCATATTTTGATCTCCGACAAATCCTGCAAAAAATCAGCAAAGGTATCTTCATTAACAACCTCGATGACTGACATTTTTTCAAAATCAAATCGCTCAACCCCTCTCGTTGAAAAGAAAGTGTTTATCTGTACAGCATCAGGATAATCATAATTAATTAGTTCAATCGCCGTGATTTCAGCGACCCGTTCACTATTATGGTAATGGTAATAGCTGGTCGGATCACACGCTGTTACACCAAAACATACACAAATAAGCAATAGTATCGCTAATAGTTTTTTCATTTGGTCTCCTTTCCACTTTTTCCCGTTTTTCTGAGCCACAACCCCGCATAAAGAGGGCCGGAGCCAAAAAGAATCGGGAAAATGAACCCCATAATCCCACCCATAAAGTCAAAAGTCTCTCTTGCTATATTAGTAGGATTGGCTTTTTCATAATATGTATAAGTAGAAAGCCCGACCCGTTCCTGTATATCCGGCTTTCCATAAAGAACTCCCCTTCCTCTTTCCTTAGTTCCGTTCGCGGTGGTGTAATCATACTCCACCACCGTTTCATTGTTGTTGATTTCAATAACTGTAACGCCGGTAGCTCTGTCCCACATATCAAGGTCATTTACATAAACAGCCGCTCCCGAAACGACCGCTGCCAACCGGCTGGTACCGACCCCAAGACCGGCAATTATAAGAAGCACCCCAAATATTATACAAAAAAGCGAAGTGCCAAGGCCGCTTGTCATGCTTCTTCCAATCATTTGACCAGTAAGTCTACTCATCTTTTGCCTCCTGTCCGCTATTGGCAGACTCAATACGATAGCGTTTAAGATATTTTAATAAAATAACGGAGGCGGCCAGCCCAATGAAAGCGCATATTGCCCAAAAAGGAGCTGCTACACCCGAGTTGCCGATATCGAAGAATAAGCCAAAAACGTCCGTAAAAATGTTAAAGACAATATGGACGATGAGGGGTACCCAAATAGTACCGGACCATAAATAAATCAATCCCAAAATAATACCAAGGGCAAAGGAATATGTTATTTGTACACCACCGGTATGATATAAAGCAAATATAAATGCCTGGATAACCAATGCTAATTTAATATTTAGTTTGATTTTCTTAAGATATTCCAAAACGATACCGCGAATCAAAACTTCTTCTATCAGCGGGACAGCCAGATTAGCGGCGAGAAAAATAATAATCGGATTGCCCAAATCACCAATGATTAGAAAATCCGAATCTGCCTCATCAGGCAGGTCGGCTAAAAGGTACAATAAACCATTTACAAATGAATTTAAAGCTATGGCTAACAGCACACATACCGCAATAAGCTTTGGTGTAAGCTGCTCATACCGCCAAAAGCCTGTGGCTTTCCACTCTTTGCCGATTAATCGCCAAATTACCACTAATGCTATTGATGCACTTATTAACATCACCAGCATTTCATCAATTCTATCTTCGGGTAAAATATCGTTGCCGCCGCTAAACTCGTCTATTATACTTAGGATAGCAATATATATAACCCCAACCAGCAATGTAATACCGGCATACAAAAGCGGATAACGAACCGTAAACCAACATTCCGTGAGAAATTTTTTTGACTTTGACATATCATTACTTTTTTCCATTTGTAGGACTCTCTTTCTTATTTGTGAGTTGCACAATATACGCTGCCTGCTAAAGGTTTGTTCCTGCAATGCGCATCATAACAAAATTGATTGCTTGACATACTGTCTCTATGGACACTGCAATACGCTTTGCCCGATTCGGCCGTTGCGCTGCAATCAACCCTTGCACATGGGCTGCTCGAAGTAAAACTACCGCTGCCTGAACTGCTGCTACCCGAACTGCCCGAACCGCTAATTCTTGAACTTGAACCAGGTGAGGTTAAGTCAAGAATAGCATCATTTATTTCTCTTCTGCGGCTGGCTTGTGCGCCATATATGGCGGCAAGTTCTGCCATATACCAATCTATATTACTTTGTTCAATGCTTGCAAGTTCACTTCGCGGTGTAAATTTTTTAACATCGGTAAGAGATTCGGGAAAATAATAATCCTGCCCGCCATGACAATGAATACAATTAACGGCGCCGCCTACATCAAGCCTTTTTCCGCCGCACCTGTCGTGAAGAGAAATACCGATAAGTCTGTCCTCATTCTGAATCAGGAAAATAGTCTTGCCCGATTCAACTGCAAGTTCGTTTAGATCGGCGATATATTGGCGGTAATCGGGATTACGCTTTTCACCTTCATGACATATCTTACTATTAATATAATCCACCTTTTTTGCCGTGCCGCATCCCGATCCATTACATGTGGTACAAGGAATATTCTTTGGCGGCGGGCTTGAGACAGTGATTAAATCTGCACCCCAGCGTGAAAATGTGTTAGGAACACCATCACTATAATTTTCATCAAACGGCGCGTATGCAATTTCATCATAATCATCCTGGTAGGTATAATTAAAAACATCATCACCGTAAGGTTCACCATAGCCATAGTCAGGGTCAGCATATCCGGTCCAGTCATAATCATCATAATCATAATCATGAAAAACCGGTGTTTCCGCCTGAGCCGAAAAATTCGGTATGGTGTTTGTGTCACTGGAAAACGCGGCAATCATAACAAAAGCGACAGCCGCCGAGGCAACCCAGAAAACGGGCTTCTTCGTAAGTTTCTTTTTGGGCAGCGGGATAATGTGCGAACGGCCGGGAAGAGTTTCGGCAGAAGTCATTCCGCATTGGCCGCAGAACTTTTTCCCCGGTTTGATTTCCGCGCCGCAATCGGTACATATTTTCGCTTGAGCTACTATGACGGGTTCAATTACTTCGTTATTGGCGATAGCCGGTTCAACATAAGCCGCCCCGCACTGCCCGCAGAATTTTTTCCCGGGCTTTATCTCCGCGCCGCAGTCGGTACATATTTTCGCTTGAGCTACTATGACGGGTTCAATTATTTCGATATCGGCTAGAACCGGTTCAACATAAACCGCCCCGCATTGGCCGCAGAATTTCTTTCCCGCTTTTATGTTATTACCGCATTTTAAACATTCTTTCAATCTTTCTCCTTTCACACCACTCGGGTCCCGTTATCCTCAACCGAAGGACGGCAGAGGGAATAAATAAGTATTATCCACCCGGGAATGGGAATCAATAACCACAGCATATAATGCCAGGTTTTGCCCGCGTCACGCAGACGGCGAACGCTGATAGCAAGTGCTGGAATAATAGTGACAAATGTATAAAGTGTCGCGAGGGGAGGGATGAGCATAAGCACCAGACTGAAAATAAAATCAACTAAACATGCCATCCAAAACCCCTTAAATGTAGTCCGGTCGGAAAAGTTACTAAAATTCTTCAACATATTAACGTATTCGGTTAAAATCGGGAACTTATCAACAATCTTATCGGTGAACTTATCCGTTTTTCCCGCTTGGTTATTTTCCGGCGGTGGTGTCTGCGCTGTCGTTTTTGATTGTACCGGCGGCGGCTGTACTGCCGGTTCCGGTTGTATTACTGCTTTCGGTTGTACCGGCGGTGGTATCGTTTCAGGAGGTGGCTGCTGTATATTTACAACTGGTGTGCCGCATTCCTCACAAAACATTACACCGACTAGTTCCTCTCCACAGTTCGAACAAAATTTTTGAACCATACTCGCGGTCCTTTCTCACAAATATTTAATAAAAAAATAGACATTATCAGTGTCTGCTCCGCCGTAAGTCGGTACACTGTTTCTCATTCCGGACAGTGCCCACATTCTTTCACTTCATATTCCCTAAATTACCACTAATATTATATCATCAGTTTACCACATTATGGTTTTAATGTAAAGGGTCCGTAAAGCTTTAGGTTAAGCAATAAAGACACCGAAAGGCATAGAAAGCCCCACAAGAGTCAACCAAAAGAGTTAACCTTGTGAGGTCTTCTTTTTCCATTTAAATGTTATTTTCAAAGCCCGAAAATTAATTTCTAAATATTTTTCATAAAACCCCTTGACATCTCATAAAATAGTGCTAAGATAATAGTTAAATAATTTTAATTATATTTTTTTAATTAAATTATTTTAATCATCAAGGAGGCCATATGCTGGAAAAAACTTTTATTGAGGTTTATACGAAATTTAAGCTGAACTTCTACCGGGGTATTTTTGCCCGTCTTAATGAACGGGAATCGAGCCTAAGTGCATCGGAAGCTTTTGCGGTAGAAGTCATCTATAGTTTAGGTGAGCCGACAATTGGCCAATTTGCCGAATTTTTACAAATCTCACTTCCTAATGCAACATACAAAGTGAATACATTGGTAAAAAAAGGTTATATCGAAAAAGTTAATTCATCGGCCGACCGCCGGGAATATCATTTGCGGATTACGGCGAAATTCACCGATTATTATGCCATCAATCAAAGTTACATAACAACTGTTATGAAACGTATTAGTGAGCGTTTTACGAAAGAAGAAGTAAATCAATTAGTAAACATGCTGGGAATTATCTCACGCGAACTAATGCCCGAAAGTAATGACAAATTATAAAAAAGGGGCAGCCGGCAACGCCCCTTACAAAAAGGAGAAACCAAAATGAGTATCAAAATCATCACTGATTCAACCACTGAACTTAGCCCAAAGGAAGCAAAAGAATTAGATGTCGCCGTAATTCCGCTTAAAACACTTTTCGGCGAAAAAGAATATCTGGATGGGATTGATTTTACCCCGGAACAGTTTTATACCAAATTGGCACAGTCTGATGTACTTCCAACCACCAGCCAACCCTCACCGGCTGAATTCGAGCAATTTTACCGCGAAGCACAGGCCGATGGAAGCCAGATTATTGTGATTTGTCTTGCCGCAAGTATTTCCGGAACATATCAAAGCGCCAATATCGCCAAAGAAACTTGCGGCGGTGATATCAGAATAATTGACAGCGGTACGGCTACAGTTGGGCTTCAGATATTGGTACGGCGGGCAATCGGCTTACGTAATGAGGGTAAAACCGCCGACGAAATCGTTGCTATTATCGAAGAAGAAAAAAAGTCGGTTTGTGTCTTCGCCGCAATTGATACCCTTGAATATCTTTATAAAGGCGGCCGTCTTTCCCGTACGTCTGCTTTCGCCGGAACTTTACTCAGTATTAAACCTTTAATTTCTTTATCCCAGGGTGAATTAAAAGCTATCGGTAAATGTAAAGGGCAGTCAAAAGCTTATCATGAAATTTTCAAACTCGTCGAAGCAGCCGGCGGCATTGATTATTCAAAGCCTTTTGGGATTGGTTATACCGGCGACCGCAGTCAGTTTGAGCGTTTTGAACAAATGTGTGAACCGTATTTTGCCGGGAAAAAACCTATTATCGGCAATATTGGCAGTGTTATCGGGACACATATCGGGCCCGGGGCAGCGGCGATTGTATTTTTCAAAAACCCTTCATAAATTCCCCATGAGCCGTAATTAATTCATCAATCATGCTTTTGATATCTTTAATATTCAGCTCGGCTGCCGTATGGGGGTCGAGCATCGCGGCCTGGTATATGTAATCCCGGTTTTTGGTCACGGCGGCTTCTATCGTCAGCAGATGGACGTTGATATGGGTCATGTTCATCGCAGCAAGCTGGATGGGAAGCCGTCCTACGTGACAGGGGGCAACCCCGTTGCCGTCAACCAGGCAAGGGACTTCAACACACGCTTCGGCGGGCAGGTTCTCAATTAAACCGGTATTCATTACGTTTCCGCCGATTTTGAGAGGTTTGTTATTAACAATTGCCTCCATAATATATGAGGCATATTCATGTGAGCGTTCGTGCGTGATTTTTCCATTGCTTAAAATATCGGCTTTCTGCTGGTTCCAAGATGCAATCTGTTCAATACAACGCCGCGGATATTCATCTAAGGGAATATTAAACTCTTCAATCATTTCCGGGTATCTTGCTTTGATAAAAAAGGGATTGTATTCGGCATTATGCTCACTTGATTCCGTGCAGTAATGGCCAAAATGCTCGATGTATTCATATCGCACCATATCCCAGTGCTTTTCGGTTTTATTTTTAATCTTCGCCCGTTCCTTTATCAAAGGATATAAATCATTCCCTTCTTTATCTTTTACTTCAAGAAGCCAGCCCATATGATTAATACCGGCAATAAGTTCAGTGCATCCGGCAAGTTTGTCACCAAGCCCGAGTGAGTCTAATAATCCTTGCGTACAGCACTGGACACTGTGGCACAGCCCCACCGTCTTTATTTTCGTATAACGGAGCATGTATCTGGTTAGAATCGACATCGGGTTTGTATAATTAAGCAAGAGGGCATCCGGGCATACTTCTTCCATATCGCGGGCGAAATCTGCCATAACCGGTATCGTCCGCAAACCACGCATGATTCCCCCGATACCTAAGGTGTCGGCTATCGTTTGCCTAAGGCCATATTTCTTGGGAATTTCAAAGTCGGCAACGGTACATGGCTCGTACCCGCCTACCTGGATGGCATTTACGACAAAACGGGCATCTTTTAAAGCCGCTTTTCGTTGTTCAACACCCAAATATGTTTTAATCGTTGCCCGGCCTTGGTTAATATTATTATTAATTGCCGATAAAATAATCAATGAATCATTAAGCCGGCCGGCATCGATATCATAAAGGGCGAGTTCTGCTTCTTGAAATGAAGGGGTACACATGCAGTCACCTAATACGTTTCGCGCAAAGATGGTGCTGCCTGCCCCGAGGAAGGTTATTTTTGTCATATTTGTCTTTTTCCTTTCGCTGATATAATGTCTTAGCGACATTATATGATGATTTTCTATACTTACAACTCCAGACTTACAGTCTGTCGTTGACACACCAAGTGAAAACAAATGCCTGCTTCGCAGTCGCTTGTTTTCCTGCTGTTGTGTCATTATATCATATTTTATCCTTGAAAAGTAAATTTTTTGCTTTCATTTTCACCGCATTTATGTTATCATGTAGTAGTTTGGATACAATTAATACTATAATGGAGGAGATTCACGATGATTGAACAATTATTCTGGGTTGGCTATTTGGGCGCCGGGGCGTCCCTGCTGTTTGCCTTCCTGCAAGCCCGCAAAGTATTTACGTACGAAGAGGGCAATGAAACGATGATTAAAATCGCGCAAGCGATCCGCGCCGGGGCAAACGCTTTTATGAAGCGCCAATACGGAACGGTTACTATTTTTCTGCTGATTATGTTTGCGATTCTTGCGGCACTTGCTTACATACCTTTGCTGTTAGGCAATGATGCCGGGTATATCAATCCCTATACGCCTTTCGCGTTCATTACCGGGGGCGGATTCACAGCTCTGTGCGGTTTTGTCGGGATGAAGGTTTCGACCAATGCAAACGCCCGTACCGCTTTCGCGGCAACTGACAGCCTTAACAAAGCCCTGCGAGTTTCGTTCGCTTCCGGATCGGTTATGGGATTCATCGTCAACGGTTTGGCAATTCTTGAAATTACTACTTGGTATATTATTCTTAAATATGTGTTTGCCGAATCAAATGATGTCATCGCACATACAATGGTCACATTCGGAATGGGTGTTGCGGTAGTTGCCGTTTTCGCCCGTGTCGGCGGCGGTATCTTTACCAAAGCTGCCGACGTTGGTGCCGACCTGGTTGGTAAAGTTGAAGCCGGGATTCCGGAAGATGACCCGCGTAACCCGGCGGTTATTGCTGATAACGTTGGTGACAACGTTGGTGACGTTGCCGGAATGGGCGCCGACCTCCATGAATCTAACTCCAATGCTTTGGTTGCTACGATTGCAATCAGCTTTGGCGCCGGTTATGGTATCGCCGGATTTATGCTTCCGATTATCGTTTCGGTTATCGGAATCCTTTGTTCTATATTCGGGACATTTTTTGTTCAAACAAAAGAAAAAGCAGATCAGAAAACTCTGCTCAACTCCCTGCGCCGCGGTGTTTATATCGCCGGAGGCACAGCCGCAATCGCTACTTTACCTTTGATTTATTTCATTGCCCATAGTGGTGAAGCCGGTGCGATGGCTGACAACGTCTGGGGTCTCTATGGTGCCGTTTTAGTCGGTATCGCAGCCGGGTTTATTGTCAGTTTCTTTACTGAATATTATACTTCTGATGCCAGCAGGCCGACCCGCGACCTTGCTGAATCAAGTGAATCCGGCGCCGCCCCTCTAATCATCGGCGGAATGAGCCTTGGTATGAAATCTACTGCCGGGCCGATTTTGACTATTTCCGGTGCCGCGATTATCAGCTTTATGATTTCCGGCGGTTTCCGCTGGGTTGACGGTGATTTGACCAACGCAACTTATAGCATGGGCCTTTATGGTATCGGCCTTGCCGCCGTTTCCATGCTTGCTACCAATGCGATTATCCTTGCGACCGATGCTTTTGGTCCGGTTGCCGACAATGCCGGCGGTATCGCCGAAATGGCGGGATTGCCCCCTGAAGTACGCGAGCGTACCGATGCTCTTGATGCTCTTGGAAATACAACTGCCGCAACCGGAAAAGGTTTTGCGATTGCTTCAAACGCTTTTACCGGCCTTGCCCTGTTAGTTTCTTATGTAAATATTGCTCAGGCCCAGGCTTATGAAGCGGGTAAAGGGTTACTTAACCTTGCCCTTGTTAACCCGCCGGTCCTGATTGGTTTCTTTGGCGGGACGGCTGTCGTTTTCCTCTTTGCCGCCCTTTGTATGTCCGCTGTTCAGCGGGCCGCCCAAAGCATCGTTCATGAAGTAAGACGTCAGTTTAAAGAAATCACCGGGCTTCTTGAAGGTAAAGCCGAGGCTGATTATGCAACCTGCGTTGATATTTGCACTAAAGGTGCGTTGAAAGAAATGATTGCCCCGGCAATGCTGACAATCTTTGGCCCGATTATCGCCGGCCTTCTGCTTGGTGTCGCTGGTGTCGTCGGATATCTAGCCGGAATTATCATTTCCGGGTTTGGCCTTGCCATCTTTATGATGAACTCCGGCGGTGCATGGGACAATGCGAAGAAATATATTGAAGCCGGAAAACTCGGCGGCAAAGGCAGTGATAATCACAAAGCCGCCGTTATTGGCGATACTGTCGGCGACCCGCTTAAAGATACCGCCGGCCCTTCATTCAACAACGTTATAACCGTTTCTTGTACCGTAGCTATCGTATTTATCGGTGTTACGATTGCCTTTGGACTAATGGGTTAAAAAATTAACATGCCCGTTTTCCCAGCTTTTGCTAAATTTAGCAAAAGCTGGGATTTTTTTATCCTAAACTAACTTTGATATTGCCAGCGCAATTAAAACAGCCCCGCCAAGCCAGGAAAAGTTAAAGGGCAATTTTGCGGAAAGTTTTTGGCCAAGAAGATGCCCGCCCATCAAAAATCCGACATTCGTAAAGAGTGACCATAATACTACGGCAATAGCATTTATATCTACTAAAGCTGCCCCAAATCCGACTGCAATGCCATCTAATGATAATGAAATCGCAAGTAATACCGCTTCAGATGACGACAAACTTTTCGAAGCATCGATATCTGCTGCTTCCGGGTTCGCATATACATTTAAAACAAATTTGAAATTAAATAAAGAACCATTGATTTCTTTGCTTAGATTGTTGTGTTTTCTGATTATAGATTTCGTAATACTATCCAATAACTTTACTAAACCGATTAAAAATAATACGGTAAAAGCAAGGGCGACGGTTAACCCTTCCGGTAGATATGGCTTTAGTATCATACCGGCAAATAAGGCCAATCCCGTAACCCCGGTACAAATTAAGTTGATGATAAATGCTGAAAGTATTGGTATTTTTGTTTTGTTCGTACCGTAAGCAAATCCGGCCGTAAGTGCATCAAGCGATAGCGCCGATGCAAGCAGCGCCGCTTCTAATAACACAAATAGAGTAAAGTACATCGTTTTTTCTCATCCTTTCATCGCAATATCTTATGCGTGAAAGTGAGGTGGTGTTACTAGTACTTTTTATAAGACAACTTGTGCCTACCGGCCCAAAATTTTCAAATTTTCCTTCAAATCTGAAAGAGCTGCGGCCGCCAGTTTAAATTCGCAATTCTCTATGAACTGCGCTAAGTCCTCCGAACCGGGAATCGCGCGGATATCACTTAGCAAGTCCAGGCAATCGGTATTCCGGCTTTTTAACATCGGCTCCAATTCCATAAATAGTGCCAATATCTGTCCTTCACTCAATGGTGTGGTTTCTTCCTGAGGTTCTATTATTGCTTCAGCAAAAAATAAATTTAACTCATCGAGAACCAGATTTAATTCTATCTTGAGACGATTCATTTTGTCCTGAGGAATATTAGCCGTTCCGGTCTTTAATAAAAGCTCAACATCGGCGGCAGCGTTAGCAAGGTTGGTTTTGCTGATAAAGCCGGCATTTCCTTTCAGACTATGGGTCAGCCGGTATGCAAGTTCAATTTCATCTGTTGCTATTGCATTGGCAATCTCATTATATTTTTCGCCGTTAGTGCGAAGAAATCTGGCTTTAAGCTCCTTTTTTAGTTCATCTTCCGTATGGTACTGTTCTGTAAAATCTATTTCCGTGCTACTGATTGGGGTCAAGTACTTAAGCAAGAGCCGCCAAAGTTCCTGCGAAGTGAAAGGTTTGCCGAGACAATCGGGCATCCCGTGCTTCTTGTACTTTAAAAGCTCCGATGTCATTATATTCGCCGTCACTGCGATGATTGGCGTTTTGATACCAAGGGCCATTATTTCCCGTGATGCATCCATCCCGTCCATTACCGGCATCAACATATCCATTAGGATAAGGTCATAGGGCGGTTCGCCTTTATCTTTCCGCTCTTTTGCCATCTCAACACCGATTTTGCCATTGTCCGCAACATCGGTACTAAGCCCGACATTTTCAAGATGGCTGCACATGACTTGCTGATTCAGCGGATTATCTTCACACAGCAATATCAAGCCTTTAAAATTGGGCTTATTTACCATATCATGTTTTTCACGTTTCCAAATATCATCGGATGAATCAATCGTATTAAATTCTATTTCAAAATTAAAGGTACTTCCGGTACCGGGGGTACTTCGAACCGTCAATTTTCCGCCCATCATCTCAACAATATTTTTCGTAATCGCAAGGCCAAGCCCGGTCCCGCCGTAATTGCGGGTTGTGCTTGAGTCGGCTTGGACAAACGGCTCATACACTTTGCTTATTTGCTCCGGGGTCATACCAATACCACTGTCGCTTACTTCGAAACATACCTTAATTTTTTCAGAATCAAGACTGTCTTTATTTGACAAAACTGAAGATGAAAGTTTTATCACGCCGGTATCGGTAAATTTGACGGCATTTGACAGTAGATTTAAAAGCACTTGATAAATCCGGACCGGGTCGCCGAGCAGCTTCCTGCCAACCCCTTCTTCGGAAACTGGCAGTGGTTCAGCGTAAACCCTTAGGTCAAGCCCCTTTTCCAAAACTTCCGGCAAGGCGACTGATTGGCAGCGCGAAATAATTTCCTCAAGGCCAAAAGGTACGTTTTCAAGTTCCATTTTGCCCGATTCAATTTTTGAAATATCCAAAATATCATTAATAATCCGTAATAACCATTTTGTGCTATCGGTAATTTTATTAATATATTCTCTTGATTGCGTTGTGATATTTCCGTCCTCTAACGCTAATTCTGCAAATCCCATAATACTGTTCATCGGTGTCCGTATCTCATGGCTCATTGTGCTTAAAAAAGAGCTTTTGGCTTTATTAGCGGCATCGGCATCGTTTTTTGCTTTAATCAGGATGGCAAATAATTCGCTGATGATGGCGTATAAAAGAATACATCCCCCTATAACAAACAGTACAAAGGCAATCATACTGCCAAATAAAGTCCTGCCATTTCTTAAAATAACGTCAAGCTCATTTTCCACTAATTCCAGATACCGGTATTCTATTTCCATCATAATATCGGTAACTCTTTGTGCTTCCGGCAGAATAATATCGAAAAGATGTATCCGGGCATCTTCAGCGCTTAAGATTCGTATCATATGTGCCTCACGATGGATAAAATCGTGGGGTGCGGCAATCTCTTTTAATAAATAAAGAATCTGCTCGTCGGTTATCTCGTTTAGCTTTTCATCGCTCATCCAAGCACCAAAAGCCCCGTTCCTTGGATCAAGAGTACCCTCAAACCGCGTTCGCGTAAGCACTGCTTCGGTTAATTCCTGCTTCCAAAATAAATAACCATTTACAATCTGCCCAACCTCATGAGCTTCATTTAATAAAATTTTGAATGATTCGGCCCGCTTTGCGCTGGAATTGGTAAGCCCGATACCAACCACACCAAGAATAGCAACTAAGGTGCAAAGAAGCAAAGTCAGTATTTTAAGTTTTACTGTCACCTCTAGGTTTTCCCATTTACTTTTCATAGTTAATGTCTTTCCTGTACCTGCAAACTTTATTCGGAACATTAGTTCCGTTTCCGCAGCCACAAATTTGCCGATTGAAAATCAACGGTTTTCAATCTCCTCCCGGTTCCAGCCATGATGTTTCGTCAAGATAAGTTTCGATATTTGCTGTCGTAATTTCAATACTTCCGGTATCAATATAATCGGGAATTTCTCTTCCTTCAACTAAGCTGTTTAATAATAACAGGACACCTTGCCCCCAAGTATTCTGCCGCTGTGATACAATCGCTTTGATATACCCGTCACGGACACCTTGCAAGTTTTCCGGCATATCGTCAAAAGTTATAATCATTTTGTTGTTGTTACGCCAGTTTTGTTTTTTCCAAACTGATACTGCTGCCGGGCCGGCGGTTGCATCAATACCAATAATTGCATCAAAATCCGGATACATCTCAAGCAATGCTTCGGTCATGCTGACAGCAGCTTTTGCATCACCTTCACTGGATCTGATATCCAGAATATTGATATTGGGATAATTTTCCATAAGATATTCTTCAATCCCGCGAATCCGCTCGTTAAGGCTCATCTGGGTGGACAAGCCGGTTAAAATCAAAATATTGCCCTGTTCTCCAAGCGTTTTTCCGATTACATATCCCATATGCCGGCCGGCATTATAATTGTTGGTCCCGACATATCCGAGCCTATCACTGTCCGGGGCATCCGTTTCAAAACAAATAACTTTGATTCCTTTGCTAAGGGCAGTATTAATGACCCCTACCAGGGCCTCCGGGTCAGTTGGCCCGATCGCAATCCCGTCAACCCCCATTTCGATGAGTTCGTCCATGATTTTTATTTGTAACCCGGCATCGGCATGGTCAGGTGCTTTAATAATAATATCCCAGTCGTATTCATTACCGAAATCTTCGGCATCCTTTCCAACCGGTTCAAAAAAGGGATGGACAATCGGGAAGACGACGGCATATGTCCGCCCGGCTTCTTCCACCGGCGGACTAAGGTTTGCGGCCGGGTCAGCCATTGCCGATGTACAGCCGGTCAGCATTAATAATAATAATAGTCCGGCAAATGTTTTGACACAAGTTTTCTTTTTCACAAAATTCACCTCCAAATATCCTCTTTCACAATCGCTTAGCCTACTGTTAAGCTAAGCATAAATACAATTAATACGTTCTTTTTTGTTGTTCCCATGATACATCCCTTATGCACAAACTCTTGATTTTTATGCATATAATTTTATCTTATTTATCTAAAACTGTCAATGATTGCGCCCTTGAAATTGGTACTTTAGTGTGATATACTTTAAAATGGTATATTTTGTACAAAACATCTGAATGGAGCCGCGAATTATGGCCGGACTTAAGCAAATAGAAAACGGTGGCAACGAAGTAAGTGAACGGATGAAGCTCATGCTTGATTCATCCCCTTTGTGTTGCCAGATTTGGGATGAGAATCTCAATCTAATTGATTGCAATGAAGCAGGGGTAAAATTATACGGATTTAAAGACAAACAGGAATATATTGACCGGTTCTTTGAGCTTTTGCCTAAATTTCAGCCTGACGGGCAGCTTTCAAGCGAAGCCGTATTTAATAATATTAATACAGCCTTTGCCGAAGGTTCTTGTATCTTTGAATGGCAGCATCTTATGCCTGACGGTACTTTCATGCCGGCAAAAGTTACTCTCGTCCGCGTTTTATATGAAAATAAATATGTCGTTGCCGGTTATACAGAGGACTTACGCGAGCATAACAAAATGATGAATGAAATCAGGCATCGTGACAATCTGTTACTTGCGGTTAATCAGGCTGCTAATGTCCTGCTTAAAATTAATGACGATAAAACCTCCGACACCTCAATAATCGAAGGTATGGAAGTAGTCGGCCGTTGCGTGGATACTGACTGTGTAGAGCTTTGGCAAAATGAAATCATTGACGGGGAACTACACGCCGTCCTCAAACAATATTGGCATACAGAGGCCGGTTCAATTGCCAAATCCGCTAACTTGATTCCCAGCTTCCCCTATAATGATACACCGGACTGGCAAAACCGGTTAGCGCGCGGCGAAATTATAAACGGCCCGGTTTCCGGGTTCTCATCGGCCGACAAGGAGTTTTTATCCGGCTTTGAAGTTGTATCCGTTTTGATCTTTCCCTTTTTTGTTAACGGCCAGTTTTGGGGCTTTTGTTGTATTGACAATTGCCGGGATACCTATACATATACCGATGAAGAAGTAAATATTTTGCAATCGGTCTGTTATATGATGGTAAGCGCGATAAACCGCCGCGAGCTGGCCGAAAAAGTAAATATTGCTAATGTCCGGGCCAGATTAATGCTTGATTCCTCACCAATGTGTTGTGAAATATGGGACAGCAACTTTAATATTATTGATTGTAATGAAGCAACCGTCAGATTTTTTGGGCTTAACAGTAAAGATGAATATTTGGATAATGTCCATAATTTTTCACCTGAATTTCAGCCTGACGGGCAGCGCTCTGATGAAAAGATAGCGCAGAATAATAAAAAAGTATTTACTGAAGGTACCCAGGTTTTTGAATGGCAGCAAGTTTTGCCTGACGGTACTTTAGTCCCTACTGAAGTTACACTTATCCCGATTCAATACGGCGATGGCACTGCTATTGTGGCATATACTTTTGATTTACGCGTTCATTACAAGATGATAAACGAAATTAATCAGCGCGCAAGTGAACTCGCCGAAGCGTTTGAACAAGTTACGGCTGCAAGTAAAGCAAAAAGTGACTTCCTTTCATCTATGAGCCACGAAATGCGGACACCGATGAATGCGATTATCGGGATGACTGCAATCGGGAAAAAAGCGGCAAATATTGAAGAAAAGGATTATGCCTTAGGCAAAATCGGGGAGGCATCTTCCCATCTGCTCGGTGTTATCAATGATATCCTTGATATGGCAAAAATCGAAGCAAATAAACTTGAGCTGGTTCCGATTGAATATAATTTTGAGCGGATGATGCAGAAAGTCATTGCTGTCACTAGCTTTCGCCTTGATGAAAAAGAACAAACTCTTTCCATCCATTTGGACGACAAAATACCCCGCTTTGTTGTTGGTGATGACCAGCGTTTGACCCAGATAATCACAAATCTGATGGCCAATGCGGTGAAATTTACCCCCGAAGGCGGAAAAGTCAGCCTGACAGCATCTTTGATTGCCGAAACAGATACCGATTGTGAAATTAAAATCGAAGTAACCGATAGTGGTATCGGTATTTCCCCCGAACAGCAAGAGCGGCTGTTCCAAGCGTTTGAACAGGCGGAAAGCGGTACAAGCCGCGAATACGGCGGCACAGGGCTTGGCCTTACAATAACCAAAAGTTTGGTTGAACTGATGGGCGGGACAATATGGATTGACTCTGAAATCAAGAAAGGGGCAAAATTTTCTTTTACCGTCAAGCTTAAGCGGGGGGTAAGTAATCCCCGTTCTTTGCTTGCCCCGGGGGTAAACTGGGAAACGATGCGGATTCTTGCGGTCGATGATATGCCTGAAGTACGCGAACAATTTCTTGATATGTTTAGTTTGCTTGATATAAAATGCGATGTCGCAAGCGATGGCCTTGATGCCTGCCGGATTATCGATGAACAGGGCGGTTATGACATCTATTTCATCGATTGGCGGATGCCCAAGATGGACGGGATTGAATTAACAAGAAAAATTAAATCACGCAATGATGGAAGGCCGTCAGTAATTATAATGATAACGGCAATGGATTGGGAGCAGGTTAAAGATGAAGCAACAGCCGCCGGTGTAGACAAGCATATGTTAAAACCTTTATCCTCCTCGGTAATTATTGATTGTGTAAATGAATGTCTCGGCAAGGCTTGCCGCAAAATTAAAGAAAAATATATCGGGGGCGAATTTGCCGGCAAACAAATATTACTTGCCGAGGATGTTGAAATTAACCGTGAGATACTGATATCGCTTTTAGAAGATACCGGGATTAGCATCGACTGCGCCGAAAACGGCAAACAGGCCCTCAAAATGGTCGAAGCAGCCCCGACTAAATATGACTTAATATTTATGGACGTCCAGATGCCCAAAATGGATGGGCACGAAGCAACCAGGCGGATCCGCGCGCTGCCTGCTTTGCAAGGTGTCACCCTGCCAATTATCGCAACCACCGCCAATGTCTTTAAAAGTGATATCGAAGATTGTATCGCCGCCGGAATGGATGGCCATATTGGCAAACCGCTCGATATTGACAAGGTGCTTGAGGTACTCCGGAGGTATTTGCGGTAAGGCTGTTTACTTATATGTTGTTAAAACCGAAAAGTCACCCCGTGGGTGACTTTTCTTTGCTTTAAATCTTTGTAACTATTGGTTCTACCAATTTTCTTCAGTGAGAGTGCGGAGGTTCGAACTCCGGACAACTTGATTAAAAGTCAAGTGCTCTACCTACTGAGCTACACTCCCTTAATACAAAAGATACAACCTGCAAGAATACTTGTGTTCTTGCCTGACCAAGCTTTAATTTTTCTTTGGTGTCATGTCTTTGCACGATAACTTAGAAAATCTCTTGGTCCTGGGATAGCTGGATTTGAACCAGCGAATGCAGGAGTCAAAGTCCTGTGCCTTACCGCTTGGCGATATCCCAAAATTGGTAAGGGTGGGTAATGGGATTCGAACCCACGGCCTTCAGAACCACAATCTGACGCTCTAACCAACTGTGCTATACCCACCATGTTAATAATCTGGGAAGAATGACACATTTATGTGGCATTCTTCTGGCACAAAGAGCACCTGCGAAGCAGGACTAGCTTTTCTTAATCATGGTTTTTTCATGGTTTAGAAAAACTCTTTGTGCTGTGCTCGAAGGGATTCGAACCCCCGACCCACGGCTTAGAAGGCCGTTGCTCTATCCTGCTGAGCTACGAACACATAGTCTCAGGTGCAAAAGCCGGGTGCAACCACCCGCAAGCTGAATCCCCCGCTAAAGCGGGTGATGGGAATCGAACCCACGTGTCTAGCTTGGAAGGCTAGTGTTCTACCATTGAACTACACCCGCATTATCTAAATAACTTGTTTTCATTTTCCGCAGTCGGGGTGACAGGATTCGAACCTGCGACCTCCTGGTCCCAAACCAGGCGCTCTAGCCAAGCTGAGCCACACCCCGTTATATATGGGTCAGGATGCGATTTGGCATTTGCAATCCTTGGACATTAACTGCTTGTTATTGTCATTTTCACAACGCAAACACCATTATATAATAATGATATCTTTATGTCAATCAATTTTCTAAAAATTTTTTAGAAGTTTTTTTCATAGGTAATTAATTGTAAAATGTGCTTCGCCATTTCCATCGATATCCATGATAATAAAAGAACGCCGGCGCCCTTCCTGCCGGGGATAACGCAGGCTTCCCGGATTAATTACGATTAAATCGGGTTTGATATCCACCACCGGCCTGTGTGTATGGCCATACATCACAATATCGGCATTACGGCGGATTGCTTCATCACGGATTGTTTTATTTTCAACCGCAACAAAGTATTTATGCCCATGTACAAGCCAAACCTTGTAGCGGCCAACCATAAATTCTTTTTCCCGCGGTAAAGCCGAAAAATAATCATTATTTCCGGTGACGATTTCTAAAGGGCAACCGGCAATCCGCCCGATAGCTTCTTCAGTCCCCTCTGAATCCCCGCAATGAATCACCAAATCAAGCGGGTCAAATTTGGCTACTTTTTCGACGACCTTTTTGAAATCATCAACATAGCGATGATTGTCGCTAACGATTAATATTTTCATATATATTTAACCAATATTTCTTTCATCTCTTTTAAAGCTTTACCCCGGTGGCTGATTTCATTCTTTTCTTCGGGGGAGAGGGCGGCCGATGTCCGGCCAAATTCCGGAAGATAAAAAATCGGGTCATAACCAAAACCATTTTCCCCGCTTTCCGCATAATCAATCCGCCCTTCCATGATACCTTTACTGCTCAGCAAAGTGCCATCCGGCAAAATAGCAACCATAACACAAATAAAGCGGGCTGTCCTCTTCTCGTCCGGCACACCTTCAAGGCGGTCGATGATGCTTTTATTCTTTATCCGGTACGATGTATCAACACCAAGATAAAGGGCGGAATCAACCCCGGGCCCTTTATCCAGATAATCAACTTCCAAGCCGGAGTCGTCGGCAATAACGAGGGAACCGGCCGGGGCAGCTTCGAATACCGCTTTCGCTTTGATGGTTGCATTTTCGATAAAAGTTGTTCCGGTCTCTTCCGGTTCAAGATTAATTCCGGCTTCTTTCATCGAAAGGACTTCCACAGCAGAATCCTTCATGATTTCTTTGATTTCTTTGTATTTACCCTGATTGTTGGTGGCAAAAATTATTTTCATATATAGAACATGCTCCTTTCAAAGTCTGGAGACTTTAGCGCAAAAACACACAATGTGTGTTCGCAAAAATCTCCATTGAAAACTTTGATTTTCAATTTTGTTCCTCACAAATAGCCAAAATCGCATTAAATATACCAAGGGCGATTTTATCCAAATAATCATCCCGCTTAAGCAGAGTCGCTTCCTGGGCATTGGTTAAATGGCCAACCCTGATTGCCGCCGCCGGGACGGTCGCATTGGCGATGACATAATCAGTAAAAGTCGCTTCCTCTAAACCGATTGCGTTACTAAGAATACTCAATACCACCTCGGTCTCCAAAATATATGCAAGGTCAGGACTGCCGAAATGAGGGATAAAAAAGCTGGAATTATATATCGTCGTTGTACCATGGATAAGGCTGTTGTCATTACCGTCGGCCTCTATCCTTATCAACATGTCGGCTCTGGTATTATTGGCTATCCGCACCCGTTTTTCTTCGCTTAGGTTATTGTCCGCGGTCCGGGTATAATATACCATGTAATCGGTTTGGTCAAGCAGTTCCTTAAGTTTCATTGCAATATTTAAAGCGACGTCTTTTTCCGCCAAATCATTGGCAACAATCCCGGTTTCGCTCCCGCCAAAAGCCGGGTCAATCACAATAATCCGGCTGTGCATCTCACGGGGCGGGATAAATTCGATGTATAAGTTGTTATCTTCAAGGATGCTGCGGTATTCATAGATATCATCTAAAACGAACTTAAGCGTAGCGCTTTCGAAAGCTGTTTCAAAAGAACCGCTAATAATTTTTTCGCGGTTGCCGGAAATAAAATTAGTTACATAAAAATCATCGCTAACCCCGGCAATAATAATCCGCATTTCATCAATTAGATAATGATTTTCTATCGTTATATCGCTTATTTCCGTACCCCTTGGAACCGGGATAGTCAAAAAATTTGTATCAGCGCTGCCAAGCTCAAAAGTGAGGGAATCACTATTCAAAATCATCTCTTGGGTATTTTCGACAATTTCGTCCGGAATGACAACATCTATAATATTTTCTTCGGTAATAGGGGTTTCATCGGCCCCGCTCTCGACGGTATATCTGTTTTGAGCCAGTAAAGCGCTGTTTTCCATGGCAAAAAATACCACTATGAGAACAATAATGGAAAAAATGGAGCTTAAAATAGCAGTTTTTCGCATTAATTTACTTTTCATAAACGTTTAGGTGGTTTTGGGCCGGGAAACTGATAAAAATAAGCTTTCATCATACCATTATAAATCTTGCGGTTTTTATCTGCTTTGCATTTCATATCATGCTCGGCTTGCTCGTAAGCGGTGATCATATAAAGCGACCAGTCATCAAGCGCTTTAAACCGCTCACCAAGTGTTTTATATAAATAGGGAAGATTTTCTTTTTCTTCAATCCGTTCACCGTAAGGCGGATTGGTGATAATAAAGCCATATTTTTTGGCATGGCTTAATTCGTCAATGCCCCGTTTTTGGAAGTGAATCAGATTTTCAACACCGGCTAAACGGGCATTTTCACGCGCGGCAGCAACAATTTTTTCATCAAGGTCATAACCTTGGATATCAACTTGGACATCGGGATTTTCGTTTTCTAACGCTTCATCACGAATATCCCGCCATTCAGACGGGGGAATCAGATTTGGCCAAGTTTCGGCAGTAAAAGAACGGGATACGCCGGGGGCAATTCCCGCCGCAATCAAGGCCGCTTCAATCGGAAATGTACCGCTGCCGCAAAATGGGTCAACTAAAATGCGCTCCTTTTTCCACGGAGTCAGCATAAGTAGAGCGGCGGCCAGGTTTTCGGCAATCGGCGCTTTTGCGGCGAGCTTCCGATAACCACGCTTATGTAGGGATTCGCCGGTGGTATCAAGGCCAATCGTCACTTCGTCTTTTAGGATAAAAACCCGGAGCGGAAAAGAAGCACCGTCCTCTTTGAACCATTCTATATTGTAGCTTTTCTTAAGCCGTTCAACCATCGCTTTTTTTACTATTGATTGAATATCGGAAGGACTAAAAAGCTTGCTCTTAATACTTGCAGCCTTAGTAACGAAAAAACGCCCGTTGGGGGGGATAAATTCATCCCAGCCTATTGCTTTCGTCCCTTGAAATAATTCTTCAAAGGTCTCGGCACGGAAAGTAGCTATTTTAATCAAAACCCGCTCGGCGGTGCGCAGGAATATATTTGCCCGGCAAACCGCTTCGGCATCGCCGATAAAAGTGACACGTCCGTCACAAACCTCGGTAACGTCATAACCAAGGTCAATTATTTCTCTTTTTAACATCGCCTCCAAGCCAAAATGGCAGGGCGCAATAAGTTCATATCTTTTCATATCTACGATTATAACTTTATTTTGCCCTCATTTCAAGTAAGGAAGGCAAAAACAACTCGCAGGAACATTAGGCCGCCTTCTTCCCAAGATAATAATTGTATTTTATATTCAATTAGGCCGTAGTGACGAAACCAAACAAATTTGGTTCGAGTGTTTATTGCCTCCTTACTTATATCCGCAAAAAAAGAGGCGCCGAGGCGCCTCTCTTTGATACGTAATTGCTTATGATTCGTTGTTCGAGCTAGAATTGTTGTTTCTTTGATTGTTTTTCGATTTGCTGTCATGAGTGTTTCTGCTTTTTTCATTTTGATGATTGTTGTTTTCGTTTCTAGACATCTCAATTCCTCCTATAGAAGTTTTTGTTACACTTGTATTATTTCTCATTTATAGCAAATTATACATATTACCCAAAAATTTTATTCAAATTACGAATTTGATTACTTTTTGTAGCGCAAAGGTTATTTTTTGGAAATTTTGCACATATTTTAAACTCGAAATTCATATCATTTTGTCAATTTGTTACATTGTATTTTGTTATATTTTGTAGTATACTTTAGAAGTGAGCGGGGTTACCCCCTTCATCTTCCCCACTCACGGACCCTTATTTTAATTATTTATACTCCCCTTGTAGCGCCTGGTAGCCCCTCTGCCAGGCGTTACACCTTTGTGAAGTACTTCTATGCAGTACTTTACAAAGAGTAGATACACAAATCGCAAAAGCGCGATTTGGCGGCCTTACGCAGTAAGGTTTTTGCACGAACTCGGGATTTTGTGCAAAAGGCGCATAAAACACCTCGCGGAACAGTGATACATTAGCAATGTTCCTTTTTTATGCAATATACCATGTATAATATATCCATAATTCCCGCTTGCAACTTCATCAATGATTAACTATAATTTAAGTTAGGTCTTAAAATAATTACCAAAAAGGAGCAAAATTATGCAATTCGGATATTTTGATGATGCAAATCGCGAATATGTTATCACTACCCCCAAAACACCGCTTCCCTGGATAAATTATCTTGGATGCAATGATTTTTTCAGTCTTATCTCTAATACTTGCGGCGGTTATACCTTTTACAAAGATGCCAAACTTTTACGCTTAACCCGTTACCGTTATAATAATGTCCCTGCCGACAATAACGGCAAATACATATATATAAAAGACGGTGATACAGTTTGGAATCCCGGTTGGCAGCCGACGAAAACCGAGCTTGACAGCTATGAGTGCCGTCATGGAATCGGCTACAGCCGCTTCACCGGCAGGAAAAACGGCGTTTGTGCCTCTTTGCTTAGTTTTGTCCCGATGAATGACACTTGTGAACTTATCCAGCTTACAATAACCAATGAATCTGATGTTACTAAATCTTTATCCTTATTTTCATATGTCGAGTGGTGCTTGTGGAATGCCGATGATGATATGAAGAACTTTCAGCGCAATCTCAATATCGGCGAGGTAGAAGTCGTTGATTCGGCTATCTTCCACAAAACCGAATATCGTGAGCGCCGCAATCATTATGCGGTTTATGCGGTTAATACACCTATCGACGGTTTTGAAACCATCCGCGATGAATTTCTTGGTGCTTACCGCGGGACTGACAATCCCGAAGCGGTTGAAAAAGGCAAGCTGTTTGGCAATTTAGCCAGTGGCTGGTCGCCGATTGCTTCCCATCAAATAAATCTTTCACTTGCCCCCGGTGAAACCCGCACCTTTATTTTCGTTCTTGGTTATCTGGAAAATGCCAAAGCAGAAAAATGGGAAACTGACGGCATCATCAACAAAGAAAAAGCTTATACGATGCTTAATAAATACAAAACTGACGAAGGTGTCAGTTTGGCTTTCCAGGAATTAAATGATTATTGGCAGGAGTTATTATCCAAATATACAGTTAAATCATCTGATGAAAAAGTTGACCGGATGGTTAACATCTGGAACCAATATCAATGTATGGTGACTTTTAATATGTCCCGTTCGGCTTCCTATTATGAATCAGGTATCGGCCGGGGAATGGGTTTCCGTGACTCAAATCAGGATTTATTAGGTTTTGTTCACCTGATTCCTGACCGTGCAAGAGAAAGAATCATTGATATTGCTTCAACTCAATTCCCTGACGGAAGTGCTTATCATCAATACCAACCATTAACGAAAAGAGGTAATACTGATGCCGGAAGCGGTTTTAATGATGACCCGTTATGGTTGATTGCCGGGGCAAGCGCTTATGTACGCGAGACTGGTGATATGACGATTTTGACGGAAATGGTCCCTTTCAACAATGACGAAACAAACAAGGCGCCACTAATGGAGCATTTGAAACGCTCTTTGGATTATATCATTAATAATAAAGGCCCGCACAAATTGCCGTTAATCGGCCGCGCTGACTGGAACGACTGTCTGAACCTTAACTGTTTTTCCGAGCAGCCCGGTGAATCTTTCCAGACTTTCGGGCCTAGTGAAGGGCCGGTTGCCGAATCAGTCTTTATTGCCGGTATGTTTGTCAAATATGGTGAAGAATATGCCGAACTTGCCGAATTGCTCGGCGATGATACCGAAGCAAAAAGGGCACGCAATGAAGTCGAAATAATGAAAGAAGCGATTCTGAAAGACGGCTGGGACGGTGAATGGTTTATCCGTGCCTATGATGCTTTCGGAAAAAAAGTCGGTTCAAAAGAATGTGAAGAAGGGCAAATTTATATTGAAACCCAAGGTTTTTGCCCGATGGCCGGTGTTGGGGTTAATGAAGGATTGGCCCTCAAAGCGCTCGATTCGGTCAAAGAGAAATTGGATACCAAATATGGAATCGTATTATTGCAACCTGCTTATACGAAATATCATCTTGAACTTGGCGAAGTCACATCATATCCGCCGGGGTACAAAGAAAATGCCGGTATTTTCTGCCACAATAACCCTTGGGTCTCAATCGCTGAAACCGTAATTGGGCGCGGTGACCGTGCTTTTGAGATATATAAGAAAACTTGTCCGGCTTATACTGAAGAAATTAGTGAAATTCACCGGACGGAACCTTATGTTTACTCACAAATGATTGCCGGCCGGGATGCCAAATTCCACGGCGAAGCCAAAAACAGTTGGCTGACGGGAACGGCAGCGTGGACTTTTGTAAATATTTCCCAATATATATTAGGAATTTATCCAACTCACAAAGGCCTTTCAGTAGATCCGTGTTTACCAAAGGGGTTTGGCGATTTTACCATTATGAGGAAGTTCCGCGAAGGGACTTATAACATTCAGATCTTAAATCCGGATAATGTGGAAAAAGGCATCAAGCAGATTAAAGTTGATGGTGCAGCAATAGAAGGTTGTGTGATTCCTTATCTTAAAGGGAAAGAAAGTTATGATGTAGAGGTCGTAATGGGATAGAAATCTGGAAAAATGCGTTTTTTGCATTCTTCACGCTTTTTACTATTTTTGTCAGCATATTTATGCCCTGATTTTGAAATTATAGTATTATAGGATTTTTCATTGCTATTTGCTTTAATGAAATCCGCGAACTAATTTTCAATTATTAGGGAGGAAAAAATGACAAAGAATATTTTACTTTCATTAGCGGCATCTTTTGCCATAATTGTTGCTTTTGCACTTCCGGTTGAGGCTGCACAGCATCACGGAAGTACCCATAACGAACAGCATGGGCAACATGCACAACATGCGCAACACGCACAGCACGGGCAACATGCACATGGATATAACGCACAGCATGGTCACTCGATAAAGTCTGAGCTTGAAGCAAGGGCAAAAGCCCCTCATATGCATAACAATAAAGTTATGTATCGTGTTAATGCTTCACATTTGAATGAACGTTCCGGCCCTGGTGCCAATCACAAAAAGATTGGTACACTTAGACACGGGACATTAGTAGAAGTTAAAGAATTAAGCCATGACGGTAAATGGGCGTTAGTCCACACCGGCACGTGGGTATCTGCAAAGTATCTTGAGAAAAATAGTGATAAGCACCACGGCATCAGCCATTTAGGTGAACTTACTCACGAATACCATGCTAAACATGGTACCACCGCTGCAAAACATGGAACACATTCATCGCATGCAATACATGCGAGACATGCAGCCCATACCGCCGCACATGGAACACATGCTGCCTATGGGACAACACATGCCAAACATGCGATTGGTTAGTAGTTAGTAATTAAATTAAAAGAAGCGGGGGTAAGTCCCCTGCTTCTTTTTTATCCATAAGATTCAGCCTTAAGGTTCGTCCGTAGGGTTGGCCGATAATATATCTCTCCGTCTCTACGGCCTAATTTGGTTATCCGTTCAGTTTTTTCTTGGGAAGAAGGCGACCTAAGGTTCCTGCGAGATAAATTATCTTCCACCCCCAATTTACCTAACTTTATCAAATAAAACAAATTACCCAGCTTCCAGTATAACGGCATGGGCGATGCCGGGCACACTTTGCCCCTCGTTATAACTCATCTTGCTAAGCAAAGCGCCGGTTGGAACAAATAGAACCTTCTTCCATATACCCTCACGGATATTTTTCAAAATTTGACCCGCCAAAACAACAGCGCTGCATGCACAGCCGGAACCGCCGGCATGAGTATCTTGTAACTCATAATCATAAATTTCAATTCCGCAATCTATATGCCGGTCCGAAATATCATAACCATTAACGCTTAACAGGTCTAAAAGAGCTTTTTGCCCAACCCGGCCTAAATCACCGGTAATAATTTTGTCGTAATCAGTTGGCGAAGCTTCGAAATCTTTGAAATGCCGGTAAATCGTATCGGCCGCCGCCGGTGCCATACAAGCCCCCATATTGAGGTTTTCTTTTAACCCAAAATCCACAATCTGCCCCGCAGTAAAACCAGTCAACTGAATACTGTTTTCTTTCTTGTTTTTACTTAGAATAAAAGCGCCGCTTCCGGTCACTGTCCAATGAGCCGACAATGGGCGTTGATTTCCATATGCGGAAGGAAAGCGGAACTCCTTTTCGGCACTGCTGAAATGGCTGGAAGTCACACAACCGACATAATCGCCGATACCGGCTGATAACGCCATCGCACCAAGAAAAAGAGTAAGCCCGCTATTAGAGCAAGCCCCATAAACTCCGATTACCGGAACCGAAAAATTTACCAGTCCAAAGCTTGAGGCAATTGATTGCGCTAACAAATCGCCGGCAAAAATAAGCTGTAATTCATTTTCATTGATTCCGGCTTTGGTAATTGCCAGTTCCATTGATTTTTTTTGTAAAGCACTTTCCGCTTCTTCCCAATTGGTTCCGCCGAAAAAAACATCATCACCCACGATGTCAAATAATTTGCCCAAAGGGCCCTCCCCCTCTTTTTCACCAACTACCGAAGCGCCTGATATAATATAAACAGGCTGCGGGGGAACAAAACTTTGATATTTATGGGTTTCTTTATTTAAACCTACTAAGTCGTCTTTACTCATCTTTTCTCCTTTTCGAAAATCAATACTCATGAAAAATGGATTTATGGATTTTCCATTCTTCCCAAACGAAGTTTTAGATATTATTAGTCATTGTTCTCTTTTATGACTTAGAATATCTCTTCGTTTTTTTTTTATTCATTGGTGTATATATTTTCGCCATTATTTGCAATACTATAAAAACAAGTATGTAGTGTGCTAAAGAGAATGCTTTGTATTCTCTCTTGAAAGGATTTACACAGGAGCAATTTCCTATTGATTAAAAGAGGAGTTAAAAAAATGGCAGATATGAATGATGATATAATGGCAGAAATCCAGAAAAATAAAGACCAAAAGCAATATGAAGAATATGTAAAAAAAATCACTCCCGCCCACAATATTTGGATACAAATGTTGAAAGCTTTTTTTGTCGGCGGATTAATTTGTACTTTTGGCGAGTTAGTAATGAAGATTTTCAGTGAAACATTAATGATGGAAACCGATGTTGCGGCAAAATATACAACCCTGACATTAATTTTCATCGGTGTTTTATTAACCGGCCTTAATATATACCAAAAACTCACTAGCTTCGGCGGTGCCGGTGCGCTGGTACCGATTACCGGCTTTGCAAATGCTGTAGCCGCCCCGGCAATTGAATATAAAAGTGAAGGTCATGTCTTCGGGATTGGGTGCAAGATTTTTTCAATCGCCGGCCCGGTAATTTTGTTTGGGATTTTGATAAGCTGGGGGTTGGGGATTGTGTATTGGATTTTCGGCTAAGATAGTCTAATATCAAATTTTTCTAAATTCAATATGAAGGCTTTTACCTAGTCCGGCAGCAATTTTTTGCAAAGTAGCAATAGTCGGACTACAATTTCCGCTTTCAATCCGGCTGATATTTGATTGCCTGATTCCGGTCTTTTTCGCCAATTGTTTTTGAGTCATATTTTGTTCTATCCGGGCCCCAATCATAGCTTTAATATATTCCCGTTCAGGACGCATCTTTTCCCATTCTGCAGCAAATATGGGGTCTTTAAGTTGTTCATTCATAAAATTAATAAAGTCACTCATTTTCTTCGTATCTCCTTTCAAAATCAGCTTTATATTTCCGGGCTAACGCTATTTCATTCGGCGGCGTTTTAAGTGATTTTTTAATAAAACCATTGGTAAGGATAATTTTATTATCGACAATGAAAAAGTAAAATATCCTCGTTATATCATTAGCGAATTTAATACGTAATTCAAATAATCCTTTACCAAGTGCTTTTGAGTGCGGTTTTCGAATAGCATTACCGTATATAGCAAGTATATCGATGCTTGATAATGCTTTTGAACGCATTTTTTCATCAAGCCCTTCAATAAATTTCTCGACCGGCTTTTCGCCGTTTGGAAGCTTGTAATAATCAACAACAAACATTTACTTCTCCTTTATGATATTCCTTTTTTGATATATTGTCAAGTGGTTATTGAAAAATAGTTACTAAAATACACCCCCCTTGAATACCGCAACAATTTCCCGTATAATATGTAATGTATTTACTATGCCCGGGAGGCCGTTATGAAAGAAAAACTATATACCATCCCTCTAAATGATGCGGTTAATGCCGGTGACGAATGCCCTTTTTGCTTTATTGAGCGAAATGTTGAGCAAGACTTGCTTGACTTTGTGCTTGGGCCGGGGGCTTCTTATATGCAGGCTGATATACGTGACATCACTGACCGTCAGGGTTTCTGCCGGAGCCATTTCAAGAAAATGTTTGATTATGGCAATACCCTCGGCAACGGCTGGATTTTAAAAACTCATTATCTACGTCTCATTAACGAAATGAAAGCGGAGTTCAAGAAATTTTCACCCTCGAAATCAACACTTAAAGGAAAATTTCAAAAGAACCCAAGCCGTGTCAACCCGCTTGGCATTTGGGCACAGGAGAAATCTGATTCCTGTTATATTTGCAAATCTTTTGCTGATACATACGACCGTTATATGGATACTTTTTTTATCATGTACAAAAGTGATTCTGAATTTCGGGACAAAATAAAAAATTCTAAAGGCTTTTGCCTTAAACACTTTGGCGACTTGTGTGAAGCAAGTGAGAACAAATTAAATGATAAAGATAAACGCGAATTTTATCCGGAAATACTTGAAGTAATGGATAAAAATATGGAACGTTTATTCGATGATGTGACATGGCTGGTTGACAAATTCGATTACCGGAACCAAGATGCCGATTGGAAAAACTCCCGTGATGCTATTCAGCGGGGTATGCAAAAGCTCAAGGGTGGATATCCCGCCGACCCGGTTTACAAAAACGATAAATGAAAAGAGGCTCAAATGGCAGAAAAAAAACGCATTGGCGATGCTAATCAAATAACCCGCGATTATTTTGATTCATTGTTAGTTGAAATGAGGCATATTGATGCCGTGATTCCCGATACTACGCTAAACCTTTATGGCGAAACTTTTTCGACACCGGTTATGATGGCGGCTCTTTCCCATCTTGATAATTGCTATCCCGATGGGATGGTTGAAATGGCAAGAGGGGCAAAAGCAGCTAACGCGGTTAATTGGGCGGGTATGGGTGATGAAGCGGAGCTTGAGCGGATTACCAAAACGGGAGCGAAAACTATCAAGATTATCAAACCCTATGCCGATAACGGCCGGATTTTTAAGAAAATCGCCCATGCGGAGACATGTGATTGTATCGCCGTTGGAATGGATATTGACCATGCCTACAATTGGCTGGGTGAATATGATAATATTCTTGGCGAGCAGATGAGCGGCAAAACGCTTAACGAAATAAAAGAGTTTGTAAAAGCAACGAAACTGCCTTTCATTATCAAGGGAGTCCTTAGTGTCCGCGATACGGTTAAATGCCTTGAAGCCGGGGTAAAGGGAATTGTTGTTTCGCACCATCATGGAATCATGGATTTTGCTGTACCGCCGCTTAAGGTTTTACCTGATATCGCCAAAGAAATTAACGGGGGGATACCTATCTTTGTTGATTGTTGTGTTGAAAACGGATACGATGTTTTTAAAGCACTTGCCCTTGGTGCAACGGCTGTATCAACCGGGCGGGCAATTATGACACCCCTGTCACAAAATGGTGCCGAAGGGGTTATGAAAACTGTTATTGATATGAATGCACAATTAAAAAGTATGATGGCAAGGACTGCTTCACCGGATATATCAAATATTGATTCAGACTTGATTTATAGAATTAAATAATTACTTAAACCTGTTTATTAATTAATTTACTTATTCACTAATTTACTAATCATATCTATGTATTTGATTGCTTCCGAATGATAATGTTCCGGTTTAAAAATACCGCCTTTTATCTCGTCGAGCATCAAACTTTTCAGCATCATTTCCATCATTTTTGCTATCCGTTTTGCATCAGCATCAGCGCGAAACTTTGAATAATCAGCTTTTTTCATTATATCACTATAAATAGTAGCCAGACTCGAACGCTGCTCACTAGTCGCTTTCGCTGCATCGCTATCGGTTTCTTTTTCCATGGTACTTAAATATTGTTGCAAATAAGGGAATTTTTTTAAGACGGATAATTTGGCTGTCTCAACCTCTTTCAAGATTACAAAATAATCGGTTTCTTTTTCACTGCAGGCACTTGATACTTCAATCTTCATATATCTGACACAATAATCAGCAAGGAAAGTATATAAACCTAATTTGCTGCCGAAATAATGAAATAATAGCCCTTTACTAATACCGGCTTCTTTGACAATTTCATCAGTACTTGCGTATTGATAGCCATTTTTGGCGAATACTTTCAGTGATGCGTTGATCATTCTATCTTGTTTCTCTGTTTTCAGATCGAAAAATTTTTCATTCATTTGCCTACCACCTGGTTTCTTCGCCGTATTCTAATTACTATTCACAGTTAAACTGCGGAACATTGACTGTTAATAGTAATATATTCTAACAATTTTGACCGTCCCATAATTACGATTTTTTGCATTGACTTAATGGGTCGAAGTTAAATATAGCATATTTATTTACCATGTTCAAGGCTGGATTAAAAACTAGATAGAACTATTTTTCAACCACAAGATATTGTGGATGACATAACTATTATGGTTTTTTATAGTAACTTCTTTATTCTTTTTTTAGATATTTACCCTTTTCAAATTACAAAATAAGTATTAATATAATAAATAAGAGTTATACTATGATTATTGTAAAGGAGTGAATTATGGCCAGTAAATTTTCGAAATTATTATTTTTTACCGCTACTGCTTGTACTGCCGTAGGTGTTTACTATTATATGCAAAAGAAAAATGCTGAAGCAAGGCAAATGCATGGCTTCGATGATGATGACGACTTTGATGTTTTTGATGAGGATTTGGATGCCGAACCATGCAAAAACCGCTCATATGTATCATTGAATTTTGACAGTGTTGAATCATTTGCTTCTGAAGCTTACCGGCGGGCAAAAGAAAAAATCACTGAAGTAAAGGATACGGTTATGGCCGGCCTGGAAGGTGCTAGTGTCGGGATGCGTGAGTTCGTTGACCTTACCCGTGATGAAGCGGAAGATATTATCGATGAAGTTGCCGATGAGATTGCCAACGAAGTTCCGAAAAAAGCACGCGATTTGGGTGATGATGCCATCGAACTGGCCGAAAGAGCCAAAAAAGCGGCTAAGGATACCTTAAAGGAAACTGAACAAACCTTAAAGAGTGCAGAGCGTTCTTTGGACAAAGCTGAAAGTGCAGTAACTGATGCAATAAATGAAGGCGTTACCAAGGTTGAAGATTTCTTTGATGAAGATTCATAATATAGTTTAGCCATCAGTTCGATTTTGCTTTGCAAAACCTTACTGTGGCAAAATCCAAATGGAATCAAAATGGCATACATTTGTGAAAGCAGGCTTTCACTTTGTATGCCATTTTAATTCGGTAGCTAAACTGTAGTCATTTTTTTAATTCTTCTTTTAAATCACGGGCTTTTTCTTTAATCCGCGCATTCGCCGAAGGGGATGCAAGAATCCCGCTAATCATCCGTGATGCCACATCAAATTGCTTGAAGTTAATTGCAAGGGTGGCAAGCAGATAATCAAGCGTTGATTCATCCATACCGCTAATCGGGTAGTTTTCACTCGTCCGGGCATTTATGAAACCATCAAAAGCATGTTTTAAGAAGCTTTGCTCCTGTGCCTGAATTTCCTTTAATTTGGTTTCATAATCAGCCTCTGTTTTGTCAAGGGTTTCAGCCATTCCCCGGAGTACCCAGGCCGTTTTCCAGCAAATATCAGCTTTCTCACTATCTTTTGCCCGTTTAACAATCGCATTAGCAAGACATAATTGATGGCGTTCAAAAGCATTCTCGTATGTATAAACCGACGGGAAATCAGTTCTTTTAATAAAAGCATCAGATATATTTGTTTTAATCAGCTTGGCTATTGTTGGCGAAAGGGCTGCAAAATAACGGCTTAAAACCGAAAATCCACAGTTCGGGCAAGAAATGACACCATATTTAATTGGGTCAATATTCTCATAACGGGGCCGCAAATCACGGTCACTTCCGATTAAACGGGCTTTGCCGGACCGCATAACCAAATCGTTGAATTTCTCATAACAAACCGGACATTCAAAAGACTTTGACAAGAGAAACTCTTCCTCTTCCGGTGCTTTAGGCTTAGCTTCTTTAGCTTCTGATTTTTTTTCTTCGGGTTCTTCGAAAAGCTTCATTTCCTGGAGATTACCAAGACCGAACTTTCCTAAACCGGATAATAAATTTGACATTTTCAACTCCTTATTACATTATTTGTTTGGCAGGGTAAACGAGGTTTTAAGTGATACAATTCGGTTAAAAATTTTCTTTTCAGCCGTTGATAGTTTCGGGTCAACACAAAAATAGCCGTGGCGGACAAATTGGTAACGGTCATAGGGGGTGGCATCCGCAAAAGCTGCTTCTAAACGGCAGTTTTTTAAAACAACCAATGAGTCCGCATTAAGATTTAAGTTACCATCCTCATCATACATACCTTTTTCTTCATCAACAATATTTTCATAAAGCCGCACTTCGGCACTTAAAGAATCTGCTGCCGACACCCAGTGAATAGTGCCCTTTACTTTGCGGGCATTAAAACCGGAACCACTGCGGGTCTCGGGGTCATAAGTAGCATAAACGGTAGTGATATTGCCCGCTTCATCTTTGTCAAAACCGGTGCAAGTAACAAAATAAGCATTCATCAGCCTTACTTCATTGCCGGGATAAAGACGGAAATATTTCCGCGGCGCTTCTTCCATAAAGTCATCACGGTCAATATAAAGCTCGCGGCTAAAAGTTACTTTCCTTTCGCCAAGGGCTTCATTTTCAAGATTGTTCGGGACGGCAAATTCTTCTGTCTGACCTTCGGGATAATTAGTAATAACTAGTTTAACCGGGTCAAGAACAGCCATCAGGCGCGGGCATTTAAGCTTCAAATCCTCACGGATACAATATTCAAGCATTGCGTAATCAACCGACGACTGGCTCTTGCTTACACCGCATAAATCAACAAACAGCTTGATTGATTCGGGGGTAAAACCGCGCCTTCTTAGGGCGGCAATCGAGACAAGGCGGGGGTCATCCCAGGCATCAACGATTCCATCTTCTACTAATTTGCGGATATATCGTTTGCCGGTAACGATATTGGTCAAAAATAATTTGGCAAATTCAATCTGCTGGGGTGCAGGATTGTACTCAAGTTCATTCAAAACCCAATCATATAAAGGGCGGTGGTCTTCAAATTCTAAAGTACAAATTGAATGAGTTATCCCCTCAATTGCATCCTGAATCGGATGGGAATAATCATACATCGGATAAATACACCAAGTATCGCCGGTATTATTATGCGGTTTGTGGACAATCCGGTATATAACCGGGTCGCGCATATTTATATTGGGAGACGACATGTCAATTTTGGCACGGAGAACTTTTTCGCCTTCCGCAAACTTGCCGTCTTTCATCGCAACAAAAAGTTCAAGATTTTCTTCTATACTACGCTCACGGCAGGGGTCATTTTTACCCGGTTCGGTAAAAGTTCCGCGGTATTCACGGATTTCATCAGCTGTCAAATCAGAAACGTAAGCCTTACCTTTTTTGATTAACTTAAGTGCATCCTCATACATTTGCGGAAAATAATTGGATGCATAAAAAAGCCGTTCTTCCCAGTCGGCACCAAGCCAGCGAATATCTTCAATCATTGAATCAATAAATTCGCTTTTAATTTTGACCGGATTCGTATCGTCAAAACGGAGATTAAACTGGCCGCCATATTTCTTTGCCATACCATAATTGAGAAGAATCGATTTCGCGTGGCCGATATGAAGATAACCGTTCGGGTCAGGGGGAAAACGGGTTTTCACCAACCCGACGGAACCATCAGCTAAATCTTTGTCAATTATTTGCTCGATAAAATGGCGGGACAATGTCTCACCGGCATTTATTTCATTTGCTTTATCGTCTACATTGGACACTGAGTCAAATCTCCTTTTGCAGGTACTGTCTATAATATCATATATCTATTGCTAAATAAAGAGGAAATTTTGCAACTGTGTTAACCATCTAAGGAGAATTGCGAACTCAGACAGCTTAAGTTGTTACAAGTTCTTTTAGAACTTCGTCGCCGGGCGACAGTTTTTAATGTCTGAAATGGCGCATACCGGTAAAAACCATCGTAATTCCATATTCGTTGCATTTATCGATTGATTTTTGGTCATTTACCGAACCCCCCGGCTGAATAATGGCCGTAATTCCGGCAATATGGGCTGATTCAACTACATCGGCAAACGGGAAAAAGGCATCGGAAGCAAGCACTGCCCCTTTTGCCGCCTCGTTACTTATCAATTCCGCAGCATGTTCAAAGCATTGCTTCGCCGCCCAAATCCGGTTGACTTGTCCGGGACCGATCCCGATACTTTGGCCGTCTTTGACAACAGCAATACCATTTGATTTGACATATTTTACTACTTTCATGCCAAATTTCATGTCTTCGATTTGCTTATTGGTTGGTGCTGTTTCGGTCACGACTTTCCAGTCAGCTTCTTCATAAAGCTTCGCATCAATAGTCTGGACAATCATTCCCCCATTTACTTTTTTCATATCAAGCGCGGTTTCCGGCTGTGCTACATCAATATCTTTTAACTCAAGGACACGGATATTCTTTTTCGCACATAGAATATTAAGTGCTTCTTCTTCATATGCCGGGGCAACGATTACCTCAAGGAAAATATTCTGCATTTCCAAGGCCATTGCTTCAGTCAATTCCCGGTTACAAACCACGATTCCGCCAAAGATCGAAACTTTGTCGGCGGCAAAAGCGGAGCGCCAGGCAACCGTGATATCGGAAGCTGTGCCAACCCCGCAGGGGTTCCCATGTTTGCAGGCAACAACTGCCGGCTCGTCAAATTCTTTAAGTAATTCTAAAGCGCCATTGGTATCATTGATATTATTAAAGGAAAGTTCTTTGCCATTTAACTGAACCGCATCGACCAGCGAACCGGTCTGTTTGCCAACCTGACGATAAAAAGCCGCTTTTTGATGAGGGTTTTCACCATAACGCATTTCCTGAACTTTTTCAAAGGTCATCGTCAAAGTCGGGCCAAAGCTCGAATCATTGCGCTCTTTCTTAAGATAATCGGCAATCATCGTATCATAATGAGAAGTATGGACGAAAACTTTTTGCATCAGATAAAATTTCGTCTCCAGTGAGACAGCTTGTTCTTCTTTAAGTTCGGTTAAAACTTTGTCATAATCTAAAGGGTCGGTAATAACGGTAACATACTGATAGTTTTTCGCTGCACTACGGAGCATTGTTGGCCCGCCGATATCGATATTTTCCACCGCTTCCGCACGGGTAACATCAGGTTTTTCAATAGTAGCTTTAAAAGGATAAAGATTGACAATCACGAAATCAATTGTATCAACAGACAGGCTCTCCAGTTGACTCATGTGGTCAATATTGTCCCGGATTGCTAAAATCCCGGCGTGAACCTTGGGGTGCAGGGTTTTAACCCGCCCGTCAAGGCATTCCGGGAAGCCGGTCACTTCCGCTACTTCCAAAGCCGGGACACCTTCTTTTTTGAGTAAGGCATATGTACCGCCGGTGGAGATTATTTCTATATCTAATTTACGTAACTCTTTACAAAAATCTACTATTCCGGTTTTGTCTGAAACGCTAATTAATGCTCTCATGTTTTCTCCTAACTATCAATCGAGTAATTCGGTGCTTCTTTCGTTATATGTATATCATGCGGATGGCTCTCTTTCAGAGAAGCGGCCGTTATCTTCACAAAGCGGCCATTGTCAATCAGGTCAGGAATAGTCGCCGCCCCGCAATAACCCATGCCTGAGCGAAGCCCGCCCATCAGTTGGAAAACAGTGTCTTCGACCGAACCCTTATAAGCAACGCGCCCTTCAACCCCCTCGGGGACCAATTTTTTCGCATCACTTTGGAAGTAGCGGTCTGCCCCGCCGCACTCCATTGCGGCTATCGAACCCATTCCACGATAAACCTTGTATTTCCGGCCTTGATATAATTCAAAAGTCCCGGGGCTTTCGTCACATCCGGCAAACAAGCTGCCAATCATCACGACATTGGCACCGGCAGCAACTGCTTTAGTAATATCACCGGAATACTTGATTCCGCCATCGGCAATAATCGGGATGCCATATTTTTTTGCTTCGTTTGCCGTATCCATAATTGCGGTAATCTGCGGGACACCTATACCGGCTACGACCCGGGTAGTACAAATAGAACCGGGTCCAATGCCAACCTTTACGGCATCAGCTCCGGCCTCAATTAAGGCTCTTGCCCCTTCGGCGGTGGCGATATTACCGGCAATAACATCAAGTTCCGGATATTTTTCTTTGACCATTTTCAGGCAATTGATAACATTTTTTGAATGACCATGAGCTGAGTCAAGAACAATGACGTCAACTTTTGCTTCGGCTAAAGCGCTGACCCGGTCAAGAATATTGGCTGTAATACCAACAGCCGCCCCGCACAAGAGACGTCCAAGTTCATCTTTCGCCGAATATGGGTATTTAATTGTTTTTTCAATATCTTTTATCGTAATTAAACCAGCTAAGTTAAAGTTTTCATCAACAATTGGAAGTTTTTCAATCCGCGCCTTTGCCAGAATCAGTTTGGCTTCTTCAAGGGTAATCCCTTTTTTGGCGGTAATAAGGCCTTCGCTGGTCATTGATTCTTTAATTTTTTTGGTGAAATCAGTTTCGAATTTTAGATCGCGGTTGGTGAGGATACCGACTAAGCGCCGGCCTTCAGTGATTGGGACTCCGGAAATCCGGAATTTGGCCATCAGGGCATCGGCATCGGCCAGAGTATGATCGGGAGATAGGGAGAACGGGTCGGTGATAACCCCATATTCAGAACGTTTGACTTTATCAACTTCTTCGGCTTGTGCCTCAATAGACATGTTCTTGTGGATAATTCCAATTCCGCCTTGCCTCGCCATCGCTATCGCCATCCGGTGTTCGGTGACTGTATCCATTCCGGCACTCATCATCGGGATATTGAGGCTTAGTTTTTTGGTCAGTTTTGTTGTCAGCTCCACTTCATTGGCGATTAGTTGTGAATATGCCGGAACCAACAACACATCATCAAATGTAATTCCTTCTCCTATAATCTGGCTCATTTTTGCTCCTTCTGGTAAAATTGTTTGAAAATTCGCTGCAATTTGCAAATTTTCAAGACTATGGTTTTGATTTTGATTAATTAATATTAAATTCTAACAGCAAACTATTAACCAGTCAAGCCCCTATTTCAACAAAAATTTATGTAATTTTTTCCGGGTTCTATTCAATTTGACTAACTATAAATAGTAAACTAATTCAATTCAGCACAGCCCTGGAAAATAAATTTCCCTTTTTTCGTAAGTGATGAAGGTAGACTTGCTTTACTAAGCCGCGAACAGTTTTGAAAAGCATAATCGTCAATTTCCCTGATACCTTCGCCCAAATTAACATACGTCATATTTTCACAGCCGGACATAGCGTATCTCCCGATTCGCCTGACACTGCCGGGTATTGTCAAAAAGTGCAGGTTGCGGCAATTTTCAAAAGCATGGTCGCCGATTTCCGCAACTGAATCGGGTAATTTGCACGCCGTCAAACTAATACAGTCAAAAAATGCCCATTTGCCAATCCTAAGGGTCCGTTCCGGCAAAGAAACCGTTAACAAATTTTCACAATTCCGAAATAAACCTTCGCCGATAAAAGAGACCTGCCGCGGTAAAATAATAGCCGAAAGACTGCTGCATTCAGAAAAGGCATAGTCGCCAATTTCATCAACTGCTTCAGGAATAACTTTTACCGTAAGACTCTTACAGTTAGAAAAAGCGCCTTCACCAATATATGTCACCCCTTCGGGTAGGGTAATCGAAGTAAGTTTGAGGCAATAAGCAAAAGCGCTATTACCGATTGATGTAACCGAATCAGGGATATTTATTGTTTCAAGCTGCTCGCAATATAAAAAAGTGTGATTGCGGATTCTTTTGATACCGGCAGGAATTGTGATTTCCTTAAGGCTCTTACAGTACGCAAAAGCCCAGCGCCCAATTGTTGTAAGGCACTCCGGCAAATCAAAATAAGGAATCTGGCGGCAGTTTTGGAAAGCATAACGGCCAATAATTACTAATGATTCCGGAAGATTGATTGCCGATAAACTGTGGCAGTTCGCAAAGGCGTAGTCGCCGATTTTCACAATCTCGGCCGGTAAATAGATATCCGGTAATGAAACACATTCTTTAAAAGCGCCATCTTCAAGCATGACCACCGAATCAGGGATTTCAACTTGCGTAAGGCTCCGGCACCCTTCAAATAATCCCTGGCTAACCACCGTAAGCCCGTTAGGAAGACAGGTTTGCTTTAGCTTTTTGCAAAAAGAAAAAGCATCCGCACCAATTGATTCAATTCCCCCCGGCAGATATATCTCTTCTAACTCATCACAACCACGGAAAACGCCTTTGCCAATTTTTTCCAAGCGTTCAGACATAACAACTTCTGCCAAATTGCGGCAGTAAGAAAAAGCATAATCCCCAATGCTTAATACACTGTCAGGAATATTAACTTTGACAAGAAAGTGCAAATCACGAAAAGCCGCCCTACTGATTGCAACCACCCCATCCGGAATTGTGATTTCACGGGCTTCGGTGTTTTCTGCACTGATAAGAACATTGTTGACGATTTTCATATTTTAGTTAATCCTTAAATACCTTACGAGGGGCGATTGTTGCAATCGCTTTAACCATTTCGGCACTAGGTTCAAAAATGATTTTCTTAGTACCGTCATAAAACATCACATAACGGGTATCCGGTTGGTTGATAATCCCGCTTGAGTAGTCTTTAACATCAGCGGTACGGTTTTTGTAACTATCCAAATGATATGAATTAAACGGCGCTAATATTTCCATTCTTTCAATTTCATAGCTTGCAACTTTTTTGCGGCGGCTCCGGTTGAGCACCTTGTCTACTGAAAGCTGGCGGTCGACATACAGATATTCATATTCTATTTCGGTGTAAAGGCCTACAAAATAGGTGAGTACGGCAAATATCGCACCGCCGATTAATAAGAAAATCTGCCCAATCATACCAAGAAGAACAAAAATAACTGTAATCATGAGTAAAAAAGTTTTAAGAAATTTCATAACTAGACTGGGTTTTCTTTTGATCATATATTCGACATATGTTTCATTCATAATAAGTTTGCCTCTCTATGTATTTCGTCATATCTTATATATTAGTACAACCCGTCATAATTTTCAAGTGCTACAAATAAATTAAGTGCCGGTTGGCTGTAAAAGCATCAAACATAGATTACAAAATCTTAGTGTTAAACATGGAACCATTTATGTCTCTTATATTATTTCATTGTCTTCCCAGCATCGCTAACGCCGCTTTTAACGCATCCCCAACCACCCACACATCGGGTGCGATACCGATACCTTCACGATAAAAGGTTTCGTCAAATATATTAATAATAGATGATATAGAAAAATCTAAATTTGAGTAAGGAAGATTATAATTATTAAACCCTCCCGTAATGAGGCAGCCAGCCGTATTTTGGCCAATAACCAATGTGTTTTCCATATTATAAATAAGGTCGGCAAAAACCTCTCCGGCCGAACCTACATATCTGTCAATTAATAAAACAATAAGCTTATCACTTGCAACAATTTGATCAAGAATATCTAAAGCGATAAAATGATTATCTCCAAAAGGTTCCCACTGGTTAAAAGGTTTCACCAATTCATAATAATGATGATTAAGCAAATCATCACTTTGTTGTTGTCTAATTTCAATCTTTTGTTCTGCTTCAAATGATAATTCATCTAAACTATACACTTGTGTATATATTCTAATATGATTTTTAGGAACAATTTCACCCGTTAGGGAGTATAGCCACATCGCTGGTAAGTTTCCAGCCCCCCCTCTATTAGAACGTATATCAATGATAATAATATCTTCATTCCTTAAATCATCAGCAAATGAAAGGAAGCACGCAGCATTTTCTTTTCCTAATCCATACCAATCATCATGAAAAGGATCTGACATTACCCTAAGAGTTATGATTGGAACATTGTTTTCATACCCTAACTCGGAACCTTTTAACGGCCATCGAGCAGGGTTGTGTCTGCGTATATTTATAATCTCATCATCATCATTTTCATAAATAACTGTGATGTTCAAACTAATATCTACACCCTTTGGTTCAACAAATACAGGTATATAGAAAAACTCACCTTCCTCATTCATTGATAAACGAAAAACCTCATCAAGGTCATATCCGGTTATTTCTTTTATATATAAACCGGTATCTCTTCTATAATATCTATTATCATCTTTATCGAAAGGTATTTCCCAAGCAAAAAAATTATATTCGGCAGCATATACTCTCGTATCAAAATATAGATGATTATCAAAGATAACAGCAGACAATTTATTATACAATAAATCGGTAAATAAACGGCGCGGCCATTCTTCCTGTTCGCTTAGGACTTTCATTATCTCATTAAAGATAGGTAAAAAAACCTCATCTCCTCCAAAATATGGATAACCTGCATAAGCGTAACGCAACATATCAAAGTATAACTGTGCATCATGGACGGCTTCTTCCCGAGTTAATAATCTATGATGAACAACATTATCGGAAGCAACACCGAGCAACATATCGGCGTTAACACTCCCAGGGGTATACCCTTTGGTTAACTCATGTGCAACCGATAAATCTGGCCGGTTGTTTCTAAGGCGATATTCATAAGCCATCGCTAAAACATCGTCTAATATTAATTTGGGTATAGCCGTAATTTCTGTTTGTTCATCAACTACAGCAGCTATTTCTATCGGTTCATTATTTACTATATCAGAATTTACAACATCACTAGATGAAACGTTTGAAGCGCAAGCACTTAGCAGTAAAACTGATATTAGTAAACAGATTAGTTTTATAAAAAGTTTCATGATTTAACCTCTACCTCTGACTTCATTATCATTCATCTTTTATTTTTGTCAAGTTGATTTTATATTATATTCAAAAACTATAGAGTACATATTCAGGGTATATGTACTCTATAGATTCATTTGTGATTCATATCTTTCTTGCTATCATTTCTTATTGACATTAGCATCTTAAAAATATATCATAAATAGATAATAACCAGCACGAAAGGATAAATTATGTCGGAAAAACCACAATCCTGGTCGGTTACTGCGGAAATCCGCGCCGAACAAAAAGCCGCAATTAAAGATATGTCACGCAAAGAAAAACTTGCTTATTTTTGGGAGTATTACAAAATCCATACGATAACCATACTTATTTCCGCTGTCATTTTAATCAGTATTATTTATAATATGGCTACAAGCAAGGATTATGCTTTTTATGCCGTAATCCTTAATTCTTATGGTTTATCAAGAGAAACGCTTGCTGATGATTTCAGCACTTTTGCTGAAATTGATACTGACCGGGTTTTAGTTTATATCGAAACCGAAACCCATCTGAATATTGATGATTTTTCACCATTTGATATGGCAACCGTCCAAAGAATTATGGCTACCATTGCCGCCGGACAGCTTGATGCAATTGTTACTGATGCCAGCTCGTTTATTTATTTCTCTGATGCTGAATTTTTTGGTGATTTGCGTTTGATACTTAGCGCCGAGGAACTTAAACGCCATGAAAACAGATTATTTTACATTGACCAGGATGTTATTGACAAAAAAAATGCCAATCCGAACTTTGACAACATAGAAATCATCATCAAAACACCTGAGGAAAAAATTCAGGAAATTAAATTGCGCCGTCAGCCGGAAAACATGATTAATCCGGTACCGGTCGGTATTTTTATGACCGAATCTCAATTGATTCAAAGTGCATTTTTTGGCAATGATTTCCCGGTGCTTGGTATTATCGGCACTTCAAGACAGCATGAAAATGCGAGGATGTTTGTTGATTTTTTGCTAAAGTGACAAGGGCGGCCTTAATATATCTTGCCCATAGCGTTAATTGCTTCTTCAATTTTGCTTCTTAACTGTGCGGGTTTCAGCACCTCCGCTGAATCTCCGAAACCTAAGATCCAGTGAATCAGCTTTTTATTTACAAAAATTTCATCATCAAGCGTAAATGACCCGTCTTTATCAGCTTTTATGCAAACATTTTTTCCGAAAGTATCAAAAATATCTCCCAGTTTTTCGTTTTTGAATTTAATCACAACCCGCTCGGGTTTCCCGCTTGAAACCTCAGTCATTTTCCGTAAATATTCTGCTTCATCAAATGATTTACCGTACCCGATTATTTCATTAATGTTTATTTGCTTTTCCTTTGATTCACGCAAATTACAAATCCGTTCAATACGATAATGAGAGAAGTTGTTTCCTGAAAAATTGCCGACCAAATACATTTTGTCGTTATTCCAAAGAATTTTGTATGGCGAAACAAGGCAATTGCGGCGAATCACTTCATAATTTTTCATATGATTATATTTTTGATAATCAAATAGAACTTTTTGTTTTTGATTAATAGCGTTGTGAATAAAATCAATTTTAACAAGCGTATCTTTGTCATCACCGAGTTTTACCCTGTTTTTTATGTAATGCATCCCATCCGGCATTTTAGGCAACCCCGAGAAAGTATAAAGTTTGTCAGCAAGTGACCTGGTTTCGGTTTCAGAATTAAACCGTGCCGAAAGAATCGCGTTTATTATGATTGTGAGTTCAGATTTTTTTAGCTCATCTTTACGTTTGATTATATAGGTGCGGGAACTTTTAGAATATTCAATATCAAGATTTGTGATTTCATTTAAAAGCAGAAAATCTTTATAAAAAGTACGCCGTTCAAAACTGCCGAGTTCACCAACATCATTAAGATTATCCGTAATCTGCCCGAGGGTGATTTCATTTTTTCTGGAAACAGAAACTTTATACAAAAGTTTGTATAATTCTACTAAACGCGCCCGTGTCGCATCAAAATCAACTGATGACATCTAAATCACCTTCCGCTTATTTTAATCCTTAAATACTACTTCAATATCACCTCGGGTAAGCGTTGCTCTTGCAGACCGTCCCATTTCGAAACTAATTACTAACCAGTGTAGATGCGGCAGTGCATCCGCATCATTGAGAAGTGAAAAATCACGAACCAAAGTTGAGTTTATTGCTAACTGCTCAAGAAGCGGCATATTATGAATCCCGTCCAAATTTTCCAGATTAGTGTTCGAAAGTTCAAGAAAACGTATACTCAAATTTTCACCCAACTCTGAAATACTTTTTATTTCGCTTCCCGTTATATACAAATTCTCCAATTTATTCATTTTTTCAATGACAGACCAGTCGGTAACCGAACTATCAAAAAGCAATAAACTATGCAAATCCGGCAGTTCCGCAAGCGGAGACAGATCGGAAATGGGTTGATTGATAAGTTGAATTACCCGCAAGTTTTTCATATGGCGCAAATCTTCAAGGTTTGCGATGGTTCCGAAGCTTTGACTTTGCTCCTCATATTCTAGCCAAAAATCATGCACTGTAGTTGGATACATACCAATAATACCAACCTCCCTAACCCATTCAAGGTCACCATATATCACCGGTTCATTTTCTTCCATATCAAGCATAAGACGGACGGCTTGTTCAATCAGTGGTTCAATGAAAACATACTCATCCGCAGGGGATATATTGCTAACAAAACCGGCCCTGTTTTCATTTTGGCTGCTCTCACCTACCGGTGGTATCGCCTCGCTTGTATCATCACTTATTCCCGGTACCTGCGCCGCTTCACCCGCTATATCACCTATTGCCGGCGATTCAACAAAATCCCCACTGTCATCACCGCCTAACAACATAAACAGGCCGATGATTAATACCGCTGTAATAAGCACCGAAACTGCACATGGCAACAGCCATTTCGGTGGTTCAAAAGTATTCTTGCTTGGTTTACTGACCAAAAATGATTTTATAAGACGTTCAATTGCGGCATCAAAATACTCAATATTATTCGCATCGATTCGGTTTTGCACTTGTATTTCTTCAATATCTTCCGGCAGATTTTCAGGGAAAGAAAACCCACGGAGCATAATCGGCACAACATTCTTATCATGCTTAAAAGCATGAGCGATTTCCATCCGAACCCAGTCACCCTCATTAATACAGCGGTCAAAACTGTTTTTAGAGCATATCACTACCATATCATTACAATTCTCAATAACAGCAAGCAGTTTTTTATTAAAGCTACCGGAATTAAGCGATTCAATATCCAAAAAGACTTTAAATCCTTTCTCCGTCAACCGTTCGTGCAAAAGAGTTGCCATTGATTCGCCGCCTTCGGTGCGATATGATATAAATACATCGTATTTATCCGTATAAGAAACAGCCATTTTGCATTCCTCCATTATTTTTCATGCAAATACAATCCTAACTCCCCAAAATACTCAATCAAACCTTCCATCGCAAAAAAATCAAATCTTTGAATTTCGGGAGTAAGTTCATCCCACGCGACAATATTGTTGTGCAGTAATTTCTGATTATCTCTAATAGGATGATAACTCCATCCGTGAACCACCCGTTCGGTATTCCAGCGGCCATGCTCCAATTTGGCGATTTCTAATTTTTTGGCTTCGTTAATATCATCCCAACTGATTGCGCCTGCGGAATCAGTTTTGAATATATATCCCGCCTGTTCAAAAAGAGTAAACGCATATTCGGCTTGGTCAATATTGGAAATTTTGTACTTGTGTTCCAGTTTTTCCCAGTTAGCCGTACGCTCGCCCAAATCGGCAGGGGTTTCACCGGAGCTGCGCACTTTATTGAACATGTTTTCAGCGTACTTTTCGTGCATTTCCATCGCGTATTTTTCATGAATATTTTTGGCCGCCGAATCAAGCTGTCCGGAGTTTAATGTTGTCTTTCGCTCACTAAATAGGGCTTTCAGACTTTCCGCTTCGCCGGGCAGGGTATAGAGCCTCATGAGCCGGCGGATTTTTTCATCAAGAACAAGATGATTATTCATTTCATTTACTGTACTGATTACTTTTAATCCAAGAACGAGGGCTGATTTTACTAATGTTTCATCAGCGGTTTCAAGAAAAAGGAAACCCGGTTCTTTTCTTAACTCTTTAATACGTTCGCTAAGGTCAGCGGAAGTGAATTTTTTTATTTGATAACCGGCCGCGGAATTTGTTAAAATTTCATTATCATAGGCCACCCATATAATCTTTGAAACTACCGGTTCCGCATCCTCATATATATGGTGCATCAGTTCCGCCAGTGCCGGGCAAATCCCCGTACCACCGTCAATATATTGGAGTTCACGTTCTAAGATTTGTTTTATACGTTTATTCGCCCTTAAGTAACCCTCTATATTGAAACCCTCAATAATCGCTCTGGCAAGATAGAAAATCAAACCGTCGATATAATATGCGAAAGCGCGGTCTTGGTCATTTTGGGCGAGAAACAACCGGCCAAGTACAAAGTATACTTCCGGTTCATTAATCCCGGCATTAAGATGTTTTTCGGCAGCGGTAACGGCACCGCAGAGCAGACTGTAATTTAAGTTTTCATGTCTTAGTATTTCGGCACAGGCATAAGGATTTGTATTATCAACTTTGAGTGCGCGTTCCAGCCACTTTTTTTCGCTTGGTGCTAAAGTCGCGGCCGTCACAAGCATGAATACATAGAAACGGCGGGCTTCCAACCACTTCGCACTGCTGTCATCTTCTAAAAAGCTGTAATTGTCGAGGGCCTTTTTGATATACTTCCGGGCACTGGGATTATTCGGTGATAAAGCTAAAAGAGCCAGTCCGTACTCAAAACAAAGCCATGTTTCATGCAATTCATCAAGTTTGAGGGTACCGTTTTTGTATTCATTTATAAACGAATCAAGGATACTTTCAATATCTTTATACTCTCCTAAATTTCTTAGAAAAGCTACCATTTTCAAGGTATTTTTAAACCTTGTGAAAATGAATTTCTCACAGTAATTCATTACCTTCAAAATTGAGAGTTCGTCTTTTATTTTTTTAACAGTCATATAAGACGTTTGGTTTAAACTGAATATATCATATACTGTCACAAAATTATTAACCACCGCATCGGCGTTTTCAAGTATTGCAGCGATTACCGCCGCTTCGCGCTTGTGTTCTTTAAGCGGGTTTACGGTAGTTTTGTACATTCTGTCATGTAAGGTATCGGCAACTATATGCTGCGCAAGTGTACGGACTTGAATTTCAGCTTTCATGTTTTTGAAGCGGGTAACATCAATATCAACACCCAAAATGTTTGTTGAGTCTTTTTTAAACGAAACGATGAAATGCTGAGAAATATATCCGAATTCGGCATCACCAAGACGAGCGCCCGTATCTTCACTGTTTGCCCAGTCGACATCAAAATACTTTTTTATAAATTCGCAATAATCAGCTACCTGCCCCGTTGTTTGTAAAACAACGCGATTTCCGCACAAATCAGTCATAAGCTCAAAGACGGTATTTCCGTATTTTTTTGCTTTGCGGGCACATTTTTCGGTGAAACTGTCAGGTTTTTTCACTCTGCCCTGAATAATCGCCGATGGACAAACAGATTTTGAAGCCGCCTCCAAAATCAAAATAAGAGTACGGCAAAATGCAGCATAATCATCACTTATATTCTCGAAAAGTAAGCGTGTCAGGATATATTTAAAAGGCTCATTCACTAAATCCAACCCACTGTTATTTGCCTTAAATTCTTTTACTGTGTTCAAATATTTTATTGCTTTTAAATACCTATTACATCGCGCCCTGTCTTTTGGAGTCGGGTTTACTATTCTGCTTTCATCAGAATTGTGTTGTAAATCGGCGAGTTTAACTTCAATCGCGTTATGATTATCAGCTACCTTACGAATGTAATCCCAATAGTTTTCGCTTTTGTTTCTGGTAAGATGCTTAAGCGGTTCAATTACATCTTTACTGAATCCTTCTTTTAATAAACTTTCAAAGCTGTATGTATCGGGATTGTCCTCTATTGTATCATGAAGAATCGCTATGATTTTCAGTAGCTCACTGTCGGCAGGCATTTGATTCATTACATAAATAGGATGTTCGATAAAAGGTTCCCCCCCTTTATCGAGTTTTCCTTCATGAGCTTGAGTTGCGATTTGGATTGCTTTTTCAAGTGTCGCCATAACTTTCCTCTTTCGGTTTTAATTTCTGTACTTATTATATCATGATTCTCTATACTTACAACTCCAGACTTACAGTCTGTCGTTGACACATCAGGTGAAAACAAATGCCTGCTTCGCAGTCGCTTGTTTTCCTGCTGATGTGTCATTATATCACAT